>Ga0209166_10001655_pt1 | contig 18142 bp, 19 predicted proteins | sample Coa_R1_3_FD_187151 | JGI IMG/M metagenome (GOLD analysis project Ga0209166, IMG submission 187151) | Surface soil microbial communities from Centralia Pennsylvania, which are recovering from an underground coalmine fire - Coalmine... | ecosystem: Environmental > Terrestrial > Soil >... | reverse complement strand
TGCGATTGTGTAGCCTGGCGGACGCCGGCAACGCTCGAGCGAATTCCGCCGCCGCTGGCGGCAATCTCTTCATAGCCCGCACCGGCAATACGTTTGGAAAAATCTACCAGGCGCGGCTCCATAAAGACCGGGTGAGTGTGCGAATCGATCCAGCCGGGAAGCACTACTTTCCCACTGCAATCAATCTCCCGTAGTTTGCGCTGGTTCTTTTTGAGCCAGGGATGGCTCAGTACCTCCGCCTGTGTTCCGGCGGCAATGATCCGGCCTCCGCCGCAGAGGACAGCGGCGTCCTGAATAAGACCGATTTGCTTCAGTGCAGTCCCGCGACGCGGACCGGGACCACCAGACATGGTGAGTAACTGGCCGATGTTAGCCAGCAGAAGGTATGGCGATGGGTGCGTGGATGGCAAGGTATTTTAAGACTGAATCCTGTAACTATCGGTTGTCCTCTCCTCGAACCAGCGGCGCTTTCACTGCTTTGCGTTCGGCAAACGTGAGCGCCTCGTCATATCCCGCATCTACGTGGCGGACCACGCCGATGCCGGGATCATTGGTCAGCACGCGCTCGATGCGACGAGCCATGGCGTCAGTACCATCGGCCACGGTTACCTGTCCGGCGTGGAGGGAGTAACCAATCCCCACGCCACCGCCATTGTGTACCGAGACCCAACTGGCGCCGCTGGCGGTGTTCAGCAGGGCATTCAAAATCGGCCAGTCGGCGACCGCGTCGCTGCCGTCCTTCATGCTTTCGGTTTCGCGGTACGGAGAGGCCACGGAGCCGCAGTCCAGATGATCGCGCCCGATCACAATGGGGGCTTTGAGCTTGCCTTTTTTCACCAGGTCGTTCATCGCCAGCCCGAACTCGGCCCGTTCGCCATAGCCGAGCCAGCAGATGCGGGCCGGCAGGCCCTGGAAGCGTATGCGCTTGCGGGCCAGTTTGATCCAGCGGTCTAGGATGCGATTTTGCGGAAACATCTCCAGCACCAGATCATCCGTGATGGCGATGTCCGAGGGTTCACCGGAGAGCGCCACCCAGCGAAATGGCCCCCGCCCTTCGCAAAACAGCGGGCGGATGTATTCCGGCACAAAACCCGGAAAATCATAGGCGTTCTTCACGCCGCGCTGGAAGGCAAACGTCCTTATATTGTTGCCGTAATCAAAGGTCACGCTGCCCATTTGCTGCAGACGCAGCATGCCCTCTACGTGGCGGGCCATGGAATCGAGCGAGCGCTCCAGATAAGTCTGAGGATCACTCCGGCGCAGCTCCAGCGCCTGCTGCAGAGACATGCCACTGGGCACATAACCGTTCAGAGGATCGTGAGCCGAGGTCTGGTCGGTGAGAATATCGGGCAGCACGCCGCGCTCGGCCAGCTCGGGTATCACGTCGGCACAGTTGCCGACGAGGCCGACCGAGACTGCCTCTTTTTTGCGGACTGCATTCTTCAAAATGCGCAGCGCTTCGTCGAGGTTATTGACCATGAAATCGCAATACCCGGTTTTGAGACGCTTCTTGATGCGCTCTGCGTCCACATCGATACCCAGAAAACAGGCGCCGGCCATGGTGGCCGCAAGAGGCTGAGCGCCACCCATTCCGCCCATACCGCCGCTCACGATTAGCTTGCCAGCAAGATCGCCCCCAAAGTGCTTTTCCGCCGCAGCCGCAAAAGTCTCAAACGTTCCCTGGACGATGCCCTGCGAGCCGATGTAAATCCAGGAGCCGGCGGTCATCTGCCCATACATCATGAGGCCAGCGCGTTCCAGCTCATTGAACTTTTCCCAGTTGGACCAGTGCCCCACCAGATTGGAGTTGGCGATCAGCACACGGGGCGCGTATTCATGCGTGCGGAAAATTCCCACGGGCTTGCCCGACTGGACCAGAAGCGTCTCGTCGTTTTCGAGCGCCTTCAGCGACCGGATGATGGCGTCAAGGCACTGCTGATTGCGCGCGGCCTTGCCCGTGCCGCCATAAACCACCAAATCTCGCGGGCGCTCGCCCACTTCTTCATCCAGATTGTTCATGAGCATGCGCATGGCCGCTTCCTGCGACCAGCCTTTGCAGGAGAGCTCATTGCCGCGAGGGGCTTTCAAGGGCGGAAGAAAGGTGGTTTGAGTTTCGGCTTGTACAGGCATAAGCGAAATGGTAGCAAAATTGACGGGAAAGGAGCAGTCAGCAGTCAGCAGTCAGCAATCAGCCCTCAGTTTTAAAACCAGGGGGATCGTGGCTGGGCTGAATGCTTAGGAGTGAACGCTTTATCTATTTCTCTTCCGGTTCGCTCGCGGGCTGAGTGAGCGTGACCGCTTGTGCCCTGTACTGTGTCGCTTCAAACAGGGCTACAATTTTTACCTGCATGCCGACGGCGAGTGTCCGCGGGGATTCGACTTGTGACGGCAAAAAGTGGATTTCATAATTCCTCTCATCGGTTGCATTCTGTATCGCCAGCAGGCCGCGATGCATATCCAAATAAGTGATCCTGCCCAAAAAGGTGAAGGCCGAGCCGGGCTCGGCGATAATTGCGATTTCGCGCGCCAGTCCGCGGTTTGCGCTTTGGGGAGAAAAACTCACATGAACGAGCGATCCCTGCTGAACATCCTGCAACCCGCCGGAACGGCCGCCACGAACAATTCTTGTATCTTTGTCGATGGCAAAGCGCACCGTGGAGGCATTGATGCGGTCGCGCAGATCGACTGTCCCGCGACGGGCATCGACTTCAACGACCTGGCCCTCGGCATCGGCGGGTAGCTCGGCTACGCCGACGCGGATGTTTCGGGCAAGAATACTGTGGTTATCAGGGTCAAGCATGGTGTCCACATAAACCCGCTCGCCTTTTTTGAGCGCCGCCCAGGTCGTCTCGGCGCCGTTGCGAAAGATGTGCGTGCGCTCGTCAAAGGCTACCGTCCATTTGCCGCCGCCAAAAACTTTGATCGTCATGTGATTGCGGACACGGTCCACGCCAGTAATCACACCGCCCGCCAGAGTGGTGATTCCCTCGGGAAGAGGAGGCGGATCGAGTACCGGATCATGGCCATCTGTCGCCAGCGCGCCGCCGGTAGCGGAGCTGTCGAGGATCTCGGTCCGGGGCTGAGCTGGCGACGACGATTCAGGAACCGGAGCAGCCGGTGTGCCGCCGGGAGCGGCTGAGGTCTGGCCAGCGGCAGGCGGCTGCTTCGACTGGGACCACAGGGAAAGCGCGAAGAAACCGATGAATATTGCCAACAGGGGGCGATGCATAGAGCTTGCCAATATTTTCTCCACAGGGTTGGATGCAGGCAGCAGAAACTCAGATGGCATAGCCGGAATATCTGCCTGTAAACAGTGCCCAACCCGCGAATGCCCGCCGCCATCCAAGGAAAAAGCAGAGCTACTGCCAGTGCGTCTGCCGGGTTAAGGTGACTGTTATGCGGTGTCTTTCATTTCGCTTTGCGATTGCATCTGTATTTGCCCTGCTGGTCTTGTTTTCTATGCCTGCTTTGCCGGCTCACTCTCAGGATCTGCATCTGCCGCTGCCGAAGAAGAGCAAATACACGCCGGTGCAGCAACTCAATCGCGATGGCGTGCAGGCGCTCAAAAAGCACAATATCGAAAAAGCCAAACGATTGTTTTACAAGGCTTATCTCATCGATCCCAATGATCCGTTTACTCTGAATAATCTGGGCTACGTGGCGGAACTGGAAGGCGAGATCGACCGCGCTCACCGTTATTACGACCAGGCCCAGGCAGGTACGTCAGAAGCCCTGGTAGACAAATCTACCGAGGAGATCGCTCAGGGGAAAAAAGTCTCTGAAATTGCCGGGCGTACGCAGCAAGGACCGCTCAAAATCAATGAGATGAATGGTGAAGCCATTACCCTGCTGGCCAAAGACCGTGCTCCGGAAGCCGATGTAATCCTGCAGCAGGCGCTCAGAATGGATCCCCGGAATCCATTCACCCTCAATAATCTGGCTTTTGCCCGCGAAAACGAGGGAGAACTGGAGCAGGCGCTGCGCTATTACAACGATGCCGCCAGGAGCGGATCACAGGACAAGGTGGTGGTGGCGCTGAACAAAGACTGGCGCGGCCGGCCCATCAGCGAGGTGGCTGCGAGGAACGCGGACAAAATCCGCCGCGAAATGGAAAAATCAGAGGATGTGGACGCGCGCGTGGCGCGGCTGAACCTGCGCGGCGTTTCGGCGATGAACCGCAATGAGCGCAAAACGGCGCGGGAAGACTTCCAGCAGGCCTATAAGCTGGATCCATCGAATTCTTTCACCATCAATAATATGGGCTACCTCGCGGAACTGGAAGGCGACCGCGAGACGGCGCAGATGTACTACGAAGAAGCCAAAAAGGCGCGCCATGCCAGCCTGAAGGTGGCCATGGCCACGCGTCCGGAGGCGGAAGGGCGTCCGGTGGGCGAGGTGGCGGAGCAGAGCGATGCTCTGGTGGAATCCCGTGTGACCGCCGATGCCGAGACCCGGCGCCACACCGGTGGCACTCCCGCACTCAGAACCCGCGACAACAAAACGGTGGTGGACAAGCCCAACAAGTAGCTGCCTGCGATACGCCTACGTACTGCGGAACACCGTTCCCACGGGCCCTTTTCCCTTCCCGATCTTCGGCGCGGATTTGAGCGCCGCTCGCACATATTCTTTTGCCGATTTCACGGCGCTGGCCAGATCCTGACCTTGTGCAAGGTTGCAGGCCAGGGCAGTGGAGAAGGCGCAGCCGGTGCCATGCGTGGAACGTGTAGAGATTTTTTTTCCAGTGAACAGTTTGGTTTGCGCGCCGGAATCCATGCTGAGAAAGTCGGCAGGCGAATTCAGGTGTCCTCCCGTGATAACCACGTTCGGCACTCCGAACTGGTGCAGACGCAATGCGGCCGTCCGCATGTCGTTGAGTGTGTGTACAGGTACTCCGCACAGCGCGGCAGCCTCATCAATATTGGGTGTGACGACACTGGCCAGCTTCAGCAACTTCGTTTTCAGGATCTGGACGCCTTCGCGCGTGAGCAAACGCGCTCCGGAAGAAGAGATCAATACCGGATCCAGAACGACTGCCTTAAATCGGCGCACTTTTAAAAAAGCAGACACGGCCCTGGCGGCTTCCGCCGAACCTAACATACCAATCTTGACTGCGTCGATATCACAATCGCCGGCCAGCTCTTTGAGCGTTGACGCAATGATTTTTCCGCTCACGGGAACTACACGACGGACGCCGAGAGTGGATTGCACGGTGAGCGCGGTTATACAGGTGAGTCCGTAACAGCCGTGGGCGGCAATTGTTTTGATGTCGGCGGTGATCCCGGCGCCGGAAGATGGATCATAGCCAGCTATCGAAAGCACAATCGGCGGGGCCATGATCGAGGCTACAGCGCCCGCCCGGGCACGATCTGTACTGCTTTGTTATTGGCAAACGTCACGGCCACCGGCTTGCCTGCATTGGCATATTCGATGGTGCGATTACCGTAATCGCCGGAGGTGATATTTGCGTTTGTCCCCAAAGCGAAACCGGCCTGCAGCTCACTCATGCCGTTTTTCACTTCGTGGTGATCGATGGCAGTCCAGACTTCAACGGGCCAGTGTTTATACAAATCATGGGGATCGTCGATGAAAATCTCCTGGTTCACGGTGAAGTTATAACTATCGCCCACCGCGCTGCCAATGGAAAAAGCGTACTCCCCCGGCTCTCCCGACCGGTGAAACACGGCCAGGATCTCATACTTCACCACCGCAATCTGGCCGGGATGCAGAGCCGCCGGAGCACGCTGCAGCACCACATCTCGAATCTCAATCTTTTCGAGTGGCGCGAGCAAACCCGCTTTCGCCCGCAAACTGGTCTGCCCCGCGGAGTAAGGGTAATAAGCCAGAGCGTTTCCCGCTGATATCCAGACGGTTTTGCCCGCCAAATCTTTCTTCGCCGATTTCAGGTCCCAGGAATAGAGCTTGTGCGGACGCACGTAATCATCCAGATTGCTGGAGTATGTTACCTGCTGCTTTGGAGCCGGGACGGGCTGGCTTCGCTGATGATAGCTCCAGCCCACGCGCAGCAACGCCAAAGCAAGCAATACCGCAATGCCAATCTGAATGTGTTTACTGGTCATGTTTTTCGCGAGCGGATTCCTCAATTGCTGATGGAATGACTGCCTGCCATCGCGGGACGGCTGGGCACTCCGTATTCAGAAGTGTAATTCAGATGAATCTCGCCGCACTTGTGCTGCTCCTGTGAATAAACCAAACAGCGGTCATAGGGTCGCGAATACACATGCAGGCTCACCGCGCGCCCGGCAAATTCAGCCGGGTTGTACACCTTGTGCACCGGAGCCAGCGGGTCCACTGCCGTGGGTGACGAAGGGTTGATCTCCACCACGTTAGAGGGTTCAAGATCGCATGTGCCGGCCTGCATGTCCTCGCGCAAAAGGCGGTAATTTTGCACGCAAAGCCTGCCGATGGGCGCTGCCATCCAGCACATTTGGTCGTGATGATTATGAACGGAGCTCGCCTGCCCCGGCTCCCAGCAGATGGCCAGCAGCTCATAGAGCGGGGTCTTATCAATCAGATTGCGGGTGTAATGCTGATTGTCCCAGATCAGGTAGCGGGAGATGGATTCGGGATTTACGGGAAAAGCAGCGAGCAGATCATGAATGTATTCCGTGGATTCAAATTGGCTTTCGTTACAACATCGCAGCTTTGCGACCAGTTCTTCAATGGTTACGCTGGACATTTACGCAGTTACCTCTTGCGTTCGATTTTAGCGCCAGAAGATTAAAAAATATAATGCCGAAGAAGAGCTGCTTTTTCTTAGGACAGATCGCCCACGGCTCTGGCTGATGGCTTTGTAACCATTTTACCGGCAAGCCAGTTAATAATCCGGAAAAACAGCAGCACGCTCAGAATCGCGCCATACGTAAGAGGCCGGCGCAGGTCGGCTTTTACCAGCCACATAAAATGAAACACGCCTGCAGCTGCGCTCACATAGATAAGACGATGCAGCAGCTGCCAGCGTTTTCCACCCATGCGACGAATCCATCCCTTGGTGGAGGTCAAGGCGAGAGGCATCATCAGCAGCCAGGCGGTTAGTCCGGCGGTAATGAAGCGCCGCTTGATGATGTCCGTCCACATTTCGTGAGGGTCAAAGAATTTGTCCAGCCAGAGCCAGGTCATCAGATGCAGAGAGCCGTAGGTGAAAGCGAACAGCCCCACCATGCGGCGAAAGCGAATCAGCCACGGCATCTGCAGGATTTTGCGCAGCGGGGTGATTCCCAGAGTGATCAGCAGAAAAATGAGGGTCCACTGTCCGGTAGCGCGGGTGATCACGTCAATGGGATTGGCGCCCAGGTCGTTGTGAAAACCCTTCCAAACGAGACGGGCGGCGGGCCCCAGACAGAGCAAAAAAACGGCCGCTTTCAGCGCACGAATCAGTTTTTCCGCGGGAGGGCGCATCAAAAATTCCTGTGCAAATCCATCCCCGAATACAGGCTCGCCACCTGGTCCGCGTATCCATTCAGCAACAGCGTGGGACGCTTCTGGAATTCGCCTATGCGGCGCTCATACGTCTGGCTGCGCAGCGCATGGTCCTCAATGGGGCTTACGTTCGAATAGAACGGATAAGCCTGCGGCCACTGGATGCTCCAGGTCGTCGGCGGCATGCTCTCGACGAATTTGATTTTGACGATGGCCTTGATGTTTTTATAGCCGTACTTCCATGGCACCACCAGCCGTAAAGGCCCGCCATCCACGCTGGGCAGGACCTCATCGTAAAGTCCAGTCGCCAGAATGGTGAGCGGATGCATGGCTTCATCCATGCGCAAACCTTCCACGTAAGGCCAGGGCAAAACGCTGCTGTGCTGGTTGGGCATTTGATCGGGGGCGTAAACAGTCTCAAAGGCCACAAACTTTGCCTTGCCCAAAGGCTCGACCTGTTTGATCAGAGCACTCAGAGGGAAGCCCACCCACGGAATCACCATGGACCATCCCTCAACGCAGCGATGGCGATAAATCCGCTCTTCCTGTGGGGCAAGTTTCAGAATGGTATCGATATCCAGCTTTTTCGGCTTCTGCACCAGGCCTTCAATGGATACAGTCCATGGGCGCATGCGGAAATTGCCCGCCAGTTTGGCTGGTTCGTATTTGTCGGTGCTGAATTCGTAATAGTTGTTGTAATTGGTGATGTCCTGAAACGAATTCGGCTTTTCCGTGGTGCTGTACTGGCTTTTCACAATGCCAGCGATTTTCGCCCCGGCCGAGGCGGTCTCTTCCAGATGCCATCCGCTGCGCCGCATATAGAGGCCCGAAGCGACCGCCGCTCCCGTGATGGCCGCGCCGGCGATAAACTGGCGGCGGCTTAAAAACGTGGACTTCGATGTAATCTCGGAAGAAGGTATATCACTCGGTTTCTTAATCAGCACAGTCGGCCTCCGCCTGGAACCTGGTTCTGTTTTAATAGATTCCCGACCCAGGTTAAAAGTTACACCGGAAAGAGGTAATATGGAAACTGACAACGTTGTTGGAGAAATGCCATGAATGTCGTGTCTCAGGCCACTCCGCGACCTGCTGAACTTAGCCAGTCTGAATCTGCCACGGGCCAGCCCTCCATGGGCAGAAGCTGGGCTGCGCTGGTGATAGCAGTTCTGCAAGCCGTATGTTTTTTTTCTGTTGCAGCCGCCCGTGCGGGAATCGTTCTGGGCGCTTCGTCGGCCGTGATTGCGGGCTGGTCCGGTTTTTTCCATCGGGACATCTTTCGCATTCCCATGCTCCTGCTGGCCATTGGCGGGTCGGCTTTCAATCTGTACCTTCTCTGGAACGCACAGCGGTTGCGCCAGTCTCCCGCAGCCTCCTGGCGAAAGCGTCCTCTTGCCCGGCGTGAGCGATGGCGTATCGCTTTTGTGCTCTGCCTCTCGCTTCTGACTCTGGCCATGGCGGCCACAGAAATTTATTTCCATCGCATGCTGAATCACACCTTCATGTAAACATCTGCCTGTTTCTTCCGTTGTTCAGGGAAAGACCTGTATTTCTAATTTTGAAAACTTTAATTCTGCCTGTTCAAATCCAGCGAGGTGAAAATGGACCTAACTTTGCCGGATACGGCATCCTCACCAGAAAAAATCACATCGAATCATCAAAGTGAAATCATATCTCCAAAATGTGGGTCAACTCTAAAGGGACTGAAATCCATCCAGCATGAATAATCCGCACGATAATCGTTTGGGTGAATACAAAAGTCCAGTTCCCGATGCCCGGAAGAACGGTGCGACACACATCCCAACCGTTAATGGGGACTCGGACCTGGCCGCCACGATTTCTTCACTCTCTTCTCAGGACGGTGTGGCAGCGCTTCATCTGGCGGCCATTGTGGAATCCTCGGATGACGCCATCATCAGCAAAGACCTGAATGGCATTGTCACCAGCTGGAACAGGGGCGCGGAGCACATTTTTGGCTACACCGCCGAGGAAATGACCGGTCAGCCGATTACCACTATTATTCCTCCCGAAATGCAGGGCGATGAACGGCTTATTTTGTCCAAAATCAGGGCCGGTAAACGAATTGATCATTTTCAAACGGTCCGCCTGCATAAGAACGGAAGCCGGCTTCAGATTTCTCTTACGGTATCGCCCATCAAAGACATGCGCGGAAAGATCATTGGGGCCGCCAAGATCGCTCGCAACATTACACAGCAAAAACAAGCTGAACAGCTTGTACGCCGACTGGCTGCCATCGTCGAATCCTCCGAAGACGCCATTTACAGCACGGACCTCAACGGCAACATCACCAGCTGGAACCGGGGCGCGGAACGCATTTTTGGTTACACACTGGAGGAAATCCTGGAGTTGCCCGTTGCTGTTATTATTCCCCCGGAATTGCGGGCGGATGAAAGCCTTCTTCTCCGCAAGGTCCAGGCTGGCGACAGGATCGACCACTTCCAGACGGTGCGGATCAATAAACGCGGAGACCGCATTTATGTTTCCCTGACTATCTCCCCCGTGAGAGACGAGCATGGACAGATCATTGGCGCGGCAAAGATAGCCCGCGACATCACGCAGCAAAAAAAGCTGGAGGAGGCGCTGTATACCAGTGAAAGACTCGCCTCCGTGGGACGCCTTGCCGCCACGGTCGCTCACGAGATCAACAATCCGCTGCAGGCGGTCACGAATTTCATTCATCTGGCTAAACAGCAAAGCGTGTCCGCGCCTAAAATCATGCGTTACCTGGCGGACGCGGACCGTGAACTGGGACGGGTGGTTCATTTGGCCCAGCAAACTTTGGGCTTTTATCGCGACAATTCGTATCCGGTCCTGATGCCAGTCTCGGATGTGCTGGAAGATGTTTTGGCTATCTATGAACGCAAGTTCACGTACAAGGACCTTAAGATCGAAAAACGTCTTGAGCCGGGTCTGACGATTTGCACCGCGCAGGGTGAACTCAAGCAGGTCATATCCAATTTGCTGGCCAATGCCATTGATGCTTCAGCCAGAGCCGGAAAGATCATCGTACACGCCCGCGCCTCTCGAGACTTTCGGTCAGGCCGGCGCGGCATTCGCATTACGATGGCCGACACCGGATCCGGAATCGCACAAGAAGACCGCGCGAAGGTTTTCACGCCGTTTTTTACCACGAAAAAAGATGTGGGGACCGGCCTTGGTCTCTGGATCACCAAAGACCTGCTGGAAAAAAAAGGAGGAAGCATCCGCTTTCGCAGCAGAGCCAGTGAACGCTCCGGCACAGTTATGAGCATTTACCTGCCGATGGAAGCGCCCACTCACTGTACTGAACACGTTGCCTGATATGATAATTTCCTCGACTTTCATTTACTCTGTTTCCTGGCCAGTCCACCTGGACGAATACAACCCTGTTTTACCGCCACGCGCGGTGGAAACCCGCGGTAATACCGCGCAAACCACGAAAAATGCCAAACGCATTTTGGTGATCGACGATGAAGTCAGTATCGCCGATAGTCTGACCGAAATTCTTTCCGGATACGGTTACGATGCCGTGGCGTGTTACGACGGACAAGCCGCAATCGATGCCGCGCGCGGCGAGTGTCCTGATGTCGTAATTTCTGACGTGATCATGCCCGGAAAGAACGGCGTGGAAACCGCTCTTGCCATCCGTGAACTCTGCCCGAAGATTCGTGTTCTGCTCTTTTCGGGACAAACGGCCACCATGAACCTGCTGAATCAGGCCCGGCTCAGCGGACACGAATTTGAAATCCTGCCCAAACCCGTGCATCCAACCGAGCTTTTGAAGAAATTATCGGTCTAGTCCAATTTGTGGAACGTCTTCTGGTTTCAGAAAATCTGAACCAACAGCGTGTTTGCTGACGGCAAAATAAGGATGAAGCGAGTGCTTTTATGAATGCACAGGGGCGAGCTTGCGATCTGCGGACAAATGCTACCTGTGCGTTTTCTTCTTACAACTCTCGCTTGAGACGCTCTTTCAGTCGGCTGCTGAATCCGGCGGGCAGGGCAAACGTGCGTCCATCCGCCACCAGCACGATTACGTTGTGAACACCGTCAATCAGAGCGGTGCAGTGCCGGCACTGGGACAAATGAAGTTCCATCTTCGCCCGCGCCTCAGCCGAGATGGTATCGTCGATATAATTCGACACTTCGCGCCATAGATCCCTGCAGTTCATCGCCATGGGTTTTTCCCTTTTTTAAACGGTTGCCTGCTGAGCACGCCGCTGCCGGTAATGCGCGGAGCCACCAAATCCCGCATTTGCAGCCGCGCCCGCAGCAAACGCGTTTTAACGACCGCCTCGCTTACTTTCAATGTCTGCGCCGTGGTGGCCACATCCAGACCCTGTATATCGCGCAGCACAAAAACTTCACGATAGATAACCGGCAGAAGCTGAACGGATTCCACCAGAATCTCCCGCACTTCCTTTCGCTCCAGCGTCTCGGAAGGAATTTCGCGCCAATCCCCCAGCGTCTGAGGAATGTAATCGCCCTCTTCCTGGTTGCTGGCGGACTCGTCCAGCGAATCGTAGAGAGCCGGACGCAGCTTGCGCAGCTTCATCTTCGCTTCGTTCAGCACAATCCGCACCAGCCAGCTTCCGAACTTGCTCTCTCCGCGAAAATCGCCCAGGTAACGGAAGGCCTTGAGAAACGCATCCTGCGCGCAATCTTCGGCATCGGCCTCATTGCGCAAAATAGCAAAGGCGCTCAGATAGACCGGCCGTTCATAAGGAGCGATCAGCTCGTAATAAAGCTCTTTCTCGCCTGCCAGAATCCTGCGGATCAGCTTGGTCTCCTCGGGCGAAACTTTTTCGGCTGGTCGGCTCGTGGCCACACTCCCGCTGCCAGGCAGCATTGCAGGAACATCCGGCGTTGCGAATAGATTGGCCGTCATTCCGTGATTTGAACCTCAATCATAAGCCAAACCCCAAAAGCTCTCTTTGAACCGGGCTGTGCTTTGGATGCGCGACAAAAAGAAAGGTGACCAGCCATCATTGGGCCCCAAAAACAGTTTGCTCCACCCCGCCCATGCCACAGAACCCCATAAAGACGGGGTGGCCGGGACTGCCATGGCAGACTCCGCAATAAACCATCTTATTTTTTAATACTTTACAAGGATTGTCTAATCCTGCTCTTCGAGGTCATTTCATTACGAAAAGCAAGAACCCGGCGCAGTCCTGTTACGCAGTCTGCTCGTGGAGCAGACTGCTCTGTATGCTTATTTTCGGGCGAAAGATTCGACTGGCGAAGGCAGCCCCTCGACGCGTCCCGCGAATATCTGCTGGAATTCTCCGAGCATCTCCTCATGAAGCAGGCCATTGGTAGCGATCAGGTCGCGGTCTTCCACGGCAGTGGAATTGCCGGAGAAATCCGTTACTTTTCCACCAGCTTCGGTAACCAGCAGCACACCGGCGGCTGAATCCCAGGAATTGAGGTTGAATTCCCAGAATGCATCATAACGTCCGCAGGCAACACAGCAGAGGTCAAGAGCGGCAGAGCCTGCGCGGCGCACACCGTGCGAACGCAGCGTGATCTGATGATAGAAGTGAATATTGGGATTTTTGTGGCGTTTTTGGCTGGGGAAACCAGTGGCTACAAGACTTTCGGCCAGACGAGCCGCCTGAGAAACATGAATCCTGCGGCCATTCAGGCTCGAGCCGCTGCCCTTCTCCGCGACGAACATTTCGTCACGCGTGGGATCGTAAATCACGCCCGCAATACGCTCACCTTTGTATTCCAGCGCCAAAGAAACGCAAAAAACAGGAAAGCCGTGGGCGAAATTAGTCGTGCCGTCCAGCGGATCGATATGCCAGCGGAAATCGCTGCCGGTTTCGGTCCGGCTGCCCTCTTCTCCGATAAGATCGTGGCCGGGCCATTGTTTGCGGATACGCCCGACAATCAGCTCTTCGCAGCTTCTGTCCGCCTGGGTAACGAGGTCCGCGTCACCCTTATACTCGATGGCCACCTTGCCGAAAAATGAAAGCAGCAGTGCGCCAGTTTCGCGCGCCAGCTCCTGCATCGGGGTAATGTAATCCTGGCGCGGACTCATGAACGCGTACGACGCCCGCTGTCGTCTGCGATGAACATGATCTCGTGCTTAAAGATAAAGAGGTTAGGACCATTGTCACGCGTAAGGCGAACCATGGCCAGGTCGTAATATTCGATCCAGCCGCGAAAAGTTTCGCCGGACAGCAGTTTCACCGCCACGGGCGTTTGTTTTTCTCCCAGCGACTTAAGATACATGGACTCCATGCCCGTCTCATCCGGAGGAGGAGTTTTGGCGGGCTTTCTGGAAACCGCAGGGGCTGTTGCACGGAAAGGCATGCGGTTATTTTATCCTCAAAACGTCAGATTCCCCAAGAGCGACGGTATATGTTTTCGGCGTAAAGCAAAAATCCGTGAGTGCATTATGCACTCACGGAAGAAGTAACTGATTCGACAGTAAGGTAAAGATAACCGCTGTCCTGGATTAATTAATTAGTCGGAGCCTCGGCTGCCTGCTGGGGCGTGACTGGCTGTTGCGAACGGCCAAACACAATGCCTGTTTCCACTTCCATACGCTGTCCATCACGCTCGTATGGACGGAACCTCCACTGCTTCAAGGCATCGGTGATGACTTTGGACTGCTCCGGGAATGCGCTGAGAAAGTGAATATGCTTTACCTTGCCTTCCTTATCGATGATGATGCGGACCGGAATGGAGTTGAAGCGGCGTTCGGTGAGCAGAGGATTCACTTTTTCAATCACATTGTCTTTGGCGTAGTCCTTAATGCATACAGGAACCGAACCGCCGCCCGTGCCTGAGGTAAGACCGGCCTCGGCCGGCAGCTTCATTTTATTCATATCCAGGAAGAGGCTTTCCAGCATTTTGGTATCACGGCTGCTCATCACGAACTGAACGGCGTGGCAGCGAATTTGCGTGGTCACGACATACCAGTGCAGCTCCGCCACCGGAGACCAGTAAGCGTAAAAGACAAAGGGCCGTCCAGCAATCGTGGTCTCGGTGGGCTTTATTTCCGTCTGGTAGTCAGATGACAAATGGTCCTTCGAGAAATTGACGAGCTGAAGCGCATTGGCCGCTGGCAGCGGCGTAAAGAAAATGTCCTGAGCGGTGACGATCACCAATCCCCGGGCTTTTTCTTTGGCAGCGGGCGTTGAAGCTGTGGGTGCGGCGCCAGTGGTCGTGGGAGAAGTGGGTGCGGACACAAGTTGCGCGAGCACGTAGAGGCCGGAATCCGATGGCGGCGGAGGCGTGTGTTTCTGTATCCATCCCTGGGGCAACGAATAGGTGAGCCCAAAATAGGGATCGTTCATCACGTTGCCGGTTACACCGACTCCTTCGGGCACTGGGGTGGTGGTATCGCTGGCGCTCGACCAGGCGCCTTTCACAATGATGACCCCTTCCGGGACCTTTTGCGGATTCGGCGTAAGCGGAGCAAAGTCGCCGCCGCTCTGGGCAGAAGCGTTTTGCGCCGCAGGATATAAGAATGAAAGGAATAAGACCAGAGCAACGAGGAAACGAGTAAATACAGATGGCATAACTTATGTCTCCCTGGAGTGTAACCGATTTAGAGCTGGATGCGGTATCTAAAAAGTGGCGAGACACTTTTGTGTCTCGCCGCAGTGAAACAGTTATACACCCAAAAGAGTTACAGCGAACGCAGGAAATTCAGAACATCCTGCTGTTGGCTGGTGCTCAGGTTGTCGAAGTTGTTTTCTACAGTGGTAGCTTCGCCACCGCTGCTGTCGTGGGCGTCAATCGCGCACAGCAGGTTGCCGCAGCGGCCATCGTGCAGGAAGAACACCCGCTGTCCCAGTCCCCACAGAGGCGCCGTCCGGAACTGGTCTCCGCCCGCACCGCCCTGCGAGATGTTGTCGGCCAGCACCGTGCCCATGTGGTGGAACTCCAGATCGGTAAACGAGTTCACCGGAGCGTTGGCCAGATCAGCCGTCGCGCTCGATGCCTGCGTGTTGCCCTGCGAAGGATTGTGGCAGGTCGCGCAGCCGATGGAACTAAACAGCGAACGACCGTTGGAGATCGAGGCTGCGGTCACCGCGACTCCGTTCAGGATCACTCCACCCTGCTGCGGCGGAGCCAGCAGACGCATGAAGTTGGCAAAGGCCGATACGTCATCCAGCACGGCTGCCGCATTCGTGGTCGAGTTGCCGGCCTGCGGATTGCTGTTGTCTTCCGGATAGCCAAGACCGCTCAGGTTCAGGCAGGTTGACGGAAGTCCCGTTCCACCCACATCTCCAACGTTGTCTTCACCCGGCAGAGGACGGTCCTGCGGGAACAGCAGGTTAGTGATGCCCATCTCCACGTTGTAAGCTTCACCCGAGAAGATGTGCAGCGATCTGTTCTGTGCCTTCCAGCCAAAACGGCTGATGGTTCCGTCGTTGCCGTTGTGGTTGAAGTCTCCGGCAATACCAAAGTTGTTGTTGAGGTTGGCATTCCGGTTGGCCAGCAGGGTCGAATCGTCCAGGTTCTCCAGCAGCCCCGTGCCAAACAGCGGCGTAGGAATGCGGAAGGTCAGGTTGTTAGCCGCCGCCGCCGCCGCAAAGCTCGGCTGCTGCAGGCTGCAGCCAGTCCCGCCATCAGGACGACCGCTGACCGTAAACAGTGCTTCCACTCCACCGTTCGGGTTGGCTGTGTTCACCGTGCCGTTCGCGTTGAAGAAGAACGGGAAACGGGCTTCACGTGTAGGACCAGTGGCCGTGATGAAAGACGGCGTGGTATTCGTCGTGCTGCAGGCGATGGCCTTTACGCCTTCGTCGGCCTGCGTCTGCGCTACGCCATTGGCGCAGTTTCCAACCACCTTAAATTCCGGATTGTTGGCTGGTCCGGTACCGCCAATCGCCGGCTGCGAGTGGCATCCCGAACACTGGTTGAAGTTAAACCGCGGTCCCAGACCATTGGCCGGGCCGCCGTTTACCGACTCCACGTCCTGAAAACGGGCCAGGCCGTCGTTGAAGAAAGCAATAACACTGTTCGTGGTGTCTTTCTGTACTGAACTCAGCGCGCTGCCCGTGCAAACTTGTACGCCATTGATGGTGTTGCAGCGGGTTCCACCCTGAACGCCAGGGTCGGTCTGCGCAAACGCGGTCGCGGCCAACATCATCGCCGCTGCGATTGTTAAGAGTGGTAGCTTTCTAGATGTCATTTTCGAGAGTTTCCTCCAAATATCTGTATTGAAAATTTTTTCGCCAGAAACGCCTTTGCTGCGCCGTACTCAGACCAGTGCAAAATGTCTGCGAAAAAAATACGGGTTATGAAGTGGAAACTTGCAGGTCCATGTCGTCCTTTGCCTTTTGCGTGAACACTTGCAGGGAAATCAAAATTTTTTCTCACTGAATTTAAACAGGGGCACCGTCGTTTGCCCTTTGTTCAGCGTTAAATTAAAAAAATAAAATCCGTGCCACAACACGCATATTAAGAAATTAAAATTCCTTGCAATTACCGAAAGTACACGACCGAATGAATCAGCATTTATCCGTCGAATTTAACTGAAATTCATTCCTGATCATGCAAGCATCTGCTACTATGGTTCAGCAGCGTGGAAGTTTAAGTATTTTCATGCGCGTCAGGAAGCCCCCACCTGAAATTTGTGAAATAGAAAATTCCTATCAATAATTTTTTAATTATTTCAGAGAGCCCGATTGTGCTAAGGTTCCGTTAACCAATGGGGGACTTGAAAATGGAAGTACATCAGTTGCGTTATTTTTGTGCCGTGGTCAGGGCCGGCAGCTTCACACGCGCTGCGGAACAACTGGGCATCGCCCAGCCATCGCTTTCCCAGCAGATTCGCGCCCTTGAGAAACAAGTTGGAATGCCATTATTTGAGCGCCTGGGCCGATCAGTCCGGCTTACTCCTCACGGCGAGGCCCTGCGGCAGCCGGCCATGGAGATACTGCAGCAAATTGCCGCGGTGAAATCCTCGCTCGCCAACATGCACGAAGGCATACGGGGCAAACTACGTATTGGCGTGGTGCCGACGATCATGCCCTATCTTATTGCTCCACGTATCGGCGAATTCATCAAGCATTTTCCCGAAGTGGATCTGCAGTTCGTGGAAGAGCTGACGCCGGGGCTACTGGAAGGACTGCAGGTGGGCGACATTGACGTGGCAGTCACGGGGCTGCCCGTACGCAACCCGGATGTAGTTTGCTGTGAACTTCTGCGCGAACCCCTGTTCCTGCTGGTTTCGCAGCATCACGAGCTGGCCCGCAAAGACTCCGTGGCCCTGAGTGATCTGAAAAATGAGCGTTTTCTTCTGCTCAAAGAAGGCCATTGTCTGCGCAATGACGTGCTGGTGGCCTGCACGCGCGCACGCGCCGAACTGAATGCAGTATTCGAGACCAACCACCTCGAAAGTATTTTCCAGCTGGTGCGCGCCTCGTTCGGCCTGACTCTGGTGCCAGCCATGGCAGCGTCACTGGCGCAGGGCTGTACGCTGGTTCCGTTGAGCGAACCCAACAGCCGCAGAATTGGCTATTTGCGCGCCCGGAGACATGCCGTGAGCCGGCCCATGCGCGAATTTATTACGTGGCTGCGCACGCTGACGGCGAGTGAAAACGCCAAGAACGCACCGGCCTGCGCTTAAAGCAGAATTCATAAAATAAACGCCATAAAAAGAACCCGTGGCACAATCGTGTCACGGGTTCAATATTTTCACTGCGATGGATCATCGTACGGGCCGTGCGAATGCGTGGTTCGG
>Ga0209166_10001654_pt1 | contig 18164 bp, 11 predicted proteins | sample Coa_R1_3_FD_187151 | JGI IMG/M metagenome (GOLD analysis project Ga0209166, IMG submission 187151) | Surface soil microbial communities from Centralia Pennsylvania, which are recovering from an underground coalmine fire - Coalmine... | ecosystem: Environmental > Terrestrial > Soil >... | reverse complement strand
AACTACCGCATGGCCAAGATGCAGTACGACATGCTGCAAGCTGCGGAAGCCGCCGATCGCGAATACAACGCGCGCGCAACGATAGATGCGCTGTTGGCGCTGGTAAAGGCCGAGGCGCAATTGCCTGGCCGCAAAGTGATCTTGTACTTCAACCCTGGGTTGTTCATTCCAGAGACGGTCAAGGAACAATACGCGAACATGATTAGTGCGGCGAATCGCGCCAACGTGAGTTTCTACACAGTAGATCCCCAAGGGCTAGTGGCATTGTCCGATTCCGCGGGAAGCCGGACCGGGGCAGTAACCTGGAGTTCCGCGGACCAGGCCCGCGGCCAGCTGAGCGGGGCTATGTCCGCCCCCTTGCAGGTAGGAGGAGGAGCCCCGACACCTGACGCTCGTGCGGCGGAGAATGCGGAGAGCGCATTGCGCGCCAATCCCTTGCTCTGGCTGCGCGACCTCGCGCAGCAGACGGGCGGCACCGCCATCGCAGAAACCAACGACTACCGGGCACCGCTTCGAACGGTGATGGATGAAGTGCGCACCTACTACGAGGCTGCGTACACCCCTCACATCGAAGTTTACGACGGCAAATTCCGCAAAATCTCGGTGCGCGTGGATCGGCCGGACGTCGTTGTCCACACCCGCAGCGGGTACTTCGCCTTGCCGCAACTTAAGGGCGGGCAACAGTTGTACGCCTACGAAATGCCTTTATTGAATGCCTTGAACTCTGCCTCGCCTCCAACCGATGTGGTATTTCGCGCTGCCGCGGATCGTTTCGATGACCGGGGACCGAAAGTAGAATACATGGTGACGCTGGAAGCTCCGTTGAAAGGGCTGGATTTCCAGCTACAAGCAGATAAGAAGAACAGCGGAGTCGACGCCGGGCTGTTGGCCGTCTTGAAAAATTCCAGCGGCGAAATCGTCGAGAAATTCAGCAAGGACTTTGCCGTGGAGGTCGCCCTCGACAAGGTGGACGCTTACAAGGCCGGAAACCTGGTGCAAACGTTTCGGACAGAACTTCTTCCCGGTGACTATGAATTGGAAGCCGTGATCATGGACCGCAACGGCAACAGGCTGGGAGTCCAGAAGACCAAGATCAATGTCCCGCCGCCTTCCAACAAGCTTTCGATGAGCGACGTGGTCGTGGTGCGCCGCACCGATGCTCTCAAGGACACAGGCCCGGTCCAGGATGCGTTCTATTTCCCCGGCGGCAAGGTCGTACCAACTCTAAACGACACACTAAAAGGCGGTCCGGGCAATATCCTACCTTTCTACTTCGCTGTGTATCCCGATCGCACCCTCAAAGATCCGCTCAAGCTAACCATGGCGTTCTACAAGGAAGGACAATATCTGGGCGCTGCGGAAGCGCCGCTCCCGGAGGCACTTCCCGATGGCCGCATTCCGTACATCGCAAATCTGCCCGCAGACAAATTCACTCCGGGAGCGTATGAGATCCATATCGGCATCACACAAGGCAACGCCAAGGCCGAGGAGAAGGTGGCCTTTCAAGTCAACTAGGCCAGGATCTACAAGGCACCGCACCGTTTTCCTGTTGAAGACCACTACTCGCAACGTTGCGTTTGGTGAATGCGGCATGAGCACGCTTGGAGTCCAGCAACCGCACGTGAGTTTGCCGGCGTGGGCCAGGCAAGAAATTCCAGGGACCACAAGTAAATGACACTTTCTCGCCGCAAATTCGCGCAGTTGGGGTTAGGCACGGCGATTTCCGCCGCAAACGAATGGTTTTTCCCGCAGGGCTTGTCTACCCACAGCGCGAAGCCGCTCCCCAGGCAGGCGCCTTCCGGTCGTCCATTTAACGCTCATTTCGTGGATGTTGCGCGCGAAGCGGGCCTCCGCGCGCCGATCATTTACGGCAGCACCGAGGAAACTAAATATATCTTCGAGGCCACGGGCTGTGGCTGCGCCTTCATTGATTATGACAACGACGGCTGGATGGACATTTTCGTCTTGTCCGGTACGCGTCTTGAAGGCGCGCCTCCGGGCACAACCAATCGACTCTACAAGAACAATCGTGACGGCACGTTCACGGATGTCACGGAAAAAGCCGGACTGCATTCCGTCGGCTGGGCTTGCGGCGTTTGCGTCGGCGACTATAACAACGACGGCTTCGACGATATTTTCTGTGCCTGCTATGGCCAGAACATCCTCTACCGGAACAACGGCGACGGCACGTTCACCGACGTAACCAAGTCCAGCGGGCTTTCGAGCGACGACCAGCGCTGGGGCTCCGGCTGCAGTTTTGTGGACTTCAATCGCGACGGCCATCTGGATCTCTTCGTCTCCAATTACGTCGGCTTCTCGTTCGAGAAGACACCGCTCCCCGGCCAAAACAGCGCGTGCATCTGGCTCGGAGTTCCGGTGGCCTGCGGACCGCGTGGTTTGCCGACCGCCAGGCATTGGCTCTATCGCAACAACGGCGATGGCACGTTCACTGACGTCAGCGAGTCCGCCGGCATCGCGCGCGCGACTTCGAGTTACGGCATGACCGTTGTAGCCGCCGATTTCGATGAAGATGGCTGGCCGGATATCTACGTCGCTTGCGATGCGACACCGAGCCTGCTTTTCATGAACAATCACGATGGCACGTTTCGCGAGGAAGGAATTCTGCGCGGCGTCGCTCTCAGCGACGACGGCATGGCGCAAGCTGGCATGGGGGTCGGAGTAGGCGATTACGCTCCGGATGGACACCTCGACATTTTCAAAACCCACTTTGCCGACGATCGCAACGTTCTTTATCGCAACGATGGAAAGGCGTATTTTCAGGACGCCACTGCATCTTCACGACTCGGAGTCGAAACTCGCTATGTCTGTTGGGGGGCCGGAATTGTCGACCTGGATAACGACGGCTATCCCGACTTGTTCATGGCCACCGGTCATGTGGACCCACAGATTGAAAAAAAGCTTTCCCAATACCCCAACAAGACACCGCGCGCAGTTTTCCGAAATTTGGGTAAAGGCGTGTTTGAAGAGCTGATCGCCGAAGCTGGTCCGGGTGTAGCGGCACCGCATTGCAGCCGCGGTTGCGCCTTTGGTGATTTCGATAATGACGGCGACCTCGACGTTGTCATCGTAAATCTCAACGAGCCGCCATCGCTTTTGCGAAACGACCTTTCTGGTAAAGCACATTGGCTGAAGGTAAAGCTCGAAGGTGTAAAATCCAACCGCAGCGCCTGCGGAGCGCGCGTGCTGGCGCACTACGGCGGAAAAACGCAGGCGCAAGCTGTCTTGAGCCAATCCAGCTTTTTTTCTTGCAGCGATTCACGGCTGCACTTCGGGTTGGGGACCTCAGTCTCCGTTGATCTGGATGTCTTCTGGCCAAACGGCTTGCACGAAACTTTCAAGGACATAAAGTCCAATCAGTTGATTACAATCAGAGAAGCGGCCGGCATCGTGCCCAATCGCGGTTGGGCAAAATCGTGATGGAATTGTCGGCGGCTGTGGAACGAACCCCCTCTGGCGCATTTCTCGGAGGGGTGACCCAAGCGGGGAAGTGAAATGCGCGGCGTTGGCCTACACTCCAGTTTTACGAACATAGGACTTGCCAGACTGTGTTTGTGGTGTCTCTTGTCGTGCCTCCTCTACGCCTGCCCAACACCGGCTCAGGATGACTCCAGCCAGCAAGCCTTGAGCAAAGCAGTTGCGCTCCATCAGTCCGGTCATTACGCCGAGGCCATCACAGCTTACGAAGCCTATTTGAAATCTCATCCCCAGGCCAGCGCGGTTCGCTCAAATCTAGGAGCGGCATTGGCGCACGAGGGACGCTATCCGGAAGCCATTCGGGAATATACCGAGGCGCTGAAGGCGGAACCAACAAACTTTGGCATCCGCTTCAATCTGGCACTCGCGCACTACAAGATGGGTGAGATTACGCATGCTGCGAAAGAGTTCGAGGATGTTTACGCAGTCCAGCCTGCCGATGACCCCGACCGCCGGCGCCTCACGTTACTTCTGTCGGAGTGTTACCTTCGCCAAGGTGAAGATGACCGTGTAGTTGCCTTGCTGGATCCGCGGTCCGATACCGACGTGAACGACCTCACTCTGGCGTACCTTCTCGGTACCGCGCTCTTGCATGAGGGAAAAGATGGGCGTGGCGCCTTGATGATCCAGCGCATCCTGAAAAACGGTGATACCGCCGAAGCCCACATGCTGATGGCATTCACTCGCATGAAAGCGGAGGACACGAAAGGCGCCACTGAAGAGGTCGACCGCGCACTCGCGCTTAATCCAAGTCTCCCCGAGGCTTACAACCTCCGCGGGAGACTATTTCTCGGAATCGCCGACCTGGATAGCGCGGAGGCGGCTTTCCGGAAGGCGTTGACTCTTGATCCGGCCGCGTTTGAGCCGCTGCTCTGGCTGGGAACACTCCTTCGGGAGGAAGACAAAGGCACGGAAGCGCGTGCCGTTCTCGAGCGCGCCGCACAGTCGCGGCCGAAAGACATTCGGCTCCGCTATCAGTTCGCTCTTTTGTACTCAGACGAGGGGGACGACCGCCGCGCCGCCACAAAGTTGCAAGGCTTAATCAAAGACGCGCCCGACTACACCGAGGCGCATCGCAGCCTCTCCACAATTTACTTCCGCCTCGGACGCGCCGCCGAAGGGCGCCAGGAAAAGAAAATCGCCGAAGCTCTGGATGCCGCGATTCAAGCAAAAGATCAGGCACGCGGACGGAGTCTGCAAAAGTGATCCGTTGCCTCAGCGTGCTACTACTGCTGGCGACGGCCGCCGCTGCACAGACTCCCCCGCCAAGCTTCGAAGAACTTTCGACTCAGGCGCAGCAAGCCTACCAGGCTAATCGTCCTGACGAGGCCGCCGAACTTTACGCTCGCGCCGTCCGACTACGCCCCGATTGGGCCGAAGGTTGGTGGGCCATCGGCATGATTGACTACGAGCAGGATCGCTATCCCGAGTGCCGCGACGCCCTCAATCGCATGGTCGAACTCGATTCCTCCGCCGCGCCGGGCTGGTCGCTGTTGGGCCTTTGCGAATTTCGCACCAAGCAATACGACGCCGCTTTTCAGCACTTGAAAAAGGCTCACATGCTGGTGCCTCTAACGCAACCTGGCGGGCCCCTGCACGACATGGCCGACTACCATCTAGCGATGCTCCTGACGCAACAAGGTGCCTTCGAAGTGGCGCAGGAAATCCTCTTGAAAGTTGCGCGAAGGGTTCACTCCAATTCAGACATGATGTTTGCCGCTGGCTTGCCGGCGCTGCGCATGCCAATTCTGCCGGCCTCGGTTACCGCCGAGCAGCACGATGTGGTTGCCATGGCCGGCAAGGCTTTCTGGGACTTGGCGACGCTAGAGCCGGAAGTAGCGGAAGCAGACTTTAAGGCGTTGCTCACAAAGTATCCGTTGTTTCCGAATGTTCACTATTTTTACGGCACTTACCTCGCTGCCCGTCATCCCGACGATTGCGCCGCCGAGTTCCGGAAAGAATTGACCATCACTCCGGACAGCGCGCCCGCGCGCGTGCAATTGGCCTTGCGTTACACCCTCGAGGACAAGCTTCCCGAAGCAGTTAAATTGGCTCGCGAGGCGGTGGCACTGAGTCCGGATTCTGTCGGGCCGCAGTTGGCGCTAGCAAAGGCGCTTCGCACACAAGGCGATAACTCCGGTGCGCTGGCAGCGTACCAGGCTGCCGAGCGGCTCGATCCGATCACTCCCTCCATCCGGCTTTACCTAGTGAATGTTTACCGCGCGCTGGGCCGTATTGACGACATGCGGCGTGAAAACTCCGAATACGAGCGCCTCAAGGCTGCGGACGCGAACTGGCCCTGAATTGCTGCGCAGGGCGCGGGAAACATTCCCGAGCACTCGAAAATAGGTCGAGTGGTGATCGCCGACACCCCACACAGCTCATCGGTGGAACTCGATTGCGTTGATTCCAGGATAAATAGCCCTGCAGGATATTAGTACCGTATCCCAAGCATTCTTTCGAAGAGCCTCAAGAAATCCACAAAATCGATGCTCTAAAGAAAAAAACTAAAAAATCGCTTGACATTAATCGTGGAACAGCAGTAAAAACCGCACCGAGCGTGAACGTTAACGGCGTCGGCCTCGTCTTTGCGGGTTCGATGCCGCGGAACGGTGTGCCTGTGGTGGGCTCTGTCACTGTTGATATGGGGGTGCATACTCGATGAATCGTCGCGTGCGATTTTCCTTTTGCCATTTTCGTTTCCTTCCTGAACTTCCGGTTTTAGCGGTCGCCGTTTTCGCCGCTCTCCTTATTACCTTTGCCTTGCCATTCCAGCCGGCCGCGCTGGCGCAGACCACCAGCGCCACACTGACCGGAACGGTTTTTGACGCGTCCGGCGCGGTCGTCGCAAACGCTGCCGTCACTCTAAAGAACGAGGCCAGCGGCGACGTGCGCACGACGGTCAGCAACGCCGAAGGTTATTTCACCTTCGCTGCCGTTCCTCCCGCCACCTACTCCGTGTTCGTGGAGAGAGATGGTTTCGTCACTTGGGAAGTGAAGGGCATCGTCCTTACCGCTGACGACAAGCGTTACGTCTCGGGTATTAAGCTAAAGCCCGGCGCGAAGTCGGAGACTATTGTGGTCGAAGCCGCCGACACCTCAATTACTCCCACTGACTCGGGCGACAAGTCCGCGCTCATCAACGAACATCTCCTGCAGAACGTTGCCATCGTGGGCCAGAACGCTGCGGAATTTATCAAAATTATGCCCGGCATGGCCTTCACGGGCGGGGTGGCGAATCAAAGTTCCTACGCCGCCCAGGATGAACGCACCGGCACCGGCCCGGTAGGCAGCTTCTCGGCGAACGGCACGCGCACCGGCGCTCTCGACATTACCTCCGACGGCGCACACATCATTGATCCCGGCTGCAACTGCGGTCAGGCCATGAATACCAATGCGGACATGACCTCGGAACTCAAGATCATGACCTCCAACTTTGGCGCCGATGAAGCCAAGGGGCCGGTCGTCATCAGCGCCATCGGCAAGTCCGGCGGCCAGCAGTTCCACGGTGAGGCTTACGTCTACGCCCGCAATTGGCATCTCAACGCCAATGATCCGCAGGACAAGAAAGCCGGCATTGCGCGCCCCGAATCGAAGTACTTTTACCCGGGCGGTCAAATCGGGGGTCCGCTCATCATTCCCGGGACTAGCTTCAACCACAACCGCGATAAAGTTTTTTTCTTCTTCGCAACCGAATACTACAAGCAGAACGTGGACAACGGCGTGTATCACGCGGTGGTTCCCACAGCGGCGATGCGGCAAGGCGATTTCAGTGACGCCACCTATCTCAGCCACCTGAACGGTTACGCGGTTACCGGCGTGCCGGGCGGCAGCCATTTCACGAACGGAAAGCTGAACGGCGCTCCGGATCCCAATGGCCAGATCCTGCTGAACGTGTACCCACTGCCCAACGAGGACCCAACGCAACTTCAAGGCTTCAACTATGCGAACGGCGAAACCCGATACTCCAACATGCTTCAATTCCGCGGGCGCGTGGACTATAACATCAGCGACTCACTGAAGTTGTACGTCTCCTACAACCATCAGACTGACAACGCCCTGAACAGTCTCGACGTCCTATGGGGCCCGGGTGGCACGAACAGTTGGGCTGCGCCGACTACCCCCTACCCGACGCCGATCGTCGAGAAATCTCAGTCCGATGTCATCACCGCAAACCTGACGAAAGTTATCAGTCCTACGCTGACCAATGAACTTATTTTTAGCTACACGTACTTGAACCTTCCGAATAGCTTTGTCGATCCATCCAAGGTGCAGCGCGGTTCGCTCGGTCTCAATTACAATTTGCTGTTTAGCCACCCCAATCCGCAGAATCTTATCTTCCCGCAAATGACCGGTTGGGGCGACGGCATTTCCAACATGATTAACACCGGCTTTGAGCTGAATGGCACGGTCTATGCCAAGAAGACTCTCCCGTCGGTATCCGACAACCTGGTCAAAGTCTGGAAAACTCATACCACCAAGTTCGGCTTCTACTGGGAACGCACCTGGAACGAACAGCCGGGTAATGGAAGCGTCAACGGTTCGATGGCGTTCGCCAGTTGGGCCGGGGGATCCAGCGGCAACGCCTATGCCGATATGCTCATCGGCCAGATGGCGACGTACTCGGAACTGAATTTCGACGTAGTGCCCGCCTTCCGCTACATTTCGGCCGAGGGTTACGCCACTGATTCCTGGAAGATATCTCCCCGCTTCACGCTGGACTACGGTCTGCGCATCTCGCACTTGGGGCCTTGGGTTGATACCACCGGTTTTGGCTTTGCCGCTTGGTACCCTCTCGCCTACAATATTGCCCAGGGTGGCTCCGTTAATGGCGCAACTTTCCCCGGCATCGAATGGAACAAAGTCAACCCTGCTACGCCGCTCTCTGGTTCCAAGAGCCGCCTCTTCTTCTATAACCCGCGTATAGGCTTTGCCTGGGATCTCTTCGGCACCGGCCGTACTGTGTTGCGTGGTGGGTATGGTATGTACCACTTCCACGACGAGCAGAACGTTCAGAATCCCGCGTATGGGGTCGTCCAGGGATCTTTTTCGTCCCCGACCTTGAACAACCCGCTCCTCTCACAGCTCGGCCCCAGCCTCGCTGGTTTAAGTTTCCCGAGCGGCGTCACCGCTCTTGATCCTAACGACAGTCAACAGCCACGTACGCAAAGCTACAGCTTTACCGTCGCCGAACGCGCGCCCTGGAAGAGCCTGTTGGAGATCGCGTACGTTGGCAGTAAGTCCGATTACTTAAGCAACTACAACAACAACTTCGACCAGATCAATGACCTTACCGCAAATTCCTTGTTCACTCTCGCGGGTAGCGGCTATGGCTGGCTACCTGATTGCAACTCCGGCATCGCACCAGGGCAAAAAGACACGCAGGGAAGGGGCAGTTGTGCCGCGGGAGGCGCCGATACCGGCTACACGACTGGTGCTGTGAATAACGCGCGTCCACTTACCTCCGGTCTATGCGTAGCCGCGAAGAATTGCCTCGGCACCCTGAAAATCATCGACCACAAGATGTATTCCAACTACAACGCGCTTCAGGTTACGTGGAACAAGCAGGCGGGACCCTTGACCTTCCTGAGTAATTACACCTTCGGGAAGGCATTGGGCATCCGTGGCGAGAACGGATCAGCGAACGGCGATCCTACGGTTTTGGCCAACAATTATGGAACTCTGCCAAACAATCGCACGCAGATCTTCAATGTCGCCTACGTCTATGCATTCCCGACGGTACACAATGCCAACCGGTTCGTGAAAGGCGCCGTGAATGGCTGGCAAATCTCGGGCACCACGACACACCAAAGCGGTACGGACTTGCAAGCCTCGGTTACCTCAAACTTCGGCTACTCCGCCTTTTTCCAGAAAGGCGCAACCTTCATGGGCCAGACCCTCCAATACACGGATCCGAATACCGGCCAGGTTGTGCCGTATACGATCCAAGCAAGCATCAGCAATGTGCTCGGGACTCCCGACCTCACTCTGATGCCTCACTTGACCTGCGATCCCAGAAAAGGCCTTGGGCCAAACCAGTTCGTCAACGGCGCCTGCTTCTCCCCGTTCGCCACACCGGGCCAGCAAGGCAACTATATTTTCCCGACTTTGACGGGTCCCGGTTTCTGGAACAGCGACTTGTCTTTGGATAAGAGTTTCACCTTTGGGCCGTCCGAGAACAGAAAACTTGAGTTCCGCTTCTCGGCCTACAATTTCCTGAATCACCCGAACCTTACCTTCATTTCGGGCGATCCAGGGTTGAATCTCACGTTCAATAGCGCTGGCGTGCGACAAAACAACGGCGGCGTCGTTTTTGGCACCGCTACTAACACCCTGGGCCACCGCATTATCCAGGGCATGATCAGATTCAGCTTCTAGCTGATCAACCCCACTCGAGTTCAAAAATCAGCAGAGGGCGGATGGCAGCACCAGCCGCCCTTTCTTTTTGCTACGAAACCTAACACCCACCCGTATTCTCGAATTCTTAACAGTTTGCGGAAAGAGTCGGGTTTGTTGCAGTTCGAATACCGCAGCGAACAGAAGATTCGGTAGTTGAAATTGTCAAAGACGTTGCGCGCCGCGTCCATCCCCGCCAAATCCTCGCCTTAGTCGGGAACTGGAGCGCCGGAGCGAACCACGCGAATGAAATGGTCCGCAAAGCTAGTGTGCATCTCTGGAATCTCGATCTTCGGCATGTGGCAGTTCGTACATTCTTTTGTGCCAACAGGGCAAGCCGCTCCCGGATGATCTTTCGTTGCCTTGGCAGCCGGCGAATTTACATGGCAAGCCAAGCACTTCGAATCATAGACGGCTGCATCTGTGGAAAGTGGTTGGTGGGGATCGTGGCAAGCAATGCAGGCAAGTCGCTTGTCCCCAGTGCCCCAACACTTGCTGCTCATGAGGCGATAAGGTTGAATCCTGACGTTGGAGATTCCCCTAGTGCCCGCGAGCTTGACGTCCATCCATGTGCCATGGCAGGAGCCGCAGAAATCGACACTGTCACTGGGACTGAGCCGACCGGGATTGAAAATGAGTTTCTGGCCTTCCTCGTCGCCGTAATGATCGTCCGACTGGTTGAATTCCATCGCGAGTACATGGTTCAGGCCAGGTGCGTGGCAGGCTTCGCAAGTTACGCCTAGAGAAGCCTTGCTCGTGTCCAGCTTTCCGGCGACGTTAGCGCCAAAGCTGTGACAACCAAAGCATCGGCGGACTTCATCGATATCCACGGGCCGGGCCTCGGCTTCCTCAAGGTCGTGCGGCGAGAGCAACGCGCGCGTTGGCGTAAAGTCCAGATTTTCTAACGAACTGTAGTAGGTCACCCGGCTTTCACGGTACTTGCCGTCGCGCAGAAAAAGATAGGATTGCCCGGGCTTTCCTGTCCCGAACGCCCACAAAAGGTCTGCGGCGATGGTGTGCTGGCCGTCGGTAACGGAAAGTTCTGGCGCTGTACTTTTCGTCTTGATCTCATAGAGATACTTCCCGTTGCGGAAAGTGAGATCCGCGCGTGAATGAAGAACATCGGCAGTTGCGGCGGGGATCAGGGTGTGCGCCATGGCCGTCGTTTTTTGTGAGGCGGTAATCGTGGCGTGACATTTTGCGCAAGCGGCACTGCCCACAAATTCCTTACGGCTCGTGGGCTCGCGCTGGGGCCACCAGCCGGGTTCGGTGAGATGATCGTATGTGGAAAGCTGCGCGTGGAGAAGGACGGGCGCAAACCCGGTGAAAATGCAAACGAGAATCAGCGCGACCGCCCCATGGAGAATTTTCTTATTGGCCGGCGTCGTGATAAGTGAAGCCTCCCTGCTGCTTCTGGAAACAACTAGAATAGTTCGAACGAGTCGCTGTTTCCAGTCCTGGCTAGACGGCTTACCGGACATCTTCGTTCCAGTACAAACTTCTCGGATTTCGCGTTTCATCGGACAGTGAGAGGCGCAAAGTGTAGAGACTGCTCATTTTACTTGCCGGGTGTCGCCAATGCCTATCGCAATGCACTCCCGCTTCCCTCCTGGCTGGGGGGCGGCGGCGCGGACACTCACTCTTTCTTCCGACCCGCTCGCAGCTTCTCCAGTATCGCCTCGGTCTGCGTATCTGCTGGGTTGAGTCGGTGCGCGCGCTCCAACACGGGCAGCGCCGCGTCGTCATCACCTAACATGTAGAGCGTGGCCCCCAAGAGCACCACCGAGCCGTAGTACTCGGGACGTAATGCCACCGCCCTCTCCAGCGGAGAGCGCGCTTCTTGGTATCGATTCATGCGAAAGCACGTGACTCCCAGGTTGTGCCAGGCCTCGAACGAATTCGGATCTAGCTGCACCGCACGCCTCAGTGGCTCAAGTGCTTCGGCAAACGCGCCGGCATCCCCGAATAATTGTCCTAGCAGCGTAAGTTTGTCCGGATCGTTGGGGTCGTAAATGCGATGGCAGGTCTCGCGCGCGGTATCGAGTAGCTCGGTCCGCAGCGCAGTTGTGCACGCGCGCACATCCTTTTCCGTGTTCTTGTGTTCGTCCCGCAGTTGGCTGTAGAGGCCATACTCGCGAGCCCCGTCTTGCTCGCGTCCCGCGCTGGTGTACGCCCGCGCCAACCGATAATGCACGCGATAGTCGCGCGGCAGCACCTTGGCGGCGCGCTCCAACCACTTGGTTCCTTCGTCGACGTTGCCCGAGGAAATGTACGCCACGCCCAGGTGGAATGCTGTGTCGGGAAACGGCGGATCCTCGGCAACCGAGCCGAGCCGCCGGATGGCGGACGCATAATCGTTGGACAGGAAATCGAGCCGCCCAAGATAGTACGTGACGTAGCGCGACTCGCCCGCCAGCTTGCGCACTTGCTCGAACTGGACGCGCGCCTCTTCGTTGCGGCCCAATGACAGCAGGCAGACCGCGTACTGAAGGTGTGCCCGCGGATCTTGCGGACTGAGCGCCAGCGCTTGCTCGAATTCGTTCGCCGCCGCCTCGAACAACTGGTCCTGCATCAGCTGTACGCCGCGGCTGAGGTGGGCTTCGTCGCCAGATCGCTGCGCCGGCGCGTTCGACGTTCCCTGCTGACCCTGTGCCTGGAATGTTCCCGCTTCATCAGTGCGGAGAGGTAAAGCTCCTGCCGCAACGGCCAACAAGGCTGCCAAGATCGGTGTCACGCGCCAAATCGCTCCCGCCCCACGATTCCCGCACCTTCCTTAACGGTGACTAACTGATCTGCGTGGACGGCCTTTATCTGCTCACGCGCGCCGCTGGGCCACGCGATTTCCAGATCCGCCATCTCCGCAGCACCCAGTCCGAAATGTAAGCGGCGATCTCCGCAGGAGAGATATCCCGACGACGCCAACACCGCCTGCGCTTGCCGCCGTCCGCCGTATATCGCCGTGACCACCGCACCGATGGCGCTGGTGTTGGAGCGCGTTCCTATGAGCTTCACCTTCAGCCAATGCCCGGTACCGTTCACGTCGTTGCGCAACAACGAAGGAGGTTCATTCACGTTCATGATCAGAATATCGAGGTCGCCGTCGTTGTCAAAGTCGCCGAAAGCGACGCCACGGCTGCAATGCGCCTCAGCAATCGCCGGCCCGGCAAGGTCCACCAGCTCTTCAAATTTGCCCCCGCCGAGATTGCGGAACAGCACGCGCGGCGTCTTGTGCGGGAACTCGGGGTGCTTCCGCTCCACCTCGGGGAAGGTGCTTCCCGTCACCCAGAAGAGATCAGGCAGGCCGTCGTTGTCCAAGTCAACGATGCCGTTTCCCCAGCCGACATATCGGGTCTCAACACCCAAACCTGACCGCAGCGTGACGTCCTCGAACACGAGGTGGCCGGTATTCCGGTACAGAGCCACGGTATCTTCGGCAAAATGGGTCTTCAGCGCGTCGAGGCGGCCGTCGGTATCGAAATCGCCGATCGCTATGCCCATGCCAGCCTGTTCGTTGCCGTCTTCGTTGACCGCCAAGCCAGACAGCAAACCCTGTTCTACAAAAGTACCGTCGCCACGGTTGCGGAAGAGCAGGCTGGGGGTAGAATCGCAGGCTACGTAAATGTCCTGCCAACCGTTTCCGTCCAAATCCGCGGCCACCGCCGTCAAGCCGAACGCCGGCGGCACCGTCCCTATCCCGGTCCGATCGGTGACGTCCGTGAAGGTTCCGTCTTCATTGTTGTGATATAGGATGGGGCGTTCCGCGACTAGGCCGCGTGGGCCGCAATTCACTGGAACGCCTTTGAAGTTACAGCTGGGGTCCTTACCAGCCGCTGGGATTTTATCAAACTCGAAAACGAGGTAGTTGGAGACAAACAGATCCAAGCGGCCGTCGCGATCATAGTCCACCCACGTGCAACCAGTGCCCCAGCGGTTGCCGGGATGCAGCAGGCCCGCCGCTCTCGTAACGTCCGTAAAAGTACCGTCGCCGTTGTTGCGATACAGCACATTTTGAGGCCATGCCGTGATAAAGAGATCCTCGAAACCGTCGTTGTTGTAGTCGCCGACAGTCACTCCGCATGCCCAGCCTTGCCGCACCAGGCCCGCCTTCGCAGTCACGTCGGTGAAAGTGCCGTCGCGGTTGTTTTTGTAAAGCCGATTCGTCGCTCCCTCCACCGGTCCTTCACGGCGCGTCCCGGACAGCAAGAAAATGTCCAGCCAACCGTCGTTGTCGTAGTCGAGGAACGCGACTCCGCAGCCCATAGATTCGAGAATGTAATCCATGCGGTCCGGGGGACCGTAGATAACGGGAGCGCGCAGGCCCGCGCGGGCGGCCACGTCCGTAAAGCGCGCGTGAAAGGGCAGACCCGAGGGTTTTCCGCGCGCCTGTGGCCGGACACCGCGCGATGCCATGCCTCCCGACTGCTGGGCGCGCGCGACGCGGACGCCTGCACTCCCTGCGGCGAGGAGGCCAAGGAACTCACGGCGAGTCATACCACGCAGCACTGACCCTCCAGAACCGTATGCTGGGAGGTTCTGCGTGAAAATGCGTCTTCGGGCTGATTGCTCTGGATCTCACACACTCCGACGAGCAAGCTATTCTAGATTAATTGAATAGGCAGAGCCACGGGTTCGTTCTAAAATTCCTGCCGTCTTGGCGGTGTTCCGGCAACTCTTTTTGCAGGCTGTTCGGCACAAATGAATACATGGATTTTTGGGAGCAGGTCAAGGCGGAAGCGTATGTTTCAGTCAATGTCGGCTAGGGAGTGCTCCCAGGAAGCCGGAGTTTCCGCAAAGGTTCAAGATGGCAAGCTAACTCTAAGACTGGCGCCGAAATCGGTGACGGTGCTTTCGGTCGAACAGTAAGTAGCTAATTCGCATCGTGCCGCATACCAGAAAAACCATTGAATAGGAATTGCCTGGCTAACCTGGGTGGGCTCGCCCATCAAATGTGGGATCACTACGAATTCAAATTTCATTCTGTCTAGCTGTGTCGAACGCCGGTTCTCGGTCTTAAACAGGTACATTGAACTCAGTCTGATTCAGGGCCACAATGGTGGCTATGAAAAGTACAGGTCTGCCCCGAGAGCTGGAAATTTCGCAGTTGGACGGCGATCTCCGTAGATCTGGGCTGGACAGCGGTGAAGGTACTTGCGGTCAGTAGCTGCTGAAGGCGGAGGAATTATCGCTCGATCCCTCACGTTCGTTTTGGCCCTCCTGCTCTTCTCGCCTCTCCTCGTGGCGCAAACAGGTTCAGGGAGCAACTGTGATTTGTTGGTGACCGTACGCACCAGCGACGAGCGCAGCATGGAGTCGCAAATCCAGATTGACCTCCTTGGACCTCAAGGAAGGCTGGCGACCCTGCACATTGTGGGAGCGGAGCCCGCACGATTTCACGTCATGAACGGAAGGACTTACCGCCTGACGGTGCTGGGAACGGGAATTGAAACCATTACGACTTCGTATTTTGAGATTAATTCTCTGGAGCTGGTGCACAGGGAGACCGTGTACGTCAAACCTCAGGAACAAAAGCTGGCCAGCGATTTGACGCCTGGTTCCCCCACCATTTCCATGACGGAAATAAAAGCTCCCAAAAAGGCGAGCGACGAAATGAAAAAAGGGCTGGAGGCGTACGCCACGGGAGACATGGAGAAGGCCGCAGAGCACTTCGAAAAAGCCGTCGCCCAGTATCCACGATATGCACGCGCGTATGACATGCTGGGAGTGATTGCGATGAAGGGGGCGGACCGCAACAAAGCCAGAGAGTTGTTCTCGAAGGCCATCCAAGCGGACGATTCTTTTTCGCCTGCCTACGTGGATCTGGCGCGCATGGACCTTCAGGACCAAAACTACGCTGACTCTGAGTCCTTATTGGCGAAAGCGATTGCCGTGAGTCCCTTCATGCCAGACGCTGTAGCCTTACTCGCCAGCACGGAGTTCGCGAACAAGGAATACGACAAGGCACTTGCCGACGTTCAGCGTACCCATGACCTACGCAACCACGAGCAATACGCGGAAGTGCACATCATGGCCGGCAAGGCGCTTAGCATGCAAAATCATCCGGAAGCAGCCATCGCCCAGTTTCAGCTGTTCTTGAAGGAGAAGCCGGACAGCCCGGAGGCGGACAGCGTCCGTAAGTCGATCGCTGCACTCATGGCGGACCGGCGCCCCTGAACGCGGCTTTTTACGTATCTCTCTTTGCGTTGATGGAGCTGCGCCCCACGCGCACGCGGGTTGGTCCCCTCCAGAGTCCAGAAAACCGCTCCACAGCTTTCTTGCAAGCACGTGTTAGGTGGTTAGCAGCGCAGCGCCAACACTTCACTTTTGCGGCCGAGTTGGCGGCAAAATCCGCCCCAAAGCTTTCACGGTCAGCTCGTCCGCCATTGTGAGGCCATCCTGTTTGACCACCACTGCAAAGCCGCCGCTGTAATCCCACATGGTCCAGCCGATGCCATACTTTTCGAGCGTGGTGCGCACGTCGGAAATCCATGTGGCGCGATCTTTCGGACTAGCTGCCTTGCGGTAAACGCCGAACTCATTGCAGGTCAGCGGGACGTTCCAGCGCTTTCCCCATGCGGCAATCTGGGAAATCTCCTCATCGATTCGCGCCGCGTTCCATCGATCCATTCCATAGTGGATGACTTGGAGACGATTTACCGCGTCGGGCACTAGAGCGGCGGCTTGCTGCACGTTCTCCGGAGTCGACGGATAAGGCAGGTCCTTCAGATAATGAACAAAATTGGTGCTCCAGGTCGCGCCTTGATGCGTGAAAACGTGGGGATCGTAAAAATGAAAGTTGTAAATGATATTCTGATCGCGCAGCGGGTCGATGAACAGCAACTCATTATCCGCCGACCAATTGGCGCCCGCGACGATGATGGTCTGTGCAGGAGCGCCTTCGCGAATGGCGACGGCGAGTCTGGATTGCACACCCTCCCAGCGGTAGCGGTCTTTAAACTCCGGCTCGTTCATAACCTCGAAAAAAACGAGATCCGGATTCCACGAAGAATAGTGCCTTGCTAGAGCACGCCAATAATCGGCGAACTGCTCCACAAATTCATTGTCAGTGGCCAATTTTTCCTTGAAGTCCGAATCCGGATGGATGTCGATAATCACAGCGAGTCCCTGATCAAGCGTCATCTTTACGGCGGCATCCAGATATCCCAGATAATCCCCGGGAATTCGGTCTGCCTGCTTACGGCGGAACATCGGCTGCGGATTTACGCTCAGCCGGACGTGGTCAAACTGCATCTCCTTGATCAGAGCGATGTCCTGCGCCGTGGTCCACGTTTCGAAATGTTCTTTGGTGTAGCCCTTTGGGTCATACACCTGCGCGAACCATTCACTCAGGTTGATGCCATAGCGCAAATGCGCCGCGCGTCTTAGCGCCAGGTTGGAATCCTCGGAAGTTTGCGCAAAAATCGTGATTCCAGAAAAGGAAAGCGCCATTGCGAGCGCCGCAACATGAAGCGCCCGGATAGTTCCACACTTCTTGGCCGCGTCAGTCATGATTCCTCAAATTGTTTTTCCTGCGATTTCAGTCTAGCGGCGAGAAGCCTATACTGCTGCCGCACCACAAGCAAGAGGCCACGAGGCGAGCGCAAACTCTTCAAACTCGCAAACGTTCCCAATGGACATGCGCATCGCTTCCGCGACACATTCGCCGTTGAATTGCTACTTGCTGGAGTGCCCATCGAACGAGTCTCGATTTTACCAGGCCACCAAAGCGTGAGAATCACCGAGAAGCACTACGCGCCGTGGGTGCGCTCGCGACAGGAACAACTGGAAGCGGATTTGGCTAACGCCTGGAGCCACGATCCGCTCGTTCTTTCGCAAAGTGGGGTACACCAGAGGTACACGGAATGGGGCGGCGCAACAACTCATTCATCTTCAATAAGAAAGACTGGTGCCCGGGGTGGGAGTCGAACCCACATGAGGAAAAATCCCCGGAGGATTTTAAGTGCTATGCATGTGTTTGTAAGTTGTTGCTCATACAGCCAGTTATTTTAATGGACTGTGCAACTGTGTAAGAATCTGTGTAAGTTCTGAAGGGCATCCGGCGATTTGAAAAAAGATTCTGCCCTGCCGGTTTTCCCGGCTAAAAATATCAAATTCACGGTGCTTTGGGAAAGCGAATTCAGAATCTGAAGCCCCTGTACCCTTCCGGCGGGGCTGCCCCTTGCGGTAGACCATAGTAGACCGGCCAGCCAGAGAGAGCGCCAAAGGCCCCCTGCGCCGCCGAGCGCCTGGGAGGGACTTGCGCCTTTTTGGTCTGG
>Ga0209166_10001653_pt1 | contig 18166 bp, 18 predicted proteins | sample Coa_R1_3_FD_187151 | JGI IMG/M metagenome (GOLD analysis project Ga0209166, IMG submission 187151) | Surface soil microbial communities from Centralia Pennsylvania, which are recovering from an underground coalmine fire - Coalmine... | ecosystem: Environmental > Terrestrial > Soil >... | reverse complement strand
CTTTTTACCGAGCACGTCATGAAAGGCCGGTGGGACGAGATCCGCTGGCCGAACGAGCAAGAGCTGAAAGGCACAATTGTGTTGGCGTTGCCGCTCGAAGAGGTCTCGGCGAAGGTGCGCGTCGGAGGCCCGGTGGATGATGAGGAGGACTATTCCCTCCCGGTTTGGGCCGGTGTGCTGCCGCTCTTGCAGACAAAAGGCGCACCGGTGGCGGATACGCGGCTGAAGGAAGGCACGCCAGTGCCGCAATACATCACGAACTATTCCCGGTAGCGAAAACTAAGCCATAGAAACAAAGGACTTAGTGTTTTTGTGTTCCGTGATCCCCACACCCCCATTGTTTTGCCAAGAGTGCGCAAGCTATTGATTCCAAACGTGATACGCCAGATTCCGGCATGACGGTTTGTGCAAAGAGTGCGCAAGTTACTGATTATCGGACACTTAGTTTTCGGGAAGAGTAAACGACGATTTGTTCTGCGCAGACGCGGACGCAATTGTCTACCAACCCATTATACCACGGCAGTCAAGGGCAAGGTTGAACGGTTGACGCGGATTTTTCAGTCATGCTTTCTTTTTGCGCCCAGGCTTTTTGGGCTTTGATGGCTTGCGAGCGGATTTGCGGACTTTGCGGCGGCGGGGCGGGTCTTTTTCAAGGCGCTTGACGAATTTGGCGACGCGGCGTTCGACAGTTGCTTCGGACTTGGCAGAGGTGAGGTAACGGACGATTTGACGGCGGAGGGCTGTAGTCATGGCTCGGAATTCGCTTGCCGCTACTTTCGAAAATTTGAGAGCGGCGACGAGGGACGGTGGAAGGACTGGTTCGCGGGATTCTTCGTCGAGTTCGAGCGAAATTTCGACGATGGCGGCGGCGTCAACGCGAAGTTTGCGGTAGATATCACCGTGTATGGCCAAGCGGTGGCGGCCATTGCCGCTGGGAACGAGGGTCGTGCGCAGCGGGAGTCCTTCGACCGTGCCACAGACGGGAATGCGTTCCTTGGCATTGCCGAGAGCCTGGCTGATTTCTTTGGGAACGTCCACAAAACGGATGAGCCAGAGCTTGTAGATCTTTGCGGCGAAGACATGGCGACGAGGAATCACGTTGGCGTTATTTCGTCTTTGCGGCCGAGAATGCCGTGGCGATGCCGAGTGCGACGAGGGAGCCGCCGGAGATGCGCTTCTGGATGCGGAGCCAGCGGAGATTGGAGCGGAGGCGGTCGGCGAGCGTACCGGCGAGCATGGCCCAGGAACTGTCGCTGAGTAAACCAAGCAGGGCGAATGAGCAGCCGAGGAAAAAGATTTGTGCGGAGACGTGGCCGCGCGAGGCGTCCACGAATTGCGGAAGAAAGGCGAGGAAGAAGAGAGCGGTTTTTGGATTGAGGAGATTGACGAGAACGCCCTGGCCAAAGATGCGGCCGAGGCTATGAGGCACGGCCGATACGACAGCGTGAGAATCCTCTCTGCTGAGCAGCGTGCGCAGGCCGAGAAAAATCAAGTAGAGAGCGCCGGCGAATTGCACGATGTGAAAAGCGCGCGCGGAGGAGACGAGAATCGCGGAGAGGCCGAACGCGGCGGCGGCGGAATGGACCAGCGTGCCGACGGAGATGCCGGCGGCGGAGACGACTCCTGCTTTGCGGCCCTGGCCAATGGTGCGGCTGAGAATGTAAAAGACGGCGGGGCCGGGGATGAAGAGGAGGATCAGCGCGCCGGCGAGGAAGAGCGGGAAGGTGGAGGGAATGTGTGGCATGGGAAGTTGGATGACGAAGGGCACTGAATTAGATACCTGAAGCATTGCGCCGAGGCGGGCGCCAACATGACAAGGATCGGTGGTCGTAAGAGCGCAGGCTGAAGCCTATGCCACCCGGAGCGGCCCGCTTCGGAAAGCGGGCCCTACAACGGCCGCTAGTGGCAGCCGCAACCGCCGCCGCAACAGGAGCCGCCGCCGGACGAGGGCGTGAAGGATTTGGGAGAACCGCCGGCGACGGAAGAGCTAAAGACGGAAAGCTGAAGCGTGGCTTTTTTGCCGGAGCATTTGGGGCAGGAGATTTCCTGCTGTTTGTTCAAGACGAGCTTTTCGAACTGGGATTTGCAGTCGTCGCAGATGTATTCGTAGATGGGCATTACGTTCCATTCCTCATGGCAAGCCGATCTCTATGATTCCTATTCTAACGCGGGCGCCGCAAAACCTGCGAGGTCTCCGAGCAACTTATCAAGGATGCGAAGCATCTCTCGCGCGGCCCTGCTGCAGGTGTCCTCCGGTAGTGCTAACTCCCGGTTAATGTGAATCGCGTCTCGATAGTCAACAATCGAGTCGGGGAGTCGCGAACCGATAATTGTTTGTCCGAAGTACTTGTTAAAAATATCTTTGTAATTTTGAAGACTCACGTTGGGGTCGAAAACGAATGGTCTACCACGAATTGCGCTCATATAAGTCTCCTGCCCTTTTAAGAAACTATACAATACGGACTCGAGTAGGCTTCCTGCCAACAAGACGACTGACCTATCCAGGTCATTGTTCGCAGTAAAGGCAAGCTCCCTGAGATCGCGGGCAATGATCTCCTTGTTACGCGTCAACTCGGTCGGTATGAAATCAAGTTGCGGCGTTTTCAGTCGGGAGCACTGCTCGTAGATAGACTTCAGGGTATCTGTCATCGGGCAGCTTTTCCAAAAGCTGGAACTTGGCCGCGTACTCTGGAGCGGTCTTTACTTCGAATTTCAAAATTTGATATAGCGACCCTCCTTCAACCAGCAAATAACTATGCCGATCTGGATGAGACAGCCAATCGCTATACCACGCATAATTTTTTACCGCATCAAAGGAGAGCGGCAGCCATCTCTGGCTGAATTCCAGGTGAGGAATTCCTTTGGCATGGACAAAATCAGGAGACTCATCCGTTTTGACGATGCCTAAGTGCGGCCGCCCGGCCGATTGCGAACGAAGAGTCAAATCCCCTTTCCGGTATCTATCGTACGTGTCCGGATCTACGTACCAGCACCTAACTAGGTCCGGAGGCGCGGTAACGATGTTGAAGAACTGGGTAACCTCCTCTTTTAGGAACTTCTTGTCGAAGAATAGGACCTCAGCACGATCCCGGTATCTTGAAAGACCCTGCGGCTGGCTTGCTAATTCCTGAGCGAAGTGTCCTACGGAGGATGCATGTACCTCCAAGTACGGCGGGCCCTCCGTGCCTGTTTTCCAACTCAAGGATTGGCGAGGAGTCACAGTGATCTCATTTCGTAGCGTTCCGGCGAAGAGCGCCAGGATATTTTGTTCCGGACGTTCGGGCGCCTTTTCGAACCACACAACCAGGGCTAGGGGATTGTTAGGATAAACGCCGACATAATACTGAATGAGGTCTTCGAGAAGCGCTCGAAGCCTTGCTTCTCCACCTCGGGTGCGCATGTCCAAGCTGGCGAGATTTCCCATAGTGAGAGTCTATACCAAAAAGCGAGCCTGGATGAGACCGCGCACAGTTGATGGTTTTGCCGTGAAATTCAGTACAGCATGTGGACAAGAAAAAGACCCCGCGTTGCCGCGGGGCCTTTTAGAAATGGGATCGCAGCCTGTTGGTTAGTCGCCGGCGACGGCTTCGGCGGCGGCTTCGGTGGACTTGGTAGCCGCGGAGCCGTTGCCATTCGAATGACCGTTGCCGTTGGCCGGCGCGATGTTGACGGGCTTATTGGCGTTGGTGAAATTGGCCGGAACGGCTTTGGCGATGTCGGAGACGGAGCCGATCTGAACGACCGTGGGTTGCGGCTTCTTGAGAACGAGTTCTTCGTAGATGGCGCGAACCTTGGCGGCCTCTTCCCAGGCTTTCTTGCGGCGGATGCGGTCTTCTTCGGCCGCGGTCTGCGGGATGTCGTGCTCGAGGTGGCGAACGCGCGAAGCGTCTTCCGCGTCGATCACGAGCGAGTGTTCGAAGCTCTTGAGGTCAACCGCTTTGCCCTTGGCGTAAATTTCGTGCTTGCCGTGCGTCTTGTACCATTCGGCGACGGTCGCGTTCTTGTGCATGTTTTCAATAATCTGACGCCATCCCACACCGGTGTTGTACGCGCAGAAGGAGATTTCGCCCTGCTGCGTGGCGTACGGGATGATGCACATTTCGGTGCGGCGGAAATCGTAATTGAAAAGATCCTGGAACCACATGCCCGCGATGAAGAGGAAGTTCCACGGGTCGGTCTGGCGGCGCTTCATGGCGTCTTCCACGGTGCGGTCGGGAGACGTGCGGCCGTACTTGGTGGTGGATTTCTTGGTAAGGGCCCAGGTCTTGTCGAACTTCTTGAAGAGGTCCCAGAGCTTTAATCCCTTGGGACCCTGGAACGCGTGATAGTTCTTCAGAAGGGCCATGCCCATCATGAAGTTGGAGAAATTCTTTCCACGGGCGGCGTCCGTGATGGCGGTGACGTCTTTCGTCAATTGCTGCGCATCGAGGAAGCGCGGAACGGGAGCCCATTCCTTGGTTTCCTTGTTGATCATGATGGCGGTGCCGACGCCGCAATTCGGGTGGCAACCGCAGGAGAGCGAACCCCATTGCGATTCGTTGCCCTTGACCATGTCCGCGAAGCCCGCGAACGTGGAGATGAAAGAAATGGGGAACCAATCGCGCGTCGGCTCGACTTTGCCGACTTGCGCGCTAACGTCCTGCGCGAGGTGCGAAAGAGTATAGCGCTGGCGGAGACGGCGTTCGGGAGTGATGTCTTCGTCGCGGCCGGTGAAAGAGACCGGCTGGAAGCTGACGAACGCGATTTTCTTCGGGTTTTCCATCGCGAACTTCACGACGGTGCCGACCTGATCGTTGTTCACATTGTTGACGATGGTGACGACGAGAACGATTTCGATGCCGGCTTCGTGCATGTTTTCGATGGCGCGAAGCTTGACGTCAAACAGGTTTCCGATCTGGCGGTGGCTGTTGGCGTCGTTGCCGATGCCGTCGAATTGCAGATAAGCGTAGCGCATGCCCGCTTCGAATGCCTTGCGCGAGAATTCCTTGCTCTTGGCGAATTCGATGCCGTTGGTCGCGGCCTGCACGGAGTTGTATCCGATTTTGCGGGCATAGGCGACGGCGTCGAGAAAGAGCGGGCTCATGGTGGGCTCACCGCCGGAGAACTGCACGGACATCTGGCGGCGTGGCTTGATCTTGAGCGCGTTGTCGAGAATTTCTTTCACTTCGTCCCAGCCGAGTTCGTGGACGTAGCCGACCTGGTTGGCGTCCATGAAGCAGGGATCGCACATCATGTTGCAGCGGTTGGTGAGGTCGACGGTGAGAACGGAGCCGCGGCCGTAGCGAACGGTGGAAGAGCCGTGCTTGTGCAGGTCTTCGTCGTTGTGCGCGGGAATATCGCGGCCGGGGAATTGCGATTCAATCCACTTCAGGAAGTTGGCGTCAATGGCCATGAGGTCTTCGTAGTGGCCGTGAATCGGGCAATCCTTGACCATCCAGACCTGGCCGTCGCGCTCGATGATCTGCGCTTTGATTTCGCCGACTTTCTCGTGCATCAAATCGCGCCAGTCTTTCTTGCCGGCGATGATTTCGTTGCGAGCTTCCTTAACGCAGCCCGGGCAGAGCGAATCGGTTTGCCGCGGGAAGCCAAGCGTGGGCTTGGTCTTTTCCCAAGACTTCAGCAGCGGCTTATCCGACCACTGTGGCGTGACGGAAGGATTCGGATTGCGCTTGTTGAAATATTGAATGGAGTTAAAGGTGACCGCCGCGGTTTTGCAAACGAGCCAATCGAGACTGCGCGCGATCTGTGTACCAATCGTGTTCGGCATAAACCTCTAGCCCTCACTTTCAAAGTGACGAGACAATTTTACGTACAGAATTAAGTGGCCCACTCACCCAAATGGGGAAGTTGCCGGAAAGGCCCCCAAACGGATTCCCCCGAGGCCATTTCCAACGTACCACGCCCAGTGGTACGCGCCTAAGTCTTTAGACATGTATAGTTTGCCAGTCGATAAGGGGGCAGGCTAGCTGGATACGGCGAATGGGGAAAATAAGGGGTTGAATGGGGAAATGGGGGGTTATTCGGGCTGTTTTGCGGGGGTTATATTTCGGGCGCAAACGGCTCAAAACGCGGCCGGGATGGCACAAGCGCTGGCTTATTGGCGCGAACGAGAGACGAAAAAAGTCAGGATTGGGAGTTGAGAATGGGACGAAGAATGGCGATGACGAAGTGCGCGAAGTGTTCGGCGCCTTCGTCGAGTTGCAGCCAGCGAACCACGCAATGGTCGCCAAGATATTTGGAGACGCGCGTTTCAGGAATGCCGAGATGATCCGCGAGGAGAGGTTTGATGGAGATTCCGGTGCGACGATTGCTTCCGCCGCGCGCCATGTTCGCGATGGCGATGCGAAGGGTGTCGCAGGCTTCGACGTAATAGTAGGTGGTCATATCGTCGTCGGTGAGCACGAAAACGCCGGGACCGGCCGGAGCGCGATCGGCTTGATCGAGTTTTACGGCGGCGCAAGTGAGCAGGCGGCGAAACTGCATTTCGAGAAGAGAAATTCGCGAGGAGAGCCCTGGATCGCCGAAGCGGCCTTTTACACCAGGACTTGCTATTTCGGCAGCGGGTTCGACGGGGAGTCGCGGAATCGAGCGGCTGTCCACGACGCGAGGTGGCGCGACTTCTATTGAATGCGGCGGAGCAGATGCCGGGGGCTGGATTTGCGAACGAGTGCCGGACGCTGCGCCAGACGCGACAGGCGATTTGCGGCGATTGCGACCGCCACGACGGCCGCGACGGCGACCGCGCTTTTCCGCTGCCGCCTCTCCAGCAACGCGAGGAGCGGCGGATAAATCTGCTTCGGAAGCGACTTCGGACATTTGCGCGGCGGGAGATTCGGCGCCGGATTCAGAAGCGTCGGAAGAATTTTCGGCGGATGAAGTTTCGGCCGGCGCGCTGCGCGGCACCTCCGGAACGGGAAGCACTTCGCCTTCCGCGGGAAGCGCGCCGCCGAGCCGCGCAACACCTTCCTCGGCTTTTGTTTTCCAATCGCCGCGCCGAAAGCGTTGCCAGGAAATGGCGTACCACTTCACCGCGTCTTCCGGAAGATTGATCGTTTCAAGATGGCGCGCGAGTTCGAACGCGACCATGGCGTCGCGCGTTTTTTGAAAAAGATTGCACAGCTGGCCGGCGGGATCTTTGCTGCCCTTTGCGCGGCGGATACGAGCTGTGATTTGTTTCCAGTCGGCCATCGAGAGTTGTGTGGAGGCATTGTAGCAGTGACAGGCGGCAAGCTGCCAGCGAGCGAACGAAAAAGAGCCGGGAAGCGGTTGAAGGCAAAAGGCCGACGCAAACGAGTCCCAGTACTGGCCCGCGGTGAAGCAGCGCCGGTCGCCAGAAAAATTGCCGCAAGTACGTTTACTGATTGACGTTAATCGAGCCAGTGAGTATTCTTTTTTTGGCCCAGAGGGAGGCCCAATGGCGCGCTTGCGTGCTTCGTTCTGCGTAGTCCTTTCGGCTTTATTTGTTCTTTCGACCGCAATGGGGGCTTCGGCCCCAGCAGTGGGCACCGTGACGTCGGCGTTAGGCGCGCATGTTGGCGCGGCGTCGGCGACGGTTGGCGCCACGGTGTTTGGCGGCGACAAACTCAGTACTCAAACCACGGGCACTTTGCAGATTCGAGCCGGCGCGGCGCGATTGATGTTGTCTGGCGGCAGCACCGCAACCGTTGCGGATGCGGACGGAACGCCGAGCGCCACGCTGCAGCAAGGCACGGCGATTTTTTCGACGGCGAACGCGAAAGCGTTTGTGCTGCGCGCTTCGACGGCGGAGTTTCGGCCGGGCACGGATGGACCAACGGTCGCTCAAGTCACCTATGTGAATTCGAAAGAGTTGGTCGTTCGGAGCACGCGTGGTGCGGTGGCCATTACGGTTGACGGCGAAACGCAAACGATTCCGGAAGCCATGGCCTACCGCGTGATTCTCGATCCCGATTCCTATCTCGAAACGACCGCAACCACGGCGCAGGGACCCGCCGGAGCGGGCGCGGAGCGCACCAGAAACCGGCCGCTGAAGGCGGGGCGGAGCAGATTCCTCTTGATCGCGATTGTGCTTTCCGGCGTGGCAACGGGTGTCTCGCTTTACGAAGTGCTGGAAAGCCCGCACAAACCGTAGTTCAAGCCGCACAGCGAAAATCTTCCCAAAAAAATGACGAGCTCTTAAACGCCGCGCTCAGAGCGTTGCGATCACTTCGATTTCCACGAGCGCGTCTTTTGGCAGGCGTGCAACTTCCACCGTAGAGCGCGCGGGCGGCGCGGCGGAAAAATACTTTGCATACACTTCGTTCATCGCGGCGAAGTCGTTCATGTTCTTCAAGAACACGGTTGTCTTGACGACGCGGTGAAGATGGCAGCCCGCCGCTTCCAGAATCGCCTTCACATTTTCGAGGGCGCGTTCGGTTTGCCTGGCGACGTCGCCGGCGATGAATTCATTCGTCGCGGGATCGATCGCCACCTGGCCGGACGCAAAAAGAAAACCGCCGGATTTGATCGCCTGCGAATAGGGGCCGATCGGTTTTGGTCCGCGGTCGGTGAGAACGATGTCCTTCATGGGTGAGGCTCCTTGGGTGAATTGATTTCAGAATTCGCAGGCGGCGCGAAGGCAATAGAATAACGCGTGCGAAACTTTTCTGGAAAGCCCGGACGCTTGAGCCATTGGCGAACGCATGGACCAAGCGGCGCGCGGGATTCGGCATCTGTCGCGTCGATGAGATCTGCGTGGACAATATCCTGTGCTTTCGCGATCGGCGCGCGCTGCTTCGATCGCCTGGTGAAATGGGCCGCGGCCGATTGTATCGGGAGAAAGTTTGGGAAGCAAAGAACGGCTGAAACGCAAGCTATTAACGCGGTTTGCGGCCGCGAATGCTGGTGAAACCGGTGTGAGAATGAGCAAGCATTTTTTGCCGAGCGGCGGCTTCCGCCTGGCCCTGCGCGTCCGTCATGCCGTTCTGGATACGAGAGACGATGTCTTTTTCCGAAAGTCCGGTGTTCTTGAGATCCGCGATGGTGTTGACCGACATCGTCGGCACGCCTTTCAGGCGGCGGTCGAGCAGCCATTCGACGGTCGGATCGGACAGGCCAACGACGTGCAACATGACGGCATCGCCACCGATGGAATCGAGCTTATCGGTTTGCGCGATTTGCAAAATGCGCGGCTCGGAGAAATTCGCCCCCGCGAGATTGCGCACGGCGTCGGTGGAAGAAAAAGAGTGCTGGTGTTCGTGAGCGATACGCACGAGCGCGACGATCGTTGCTTCGCTCACTCCGGCCGATTTCAGGCGAATGAGTTCGGGAACTTCCGGATCCGTGGCATTCAGCTTTTTCAAATCCTCGATGGTGCCGGAGTAAAAGCCGGCTTCGGTCATCGGACGATAGTCCGTGAACGGGTGGCTTTGGCAGCCGGCAAGAAGCGCGGCCGCGGCCAGAGCGAGGAACCAGCGCGAGACTCTCATGAGAACAGTGTATTGAAGGTACGCAACGCGGGCGAGGCGTGTGCCGTGGGCGATACCCGTACGAAGGGGCAGGGGAGCGTTAGTGAGCGCCGGCCTGGTAGACGCGTTCGACGCCCAGGACTCCGGAGATTTTTCGTATGTTGGCGAGAATGGATTCGAATTGGCGGCGGTCGACAATCTCGAGGCTGGCATCGATGCGCGCGTTGCTGCGATCCGGGCGGCTCTCGAGATTGCGGATGTTCGAACCCGCGCCGCTGATGACGGCGGTAATTTCCGCAAGAAGGCCGGCGCGATCCTTGGCACGGATGACCAGCTGAATCGGAAACGTGGCGGCGGATTTCCCGCCCCATTCAACGGCGATCCGGCGCTCCGTTTCGTAAAGGAGATTCTGCACGTTGGGACACAGCTTATTGTGCACGGCGACGCCGCGGCCTCGCGTGATGTATCCGGTAATGTCGTCGCCGGGAATCGGATTGCAACACTTGGCGCGAAAAACGAGCAGGCCGTCATGCCCCTTGACGATGAGCGGCGCTTCGCCCATGCCGAGCATGCGCTTGACGGTTTTGACGATGGTCGGCTTTGCATCGTATCCATCCAAGGCCGGTGGCTTCGCGCCTTCGCCGAGCAATTTGGAAATAATCTGGCGCGCGGAATATTTGCCAAATCCGATGGCGGCGTAAAGGTCGTCGATTTTTGACAGGCCGTGATCGGCGGCGGCCTTTTCGAGGTCGGCTTCCGGAATTTTCTTGAGCGCTTTGCCAAATGCGCGCGATTCCTTTTCAAGCAAGCGCTTGCCCATCTCGGTCGCTTCTTCGCGTTCATGCAGATTGATCCAATGGCGGATTTTGCTGCGCGAATGCGACGATTTTGCAAAGCTGAGCCAATCGCGGCTGGGCGTGTGGCCTTTCTGCGTAAGAATTTCGACAACGTCGCCGTTCACGATTTCGTGGCGAAGCGTGACCATCTGGCCATTCACTTTTGCGCCGACGCACTGGTGGCCGACTTCGGTGTGAACCGCGTAGGCAAAATCCACCGGCGTTGCGCCAAATGGAAGCTCGAGCACGCGGCCCTTGGGCGTGAATGCGTAGACTTCGGCCGGCGCCAGGTCGACTTTGAGCGTATTGAGAAATTCGCCCGGCTCCTGCAGCTCCTGGGACCATTCGATGAGCTGGCGCATCCAGATGATGCGCTGGTCGTCGTCGCCGCTGACGGGTTTCCCATCTTTGTATTTCCAATGCGCGGCAACCCCTTCTTCGGCGATGCGATGCATTTCCTGCGTGCGAATCTGCACTTCGAACGGCTGGCCGCCGTGAATGACGGTCGTGTGCAGCGACTGGTAGAGATTCGGCCGGGGCATGGCGATGTAATCCTTGAAGCGGCCGGGCACGGGACGCCAAATGTGGTGCACGACGCCGAGCGCGGCGTAGCAACTGCGTTCCGTATCCGTGATGACGCGAACGGCGAGGAGATCGTATATCTGCTCGAGGCCGCGGCCCTGGCGCACGATTTTCCGGTGCAGCGAATATAAGCTTTTCCGGCGGGCTTCCAGTTCGGCGGGAATTCCATTTTCGACGAGCTTGGTGCGGATGGTGGATTGCACGCTTTCGAGGAAGCGATTGTGGATTTCGGCTTTGTCGGCCACTTCTTTTTGCAACGCGAGATACGCTTCCCGTTCGAGGCAGCGGAAGGAAAGATCTTCGAGTTCATTGCGGATGATGCCCATACCGAGGCGGTGGGCGATGGGCGCATAAATGTCCAAGGTCTCGCGCGCGATGCGCTGTTGCTTTTCCTCGGAAAGAAATTCGATCGTGCGCATGTTGTGCAGGCGGTCGGCAAGTTTCACGACGACGACGCGGACGTCATGCACCATGGCGAGAAGCATTTTGCGGACGTTTTCCGCCTGTCGCGCTTCGGGCGCGAGCATGTTGAGGCGGCCGATCTTGGTGACGCCTTCGACGAGGCGCGCGGTCTCTTCGCCAAAGCGCTCCTGAATGCGCGAAACGGGAAATTCCGTGTCTTCGACCACGTCGTGGAGCAACGCGGCGGTAAGAGTCGTGGCGTCCATGCGCATGTCGGCAAGAATGTGCGCGACTTCGAGCAAATGCGTGATGTAAGGATCGCCAGAGCGGCGGAGCTGGTCACGGTGGCGCTCGGTGGCAATTTCGTACGCGCGGCGTACCACCCAGGGATCTTCCGTCGGCCGGTTCTTGCGGAGCTTGGCCAGTAGTTCTTCCAGGCGAGAATCCAGCTGGCGCTGGGTGCGCTCGCGGTGAAAATGCAGGGGAAGATTACTCGGGCCCGCCATCTTCTAAGTTTACGCCTTCGGGTGGAGAAGGGCGAATCGCAGCGGCGGAACGGGTACGCGGGTGCACGCCAAAAACGAAGGGCGCCGAACGGGCGCCCTTCTTAGGAAGCTTCCAAATTTTCATGCAAACAGGGCGAACTAGGAAGCGGCCGGAGGCGGCTGCGATTGGCGCTTCTGCTTCACATCCTTGACCTTGTCTACCAGATCGTCGGCCTGCTTCTGCAGCTCGGCGCGTTGATCCGCGCTATCAACCGCATCGGCCTTGCGGCGATAGAGAAGATTGAGGTAAGCCATGGCGTCGTCGTAGTCGGGTTTCTGATCGATGGCTTTCTTCAGATTGTCGATGCCTTCGTCGATCAACGCGCCGTACTTGGCGACGTAATCGGCGCGAACGGAAGCCGGAAGCGCGTCGGTCTCCTTCACCTGCTTCTTGATGTTCTTCTCGTTGTAGTCCTTGCGAAGTTCGGCGTTGCCGCGGAAAGAGAGCGTCCAGTCAATCACGCCAATCCAATAGTATGGCTCGGGGTCTTTGGGCTGAATCTCAATGTGCATCTGATGGTATTTCTTGGACTCTTCAAACATTTTCGGCTCGTAAGGAGTGCCGGCCATCTGGAAGAGGATGGAGCCGATGCCGTCGACGGCGTTGAGATTCTTCGGATCCTTTTCGAGCACTTCCTTGAATTCGGCAACCGCCTGTTCGCCAAGCTTCTTGTTCTGATCGGATGGCGCGCCGGGAATGTATTGCGTGGCGTAGGAAGTTGCCAGGTATAGGCGGGCGGTGAGCAAGTCCGGATCGTCTTCTTTGGCCTGCTTGAAGTCTTCGACAGCCTGGTCGTATTGCCCGTTCTTGAAGGCGTTGACGCCCTTATTCAGCAGATCGCGCGCCTTGAGCTTATTGCAGCCGGAAAATCCTGCCGCGAGAATCAACAGAGCCGCAGCAGCCGTTGCGCGGCGAGCAATTGAAAGCGATGCATGAGTCATCGAAGCATCCATCCCTGCGAGAATTCACATCCGCCCCAGGTGGGGCAATTTCATCATAGTCAGCGAAATTGTTCCAGCTTCGGAGTCAACAATCCCACCGACAGGTCCAGCTGCCTCATCACATCCACGACGCGGGCAACCGTTCGAAACTCTACAGGAGCTTCGCCACGAATGAAAGCAATCTTCCTCGCGCGCTCCTTGAAAACTTCCTCGAGCCTGGGCTCCAGCCGATCCCAAGCGACGGGCTCGTCGTTCATTTTGAGCGAACCGTCCGACAGCACCTGAACGACGATGATGCCATCATCGGAAGGCGGATCAACCGACTTCGGATCAGCGGGCTGAGGCAACCGCGCGTCGAGCCCGGTCTGGTGATGCGGAATGATCATAAAGATCACCAGCAGCACCAGGAGAATATCGATCAACGGAACGACGTTCGGATCCGCCGTTACACCACGCTTGCCACCAACCATCATTCCCATGAGTCACCTCGCAAAGATTTCCTGCGAGAGGACTCTCACATCCTGCGATCGAGCAAAACAGAAACTACTGGCCTGCCTCGAGCTTGGCGGTGATCAAACCGATCTTGTCGATGCCGGCGCCGCGCATGATGTCGATGGCTCTGGCAACGTCCTTGAATAGCGCTTCGTTGTCGCCCTTCACAAAGGCGATTTTCTCCGCGCGTTCCTTGAAGATCTGCTCGATGCGAGTGCCAAGCTGATCCCAATTCGAATCTTCCTGGTTGATTTTCACCTTGCCGTCCTTGCTGATCTGGACGACGACGGTTTTATTTTCCAGTTCAACGTTCTGCTGCTGATTGGGATTCGGCTGCGGCACGAGCGTATCAAGGCCGTGCGGTATCAAGGGCGTGATCACCATGAAAATAATGATCAGCACCAGCAGAATATCGATCAGCGGAACTACGTTTGGTGACGAGAGCGAGCCACTCTGTTCACCTACATCCATCCCCATATTCTTATCTCCTAACCCACTGCAAATATCCCCGAACTTGCTTTAGCGAAACCGCGCCGGGTGGGATCCAGCGCGGCAGACCTTGCACAAGCGCAAACGAATGGCACGAACCGACCACGCGGAGCCGTTCAGTCTCCGGTGCTGTCTCCCGGAGGCGGAGGCGGAGTTCTGGATTGCGGTCTTTCCGTAAGCAGACCGAGCGAATCGACGCCGGCAGAGCGAATTTCGTCCACCACGGCAACCACATCGCCGTACTTGGCGCGTGCATCGCTCTTGACGTAGACCGTTTTGTCCAGACGATTGGTCAGCTTGTCTTTCACCTGACCCGTGATGTCTTCTTTGCCCACTTTGGCGTTGTTTAGAAAAATGCTGCCATCGCGAGTCACGGCAACGACAATGGCGTCGTCCTTGTCCGCTTCCTTCATCTCATGGGCGTTGTTGGCTACCGCCAGATCCACCGGAGTGGTCTTTTGCAACATCGGCGTGATCACCATGAAGATGATGAGCAGTACCAACATGATGTCCGCCATCGGAATCACGTTGGGCGCAGCCATCTGAGCACCGGCTTTTGGCTTATAGGCCATGGGTGTTTCTTCCTTACTTCTTCGCGCCCCGGCGAAGGATGAAGTAGTTGATCAGCTCCATCGAGGAGTTGTCCATCTCCACGTCGAATGCTTCGACGCGGTTCGTGAAGTAGTTGTACGCCCACACCGCGGGAACGGCGACGAAGAGGCCGAGCGCGGTGGTGATCAGCGCTTCCGCGATACCGCCGGCGACCGCCGAAAGACCGGTTGCCTTATTCGCCGAAATGCCTTTGAACGCGTTCAAGATGCCGACGACCGTGCCGAAGAGGCCGACGAACGGAGCCGTGGAACCGATGGTGGCGAGAGCCGAGAGGCCGCGCTTCATTTCCGCGTGCACGATGGCGACCGAGCGCTCGAGACCGCGCTTGGCGGCTTCGATGACTTCGGCATCGCTCACCTGCTGCGAAGCGGACTGAAATTCGCTGAGGCCCGTGGCGACGACCTTGGCGATGTGGCTTTTCTTGTTGCGTTCGGCGATGGCGATCGCTTCATCCAGCTTGCCATCCTTGAGCGCGCCGGCCACCTGCTGCACGAACACACGCGACTGCTTGCGTGCCGCGCTGTACATCAGGGCGCGGTCGATCATGACGCCGATGGAATAAATCGAGAGAAGAAAGAGAATGACGACAACGGTGAGAGCCAATCCCCCCATGTTGTGAAGCATGCTGCGGATGTCCCAATTGACATCCTGACTTTGGAAAAACAGGAAAGCTGCGTACATAGCTGACATTCGTTTGCTCCTTATTTCTTTGCGGCTCCGGCGATGCCGGAGAGCGCGAGAGATATGTTGATACTCAGCCCGCCGCGCTTGTCCCACGACCGGCGCGGCGCACCGTTTGCTGCGTCCCTACGAAGCTAGAGAAAAAATGACGTCAATCGTGGTGTCGACTTCGACGGGCTCACCATTGAGAAGCGTTGGACGATACCGCCATTGCCGGACGGCGTCGAGCGCAGACTGTACAAGTAATGGATGACCGGAAAGAACTTCGAGTTGCTGCACCGAACCATCTTTGGAAATAATGGCGCGCAAGCGGACCACTCCGGCCACGCGCGTCTGCCGCGCCAGCGGAGGATAGACCGGCTGTACACGATTAACGAGCGAAGCAGCCGTGACGGCGCCGCCCTGGCGAATGCGCGTTTGCGTCGGCCTCGGAGGCGGAGGCCCGCCACCCGCACCACCAATCACGCCGCCCAGAACGCCGCCCATGCTGCCACCGGCAACGCCGCCGGGAACGCCGCCCTGCATACCCATCGCGCTCGGATCGGGTTCGGCTTCTTCCTTAATAATCTTCACTTCCTTGGGGATCACCTTCGGCGCGACCAATTGATTGTTCTGCATCAGGTGGACTTGCGGCTTCACCCGTACGATCTGTGCGGCGGGAGGCGGAGGAGGCGGTGGCGGAGGGGGCGGTGCCACAAGCATTGTGGTCAACATACCCTTCGGCAACGCTTCCGTGTAAATCAACGGAATCAAAACAAGGATTCCCAAGAACCCGACCTGCAAGAGCATGGAAACAACGACCGTCCACGGCTTGTTGGTCTTCTTGGACGTTGGACTCGAAACCACCATCTCTTCAAACATGATCCCTACCTCCTGCCGGCGGGTGCGAGTCGTCCTGCGGCGCTCACACTCACGCGGCCTTGCGTGCCGGCTGCGGTCCGGTGCCTGCGGCCTCACTCTTGTCTCGCCAGTGATGCCAGAAGACAACGAGAGGAGCAGCAATTCCAAAACTGGAGTACGTTCCTACCACAATCCCCACCACCAGGGCAAAGGAGAAAGCACGAAGCACCTGGCCGCCCATCAGGAACAAAACGAGCACGGTGAGAAAGGTCAATCCGCTGGTGAGAATCGTTCGCGAAAGTGTCTGGTTGATGGACTTATTCACCAGCGCAGCGAACTCTTCTTTACGCAGCAAGCGGCGGTTTTCGCGGATGCGATCGAAGATGACGATCGTGTCGTTCATCGAATAACCGACCAGGGTCAACAGCGCCGCGATAACCGTCAGCGAAATTTCGAAATGCAGCAACGAGAAAAAGCCGAGCGTGATCAGAACATCGTGGAACACGGCGAGAACCGCGGCTGCTCCGAAAACCCATTCGAATCGGATGGCAATATATAACAGCATGCCCGCGAGCGCCAAGAGCGTAACCCAGATTGCCTGTTGACGAAGCTCGGCGCCAACCTTGGGTCCGACGATCTCCGTATTGCGAATGGTGAAAGGACCGACGGAAAAATTATCTTTCACAACGGCGACGACGGCGGGAGTGGCTCCGTTCGCGGCCGAAAGATCGGAAAGATTCGTCACGAGGCCGCCTGCCACTTTGTCGCGATAGTCGAGCAGCTTCTTGGCGAGCTGCGCGTAGCGGTCGCCGGCAGCGCTACCCAGGTTGAGCGGATCTTTTTCAGTGAGAACGCTGGTGAGAGAGTTTAGCGGCGCAAGATTGAAATCGGCTTTGCCGGTATCCGAAACGCCATACGTGGCGTTCAGCGCCGAAATGACGCGCGCCTTGCTGGAATCGAGCGCTTGATCGTCCGTGCCTTTTTGCTCGACGAAAATCAAAACTTCGTTGGAAGCCTGGCCCGGAAGTCCGCTATCGCTTACGGCTTGAATTTCCGCGCCGCCCAGACCTTGCGTTGTGAGGCTTTTGCGAAGGTCGTCTACGTTTGGCGCTTTGGCGAAGCGTACATCCACGTTCGTGCCGCCTTTGAAGTCGATGCCGTAATAAATGCCGCCCTTTTGCCAGATGGAAACCCAGCCTGCGAGCAACAAAATGGCGCTAAGAGCATAGAAATACTTGGCTTTGCCCATCCAGTCGATATTGGGCTCTTTGAAGAACTCGATCATGCCGCCTTTGCTTCCCTTCCTTAGACTCCGAACGCTCTCCGATTGTTCCCGGTGCGCCGGAAAATCCAGACGGGTGGTAGCCCGCCATATTGCCGTTGCCTGACCATCGAACCAATCCCACCAACGTACGGAAAAAAAGTAGGAGGCGAGGCTTGATAGTCCTGGTACGGCTTAAATGCTCAATTCGGCCTGCCGTTCCATCTTTGACAGGTGGTACTGGAAAATCGTTTTCGAAACAAAGATCGCGGTAAAAACGTTGGCGATCAAACCGACGGTCAAAGTAACGGCGAAGCCTTTAATCGGGCCAGTGCCGAACCAGAAAAGAAAGAAGGCGGAGACGACGGTGGTGACGTGGGTGTCGATGATGGTGAGGAAGGCTTTGTCAAAGCCAGCATCGACGGAGGCAGCCGCCGACTTGCCGTTGCGAAGTTCCTCGCGGACGCGTTCGAACACCAGAACGTTCGAATCCACGCCCATGCCGATGGTCAAAATGACGCCCGCGATACCGGGCAAAGTGAGCGTCGCGCCAAAGAGGCTGAGCGCGGCGAGGAGCAACAATAGGTTTAGAATCAACGCAAGAACCGCGTTTGCACCCGATATCCGGTAATAGAAGACCATGAAGATCATCACCACGACCAAACTCAAAACGGATGCTTGCACGCCGTGGCGAATGGAATCTTGACCGAGCGACGGTCCAACCGTTCGCTGCTCCAAATACTTAATGGAGGCTGGAAGGGCGCCAGCACGAAGCACGAGCGCGAGGTCGTGCGCCGCCTCCTGGCTGAAATTTCCTTCGATCATGCCTTGATCGTCGATGTGGCCGTTGATGCTCGGCGCGGATTCAATTCTATGATCGAGGACGATGGCGAGCTGGCGGTGAAGATTCGCTTCCGTGAACGGACCAAACCGCTTCGCCGCCTCCTGCGACAATGTGAAATTTACCTGCCATTGCGCGGGATTATTCAGGCTGCCATGCGATTCCTGCGCCGTACGCAAATCTTTACCGGTGACGATGGGAGCGCGGCTTACGATATA
>Ga0209166_10001651_pt1 | contig 18173 bp, 14 predicted proteins | sample Coa_R1_3_FD_187151 | JGI IMG/M metagenome (GOLD analysis project Ga0209166, IMG submission 187151) | Surface soil microbial communities from Centralia Pennsylvania, which are recovering from an underground coalmine fire - Coalmine... | ecosystem: Environmental > Terrestrial > Soil >... | reverse complement strand
GCCGGGGATCCAGATGGGGGGATGGGGCTGCTGGTAGGGGCGGGCCCAGGGGTTGACGTAGCGGTACTGGTAGTGCTCCCCCTCCCAGCGGAACGGCCCCGGCTGCGTCCACGCCTGCACCACCAGGTCGTGCGCCTCCTGAAAGCGTTCCCAGTTGAAGGGCGCCTGGGAGTTATGCGCCACGCTCTCCCGCCCCGTGCCCCGCACCCAGCCCGAGACCAGCCGCCCGCGCGAGATCATGTCGATCTCCGCCAGCATCTCCGCCAGCCACAGCGGGTCGTCCCAGATCGGCAGCACGTTGCCCAGGAGCACGATCTTGGCCCGACGCGTGATGCGGGCGAGGATCGCCGCCTCGACGTTCATCACGCCGCCCATGCAGAAGGGGGTGGAGTGGTGCTCGTTGAGCATCAGCCCGTCGAAGCCCACGGCTTCGGCGTACAGCTTCTCGTCCAGGTAGCGGTTGTACAGCTCCGCGCCCAGCTTCGGGTCGTAGGTGCCGTTGGAGATGGCGAGGTCGGTGATGTCGCGGCCGGTGGCGCCGAAGTAGCCGGAGTTGGGGTCTTGATAGGGCCGCTCCGTGAAGTAGCCGATGAACATGCTGTTCCTCTCCTCCGTTGCAGCGCGGCGCCGCAAGCGGTGCCTCGTCGCCGGCGCGTATGCGGTCGAACGAGCCTGCTCTACTTGCCCGCGAACGTGGTGATCAGCTGCGCGATGCGCTCGGGTTCTTCCATTTCCACACAGTGACCAGCGCCGGCCACGATCTCGAGCGTCGCGTTGGGCAGCGCCGCCGCGTACTGGTGGGCGCAGCTTACGGGCACCACGTCGTCCTTCTCGCCCCAGATCACGAGCGTGCTGGTGTCGACTTCGCCGAGCAGGGGTGCGAGCCGGCGGTTGAACATGTATGGCCGCCAGGCGAGCCTCGCCGTCATCTCGCGGCTGAAGTCCCACAGCTCTTTGAAGGCGGCAACCGGGTCGTCGCCGAGGGCGCGATGGTACGCCTCGCCGTCACGGAAGCCGGCCTCGACGTATTCGTGATAGTCGATCAGCATCTGGTCGAGGATCTCCCCCTGGTTCGGCTGCAGGCCCGCGGCGCCGATCAGCACCAGGCCGCTCAGCGCCTGCTGGTTCATGGTCGCCAGTTCGGCCGCGATGAAGCCGCCGAAACCGAGGCCAACCAGCGTTATTGGGCCGAGCTTGAGCCTCTGCAGCAGGCGATTGACGAGGATGGCGATGTCGCGCGCCTCGCGCGCCCATTCCGGCCGCTCCGACTGACCGTAGCCGGGCAGATCGGGAACGATCGTGCGGAAGCGCTCGGCCAGGCGCTCGAAGATCGGCACCCAGCCGGGGTTGCCGGTGGAGTGATGCAAGACGACCAGCGGCGCCCCGGCGCCCCCTTCCAGCACCCGCAGCTTGCGGCCGGCCACCTCCAGCGTCTGTTCGGTGTGCGATCCGGTTGCCGTCGTCACGATCGGCACCTCCTCTGCATGCCAGCGCGCATGCGCGTGTGCGCGGCTCAGCGCGGCCCCACGCCTCGGGGCGCACCATCTACGGGCCGCTGCCGTGAATATAGATCATGCCGGCGCTTTGCGGACCGCGGATCCGCATGCATTTTCGCGAAGGATGCGGAATCCGCAGCGAAGGGTTGGCCGGCCCGCTGTCTAGCGGGCCACCTTGTCGCCTGGCGCATGCTCGCCGTCGCTGGCGCCGGCGCTGCCGTTGCGGCCGTGGCCGTCCGGCGTGCGCAGCGCCGTGGCGCCGATCTCGGGCTCCAGGCCGGTCACGCCGTCTGTGCCGGGATGCGGCACGCCGGCCCGTTCTCTCTCCCTGCCATCGCCATGGGTGAGGGCAGCAGTGGCGGCTTCGGCCTCGCGCAGGGCACGGCGCTGGCGCGGGAAGAACAGCGCGGTGGTGAACACGCGCTCGCGCACCTCTTCGTCTTCGACCGCGCGCTCACGGGCGCGGAAGATGTCGCTGCGGGAGAGCCAGCCAACCAGCCGGCGTTCGTCGCCGCGCTCAACCACCGGCAAGCGGCCGACTTTGCGGCGCACCATTTGCGACAGCGCCAGCGAGAGCGGCACGTCGGCGTAAGTGACGCTCAGGTCCGTCGAGCTGAGCTGGCTGATCGGGTCGTCGAGCGAGGCCTCGGCCGTGGCGGGCTCGGCTGTCGTGGCCGTGGCGATATCGCTGCGTGTGACAATGCCCGTGAGCCGCCCCTGATCGTCGATTACCGGGAAGCCCTGGTGCGCGAAGTCGGGCTGGCGCGCGTCCATGCGCGCCACCACTTCCTTGATCGGCATCGAGCCGGGGATGGCATTCACGGCGGTCGTCATGGCCGTGCCCACGCTGACCGCGCGCAACGGGTCGGCCTCGTAGTCTGAGGGCACGCGCAGGCCGCGCCGCACCAGCCGCTCGGTCATGATCGAGTCCCTGAGGAAGAAGCGGCAGGTGACGTCGGCGCAGGCGCCGCCGATCATCAGCGGGATGATCGCGCTGTTGTCGCCGGTCAGTTCGAAGGCGAAGGCGACGGCGGTGAAGGGCGCCCGCGCCGCCGCGCCGAAGAGGGCGCTCATCGCCACGATCGCGGCCACGTGCGCGTTGAACGAGGCGCCCGGGGCGATGCTGTGCACGACCGAGCCGAAGATGCTGCCCGTGGCAGCGCCGATCAGCAGCATCGGCGCCAGCAGGCCGCCGGAGGTGCCGGAGCCGAGCGAGACCCACAGCGCCACGCTCTTGCCGACGGCCAGCGGCACGAGGTCGCCCGTGCTGAGCTTGCCGTGGATCACATTGGCGATCGTGTTGTAGCCCATGCCGAGCACGCGGGGCTCGAAATAGGCGATCACGCCCAGGATCAGGCCGCCGATCGCCGGCCACCACATCCAGTGAACGCCGAGTTCGCCGAGCTTCTCGAACGCCTCTTCGGTGAAATACAGCGCCTTGCTGAAGTACGCCGCGATCACGCCGACCACGATGCCCAGCACGGCGAACAGCCAGAGAATCGACGGGCTGCCGTAGCTCTCGTTGAGCGGGAACATCAGGTTGTCGCCGATGAGATAGTGCCGCGCCCCGGCCGCCACGCCCGCGGCGATAATCACCGGCACCAGCGAGCGGGCACGGAACTCGAACAGCAGCAGCTCGAGCACGATCACGACGGCGGTGATCGGCGTGTAGAAAATGCCGACCATGCCCGCCGCCGCGCCGCAGCCGAGCAGGATCTTGCGCTCGCTCGCGGTCAGATGCAGCCACTGGCCGATCACGGAGCCGATGCCGCCGCCGGTCTGGATGATCGGCCCCTCGGCGCCGAACGGCCCGCCCGTGCCCACGGCGATGGCGGCCGAGATCGGCTTTAAGATCGCGACTTTGGGCGCCACGCGGCTGCGGTTGATCAGCACCGCCTCCATCGCCTCGGGAATGCCGTGGCCGCGGATGCGGTCCGAGCCATAGCGGGCCATGATGCCGACGATCAGGCCGCCGATGGCGGGAATCACGATCACCCAGAGACCGACGTGGTTGTCGCTGGGATAGACGACATTGAAGCTGAACTTTTGAAAGAAGGCGACGTTGGTGAAGAAGAGGATCAGGCGGTAGAGCACGAAGGCGACGACGGCGCCGATGATGCCGAGCACGATGCCCAGCGCCGTGAAGGCGGCAATCCGTCGGTTTTCGGGGTCGGTCAGGGTCGATGTTGCCAACGGCATGCCTCCACGGCCAGGGATTCATCGCCTTCAATATATCGCCATACGATAGATAAGCGCAATACTACTATAGCGAACTTCCGGGGGCTTGCGGAAGACCGGCGGGCGCGTTCAGGTCCGCGCACTCCTCGGCCAGCGCCGCGCGGGATCGCGCTGGTCCAAATCGAGGAAGGCGAGCGTGTGTGCGTCGCGGCGCAGCGTATGTGCGGGCGCCTGCCGGGCCACGATGCCGCAGAAGACGCAGGTCCGCCGCACCTCCGCCGCGCGCGTGACGATGCCCGCGATCTCCCCTTCGGGCGCGTCGGCCAACCGGCGTAGTTCGACATAAGGATCGCCCGCCAGCGCGAACTGCTCGGCGAAGGCCGGCTCCGTCCTCAGCCCCCCAGCTTCAGGGTGCGAATGGCCGGGCCTGCCTCGCTGGACGCGGCAGCCAGCAGCCGCGCCTCGGCCAGCAAATGCCGGAAGCCCTGCTGCTGCCTGGCGGGCAGCGGCTGACCGAACAGCTCGAAGGCGAAGCCCTCGGCGCGGAAGCGCACGATCGCGCTGGGCAGCTCCTGGTGTTCGGCCCGGTGCACCGCGAAACCGTCGCAACGGCCGAAGGCGGCGCGGGCAACCGCCTCGAAGGCGGCGAACTCGTGCTCCGGCACCTGGCAGAGCAGGTCGAGATCGCTGTCCGGCGTATCAACATCGAGAGGAATCGTGCCGGCAAGCAGGGGAGCGTACGTGGCCAGCCGCTCGAGTACGCCGAGCCTCGCCATAGCCGCGTGCGCCGCCTGCTGGCGCGGCGTGCCCTCGCGCAGGTAGTCGATCGTCAGAAAGCGACTGTGCATCGTGCCGGCAGCTTCCTCGGCGGTGCGGGACGGGTCCGCCCCGCCGCCCGGTCCTTCGGCAGCATACGGCCCATCCCAATCCGCACACTCATCATCCTCGCGTCATCCAGGACGCCGCCTCCGGTGTACCACAGATCGGCGGGCGCGCACGGGAGGCCGGCGCGGCCCGCACGAATGCTCAACAGGGGGACGAGTCAGATGGCTCGCGTACATGGTTCGACAGCAGGGCGGCGCTGGTTGCGGCGAAGCACCGTGCCGGCTTTGCTCTTTGGTGTTGTCCTGGCGCTGTTCGGCGCCTTCGGCCAGGCGGCGCCGCATGCCGCCGCCGCGCCGCCCCAGGCCGCGGGGCCGAAGGCCTACGCCGGCATTTTCAAGGACAACACCGTGGCCGTGCTGGACACGGCCACCAACGCGGTGATCGGCAAGATCCCCGTGCCCGCGGGGCCGCACGGCATCGTCGCCACGCCGGACGGCCGCCACGTCTATGTGAGCAGCGACGGCGACTCCAAGGTCAGCGTCATCGACACGGCCAGCGATACGATCACGGCCACGATCGAGGTCGGCACGATGCCGCACGGCCTGGCGATCACGCCGGACGGCAGGCAGGTGCTGGCCGCGGTGTTCGGCGCCGGCCAGGTGGTCTTCATCGATACGGCCACGAACACCGTGCTCGGCCAGGCGCCGGTGGGCAGTCCGCACAACATCGCCATCACGCCGGATGGCAGAACCGCCTACGTCGCCTCACAGACCCAGGGCCAGACGGCGCTGGTGATTCTCGACATCGCCAGCCGCAAGCAGACCGGCAGCGTGCCGCTGGACAAGACGCCGCGCGCCCTCAACTTCAGCCCGGACGGCAAGCAGCTCGAGTTCACTTTGGCCGGTGCGGATGCGGTGCAGGTGCTGGACCCCGCGACGAACAAGATCGCGGCCCAGATCGGCGTCGGCGCTTCGCCGCATCACCCGCTCTTCGTGCCGGGCGGCGACATGAGCCTCGTCGTGGCGCAGGGACCGGGCGAGCTGGACGTGCTCGACCCGGCGAAGAACGCGCTCGTCACCGCGGTCAAGGTCGGCGACATGCCGCACTGGATCGCGCTCTCGCCGGACAACAAGACCGCCTACGTGACCAACGAGAACTCGAATAGCGTCTCCGTCGTCAACCTCGGGAACGACAGCGTGACGGCAACGATTCCGGTGGGGAATGCGCCGCGTAAGATCGTGGTCGTGCCGGCGCCCGCCGCCCAGGGTGTTACCGCGCTGGCGGCCACGGGCAGCGGCGGTCAGGCGGGCCGCGGCACGGACCGCGCGCTGCTGCTCAGCCTCGGCGGCGCGGCGCTGCTGCTGGTTACCGCCTGCGCCGTCGCCTTCCGCGCCTCGACCTCGGACGCGGAGCGCTAGCCGATGTACGAACTTCGCCACATTCGATGGTGCTCGCTCCGTTCACTCCTTGCCTGCTCAATTACACGCACACGGAGATGGGCCACGGGTACGGCTCACCGCGCCCCGCTCCTTGTCGCCGCGGGCCTGGTGCTGCTGATCACGGGCGCCGCCTGTTCGAGCGGCAACAACGGCTACGGCGCGAAGACGGCGCCCGGGACGTCTGCCCAGCCGGCGAGCACACAGCCCGCTGCAGCCGTCGTCTCTGGCACGGGCGCCACAGCCGTCCCGTCCGCCGGCGCCGCCGCGGCGCTCACCACTCCGGCCGCGTCCGCCAGCGCTCCGGCGACAGCAGCCCCGGCTACGCCCTCTGCCACCGCTCCGGCGGCGGGCGGGGCCGGGGCGGAGCAGGCCGTGACGATCAGCGGCTTCGCCTTCGCGCCGGCGACGCTGCGCGTGCCGGTCGGCGCGACCGTGACCTGGACGAACAAAGATGCGGTGACGCACACGGTCACGCCGGACGCGGAGGGCATCACCGATCGGCAGCTTGCCGCCGGCGCCGCGGTCAGCCAAACCTTCACAACTCCGGGCACATTCAGCTATCACTGCTCGATCCATCCCTTCATGAAGGGCACGATAATTGTCGGCGGCTGATGCGGCCACGGACTGCCGCCTGGCGGCAACAGGAAGTACACGCATGAACGCGGCGCGACCCATTCCCTTGCGTCCGGATACGCCGGATGAGGAACTGATGCGGCAGCTCGCGGCGGGCCACCAGGAGGCGCTCGGCCCGCTTTACGCCCGCTACGCGCCGCTGATCTACGGCATCGGCGTGCGCTCGCTGGACGGGCCGGCGGCGGAAGAGGTCGTGCAGGATGTGCTGCTCTCCGTCTGGCGGGCGGCGGGCAGCTACGACCCGCAGCGCGGCGCGGTGCGCAGCTGGGTGCTGCAGATCGCGCACTACCGCATTCTCAATGAGCTGCGCCGGCGCAGCCGCCGCCCGCAGGCCGAGCCGGACCCGGAGGGGCTGCGCCTGCTGGAACTGCCCGACCGCGAGCCGGACCCGGCCGAAATGGCCGAGCGGGCGGAGAGCCGCGCCGCCGTGCGCGCCGCGTTGGAGGAGCTGCCGCCGACCCAACGCCAGGTGCTGAACCTCGCCTTCTTCAGCGGGCTGACGCACGAGCAGGTGGCGCGGCAGCTCGACCTGCCGCTGGGCACGACGAAATCGCGCATCCGCTCCGGCATGCAGAAGCTGCGCGTGGCGCTGGCCCCGTCGCTTGCCGCGGCGATCCTGGCGCTTGGCGGCCTGCTGACGCTGTTCGGCGTGCGCTATCACGTCGAGCAGGAGCGCAGCGCTCGGCAGCAGCGCGGCCTGCTGCTCGCCACCACCAGCGAGACGACGGAGCTGCATCTCGCGGCCGCGCCCGGCGCGCCGGCGGCGGTGCACGGCGCCTACCGCGGCCGGCCGGGCGTGAGCACGGCGGTGGTCAGTATTGCGCATGCGCAGCCGGCGCCCAGGGGCGAGGCGTATCGGGCGTGGGTGCGCCACGGCTCAACCTGGCGGCAGTTGGGTGTGCTGCGGCCGGACGCATCCGGCAGCGCCCTGCTGATCAGCGATGGCCAGGACCTGACGCAACTGCCCGACGAGGTGCGCGTGACGCTGGAGCCCGCGGGCCAGCACGCTGCTGCGCCAGGCGGCAACACCGTGATTGGCTGGACGGGGCCGTAGCGTTCGGCCCTCATCCTCTCCCCCGTCCCCTCTCCTTCTCCCAATCCTGGGAGAAGGAGAGGGGCGATCCCGGGTTGCAGCGATCCAGAGGGCGTTGGGCTAGCCGTCGATGGCCGAGGCGCACGATGTGCGGCGTTCGCAGCGCTTCGCCCAGAAACGCCCGCTCTTGCCTGTGCGGCTCGGCAGATGTCGCTTGCCTCAATCCCCGGCCTGTGTGTCTATGGGAGGAAAGGGGAAAGGGAGGCTGAGCGCCTGCGCCAGCGTCCACCCCGCAAGGTGAACGACGCATGGCAAACACGACGGCACAGCCGCATACCCTCTCTCGCACCGCCTTCGCGCGGGCGCAAACGCTCTTCCCCGGCGGCGTCAACAGCCCCGTGCGTGCCTTCCGCGCCGTGGGCGGCGAGCCGCCGGTGATCGCCCGCGCCGCCGGCTGCCGCGTCTACGACCTGGACGGTAACGGCTACATCGATTACGTCGGCGCCTACGGGCCGCTGATCCTCGGCCACGCGCATGCGGCCGTGGTGGCGGCGATCCAGCGGGCCGCGGCCGACGGCGCCAGCTACGGCATGCCTACGCGGCTGGAGAACGAGCTGGGTGCGCTGGTGCGAGAGGCGTTTCCAACGATCGAGCTGCTGCGCTTCGTCTCCAGCGGCACCGAGGCGACGATGTCGGCGCTGCGCGTGGCGCGCGGCTTCACGGGGCGGGACAAGATCGTGAAGTTCGCCGGCTGCTACCACGGTCACTCGGATCAGCTGCTGGCGCAGGCCGGCTCCGGTATCGCCACGCTGGGCCTGCCGGGCAGCGCCGGCGTGCCGGCCGCGGCCGTAAGCGAGACGCTGATCGCGCCGTTCAACAACCTGGCCGCGGTCGAGGCGCAGTTCGCCGCGTGGCCGGGGCAGATCGCGGCCGTGATCGTCGAGCCGGTGCCGGCCAATATGGGTGTGGTGCCGCCCGCGCCGGGCTATCTCGAAGGCCTGCGCGCGATCACGCGGCGCGAGAGCGCGCTGCTGATCTTCGACGAGGTGATCACCGGCTTCCGCGTGGCCTACGGCGGGGCGCAGGCGCGCTACGGCATCGAACCGGACCTGACCTGCCTCGGCAAGATCGTCGGTGGCGGGCTGCCGGTCGGCGTCTACGGTGGCCGGCGCGAGATCATGGAGGTGGTGGCGCCGCTGGGGCCGGTCTACCAGGCGGGCACGCTCTCCGGCAATCCTTTGGCGATGGCCGCCGGCTGCGCCACGCTGCACGAGCTGCAAAAGCCAGGTGTCTACGAACGGCTCGAGGAGCTGGGGGCGCGGCTTGGCCGCGGCCTGGAAAGCGCCTGCCGCGCCAGGGGCGTGCCGGCCACGCTGCACCGCGTGGGCAGTATTCTCACGGGCTTCTTCACCGCCGGCCCCGTGCAGGACTACGCCTCGGCGCAGACGGCGGACACGGCGCGCTATGCGCGCGTTCATACGGCCCTGCTCGAGCGCGGTGTCTTCCTCGCGCCCAGCCAGTTCGAGGCCGCCTTCGTCTCGCTGGCGCATGGCGAGGCCGAGATCGACGCGACGATCGCCGCGTTCACCGAGGCGCTCGCAGCGTAAGGCCACCTGGTCTGCTATCCTGTGCCGACTCCTGTACAGGTGACGCTGCGATCACACGCCTGCCGCCGATCGGCCGGGCCGCCCGATCGTAGCCCCACACGCAGGCGCTCCCGCGCCAATCACGCGCTCCCCCGCGTTTATTTGAGGCGAACGGGCGCCGAGCGGCGCCGCGCACAGAAAGGACCGGACGATGGCTCAGCTCCTCTACGCGCTCCAGTTCAAGGGCCGCGCCCAGCCGGCCAACGATGCCGGCAGCGTCTTGAAGGCGGCGACCAGCTCGCCCAGCAGCGCGATCACGACAAACGTCGGCAGCAGCGGCGTCGAGACCAGCATCGCCGCCATCCCCGGCGAGACCGCGCGGTTCGAGTCGACGGTGACGATGCTGGACGGCGGCGGCTTCAACGAAGAAGGCAGCATCAGCTTCGGCGCCGGCAACACCCTGCGTTTCACCACCGTCGGCCGCGGCACGCTCGGGCCGAGCGCCGATCCGAAGCTGAGCACGGGCGCAGTGATCTGGCAGATCGCCGGCGGCGAGGGCCAGTTCAAGGGCGCCAGTGGCTACATCACGTCGAACTTCTCCGTCTCCGACCAGGGCGATGTCGTGGACAACCAGTTCGGCGTCATTTATACGCCTTAGGAGATGTGCGCGGCGCCGCGGACCGGGGCGGCCCGGTCGGCCAGACCCGGCCTCGGAGCCGCGCCGGCTTCCCTTCTTCCTCTCATCATCAGTCATCATCATCTCCTCATCCCTCTTCCGTTCGGCGCGCCCAGGGCCAATACTGGGGGGCGCCGGCGTGCGCCCCGGCCGGCGCGGGCGGAGGATGGACGATGCCGATTCGCGACAAGTACTGCATCGCCGGCGTGGGCAATACACGCTACGGCAAGCTCGCCGGCCGCAGCGCCGAAAGCCTGACGGTCGAGGCGATCAAGAACGCGATCGAGGACTGCGGCATCGCCAAGAGCGAGATCGACGCCGTGCTGACCAAGGCGCCGACCTCCAACTTCCAGATGCTCTTCTCCGCCCGCATCTGCCAGGACCTCGGCATCGTGCCGGCGGTCACGGCTACGCTCGACGCGGCCGGCGCCAGCACCGCCGCGCTGATCCAGTACGGGGCGATGTGCATCGAAGAGGGGCTGTGCCATGCGGCCGTGATCAGCTACGGCGACAATCCGATCACCGGCTCGCGCGAGACCTACGCCCGCGCCCGCGCCGATGACGACGGCGCCTACGGCATGTTCGGCGCCCCGCCCAACTACGCCATGATCGCCCGCCGCTACATCCATGAGTTCGGCCTGAGCGATCGCCAGCTCGGCTCGGCGCCGATCTCCGACCGCGCCTGGGCGGCGATGAACGACAATGCTGTCTTCCGCACGCCGATCACACACGAGGATCGCGAGAACTCGCGCTACGTGGTCGAGCCGTTTCATCTGCTCGACTGCTGCCCGATTACCGACGGCGCCGCCGCGGCCGTGCTCGTCTCCGCCGAGCGGGCGCGCGACCTGAAGAAGCCGCCGGTCTATCTGCGCGGCTTCGGCCAGGGCCACCCGGCCTGGGGCCTGCCCACACGCGAACAATGGACGACGTCGGGCGCGAAGCGCTCTGCCGAGACGGCGTACCGCATCGCGGGCCTCGGGCCAGGGGACATGGACGTGCTGGAGCTGTACGACCCGTTTAGCATCGTGCCGATCATCTCCGTCGAGGACTACGGCTTCTGCAAGAAGGGCGAGGGCGGCGCCTTTCTCGAAGACGGCAAGACACGGCCGGGCGGCTCGCTGCCGCTGAACACCTCTGGTGGCCTGCTGTCGGAGACGGGCATGCCAGGGATGCAGCTGATCGTGGAGGCGGTGCGGCAACTGCGCGGCGAGTGCGGCCAGCGGCAGGTGGCGGACGCCCGCACCGCCCTCGTCTCCAACCAGGGCGGCGTGATGACGACGCACGCCACGCTGATTTTGCGCAACGACCGCTGACGGCAGCGCAAGGCCAGCGGCGCAGCCGTGCGGGCGCAAGGCAGGCAGCGATGATCGCGGTGATTTTTCAAGTCGAACCACTGACGGGGCGGGCGCAGGAGTATCTCGACCTGGCCGCGAGCCTGCGCGCCGAGCTGGAGCAGATCGACGGCTTCATCTCCGTCGAGCGCTTCGAGAGCGTGTACAACCCGGGCAAGTTCGTCTCGCTCTCGTTCTGGCGCGACGAGGCGGCGATCCTGCGCTGGCGCGAGCATCTCGGCCACCAGCAGGCACAGGCCCGCGGCCGCGGTGCGATCTTCGCCGGCTACCGGATCAGCGTGGCGCAGATCGTGCGCGACTACGGCATGGACGAGCGCGGGGAGGCGCCGGCGCCGGTCGCGGCCCGCTGGGGCGGTGCGGCGCTGCCCTGACCTTCCGCGCCGGGGCCACCGGGAGGGAAGCGTCGGGCGGTCGCGCTAATACTGCGGCGGCGGCATGCAGGCGCGGCGCGGAGGGGCTATCACTCACTCAGCACGACTCGTTCAGCAAGCGGCGGAGCGGACGCCAGGAAAGGATCGGGATCATGGCACAGTCGCATTCCTCCAGCGCTTCGGGCAACGGCAGTCGCGAGGACCTGGGCATGATCGACGAGCAGAAGGCGCGGGCCGCGGGCGCCCTGCGCGATGTGGCCGGCCGCATGCGCGAGCGGGCGATGAGTGCGCCGCTGCCCGGCGCCGACCGTGCAGCCGCGGCGGCGGCGCGGCCGTTGGAGAGCGGCGCGGCGTACCTCGAGCAGCATGGTCCCGGCGAGATGTGGAGCGACCTGATGCACTTCTGTCGGGCGCACCCCACCGCGGCGCTGGCGATCGGCTTCGGCGCCGGCTACATCTTCCACAAGCTCTTCCGCTGATCGCGCCCCGCTGACGCATTGCCTGCCCTGATCGGGCGCCGGCATCTACGTGCCGCGCGCGGCTGCCGCGCGCCCGCTTCGCCGCCTTGCGGGAACGAGACAGGAGCGAATTCACGAAATTAGGGGCACGCCCTATGACAGTTTGCTTGCATTCGGCGGTATCACTAAAGGAACGCGGCCGTCATGCGATCACTACAGTGCAGATCCGCCCGTGCATGGCGGCAAGAAGGCGTGGATCGTGCTCTCAGCTCCATCTCGTACGGACAGCGAACGGCGCGTTGCACCGATCGCGACGCGCCAGGTGACCGCTCCCGTCGCCGTCTCGGTGCCCGCGCCGGCGCAGGCTCAGCCCGCACGGCCGCACCCGCGCCTGGCCGCGGCGCTGGCCATGTTGATGGCGGCCGCCGGGGCGCTGGTTCTCCTGAGCGGGGCGCGCGCCTTCATCGCGCATCCCGACGGCGTGCCGCTGGTGCTGATGCTAATCGCCGCGCTGATCGGCGCCATACCGCTGCCCGCCTACGGCAGCAGGGTTTCGCTGGGTCCGTTGCCGATCATCGCCGCGGCCTTCCTCAGCGGGCCGCTCGCGGCCGCGCTGGTGGGGTGTGCCGCCGCGATCGGCGCTGAGCTGCGGCCACATCCCCACGGCTGGCGCTGCCCCTACAACGCGGGCGCCTTCACGCTGGCAGCGCTGGTGGGCGGACTTGCGGGCCACGCGCTGCCGACGGCTCGCGAGACAGAACCGCTCTACCTGCTCTCGTTCGGCCTGATCGCCTCCGGCGCCCTCTATCTGGCGAACATCGTGCCGGTCTGCTGCTTCGGCTGGGCGCTCTCGGGCGACAGCCCGCTCGCTATCTGGCGGGAGCGCTTCCGTTGGATGCTGCCGCAAACCCTGTTGCTCGGGCCGGTGGGCACGGGCGTGGCCGTGGCCTACCGCTACGCGGGGCTCTACGAGCTGATCGCCTTCGCGCTGCCGGTGGTTGCCATGCACCTGGCCTGGCGGCAGTACCTCGCGCACACCACGCGCAGCGTCGAGGATCTGCGCCAGAAGAACGCCGACCTGATTCAACTGGCCGCCCGTCTGCAGAGCGCGAACGAGCAGGTGCTTTCGACCTACCGCGGCACGCTGGAGGCGCTGGTGGGCGCGCTGGATGCGCGCGACAACGAGGTGCAGGGCCACTCCTACCGCGTTTCCGCCTACAGCCAGATCATGGCCGAGCAGCTCGGGGTCGAGCGTGGCTCGATCGAGTGGGAGACGATCGCGCGCGGCGCCCTGCTGCACGACGTGGGCAAGATCGGCATCCGCGATGCCGTGCTACGCAAGCCGGGGGCGCTGGACGACGCCGAATGGGTCGAGATGCGGACCCACGCCGAGATCGGCTTCGGCATTCTGCGTGACATCGACTTCTTGAAGCCGGCGGCGGCGCTGGTGCAGGCGCATCACGAACGCTACGACGGCACCGGCTATCCGCGCGGGCTCAAGGGGGAGCAGATTCCGCTCGGGGCGCGCATCTTCGCCGTCGCCGACACGTTCGACGCGATTACCACGGACCGGCCCTACCGGCGGGCGCTGCCGCCGGAGGCGGCGGTGGCCGAAATCCGCCGCTGCGCCGGCAGCCAGTTCGATCCGGACGTCGTGGAGGTATTCCTGAATCTCTGGACGGAGCTGTGGGCGATCCGTCCGGATGCCGTGCACATGGTGGCATGAGCGGCCCGAGAGAGCAGACGACGCTCGGCCCGAAGCCGCGCGTCGCCGGGCTGGATCCCCTGGAGCAGGATGGCTGCGAGGCGGAGGTTGGCAGAACTGGTCGGTGCTCTGGATTCCGGATTGGCGCCGGGACAACTAGAACAGAACGGTTGCAACGTTCTGAGGGTCAGGAACTCGATTTACCAGAGGGCCATGCACTGGTCTCCTTTCCCCGGGGGTGCGGCAACACTCCCGCGAAACGGCCAGTTCCGCCAACCTCTGCCTCGCAGCCCTGCGGCCTGCTCCGTCAGGCCGTTCGCACCTCCGCTGACGCCGCCACGGGGATGGGTTCCCGCAGTGGCCGTGCGACCATTGCCATGATGCCACATACTAGCAGCCCGATGCTGATAATGACCAGTGTCGGATGCACGCCGGCGGCGTCGGCCAGCGCGCCGGCGGCCACGACCGCCAGCGGACGCAGCGACCAGGCGAAGGTATCGTTAAAGGCGAGCACCCTGCCCATCACCCCCGGCGGGCTGAAGCGCTGCAGCAAGGTCAACACGCCGACGTTGTAGGCGCTGACGCCGGCGCCGAAGGCGGCCAGCGCCACGGCGGCGGCAGCGGTATCGTAAGATGCGGCGAAGCCCACCGCGCCGGCGCCCATGCCAAAGACACCACCGACGACCAGAGCGCCGCGTGGCAGCGCTCGCCCCCAGCGCGAAAGCGCCAGGCTGGCGAGCACGGAGCCGACCGAGAAACAGGCGAAGAGCAGGCCGTAGGCGCCGGGCTGGGAGCGGCCTACCCAGAGCGGCAGCAGCGCGGGCACGGCGGCGAAGAAACAGATCACAAAGGCGGCCAGCAGGCTCAGTGTGCGCAGCGCCGGTGTGCGCCAGGTGACGCGCAGTCCCTCGGCCAAGGCTGCGCGGAACCCGCCCGCCGCGCGGCGACGGCGTTCGGCGCCGGGAAAGGCGACGAGGCCCAGCAGCAGCGCCGAGGCGACGAAGGTGGCGCCGTCGATGAAGAGTAACGAGACCGCCCCCGAGGCCGCGATCAGCAGCCCGCCGATCGCGGGGCCGGCGATATACGCGGCCTGACCGGCGCCTTCCATCAACGCGTTGGCGCCGACCAGTTCATCGGCCGTCACGAGGGACGGGGTGGTGGCCCGCTGTGCCGGCACGAAGAAGCGGCCGATCGCCGGCAAGACGATCGCCAGGGCCAGGGCCAGGGCCAGGTTGAAGCCGGTGAGCAGCGCCAGGGGAAAGAGCAGCAGCGCCAGCGCTCGCAGCAGATCGGCGCCGACCAGCGTGCGCCGCCGATCCCAGCGATCGACGTAGACGCCGGCGATCGGGCTGACGATGATGTAGGGGATGGCGCCGGCCGCCAGGGCGATCGCCGTCGCCATGCCGGAGCCGGTATGCTTGTAGACGAGCCACGGGAGGGCGACGGTGTACAAACCGTCGCCGAACATCGAGATCAGATGCGCCAGCCAGAGCCAGCGGAAGCTCCCGTTCGCGAGGAGCAGCGGCTGTTGCCGTGCTGTGGCCGGGGCCGCGACGTAGGCCACGCTCACCAGCGGCTCCTCGTTCAACCTGGCCGCACTATCCCTGCGCATGCATTCAGACGTGCGGATACCACGTCGCAGGACCGTGAATAAAGTCTTGCATGTGCCTTGCAAGTGTGTCAAGGAGCAATTTTTTAGGGGAATGCCCTGATGCGGCCCCCGCGTTCGACCTCCAATCTCGGCAAGCTATAGTGCTTGTTGATTCCTTCTGTCAAGTTTACCCGATCGCAACCATGGCGGAAAGGCAATTTATGACGAGCGTGCGCACATCTCGTGCCGAACTTTCGGCGCTGATCGATCGCTTCTTCACCGCCTGGGCCCGGCACGACCTGGACGCGGCAATGGCCTGCGTGGCCGACGACGCGATCTACGACGAGTTCAACGGCAAGGTCTGGCAGGGCAAGGCGCAGGTGCGCGAGGGCTTCCTGCCCAACTTCCGCGGCGACTACGGCGACATCCAGTTTCACCTCGAAGATCTGTTCATCGATGCCGAGGCGCAGGAGGCGCTTGCCCGCTGGCTGTGCGTCTTCGCATGGAAGGGCAGCCGGCGTAGCTGGCGCGGGCTCGACATCCTGCGCCTGCGCGACGGCCTGATCGTCGAAAAGCTGACCTATGCCAAAACGGACCGCCCCCAGACCGAGAGCACGCCGTTGCCCGGATGACCCCGCCGGGCGGCAGCAGCGCTTACGCCGGTTGCAGCACCAGCGTATGTGCTGCCGCGGCCGCCACGTTTGCTTCGCCAAAATTGGCCGGTATGCGCCGGTGGGTGCGCCAGTGTTCGAGCTGGTCTTCGGCGTGCTCCGTGCCGGGCAGGCCGCTGACGCCGCCGGGCACCACGAAGCTCGCGTGCTCCAGATCGGCCATGTCGGCCACCTGGCGATAGACCGAGAGCGCGGAGATGTCGAACGGCGCCTGCGGATTCCAGCCGCTGGCCGTGCACTGGATCGTGTCGCTGTCACCGCCGGCGGCCACGCGGCGTGGGCTCAGCCGGTCGCCCAGCGCCGGGAAGCCGGCGGCCAGCGGGTGCCGGGCATGGGTACGGTGCAGCGCGTCCCAGCGCCAGGCCATGGGGTCGGCGCCGCCCCAGCGCGCGGCGGCCTGCCAGCCCGCCTCCAATACCGCGGGCATCAGCGTGCTCCACGATCGGCCGTCCGGCGCGGCCGCGGCGCCGTTTCCGTCCAGCGACCAGGTGACGTTCGCGAACCAGCCGTGGATCATGCGCCCAAGCGGCGGCAGATCGCCGGAAGCGAGCCAGGCCCAGGCTTCGGAGCCGACCACGGGTTCAAACAGGGCACGGGCCAACTCCCGGCGCACGCAGGCGTAGAGCAGCGCCGCGCCGCTCTCCGGCAGCAGATCGGCGTCCCAGCCTGCCAGCATCTGCCGCGCCTGCTCGGCGGCGCCGGCGAACGGGCCGAGGCGGCGGCAGAGTGAGGCCCAGCGCCGCGCGACGACGGACACCCGGTCGCCTTGAATCGCGGCGATCTGATCCGGGCTGAGCTTCGTGGCCTGGGCCAGCAACTCGCGGATGCGCTCGCAGCGCGAGGGCACGGCGAATTGATGCGCGATGTACGGCTCGTCGCCGGGGATGACCTTCTGGTTCGCCGTGGCGATGAAGCCTTCTTCAGGGTTGATCGCCTGCGGCAACTGCTCGAAGGGCACGCGGCCGTTCCACTCGTGCTCGCCGCTCCAGCCGGGCGCGGGCAACTGGCGGTGCGCCTGCGAACTGCGGATCGGCAGATACCCGCGTGTCAGATAGCCGATGTTGCCGCTGGTGTCGGCGGAGACGAGGTTGTTGACCGGATCGACCCACTCGCGCTGCGCCTCGTGCAGCTCGGCCACGGTGCGGGCGCGCAGCATCGGGCGCAGCGGCTCGAAGCCGCGGCAGGGGCCCTCCGTGGCGGTGTAGCGCAGGCTGATCGCGTGACCGCCGCGCGGGTCGCCGTGGACGACGGGGCCGTGCCGTGTGCGCCAGAGTTCGATCCGCACCGGCTCGCCGTCACGCACACTGATCGTTTCCTCGGAGCGCTCCGCCTCGGCCCAGCCTTCGGCGGTGCGGCAGCGGCCCGGATTCTGCCGGTCGAACTCCTCGATATAGAGGTCCTGGTAGTCGGCGCCGGTGTGGGTGATGTTCCAGGCGACGCTGCCGTTGTGCCCGAAGTGCGGGAAGCCGGGCAGACCGGGAAAGGTGCCGCCGATCACGTCGAACTCGGGGCAGGCCACGTGCGCCTGCCAGTAGACGGTCGGCACGTCGAGGGCGCGGTGCGAGTCGTTGCAGGTGATCGGCTTGCCGGTGGTTGTGCGGGAGCCGTGCACCGCCCAGGAGTTGGAGCCGGCCTCGACCTCCGCGAGGAAGCCGAGCTGCTCCGCGGACTCGCGCAGATCGTCCGCGGCTTGCTCGAACAGGCGGCGCACGGCGCCGGAGGGCGGCAGGATCACGGGCGAGCCGGCCGGCGGCTGGCCGTCGAGCCTGGCGTACGCCTCCGGGCCGATCAGGGCGAGCAGCCGCGCCTGCGTCAGCTTCTGCTGCCAGACGCCCATCAGCACGTGGCGGATTTTGAACAGCGCCACGGAATGCCAGGGCTGCCACGGTTCGGGGTTGATGCCCGTGATTGCGTACTCGGCGGGCAGCGGCTGGCCGGAGCTGAGAAAGGCGTTGACCCCCGCCGCGTACGCCTCGAACATCGCCCGCGTCTCGGCCGACATAACGCCGAGGTCCGCCTGCGCAGCCCGCGCCAGCTGCAGCCGGCGCGCCAGGCGGTCGCCGGGCACGGCCACGGCGCCGGCGGCTTCCGCCCAGCGGCCGCAGGCACGCCGCCGGTCGTACTCCATCTGCCAGAGGCGATCCTGCGCCGCCGCGTAG
>Ga0209166_10001650_pt1 | contig 18175 bp, 23 predicted proteins | sample Coa_R1_3_FD_187151 | JGI IMG/M metagenome (GOLD analysis project Ga0209166, IMG submission 187151) | Surface soil microbial communities from Centralia Pennsylvania, which are recovering from an underground coalmine fire - Coalmine... | ecosystem: Environmental > Terrestrial > Soil >... | reverse complement strand
GCCGTCGTCCAGGACGAACGCACCGGCACCCGGGCGCGCGGAAAGTCCAAGGTCGCCGCCACCGAGATCTCCGTGAAGGATCTGCGAACCGTCTATGCCGAGGTCTGCTCGATCGTCTTCAACCTCACCGGAACCGTCGACGAGATGATGAAGCCCTCCGCCTATATGGCCAAAATCCTCGGCCACCGCGAAAACGACCTCGCTACCGCTCAGTCCTACGCCGCTATCGTCATCGAGGACATCGTCGCTCCTGGAAACCACCCCAGAGCCACAGGCCCGGTCCACCATGCCGATGGGGACGACGCCGGCGGCGCGCAGCGCCAGGCCGCCCAGAAGGCCACGCCCGCGCCGGCCGCCCGGGCGAGCGAGCCCGCCGCCGCGCCGGCGACGGCCAGCAGCAGGAAGGCCCAGACGAAAAAAGGAGGTCAGGGAGATGACGGTCGCAGCGCCAACACCCACGCCGGCGTCAAATCAGACGGCAGCGACGCCCAATACGCCGATTTAAAGAAGAAGATCCGCCAGCAAGAACAGATCGAGGACCAACTCCTCGCCCTCGCCGCCGGTCTGCAGGTCGACCAACTCGGCGACGGCGGCGCCCAGCTCGCCGTCCACGGCGGCGGCGCCGGCAAGGACCAACTGGTGGTCGAGTTCGACGCTCTGCCCGGGAGGCCCTGGCCGATCGCCAGCCTCCCCAAGGGAACGCCCCTCTCCGAAGCCGCGGCCCGCGCCATCGTCACCGCCTGGGTCGAAGGCGACCGCCTCTTCATCAACGACGTCAGCAAAATCCTCGACGCCGGCAGACCAGCCAAGGCCGCCCAGAAGCCCGCCAGCAGCAGGAAGAAGACCCGGGCCGACCAGGTCGCGCCGCCGGCGACGCCGGCCAGCACCGCGCCCTCCATCAACCAGCTGCTCGCCAGCCTCCGGCCCGAACAGCTCGACCGGTCCGCCCGCCTCGAGCAGCGCGGCAACAACCTGGTGGTGGTGTTCGACGAAAGACCCGACCAGCCCGCCACCATCGCCAAGGTCCCCGCAGGACTCTCCCTCTCCGACACCCAGATCGGCGACGTCTTCCACGCATGGCAGCAAGGCGGCCGGAAGACCCTCACCGCCGCGGCGACCAAAAATGCACTCGAGCAGGGGTAGGATGCGCAAACGCGCCACAGATATGCGAAAAGCGGGCCGGTCTATGCAGATCCCGCCCGCCTTTACCCGATCACCACCCCGGAATATGCGCGCCGAGCCGCTGATTATTCGAAAACCGCTCGGAAATATGCAGGGCGAATCACACGCCCGCCGCGCAGGTCAGCTGTCCAGCGGGCTCTCGATCAGACCGACAAACTCATCCACAGCCGTGGGACGCCAGGACCGTCTCTTGCATAGCGATAGGCCACAATAAAAAAAGCCGGGGGATTAGCCCCGGCCCAACCGAAAGGATTTCATAATGGCCTATCTGCTCACCTGCTTCGCCGGAGCCGCTATCCAGCACGCCCTCGACACCCGAGATACCGTCCTGCTCCTCGCCAGCTCATACCTCGCTATCGTCGCTGGCGCCGCTACACTCGCTGCCTGATACAGAAAAATGCGGGACGGTGGCGGGCCCGGTGGGCACCCGCCACCGTCCCGCATCTTTAAGGGCATGGCCGGAAGAGAACTTCCTCGGGAGGCGTTCCAGGAGCAGTGCCCATCAGACCGATCGTGCCGTCACGCCATGCGCCGCCTATCGTGAGGTCAGGCAGGCCATCCGGCAATGCGTCGCGGAGAGCGTTGAGTCCATGGTCCATGGTGCCCTTCTGGTCGATCGCCTTGGTGATCGTCATATGCATCATGCTGTCAGTGAGCAGCAGGCGATGCGAGGTGGCATTGGTCTGTGCCTGCCACCGGCACAACACGGTCGGAAGAGAATCCCCAGCTTGGGCAGTCCAGTGCGCCTTTGTATTTCCGGGATGATCAGGATTGTCGACGTCGCCGATCACGTTGCGCTGATGCGCGCCCGCCCAGACGGCGATTCCCGCCGCGACAGCGACCGCCGCCATGGCGGTCGCATTCCATTTATTGGCTCTTCTGATCTCGGTAAGCATCAAGGGATTCCTTTTTCGACATGACGTTTCATCCAAAGATCAAAGCGGCCATGAGGCACAGGAGGACAAGCAATACTCCCGTGATCTGCCAGATACTCAAGCCCTTCTGATTGGAGGCCGCACCGCCGGCGCCAACGTACTTCCAGTTGGAAGGCACCCCTGCAACAGCCTGAAGATAAGAGCCCGATGATACATCCTCTAGCTGCCCATCAGGTCGGCGGAATTGGTATATTGCGGTCATGCTCCTCTCCCTTTCATGCGACGGGCAACTCGGCATGCGCGACCATCCGCGGACTCTCCCCCTCAGGACAGACTTTGACGCGAACGCCATCGAGTGCCGCGCGCATGGACGCGGAAACAAAATGGCCGTCCCTATCGGCAATGATGTCTCTGACGAGTTTCGCTATCTTTCTTCCATCCGCCCCCGGCGGCGCGTCGATCTCGACTATCAATTTCATAATGAGTCCCCTTTCATTCCACGTAGGCGGCAAGATCGGTTGGATCAATCTGCAGCCGTTGCGCCAAATCGATTTGCTGTTCGCGCGTCAGATACCGCTCGCCGGACTCTACCGCCACGAGTTCAGAACGCGCCATTCCGGCAGATTCTGCCAAGTCCGACAAAGAAAGGCCCCGACCAACACGGTGTGCGCGGAGCGGGTTCTGCAGCGACATCAGCGAATCTTTCCATTCCAACGGCGGCCTCGCCGCGAGCGCACGACGCCCGACCAAATTCGATCACCGTCACTTAGCACTCGAGACCTGGCCCGCTCAGTTAACCAGCGCTCCACTCGCCAGCTCTTAAAGGGCAGAAAGCGGTAAAGCCCCCCGACCAAGGCAGCTTCTCCCCGTCTCGGCACGACGTTGAGAACGCCGATCAGTCCCATCGCCGTAAGCCCCATCAGGAAGGCGCTGTGGTAGACCGCATCCATAACGTGATAAAAATGCTGGTCTGGCCAAGGGTAAAAGCTGAAATAGCGGACGTAAACTACCACTACCACCATCGCCGCCAGCGACCCTATGGGACCACCAGCGCTCTTAGCTATCCGCGTCCACCCCGTAGATGGATAGGGGAAGGTGTAGGAGTGCGGAAACCACTTCCACTTCGGCCTGACCACTTTTCCCCGTAGGATTCCGGTCCGCCTCTCAGCTGACCAATACCAAGCATAGCCGCCGCTGAAAGGGCCGAGACAGATCCCGCTGGACGGCACCGGAGTCATCTCGCCGGCGATGAGATGTCCAACCTCATGAAAAGCTGTGGCGACCGCCACACCCAGGACGAACTTGTGCAGTCCGAAGACGAGCGTTCCCCAGATCCAGTGATGGATGAAAAACAGCGTGATCCAGGCGTGAATACCGCCCATAGCAGTTCCTCTCAAGCCGCCTGCGACAACAAATCACGGTGACGCGGCCAGGGCGTATTATCGTAAATCCTGCCCGCAAAATCACGCCCGGCCTTCTTCTTGTCGCCGACATAGACACCATCTCGGAAGACGCCGTGCTGTTTGAAGAACAGCCTGTCCTCGCCCCACTGCTCGACTCCCTCCTCGATCCACTTCGAATCGAACGCCCAGGCCGGATCTCGCGTATTGCTGGCGCCGCCCATGATGATCACTGCTGCGCCATCAAATTTGATCCCGGCCAGCGAACTCGCCAGCGGCTCGGCCGACACCCAGGCTCGCCCGGTATGCCCCCAATACTCGGCATGCTGATCCCATCTGAAGGCGTGCGCAGGATGTTCGATGGTGGTGCCGGCCCAGACGTTGTCCGGCGGCGCCGATCGCCACGAACTCGGCAACAGCTTTTTCGCCAGATGCGGGCGGTGCGTGAGCAAAAGCCAGTTGACGTTCGGGCAGCTCTCGACCACGTCGATCAGTTTGCCCCGCATGACGGGATCAGCTTCAGCATCGAGCCAGTCGCTCAGCGAGTTGCAGAAGATCGCGAAGCGCAGGCCCAGCCGCAAAGCGGCCCGATCAATTCGCCGCATTCGCTCAGCAAAGGTTGCGAAGGGGTGGCGCGGAACACTAGGCCCCCATTCTAGGCCCAGGCGGCTCTCGGCGAAGGTCGCCGCGTAGCAGATCTCGCACGCACTCAGCGCTCCGTGACTGGCTGCCATTCGAGTGCAAACCGTCCAGCCGTTACCGGAAAAGTCGGTCCATTCGATTCCCGTCATTTGTTGCGCTATCCAGCGGGGAATCACCTTCTCTGCGAGCATAGCTCCTCACTTTCAATTATCGCTGATAGCCTCGAAAGAGACACTGCCAAGGGTGAACGATTGCTCTTTCATATTGCGTAGTAGGTTACGTTTGCGCAATATGAGTTTGCGAATTTTCTTGTTTTCTGTACGAACCCTGGAGGAACTATGGCCGTCGGCACGCAGACTATGATGAAGGAAAGCTCGAACGCGCTTCTCTTCGACAACCTGCCCAGGCTCGAGCGCCGCTTGACGGCTCCCCCTCGCTCTCGCCCTCGAATTAAGACTTCCGACGAAGGTTGCCACCCTTGGCCTCTGCAGCACGGCATCAACGTGGTGCTTTTTGCCGGCATGGGCGGCGCTTGCCAAGGCATCGAGCGGACCGGTTCTCCCGTGCACGTCGCTGTCAATCACGACAGGATCGCCATCGCCGCCCATAAGGCGCTGAACCCGCATACCCGCCACATCCAGGCTGACATCTATGAGGTCTGCCCTCTTGAAGCGACCGGCGGCCGGTATGTGGCCGGCCTTTGGGCATCGCCTGACTGCCGCGATCACTCCGTCGCCAAGGGCGGCGCGCCGCGATCGCCCCGGGTGAGGTCAATGCCCTGGCAGGTCTGCCGATGGGTCGGCGTACTGGAAAAGCGCGGAAAGGGCGTCGGGACCGTCTTCCTCGAAAACGTCCGTGAAATTAGAGGCTGGGGCCCGCTGATCGCGAAGCGCGACAAGGCGACTGGCCGAGTAATAAAGCTCGACGGCACCGTGGCAGCTAAAGGCGAGCGGGTTCCCGTCCAGCAGCAGCAGCTGGTGCGCGATAAGCGCTATCTCGGCCGGACCTACCGCGCCTGGGTCAAGCATATGCGCGGGCTCAGAAAGAATTACGAGGACCGCGACCTCTGCTGCGCCGATTACGGCGTGCCGACGATCCGGAAGCGCTTGTTCGGCATCGCCACCTCTGGCCTTCAGGTGCCGCGTTGGCCGGTCGCGACGCATGCCCACCGCAACAGTCAGGCGGTGAAGGAGGGCAGGCTGCTCCCACACGTTCCGGCCTGGTCTTTCATCGACTGGTCCATCCCGATGAGGAGCATCTTCGACCGCGACAAGGATCTCGCCGCGGCAACGCTGAAGCGCGTCGCCGTCGGTACTGTCCGATATGTGGTCGAGGCCGAAAAGCCTTTCCTGATCCACATGACCCATCACGGCGAGCGTCCGCCCGTCGACGGGGATGATGCTGCACCGACATTCACCGGGGCACACCGCGGCGAGGTGGCGCTGGTTGCGCCCGTGCTGACGGGATGCGGAGGCCGAGCCGGCCAATCGCCGCCGCGCTCCGTCGAAGAATCAATGTCTACCTCCACCACCAAGGCCGACCAGATCCTGGTCGCAGCGCACGTTACAAAATTCCGCGCTGGCCAGGTCGGCAGCGACATGCAGGAATCCCTGGCTACGGTAACTGCCAACGGTTTCACCGATCGGCCCGGCGGCGCGATCCCGCTTGGAGTGGTCGGCGCCCATCTGACCAAGTTCAACGAGAACAGCATCGGCCAGTCCGCTGCCGACTCGATAGACACGCTCATGGCCGGCGCGCCGCGGTTCGGCGTCGTGGGCGCCCATATGATCCAAGCCGGTTATGGCGAGCGAGAGGGCCAGGATGCCCGCTGCCTCGACATGGATAATTCCCTTGGAACGATCGTCGCCGGCGGTGTGAAGCATGCGGTTTGCGGCGTCCATATGGTCGGGGTAGCCCATGGCGACGATCATAAAAGTGGGTCTCGAGCCTATGACGCCGAGGAGGCGTTGCGCGTCGTCACCGGCAGCCAGGACCACGCGATCGTTGGCGTGCATATGCAGGAGATGCGCACCAGGTCGGTTGGCGGCTCCGTTGAAGACGGCGCTCCGACGCAAACTGGTAAGCCGCACCACTTCGTCACCGGTGCCTGGATGGTGCAGCACAATACCGGCGTCGTCGGCCATCCCATGGAGGATGGTCTCTCGACGATGACGTCGGGCGGCACCGATAGCGGATTTGGCGGCGCGCAGCAGCAGTTGGTGGGCGCCTACATGGTGCACCAGCGCGGCACCAGCACCGCGTCGTCGCCGGAGGACGCGGTCCGCGCCCTGACCACGGGCGGAGATCAAGGCGGTGACCATGTCGGTGTCGCCGGCGCCTTCCTGCATTACCAGTATTCCTCGGGCGGCATGCACAGCGATGCGGCCGAGCCGGCCTACACTACATCTACCGTGGACCGGGCGATGGTCACCACGGCTGAAATGTCGCCACCGCCACTTTCGCCCGCACTCTATGCGAAGGCTAGGCGCGTCGCTGAATTCCTGCGGTCGCACGGTGTGTGGAATGGCGGCGAGATCGTAACGGTCGGCCCCTACGTGATTATCGATCTGCTGATGCGGATGCTGACCGGACGTGAGGCGGCGGCGGCTCATCAGCTGGATTTGCCGGCGACGATCCGGGTCTTCGAAAAACCGAAACGGGGCGCGACCCTGGTGGATCCGGATGCCGTGCCGGACGAGTTCGGCAGGGTCTGGATAGATCGGCCGCTGACCAAGACGGAGACCTTCCGCCTCGTCGGTAACAGCGTGCCGCGCCAGATGGGCGAATTGCTCTGGCGCGCCAATGTGCCGCAGGCCTTCGCAGAGGCCGCTGAATGAAGTCGGCCGATTCATTCGTCGCATCAATCGACCTTCCCGCTGATCAAACCCTCCGTCCCGAACAGAGGGTCGCCGTGAAGGAGGCATTCCAGAAATTCCTGAATGAAGACCTGGTCTCCTTCCTGATCGCACAGAAGCCCCGCCGGGTTGGCCTTGAGGGGGCCAGAGAATGACTGTGGCGCTGAAACATCAGGATCAGGCTCATTTTCCGGGCATTTTCGGCACCGATCGTCATGTATTTATGGCGAGCGGCGGTGTCGGTTCGCTTGCTGGCGTCCGGAGGATAGTTGCTCAACACGGCGCCGACCTCTTAACGCTCCTCTTCTGCGACACCTTAATCGAACATCGCGATTGCTATCGCCTGATGGTCTACACGGCGTTCGAGGCATTTGGGCTGCTCGACGCGCCCGCAACAAGTCAAATTTTCCAATTAATCGATGCGTTGCCTGACTATCACGACGATCCGGTTGCCCGTGTCCAGCAGCTGGTGACCATCAAAAACCAGGTCGTGGCAGCGGCGCCAAATGTCGTGTGGCTCGCAGACGGTCGAGATCCTTGGCAAGTTTTCTTCGATCGTAAGTTTCTCGGCAACAGCATGGTCGACCCATGCTCGGCCAAACTCAAGCGCGAGATAGCTGATCAATGGCTCCGGTCGCATTGCGACCCCGCGGTAACAACGGTCTATGTTGGAATGGACTGGACCGAGGAACATCTGTTTGTGGAAGCCCGCGATCGCTACGCCAGAATGGGATATCGGTGTAAGGCTCCGCTCTGCGAAGCACCGCTGCTTCCGATCGACTGGAAAACCAAACTGATCGAAGAATTAAAGGATCTCGGGCTGTGCCCGGAACTCTATCTTCTCGGCTTTCCTCATAACAATTGCGGCGGATTCTGTGTGAAGGCTGGTCAGGCATTCTTCGCGCTGCTGCTGCGAGTCCGTCCGCAGGTGTACGCCTATCACGAAGGGAAGGAACAGGAAATTCGGGCCATCCTCGGTGACGTGTCGATCCTAAAGGACCGCCGCGGCGGGGAAACTCGCCCCCTGACGTTACGTGATTTCCGCATCCGACTGCAGGGAGGGGGTGATTTCGACCGTGCCGAGTTTGGAGGTTGCGGCTGCTTTGTCGGCCACGATCTCGCCAGCCCGGAATCCCACGCCTCCGAGGCTGAGTTGGAGATTTGCCTATGATCTACGATCAGGTGGAAACCTGCAGGACGATCATGGCGCTGGTCCGGCGTCATCGGTTCGATCTATCGGACGAAAAGCGGCTTCAAGCCGACCTTGAGAGTGTCCTAACGCTCTCAGGGTTCCCGTTCGTGCGCGAAAAGCGCCTCTCGGCCCGGGACATTCCCGACTTCCTGGTTCTGGATTCTGTCGCCGTGGAATGCAAGCTCCGCGGCGCCAGAAAGATGGACGTCTATCGCCAGCTCGTGCGCTATTCCGAGCACGACACTGTCCAGGCGCTGATTTTCGTCTCGAACGTCAGCATGGGGCTCCCGAAGGAAATCAATGGGAAGCCCCTCTATTCGGCTCAATTGAGCCAGGGATGGCTGTGATGGGAATCCAGCGCACCTATGGCGACATCCGCCTGGCCGACGAAAGTTGGGAAATCGCGCGCCTCGAGCCCCACGTCGCCATCCGCTTCAAGCAATTGTTCCCGAAAGTGCCGAAGCACTCCACCGGCCCCTTCAAACTTCCCCGCAATCTCAACACCGCAGCGGATCTCGATTGGTTCCTAGACAGATATCCCCTGGCCATGTCCGAGCAAGACAGAGCGGCGTTGACGGATGGACGCCTCGGGTTTGAGCAACGCGTCGCCGAGTTGGAACGCATCCTGCTGCCCGACTATACCCCGCCGCCGATACTCGGACTCCGACCCGGCCAGATCATCCGCCACTACCAGCAACAGGCCATCGAGATCCTGCGTTATCGCAAGAAATTGCTGCTGGGCGACGAAGGCGGGCTGGGCAAGACTTACACCGCCGGCGGCTTCCTGTGCGCAGAGCCCCAGGCACTGCCGGCCGCCGTCGTGTGCGACCCCCACATGCAGAAGCAATGGCGTGAGAAGTTAGAGACCTTCACCAATCTCCGCGTCCATGTGATCAAGAAGGCCACGCCTTACAACCTGCCGGCGGCTGACGTCTATGTGTTCCGCATCAGCCAGATCGCGGGGTGGGTGGACATTTTCACCACAGACATCTTCAAGTCCGCAATCTATGACGAGCCCCAATCTCTCCGCACCGGGACCGGCACCGCGAAAGGCTCCGCGGCTTGGACGCTGTCGGAGCACACGCAATATCACCTCGGCCTTACGGCGACACCAATCTATAATTACGGCGTCGAAATGTGGAATATTATGCGCTTCATCGACGATGAGGTGCTGGGCGACTCCGCCGATTTCCATCGCGAATGGGTCGATGAAAACGGCAGGATCCGCGATCCCAAGGCCTTGGGAACTTATCTCCGTGAACAGCACGCCCTGCTGAGACGGTTGAAATCTGACGTCGGCCTGGAACTGCCGAAGGTCAGCCGCATCATCGAATATGTCGACTATGACGCTAAAACCGTCGAATCGATCGAGGCGTTGGCCTGCCAGTTGGCGCTGAAGGCGACTACCGGCGCCTTCATCGAACGCGGCCAGGCGGCGCGCGACCTCGATATGATGGTTCGACAAGCCACAGGCCTATCCAAAGCCAAGGCCGTGGCACAGTTCGTCCGGTTGCTGGTTGAGGCCGGCGAAGCCGTCCTGCTGCTGGGCTGGCACCGGGCCGTCTATGACATCTGGCTCGAAGAGCTCGAGAACCTAAATCCCGCCATGTATACGGGGACGGAAACCTCCTCCAAGAAAAACAAGGAGAGTGACAGGTTCATCGCTGGCGAAACCGACGTGCTGATCATGTCGCTCCGCTCCGGTGCTGGCCTCGACGGCCTGCAGCACCGCTGCTCGGTCGTGGTCTTCGGCGAGCTCGACTGGTCTCCTGGCATCCACCAACAGGTGATTTGGCGCGTCGACCGTGACGGGCAGAAACATCCGGTGACGGCCTTCTTTCTGGTGACGGACGAGGGCAGTGATCCCCCCATCATGGACGTTCTTGGCATCAAGGCCTGCGAAGCCTCGCAGATCGTTGATCCGTATGTCGGCGTCCAGCAGGTCGACAACGACACCACCAACCTTCAGCGACTGGTCCAACGCTATCTCGCCAAGCGCGGCACGCGGACTGCGAAGCCGAAACGCAGCCCGAGTGTCGCTGCGGACCAGCCCCTCCTCTTCGGTGAACCAATTTGACCGACGCCACCCAAAATATCGCCTTGCCGCTCGCCCGCGTACTGACCGCTGACTGCCGCGAGGTCATGCCCGACGAAGGCCCCTTCGACATGATCATCGCCGATCCGCCCTACGGGGATACTTCCCTGGAATGGGATCGGCATGTCGACGGCTGGTTGCCGCTCGCGTGCAGAGCGCTGAAACCCAGCGGCTCGATCTGGATCTTCGGCTCCATGCGTTTCTTCCTGGCACACGGCGCGGCGATCGAAGCGGCGGGGCTGCGCTATGCCCAGGACATCGTCTGGGAGAAACACAATGGCTCCGGATTCGCCGCGGATCGGTTCCGACGCGTTCACGAGCATGTGGTGCAGTTCTACCGCGCCGATTCGCCCTGGTCAGGCGTTTTCAATCAGCCCCAGCAAACTGCCGACGCGGTGGCACGGACGGTTCGCCGCAAGAAGCGCCCCCCTCACCTCGGCGGCAAGGACGAGGTGACCTATGTCTCCGAGGACGGCGGGCCCCGCCTGATGCGTTCTGTAATTTTTGAGCGTTCTTGCCACGGAAGGGCGATTCACCCCACGGAGAAGCCTGCGGCGCTGCTAGAGGTGCTAATCAAAACCAGTACCCCCCCCCTCGATTCCAGGGGCTCCGCCGGCGCTTGTCGGCGACTGGTTCGCGGGCAGCGGCGCGGCCGGCGAAGCGGCGGTGATGACCGGCCGGCGTTATGTCGGCTGCGAGATAGATCCACTCATGGCGGACAAGGCCAAAAATCGGATTGGCGGACTGCTGTTCGGGGCGGTGCCCTATGACCGCGGTCGGCCGTCCTCTGAACTATTACGGCAGCAAGGAGAAGCTGTGCGCGGCGATCCACGCGCTCATCCCGCCTGAACCGTCCACTTGGGTCGATCTGTTCTGCGGATCGGCGATCGTTACCCTCAAGAAACCTCGCCATCAGCGCGAGACGATCAACGACCTCAACCGTGATGTCGTCAATCTCTTCGAGGTCATCCGCACAGATCGCGCCGGGGAACTGTACGCCGCCCTCGAACTCACTCCCTATAGCGAAGGCGTCCTATACGACGTCTACAACACCGAGCGCGACCCCGATCCCGTCGGTCAGGCGCGGCGCTTTCTGATCGAAAGCTGGTTCGCCCGCGGCGGCGACGCGCACAAGACCGGCTTTCGTTGGTCGAAGGGGCAGAACACCGCTCCGGAGATGACATGGGCGAAATTGCCGGCCCGGCTAGCCGCCGTCGCCGAAAGGTTGCGCGGGATCTGCATCCGCAATGCCGATGCGCTGAAGCTGATCGACGACTACGACACCTCAGACTGCATCCTTTTCGTCGATCCTCCGTACCCCGGCCCAGTCGGCCGGCGGTATGCGGTCAAGATGGACCAAGCCGCACATCAGCTGCTCGCTGATCGGCTGCTGGCCTGCAAAGCCAAGGTCATCCTGACGATGAACCCCGACACCGTCTATTCGCGGGTCTTGTCCAACTGGATCGAACACCGCGTCGAGGTGCAGGGCGGTGGCCAGGCTTTCAAGGGCGAGAGGATACTGACCAACTTCGAGCCGCTCCCTCTTCTGGCGAGGGCGGCCCAATGAACGCCGTGCAGCCCTTCCTGTTTGGTGACGGATGGATCGAGGTCAAGGACGGCAACGATTCCTGCCGCACCATCTTCGATCGCCACTATTCCCGATATCGCTACGCTGACGGGCGACGGCCAAAAATCTTTGTCGGGCCTGGCGAGAAGATGGTGCTGATCACCCCATGTGCCAGGGCAATCTTCGTCTGGCGGAAGTTCATCAGCCTGGACAACCAAGTCGGCGTGAATTGCGCAGTTTTCCGAAATGAGGGTGCAGGCCGCTCATCGGACCTGATCAAAGCGGCCGACGACTTGGCGTGGAGCCGCTGGCCTGCCGAACGACATTACACCTACGTCAATCCCAGAGCGATTCGCAGCTGCAATCCCGGCTGCTGCTTCATCGCCGCGGGCTGGCGCCGGTGCGGCGTCACACAACGGCGGCAGTTGCTCATTCTGGAGAGATTGCCGACGGCCGATATTGTCCCGGCCCTTGCCGATCAGTTCGCCCGACAACATGAGCCAGCACGCTGATCTGCTCGACCGCCACCTTGAGAAACCTTGTGTCGAGGCTGTTCACCAGCGAGGAGAGTCTCGCCTCGAGGAGCATCCTCTCCTCGTCCATGTGGTGCAGATCATCGTGCAGCCAACTGTTTAATACCGACATCGGAATATGCAGCTTTTCCGACAAGCGCGCTATCGTGTCGTAGCTCGGGAGATTTATTCCACGCTCAATACTCGAAATGGCATCAACAGATCGGTCGATTAGCTCGGCCAATTTCTCTTGAGTAATCCTTTTTTCTTTTCGGACTGCCTTTAACCGGAGTCCAAATTCGTGTGCCCTACTCATAAACCGTATTTTTCCCTGTCGTTCCGCATCTTTCCACCGTGCGAACTACGGGAATATCGACATGAACTCTTAGATCGCCTTAACAAAAGCTAAGCCGAGCCAGGCGCCGCCCAGCCCGGCTTATGGGTCAGTGAATGGTCGGCTTGGCGCTGGTCGCCGCCTCGATCGTCATGCTTTCAATGAGCGCGATACGCTCCCCGATCCAGCGCATGACCGGCACCGCCATCGAATTCCCGAGGCTGCGATATCTGGGGCCATCCGCCGCCGGCTTTCCCCTATAGTTCACCAAGGTGAAGCCATCCGGAAAACCCTGCAGGCGCTCGCACTCTTTCGGCGTGAGTCGCCGGACCCCATATCGAGGTCGCGGCGCGACGATCGGATGGCCGCGACCGGTGCCATCCTCGCTCCCATCAAACCCCTCAGCTTTCAGGGTGTGGGTGATCTCGCCAGTCACGCAGACTGCAGGATAGCCCTGGCCCGGCTTCCCACCGCCGGCACTCAGAGCGCCGAGGGCATCTGCCACCCGAATCTCGCCACGCTGATTTTCATGCACTGCCACAGCGTGCTGCTTGCCAGCCTGCAGCGTGAACATCGGATCTCCAGCTTGGCCGACACCAATTCCGGCTCGCATGTCGGCCGAGCTCGGCCCTGTTCTGGCTCCTGCCTCGAGGATGGGGATTGCAACCGCCAGCTGGCCGCCGGCGTTGGGCTGGCTCCCGACATGTCCCATCGCCCTCAGAGTGGGGGCCGCGTTCAGTTGGGCGTCGCCGCCATGATCCTTGCACGAGAATGCGATGCTGATTTCCCCGGTCAGTTCGGCAGTACAACCGCCTTCTCGCCCGCGGAGCGCCACTCCTTGAGCTATGACATGGTTGGCCGCTGCTTCGTCTGCGCCGATCCGCCAGCCCCCTCCAGCAGTGCCCCCCATAATTGTTCCGGCAGTTTCCGCCCCCGTCGATCGGCGCGGCGGAGGATGCCCTGACAGGCTTTGGCGCTCAAAAAGTACCGCGGCGGCACGTCGCCAATCTCCAAGATATCCGACAACGAACACGCGGCGGCGGCGCTGTGGAACTCCGAAGAATTGAGCGTCAAGAACTCGGTAGGCGACCCCATACCCGATCGCCGCCAGCCCCCCGAGAAAGGTGCCAAACGCCCGTCCTCCATCAACTGACAGGACACCGGGGACGTTTTCCCACACCAACCATCTGGATCGAAGTCTTTCAGCCAACCGGACAAATTCGAGGCTGAGATTTCCTCGCTCGTCAGCAAGGCCCATTCGAAGGCCCGCGATTGAGAATGCCTGGCAGGGGGTTCCGCCGACGAGAAGGTCGATTGGTTCATAGTCGCCATCCTGGATAGTGGTGAAATCGTCATGCAGCGGAACATCGGGATAGTGCTGCTGCAGCACCGACCGGCAGAACGGGTCGATCTCGCTGAAGAACGACGCGCGCCAGCCCAGCTCGGACCAGGCCATGCTCGCAGCCTCTATTCCGGAGCACACCGATCCATAGGTGAGTGGTGGGCGGGACTCCCTCGATCTCGGGGGAGAAGGTGGCGCCGAGATACCGGCCGCCGACAGAATGCGGTTTTCGCCGCGTCTTCCGTAGTTCAGTTCGTGTTTTTGGGGGGACATGAGCGTTCCTCATTTTCGAGGGACGCTCTGGGGCGTTCGGGGGAGGAGCTCGAACCGGCTCTCAACGAATTATAGGTCCCGCATCGGGGACACTTGATCTCAATCTGGGTAAAAAGCGCCTTCGCCAGGAGCTTTCGACAGCTCCCGCATCGTATCGTCTCCATTTCTTATTCCTGCCATTGTTGGCCTCTTCGTTCAGTCGATCTCCCACGGTAATCCGCAGTTCCGAAAGTCCAAATGGCATAAGACTTGTTGTTCCGCACTTGCAAAGACGGTACCTTTTGCGCATTACGAACACCCCGGATGCGACAATGACCGTGAACAGCCAGGCCTCCTCCGCCACCACCGCTTTTTCTGCTGGTCTCCAGCACCAGGGCGGGCGCTCGATCCGCTCCACCGTCCAGGCAAAGGTGCCGCTGGGAAAAGTCACCATGCGTACCGGCGCTCACGCCGGCAAGACCTTCGGCTTGAACTGGGACAGCCATCAGGTATTGAACGGCCACACGATCCTCGTCGGCGGAAGCGGCACCGGAAAGACGCACCAGCTGCGCAGGATCATCAGCCACCTCGCCGCGGCGGGGCTCCGCGTCCACCTGCTCGACGTCCATTCCGACGTGATGCCGGATTGCCCGACGCACACCATCCGCTTCTCGGAAAGCACCGAATTCGGCCTGAACCCACTTGAGGTCAGCGAGGATCCTGACTTCGGCGGCCCACGCAAGAAAGCTAACGCTTTCATCAATCTGATGATGCGCCAGTCGGCGCTGGGCGAAAAACAGAAGGGTGCGCTCTTCCGCCTGCTGATCGACATGTATCGGCGCTACGGGTTCTACATGGAGGATGCGGCGACCTGGTCCTTGTCTCGCGATCCCCGGACCTGGGCCAAGGTGGCGAAGCGCCAGCCAACCCTTACCGACCTCACCAAGGCGGTCTGGGAAAAATGCGTCAGCCTCAAACTGGGCGTCTCAGGCTCTGCGACCCGGAAATTCGAGGAAGTCGCGAAGTGCCAGAAGAAGCTGCACAGCCTGCGGCTGAAGAACGCCGCCGGCGACGAGGTCGAGGATGCGCTCGCCAAAGCCAAGACGAATTTCCTTACTGCCATCCAAGAAGCTCTCGACAAGATGGACACCGGCGACGAGCTCGAGGAACTGATCGCCTGGGACAGCTTCGACGTGGTCAAAGGCCTTCATGACCGGCTCGTCGGACTCGAGCGGTCCGGCATATTCAAGGGACGCGCCCCGGCCTTCGATCCGAAGGTGCCGGTGTGGCGCTACGACATCGCCCCGCTCTCCCGCGAGGAATCCCAGTTCTTCGTCGACTGCCTGGCGGCACAGATCTTCGCCGCCGCCAAGCAGCGCGGAGAGGCCGATGGCCCCGATACCGCCCTCGTTATCGACGAGGCCTCAATCTTCATGGACAAGGACAGCGACCACATCCTGAACATCATCGCTCGCGAAGCGCGGAAATTCGGTGTGATGCTGGTGCTGGCCACTCAAGAGATCAACACCTTCCCGCCAGCAGTGATCTCCAGCGCCGCGACCAAAATCATTCTCGGCGTCGATGAGCGCTTTCACAAAGCCACCGAGGCCGCGTTCGGCATGGAGACGGGGAAGCTGAAATTCATCCAGCCGCAAAAGACAGCCCTGGTTCAGATCAAGAATAAGGGGCGCGCCGAAGGGCTATCCAACCGCTTTCATGAAGTCGAACTTTCGTAACATGACAGCCAAGGCACCAATCCCCGCCATCGATGACGTCCTGATCAGATCTCTCTTCGGCAGGCTTCCACCTCCTGGCGCAGACTGGCCGGCTGAAGCGCAGGCGGCATGGCTCCGCGCCGCGGTGAGGGTATTCAGCGTCGTCTACGCGCCGGCAGAAGCGCCAGCGATCGAATTCAACGAGAAAACAGGGCAATTGAGAATTGCTGGAAAGCAGATTGACGCGGTGACGGACACGGCCGACACCGCCAAAGCGGCCTGACGTCCGCTTATCGCGAATGGCGCCTGGCCGGCGCATTGGCGAATAGATCCTCGGCCGCCGCTTCCTCCCTCGCCTCCAGTATGTCGGTCGGCGCCCAAACCCCCACCTTGGCGAGAACGCTCCAGGCTTCCCTCATTGCCTGCGAGGTCTTTTCGGGCGATTCATGCATCAGGCGACACAGAGCGATGAGCGCAACGCCCGAGTTCCTCAAGACCGGCAGCGACTCCTCCCAGTCCCGCTTCAGCTTCTCGTCCGCCCCGCTCAGCAGGGCTGCCTTATAGAGTTCATCGACCACGCTCGGGATCGGCATCGTCGTTACGGCGTTCTCGGGCCTCGGCTCGACAGAGATACCAACGCTGTCGACGAGCGCGGCCAGCTCCTCTCGCGTCAGGACGCCCTTGAAGCTGTAATCGGGCTGACGCCCCGCCAAAACCTGGTCAAGACGATGCCCGATCACCTCTTCCGTCGAATCCGGGCCCGCCAGCAACAGATTCTCGAATCGGAAATCGAAGCCCTGCCCGTAAATGCTCAAGTGGCCCGCATCGTCGAACGCGGTATAGAGGGCATTGTCCTGCGAGCGGAGCTCGTAGCAACGCGAGCCGATCTGCTGAACACGGATACCACTCAAGTGCCTGATCACCTCGAGGTTCCAGTCAGCAAGACGCCAGTAGCCCTTATAGTCGTCCGAATCGCTCATCATTCCCGCCCTCAGTTGCCTCTCGCCATTGTAGGTGCCGTCGGCGAAAGCTCCAACCCGGGTTCAACGACCTTCCCCTCTACCACCCTGGCAGGAAATTGAGCGCAGAGTCGGCATATTTGTTGGATTCCCTAACGTACGACCAAACAGTTTCCACACGGGCATGCCCCGTCGTCGACTGGATCGCCGAGATCGACGCGCCGTGCTTCGCCGCGCTGGTGACGAACCCCGCTCTGAGCGAGTGCGCTCCGAAGTCGGACGCGTATAGCCCGCATCGACGCGCCGCCCATTTCACGGCCCGGTTCACCGCCGACGGCCGAAGGCGATCGTTGGTGACACCCTCCTCCTCGATGCGACGAAAAATTGGACCGGATTCGATATTGGCCTCCAAAAGCCAATCTCTCACCATACGGACCGGGCATCTCGCCCTGTCCCGACGGTAGGGAATGGCGATCCGCCGACCTTTTCCTTCCTGATCGGTCTTTGACTTTGTCAGAACGACATCCAGGCCTTCCGCAGTGAACTCGATATAGCCGGTACCCTGCCCGCCGGGCCGAACGTCCAAACCCACCAACTCGCTGCGCCGGAATCCGCCAGTGAACCCCAGCATCAGCAATGCCTTTCGCTGCAGCGCGAACAAACTGCCTCCCAGTTGGTCGACCGCCGCGTCAATTCGCTCGATCGTCATGGGCGCCTTCCGCTTCGGCAGCGCTGGACGGCTTCGGCGGATACCGGCCACCCTCTTTCTTACGATGGTGGTGGCCGTCGGCGGATCGAACCCCGCCTCCATATGGAAATGCCGGATCGCGCAAAGATGGATAGCGACGGTCGCCGGCTTCAAGCGGCGAGCAAGCCATGCGGCATAGAGAGCAACCATCTCGGGCGAGGCTGGTAATACTGAAACCTGGATGCCATCGCACCACGCCGAGAACGCATCCCAGTTTCTCTGATAAAGCGATATCGTCGAGTTCGCTTTTGCCGCCCTGTCGTATAATTCCCCTTCTTTGACGAGGCCGTTCACCTCTTCGATTATCATGCTTAATCTAGTGCCCTGACGCTTCTGTTTGCGTTCATAGAGAACGCATCGACGTCAACACTTTGATTGCTCCCCCTTCTTCAGACCACGGCAGGAACTGCGGGGATATTAGCCAGTAATCAGACTTCCATACGGAATAGGCTCCAAGCCAATATCGGATCACGCGCTTTTCGCCGGGATCTCGGCGTCGATCGCC
>Ga0209166_10001646_pt1 | contig 18186 bp, 15 predicted proteins | sample Coa_R1_3_FD_187151 | JGI IMG/M metagenome (GOLD analysis project Ga0209166, IMG submission 187151) | Surface soil microbial communities from Centralia Pennsylvania, which are recovering from an underground coalmine fire - Coalmine... | ecosystem: Environmental > Terrestrial > Soil >... | reverse complement strand
GGGATGGATAGCGCTGAACCTCGAGAATATCTTCTCGCAGATCGGCCCGGCGCGGGAGGACATCGAGGTGCTGGTCGTCGATAACGCATCGACGGACCACACGTCGGAAGTCGCGGCCCGCTTCGCGCATCGGACCGACTTCCGCTACATCCGCAATCCCAGGAATGTCGGCATGCTGGGAAACCTCGCCGTCACCTCCCAGACCGCGCGGGGGGAATTCATCTGGATCCTCGGCGACGACGATTTCACCCGGCCAGGCGTTATACAGCGAATATCGGACCTGATCGCGTCCCGACCGACCCTTGAACTGGTGTATCTGAATTACGGCTACACGTCGGAAAACGATCCGAACAACGTAAAGGATGTCGACGCGTTGCTCGATAAGTTCAACGTGCTGGAGCCGGATGGGCCGGACGTCTTCGCGACGGTCGCCGCGCTAGCGGCCAGATGCGAGAACTTTTACACAGCCATCTACGCGTTTGCGGCCCGGCGCGACCATGCGATGCGCGCCTACTGCCAGGACACCAGTGGCCGCATATTTGCGACCATGCCCTCGTGCATACCCTCGGCTTATTACATTTTGCGTTATATGGCGAACTCTCCCGCCTATTGGATTGGCAAGGCTTCGCTGGTCGTCAATTCGAACGTGTCGTGGGCGCCCTACGGCGCACTTCTCGACCTCGAGCACCTGCCCGCCGCCTGGGACATGGCCGAACGGATGGGCTGTCCCCCCGCCGAAGTCGATCAACGGCGAGCCAATCGGCTGTGGCTGGTCGCGATGATGTGGCGAGAGATTTTCCAAAATGACGCCGCGAACAACATCCCCTACTTTTCCGCGGCGCGCACCCTGATGCGCCTGAAGCACCTGCCCGAGCTTGACCGGTACGTGCCGGAGCTGAGGGCCGTCTACGGGCACGCGCATGCGACGGGACATCCTGCCGCCGCCATGACCCCCTCAGAACTGTTCGCCGCGCTCGCCTGAGCCTGTGTTGACGCCGAGGGGAGACCCTCTAAGAGATGCCATGCCCGGTCGGGCCGAAAGTCGAGAGGCGCCCATGAAGGGACACTATAAGCGTTTGGAAGAGTGCCGTGTTAGCAGGAGTCGTAATCTAATCCCCGTTTTGCACCTCGGCGAACAAGAACTGACCGGCGTATTTCCCCGCGTTGGCGAAGCGGTAACCAAAGGGCCACTCGAGCTTGTCTGGTGCCCCGATAGCGGTCTGCTTCAACTTGGCCATAGTTACGATCCCGATGAGATGTACGGTGAGAACTATGGTTATCGATCGGGGCTGAACGCCTCGATGGTCCGGCACCTGACCCACAAGATTCACTATCTGGAACGGCTGGCGGATCTTCGCGCCGGCGGCACGGTGCTCGATATCGGTTCGAACGACGCGACCTCCCTCAAGGCCTACTCTGTCGCCGGCATCAACCGGATCGGCATCGACCCTACCGGTGAGACGTTCAGGGAGTACTATCCCGACGACGTGGCCCTGGCGCCCGACTTCTTTTCAGCGGCCAACTTTCGCAAATTGAGCACGCGCCCGGCCGATATCGTGACCTCGATCGCCATGTTCTACGACCTGGACGACCCTATCGCTTTCGCGCGCGATGTGGCGTCGGTGCTCACTCCCGACGGGCTGTGGCATCTCGAGCAAAGCTATATGCCCGCGATGCTCCGGACGGTGTCATACGACACGATCTGCCATGAACACCTCGAATACTATTCGCTGAGTGTGGTCAAGACAATACTCGAGGCGGCCGACTTGCGGCTGATCGATGTGCAGATGAACGCCATCAACGGTGGCAGTTTCGCCGTGACGGCGGCGCGCAAGTCGTCGCGCCGCCCGGCCAACGATGCGGTGATCGACTGGCTGCTCGGTCAGGAAGACCGAATGGGGTTGAATACCGTTCGACCGTTTCGCGAATTTGAAGATCGGGTCTTTCGACACAGGGCCGACCTCATGCGTCTGTTGAAGGCGCTCGCGGCCGACAACAAGAAGGTGCTCGGCTACGGCGCGTCGACCAAAGGCAACGTGACCTTGCAGTTCTGCGGCATCACCTCAGCCGAGGTGGCGGCCATCGCTGAAGTCAATGCGCAGAAGTTCGGAAGAGAGACGCCCGGCACGCGGATTCCCATCATTTCCGAGACAGAGGCGCGGGCGATGAAGCCGGACTACTTCCTGGTGTTGCCGTGGCACTTCAAGGACGGAATCTTGCAGCGTGAGCAGGAATATATCGCTGACGGCGGCAAATTCATCTTTCCCTTCCCAGAGATCGAAGTCATCTGACCGCTCGGCAGATGAATATCAATTGCCACTCGAGAGGAAGATATATTGCCGCGCGCATTGATAACAGGAATCACCGGGCAGGACGGCGCCTATCTGTCGCAGTTCCTGCTGACGAAGGGCTACGAGGTGTTCGGGATGGCCCGGCGTACAAGCGCCGGTGGATTTCATGACAGTCGCCTGCGCTGGCTCGGCGTGTACGACAACGTAGCGATCATCGACGGGGATCTGATCGATCTCTCCAGTATTCTCCGGGTGGTCGGCGACGTCGAGCCGGACGAGGTCTACAACCTGGGGGCGCAATCGTTTGTCGGAACCTCGTGGCATCAGCCGCTGCTCACCACGCAGGTGACGGCCGTCGGCGTGACGAACATGCTGGAGGCGCTGCGGCTGACGCGACCGGGGGCCCGATTCTATCAGGCGTCCTCGTCCGAGATGTACGGCCTGATCCAGCAGGATCACCAGTCGGAGAAGACGCCGTTTCATCCGCGATCTCCATACGCGGTGTCCAAGGTTTACGGCCATTGGATTACCGTGAACTACCGCGAGAGCTATGGGATGCACGCGTCTTCCGGGATTTTGTTCAATCACGAGAGCCCCTTGCGCGGCATTGAGTTCGTGACGCGGAAGGTCTCCGACGCCGCGGCGAGGATCAAGCTCGGCCTGGCGAGCCAACTGAAGCTCGGCAACATCGACGCCAGGCGCGACTGGGGTCACGCGCGGGACTACGTCCGAGCCATGTGGATGATGCTGCAGCAGGACACGCCGGACGACTATGTCGTCGCCACCGGCCGCACCACGACGATTCGCGACATGTGCGAACTCGCGTTCGCCCATGTCGGATTGAACGCTGACGACTACGTGGTCATCGATCCCAGGTTGTTCCGTCCGGCGGAAGTCGACATTTTACGCGGTGATCCATCGAAGGCGCGGTCAGTGCTGGGCTGGCGTCCCGAAGTGACGCTGGAGGAGATGATCGCGGAAATGGTCGACGCCGACATGGCGCGGCTGAAGCCGCTTCCAGGCTGATGCCCCCGGGTTCCTCGGCGGCGCGCGTCCTGGTAACCGGCGGCTTCGGTTTCGTCGGCAGGCGGCTGCGTGCGCTCCTCTCGCAGCGTCACCCGGATTGGGAATTTGTGGTCCCGGCCAGGCCGGCCGGGGAAGCGGGCGAGGGTTTGACGCTCGACGTCAAGGACCAGGACGGCGTCAGGCGACTGATCGGGGCGATCGAGCCGGACATCGTGATCCACCTGGCCGCCGTCACGACGATCGGGTCGTCCACCCGGGCGCCGCGCGAGGCGTGGGAAGTAAATTTCGACGGCACGCTCAATATAGTCCTCGCGTTGCAGGAGCTTTCGCCGCACGCGCACCTGCTGTTTGTGAGCAGCGCTGAAGTCTATGGCGCGAGTTTGCGGCAGCCGGGGCTCACCGACGAACGCGCCCTGCTCGAGCCCCTGAACCCCTATGCCGCCAGCAAGGCCGCCGCCGACATTCTCGTCCGTCAGGTGGCGGCCAACGGGCTGTCCACCTGCGTGGTGCGCCCGTTCAACCACACCGGCCCGGGACAGGCGCAAGCCTTCGTCGCGCCGAGCTTCGCCGGCCAGATCGCGCGCATAGAAGCAGGCCTGCAGCCGCCGTTGATGACCGTCGGCAACCTGGACGACGAACGCGACTTTCTCGACGTCGGCGATGTCGTGAGCGCCTACACCCTGGTTCTGGAGGCGCGCGAGCGGCTGGGCCCGGGGCGGGTCTTCAATGTCGCCTCGGGCAAGCCCGTGCGCATCGGCGACCTGCTGGAGATATTGCTGTCCGATTCGCGATGTCGGATAGAGGTCCGCCTCGACCCTTCCCGCCTGCGGCAAGCCACAACGCCGAGGGTCGCGGGCGACGCGAGCAAGCTGCGTCGGGAACTCGGCTGGGCGCCGATCATCGCGTTCCGAACGACCCTCCTCGAGATACTCGCCGAGCAGCGCGCCGCCCTCGCCCGCAATCATCCGGCGTGAGTGGGGAGGAATGATGGATCAACTGGTAGTACCGATTTCCGCCGGGGAGCTCTTCGACAAGATCAGCATCCTCCTGATCAAGGCGGAGCGAATCTCCGACCCGTCGAAGCTAGGGCATGTCCACGCCGAGCTCGAGTTACTTCAGGCGATTACGACCGAACATTTCGCCGCGCCGAATCGCGAATTGGAGGACCTGCTCGCCCAGCTGAAGTCGGTCAACGAAGCGATATGGGAAGCGGAAGACATCGTAAGGGAATGCGACCGTCTGGGACGCTTCGACGACGCCTTCGTGTCGACCGCGCGCTCGACCTATCGGAACAATGATCGGCGTGCGGCGCTCAAGCGCAGGATCAACGCCCTCCTTAAGTCGCCCATCGTCGAAGTGAAGAGTCACGCCTCCGAAGTCTAAGTGTGGGCGAGCCAGTTGAGGGCGTGATCATAGAGCGCCTGGTCGCGCTGATTCAGCTCGGCGACCAGTTTCACGGTCGAGGGGGACACGTCACTCGCGCGCAGAACCTCGGCTGACCGATCACCGACGTTTTCGCGACCGATCCTTTCGATGCCGAGGCGTTCGCGGAAAAGGCGTTCCGAGCGGCCGGGCTCCTCGCAGACGTAGATACAGGTCATGCGATCGACGAATGCGCAGGCGTCGGCGAGGGTTACGCCAGGCAGCGGCGGCTCCCAGGGCGAATGAGTGAGCTGCCGATAGTGGAAGTCGCTGATGTACAGTCGCACGAACGGGTTGTCGCATCTCACGAAGTCATCGAAATCAAGGGTGTGCGCCGCGATGGCGCAGGCATGGTTCATCCTGGCCGCCGGCGTGGAGGAGTCCAGGTGGTTGGCCCCGACGCGATGCCGGTAATAGTTGTAGAGCGAGAGGATGCGCGGCAGCGGTTTCCGGAAATTGGTCACGACGGCGTGGCCGTCGTTCACCGCCTCGAACAGGTCGCGCCCGATATGGCCCGTGTAGACGTCGTAGCCCCGTAGTCCTTGATAGTATCCCGCCAGGCGGTGGTGCCGGCTGAACGTATCCACGATCGGGGGAGAGATCCGCATATTGCCGAGGTGGTCCTGAAGCGCGACACCGATCGAAACACCGGCCGCCTTCGGGTTGTGCAGGAAAACCACCTTCCTGAGCAGTTGGGGCGCGTCGTGCCGCGGCTGGCGCAGGACCATGCGCCGGCGCTCCTGGAATTCCTCGCCGTCGAGGATGCTCTTCAATGCAACGGAGGCGTCGCCACGCGCACGTATGGCTGCAGTTGCGATATCGACTTCGGCGGGATCGGGCATGCGATCCAACAGGTACATATGGAGGGCGCGGACGACGTCCTCGGGCGACATAGCGTAGTCGGTCATAGCCGCTTTCTCTCGCGTCTTGGAATGTGCTTGAAAGCGCCAACGCTTCGCCTCGGGTTCTTCGCACGCAGTGCGGACGGCCGGCAAGCGGCCGCTGCTCCAGGCCGACGGTTTCAACTCGCCACTCGTCCTACTGGCGGGGTACTATGGCGTTTCGTCCCGCCGCCCGCGGTTTGGAGGTAGTCTGCTATGCGTATGTGGCCCTTGGACGAGCTTGACGCTCTGGTTCGGCACTTCGACGAAGGCTACACGATTTCCCATGACGAGGCCTATCGCAGGTTCGCTCAGAACGCGGCCGCGCCGCCTTCGGACCTGCCAGCTGATCCGTTCGATCCGGAATACAGAGCGAAGTACCTCCGACTTCACGAAACGCTATCAGGGCGCGGCGCCTACACGGTCGCCAACGAGGGATCCGGCTTCGACCTCGACCAGGTCCTCCTACGCCCGTTCCCTTACTTCACAAAGAGTGTGAAGCTGGCCGCCACACACTTCACGCTCATGGGGAAGTTACTGGAGATCCTTGATCTGAAGGAGGGCTCGCGCATCCTGGAGTGTGGCTTCGGATGGGGCAACACTACATTGGCCCTTGCGATGCTGGGTCACAACGTCACCGGCCTCGATATCGAAGCCAACTACTGCGAGTTGGTCCGGCGCCGCGCTGAGCGGGAGGGCGTCGAGATCGATCTGATCAATGCCGACTATCTTTGGGTCGAGACCGCCGAGCAGATGTTCGACGCTGTGATCTTTTTCGAATCCTTTCATCACTGCTGGGATTTCGAGCGGCTGCTGAGGGGGCTTCACAGGGTGTTGGCTCCCGGCGGAAAGGTTTACTTCGCGGCTGAGCCGATCAACGAAGGGTTCTCCGTGCCCTGGGGCGTAAGGCTGGATGGTGAGTCGCTCTACGTCGCGCGGAAGTGCGGCTGGATGGAACTAGGCTTTCACAGCGACTTTTTCGCCGAACTGCTCCAGCGCACCGGCTGGCGAGGTGTGTGCATCCATCCGCATTTCTGGGTCGCGCAGCAGGCCGACGAACCGATGACGATGACGTTCGCCGGCGGCGATCGGCGCCTCTGCTCGCAAACCGGCGAAGCTGTTGGCGACGCACTGGTGATTTCCGCCCCCGGCTCGGCGTCCGAACGCCACTTCGGGGTTTACGGGCCTTACGTGACGTTACCTCGAGGACACTACCGGGCGAGGATTACGCTCGCTGACGCGTTCTCGTTCCCTGACGAAGTCGTCATGGACGTCTGCCATAGCGGCGGGACAGTGGTGGCGTCTCGGACGTTCACACCCCTGGACCCGGTCCTAGCGTGTGAGTTCGAGCTTGCGCAGACGTTCGAATTCCTGGAGGTGCGCCTGAACCTGGCCTTCGGCTCTTCCTGCTCTGTCCGAGAGCTAGCGATCGAGGCCATTCCCTTAACCCGCGTTCCGCGACAAACTGCAGCGGGAGCGCGCCCCAACGCGAAAGATCTTGATGTCCCGGGATTTTGAGACATTCCAGCGCTCCGAGGAACCAGGTTGCGTCGTCGCGCCCTGGCGGGTCCGCCGCTCTCGCCCGATCTTTCGCGACCGCTGGGTAAGTCTTCGCGCGGACGACTGCACCACCGCGAGCGGCCGGGACGTCAGCCCGTACTATGTGCTCGAGGTCCCGGACTTCGCGCACGTCGTGGCGCTGGACCGGGAGGGCCACATCGTGCTGGTGCGCCAATATCGGCACGGAGCCCGGCTTGCCTCACTCGAGTTGCCCGGCGGAGTCGTCGATCCCGCCGACGGCAGCCCGCTCGCGGCGGCCGCCCGCGAACTCCGGGAGGAGACCGGTTTCGCCGGGACGGCGCAACTCCTCCACACGCTCTCCGCGGACCCGGCGAGATACGACAATCGCCTCCATCTCGTGCTCGTGAGCGACGCCGTGAAGGTCTGCGATCCCGCGCCGGACGACACGGAAGACATCGAGGTCGTCCTCCTGCCGATCGAGGAAGCCGTCCGCCGCGCCATGACGGGCGGCCTCCTCGGCGCCGTGCATGTCGGCCTGCTCATGATGGGACTGCAGCATGCGGGCCTGCTCATGGCGGGGCTGCAGATGGCGCTCGATCCGACGACCGCCGAGCCATAAACGTCACAAGCAAACGCCCTGCGAACGGGGCTCCACCCTGGCGTGGACTGATACGCCGCGGTAAATATCACAACGGCTCGCCACCTCGGAGTAGGCATGAGATTTCCGCTGTTCAGAAAATTGCGGCTGTTCGGGACCGTCCGCTGGGTGATCGCGCGGGGCGACGAAGCCCGTGACCGGCGCGACTGGTCCGCGGCCTCGCTTCACTACGCGAGAGCGCTTCGGCGCAACCCGTCGCTCGCTCACATCTGGGTCCAGCTCGGTCACGCTCGAAAGGAGATCGGCGATCTGCGTTACAGTGAAGCCTGCTACCTCACCGCGATAGAGATGCAGCCGCGCTGGGCTGACACCTTCCTGCAGCTGGGGCACCTCCTGAAAATCGCAGGCCGGACCAAGGAGGCCAAGGAAGCCTATGGCCAGGCGCTCGAGCTCGATCCCGACTGTCGCGATGCGGCGGCGGAATTGGCGCGCCTCCCGAAAGTCGCCTGACCCCCGACTACCATTGCGGATCGCACGTGATGGCATCGTAGCCCATCACCCGAACGGACTTGCGCCTATTTTCGGGCAATCGAGCAGCCATGTAGTCGCGCAAACTGTCCCGAATTTCATGACTTGCAAGAAACAGCTTGTTGGACCCCACCATAAACGGCGCGGCCTTGATGTTCGTGCTTGTGTCAAAGTATCGATGCACGGCCTCCTGCACCTCCGGGAATCCAGAGTGCCAATAGTCATCGACCACGATCACGCCCCCGGCGCCAATCATTCTCTGCCCAAGCTCCAGGTCGTTCAGCACGACTTCCAAATAATGACCGCCGTCTATATGTAAAAAACGAAAGTGACGCAGTTTTTCCTGTTGATATGGCAGCAATCGAAACGAATTGGAGTTGATGAGATCAAAGTTGACGGCTGGAGCAAATTTTCTCAGATTTTTCATAACCTTATTTATGGTAACATTTATTCCGCTGTGATCGAGATTTTCCTCTTGCCTGTCAAATATGTCGATGCCTATCGCAGCTTCGCCCGGCTGGGCCATGAGGCCCAGAAGAATAAGCACGCGCCCGTCCTGCACGCCAATCTCAACAAGCGGGCCGTTGATCGCGCGACTGACCTGAAAGTCATTTATCTGGGTGAAGACATTGCCCAGGAATGAGTCGATACCCCAGCCCATAACCTCGTTGAAGCCGCCGTCAACGTAGGCAGACAGGGCGGCCTTGGACGCCTGCGCGGCCTGCTCGCCGCCGGGAGCGAGGCGGCCGACCGGGAGGATCTCGTCCGCCGGTGCGTGCAGTTCGGCGATCTCGCGGCGCACGGAGGCGGCGGATCCCGGCTCGGCGTGGCTCGCCAGAATCTCGGCGGCCACGGCCAGTCGGCTGAGGGGCGAGCGCAGTTCGAGGCTGGCGTTGGCGAGGAGCGACTTGTGGGCGGCGAGCAGGGAGTCGGTCCGGTCGGCGGCGGCGTTGAAGCTGGCGGCGACGGCCGCGACTTGAGCTTCCTCTATCGTCATGACGTCACTCCATCGCAATCAATAAAATATGTCACACGAAACCTTCAGGCCGCCAAGCCACACACTCGCTCCTTTCGCCCTCAATACAAGCACTGCCGTGCTGCGCCGCCGCCAGCGACGCTGCGTCGCGCCGATGAATCTTGACGCCGCGGGGCAAATCTGTGTCTGAATAGCGACAAGGGGAATTGTTCGATGACCACGTATATCATTGGCTCGGGAGTCGTGAGCAGCGGGCTCGTCCTCAACCCGGGCGACACGGCCATCGTGGTGGGCGGCGGCGAAATTCTCTCATCGACGGATTCGGGCTTGGAAGTCATCCTGGCCGGCGGCTCGGCCAGCGCCTCCATCCTGCTCAGCGGCGGCGTCCAGCTGATATCTTCCGGCGCGAGCACCAACGGCGTGACGGTCTCGTCCGGCGGCGTCGAGATCATCTACTCCGGCGGCGCGGACAGCAACGTCACGGTGATGAGCGGCGGGACCATCGCCTTCGGCGCGGAGGTTCTCAGCGGGACCACCGTGAGCATCGGCTCCGCAGCCTCGGGCGCTACCGTGACCGCCACCTCGACGACGACCGTCAGCGGCGTGAGCGTCCAGAGCGGTGGCCTGATCGCCTCCGGCTACTTCGTGGACAAGGGAGCGATCCTGAGCGGCGTCGGGGCCTACTTCGGCTACGTCGACGCCCTGTCCGGAGGCCTGACGGTCTCGACCACCGTCGGCTCGGGCGGGCAGGAACAGGTCGAGAGCGGCGGCTTCGCCAGCGCCGCCACCATCCTCAGCGGCGGCAAGCTGAAGCTGAACTCCGGCGGGGTCGCCGAGGGCGTGACCGTGGTGTCGGCCGGGGGACTGCTCACGGGCGCGGGGACGGTGCTGCAAACGGCCATCGTCTCCGGCGAGATCGACAGCGTCAGCCTCGGCGACATGTTCGGCGACGCCGGCAGCGCCACCATAGCGGCCGGCGGCGTGGCGAGCGGCGTCACCCTCGTCGACGGCCGGCTCATAGTCGACGGCGTCGCCAGCGGCACCATGATCAACAACCTTGCCGGCGACGCCCGGCAGCTGGTGCTGGCGGGCGGAACCGCGATCGGAACCCAGATCGGCGTGAACGGCAACGGCGGGGTGAGCATCGTCTATTCGGGCGGGAGCACGACGGGGACGATCGTCTCCAGCAGCGGGGTGGACATCGTCGCCTCCGGGGCCGTGGTCGCCAACGAGATGGTGAGCAGCGGCGGCACGGTCCTGTTCGGCGACGTGGTCTCCAGCGGGGCGACGCTCGGCATCGGCGCCACGTCCTCGGGCGGTTCGCAGACCGTGTCGACGACCACCGTGATCGGAGGCGTGACCGTCCTTAGCGGCGGAACGATCGGCCACGCCATCCAGGTTCTTTCCGGCGGCGCAGTCAGCGGCGCCGGCGCCTACTACGGCATCGTCGATGTCGTGTCCGGCGCGACGGAGGTGGGGCTGGATGTGGGGTCCGGCGGCTTCGACATCTTCGAGAACGGCTCGATCGACAGTGGCGCGACGGTGCGGTTCGGCGGCAGGCTGACAGTCTCCTCCGGCGTGTCGCCGGGCGGTCTGTTGCTGCGGAACGGGGCGCTACTCGACCTTCCTAGCGTGTCCGCGACATCCGTCAGCGTGAACGCGACGGGCCAGCTCGTCCTGACCAGCGGGGGCGTGGTGGTCGATACGTTCGGACTGATGGGCGACACCAAGTCGATGCTGGTGTCGACCCAGATAGCCAACGGCGACACCGTGGTGTCCGTCTCGCCCACCGGGGTGCGGGAGGACTTCAACGGCGACGGCAAGAGCGACTTCCTGATCCAGAACACCAACGGCGCCGTGGTGGTCGGCGAGGTCGGCGGCAGTGGCGCCGTCTACACCCAGGTCGCGGGCCTGGGCCCCGAATGGACCTTCGTGGGCGCCGGCGACTTCCTGGGCGACGGCAATCAAGGCTTCCTGATCAGGAACACCGCCGGGGCGGTGGTCGCGGCCGACGTCGTCAGCGGCCACGTCACCTACACCCAGGTTGCCGCCCTCGGCCCGGAATGGTCGTTCAAGGGAGACGTGCCGACCAAGGGCGGGCGTGGCGCCGAGGGCTTCCTGATCGAGAACACCGCCGGGGCGGTGGTGGTGGCCCAGATCGGCGTCGGCAACCAGGAGAGCTATACCCAGATCGCGGCGCTGGGACCGGAGTGGAGCTTCGTCGGCACGGGCGATTTCCTGGGCGACGGCAAGGGCGGCTTCCTGATCGAGAACACCCACGGCGCCGTCGTTGTCGGCGAGGTCAACGGCGGCGTGACCAGCTACACGACCATCGGCGCCCTTGGACCGGAATGGAAGTTCGTCGAGAGCGGCGACTTCCTGAACGACGGCAAGACCGATTTCCTGATCCAGAACACCAACGGCGTCCTGGCGGTGGGCGAGGTCGGCTCCAACGGCCAGGCCGGCTACACCCAGATCGGCGGGCTGGGTCCGGAGTGGCATTTCGTCGGCGCTGGCGTCTTCAGCGGCGCCGGTCCCGACAGCTTCCTGATCGAGAACACCGCCGGGGCGGTGTTCACCGGAACGGTGGTCGGCGGCCATGCGCAGTACGCCCAGGTGGGCGCCCTGGGACCGGAGTGGACGTTCCGGAAGTGAGCCGCGCGAAGAATGTAACGGCGTTTGTCGCCGGTGTGTTGGAGTGGATGTCATGGGCGTTGTAACCGGCTCTCTCGATGGCTTGCTGAACCAGCGGTTCACCAACGCCGGCCTCGTCACGTTGACGTCGATCACCGACACCACCACAGGCACGCAGGGCTCGAACTTCAGCCTCGCGACCCTCAACGGGACGATCAACGCGGCGGTGAGCGGCAACACGGCCGTCACCTACGTCGTCAGCGCGATCAACGACGCGACCAACCAGATTACCATCGAGACGTTCAATCTGGGGACCGTCACCAACACGGCCACCTACTATGTCGACGCCTACGGCCCAACCTGCATCATCCTGAGCGGCGTCGACCGCACGTCGAGCGCCTGGGCGACGCCGTCCACGTTCAATGGCAACCTGCTGGCGCTGGGCGATTCCCTGTCGACCCAGATCGGCTCAGGCCTGGCGACCAGCGTCAACGCCAGCGACAATGAAGTCCATACCCTGGGCGTCCCGGACCACTTCAGCCAGGCCGGCGTCAGCGATCTGCTGATCGAGAACACCGTCGGCGCGGTGGTGATCGGCCAGCTCGGCGGAGGCGGCCAGGAGTCCTACACCCAGGTCGCGGGATTGGGACCGGAGTGGCGCTTCGAGGGCACGGGAGATTACCTGAGCAATGGCCATTCGGACTTCCTGATCGAGAACACCAACGGGACGGTGTTCGTTGGCCAGGTGGCCGGGGGCGGGGTCACCTACACCCAGGTCGCCGCCCTCGGGCCCGAATGGTCCTTCCGCGAAACCGGCGATTTCCGGGGGGATGGAGTGTCCGAGTTCCTGATCGAGAATACGGCGGGCGCCGTCGTTCTCGGCCATCGCCAAGGGAGCAGCGAGTTCCTCACCCAGGTGACGAGCCTTGGTCCGGAATGGAAATTCGTCGGGGCCGGCAACTTCCTGCACCACGCCGAGGACGCTTTCCTGATCGAGAACACCTCGGGCGCCGTCGTGGTCGGCGAGGTCAGCGGCTCCCAGACGACCTTCACCCAGGTGGCGGCGCTCGGCCCGGAATGGAAATTCGTCGAAACCGGGGACTTCCTGGGCGACGGCAACACCGGCTTCCTGATCGAGAACACCAGCGGCGTGCTGGAGGTCGGCGAGGTGGGCGCGGGAAATCACACGACCTACGCCCAGATCGGCGGCCTGGGTCCGGAGTGGAAGTTCGTAGGCGCCGGCGACTACACCGGGCAGGGCGTCGACAGCTTCATGATCGAAAACACCAACGGCGCCGTGGTGATCGGCAAGGTCGTCAGCGGCCAGGCCCAGTACACTCAGGTCGGCGCCCTGGGCCCGGAGTGGTCGTTCCACAGCTGACCGTCAGCGCTCGCGGCCGGCTTCGCGGGTGGCGCGGGCCAGGGGGGAGAGCACGTAGTCGATCACGCGCCGGCGGCCGGTGCGGATTTCCGCGGTCACCGCCATTCCGGGCGTGAGCCTCACCGGCTTGCCGTCGATGTCCATGGTGTCGTGGTCGAGCTTCAGCCGCATCAGGTAGTGCAGATCCTCGCCCGAGGCGGCGTTCTGCGTCGCCTGGGCGTCCGGCGCCCGGGGATCAGTCACCGCGTCGCGCGAGACGCTGGAGACCACCGCCTTGATCAGGCCGTAGCGGGTGAACGGGAATGTCTGCACCTTGATCTCCGCCGGCATGCCGGCGCGGACGAAGCCGATGTCCTTATTGGCGAGCTTTGCCTCCACCTCGACCGGGGCGGACGACGGCGCGATCCGCATCAGGGTCTGGCCGGGCGCCACGACGCCGCCGACGGTGTGGATGGCCAGCTCCTGGACGGTTCCGTCGACCGGCGCGGTCAGGGTTCGCCCCTTCAGCCGGTCGGCGGCCTTGGTGAAATCCTCCTGCAGCGAGGCGGCCTTCACCTGCGCCTCCGCCAGGGCCGAGAGCGAGGTCTTGGCGGCGTCGGCCGCCGCCTGCGCCTCCGCCCTTTCGGCGGTGGCGATCTGGGCCTCGAGTTCGGGGATCTTGCGCCGCTGGATCTCCAGCGACATGCGGGTGTCCGCCTCCTTCTCCCTGGCCTCGATGAGCTGCAGCGAAGAGCTGAATCCCTGGGCGTTGAGGGCCTGGTAGATCTTGGACCGCTGCTGGGCGAGCGGCAGGAGCGCGGTCAGGCGGTCGACCTCGGCCCTGGCCCCGGTCAGGGCCGCGCGATGCTCGGCGATCTGGTCGCGCAGGCCCTGCAGCTTGGCCTGGCGGTCGGCGATCTCCGCATCCGCCTCGCGCCGGGCGATGGTGGTCGCCTCGGCGTCGGCGCCCTGCGGGGCCCGGAACGATTCGCCCAGGGCGACCGCCCGCAGCCGCGCCGCCTCCAGCTGTACGCCGGCGAGCTCGCCGCGGGCGCGGGCCTGATCGGCCAGGGTCGCGGTGGGCTCCAGGGTGACCAGCACGTCGCCCCGGCGCACCGCCGCGCCGTCGTGAACGAGGATCGCCGTCACCGTGCCCGCCTCGAGCGGCTGGACCACCTTGCTGCCCCCAGCCGGGACGATCCGGCCGGGGGCGGTGGAGACGATGTCCACCTTACCCAGCACCGACCAGGCGAGCGCCGTTGCCAGCAGCGCCACGATCGCCAGGGCGGCGACGCGGGGCAACGGCGGCGCGGGGGTGTCGATCACCTCAAGCGCCGCGGGCAGGAACTGCAGCTCGTGCCGCGGCCGGGCCCCGAAGATCGGGTCAGCCTTGATGGGCGCCCTGGGGAGGGCGGGCGGCCTCGCTCGCCGCTCCGCGCCCGGCTCGTCGCGCCGCCTGGGACGCCGGCTCATTCCGCGGCCCCCGGCCAGGCGGCGACGGTCGTCAGGCCCTGGGTCTGGGCCGCCCACAGATGGGCGTAACGCCCGCCGGCCCGCAGCAGCTCGGCATGGGTCCCGTCCTCGATGATCCGGCCGCGCTCCAGGGTGACGATGCGGTGCACGTTGCGCAGGGCCGAGAGGCGGTGGGCCACGATCACGACCGTCCGCCCACGGCAGATCTCCAGCATGTTGGCCTGGATCGCCTGTTCGCTCTCGGGATCGAGGGCGCTGGTCGCCTCGTCGAAGATCAGGATGCGCGGATCCAGCGCCAGGGCGCGGGCGATGGCGATGCGCTGCCGCTGGCCGCCGGACAGGGTCGAGCCCCGCTCGCCAACCGCCGTCTCATAGCCGCCCGGCAGCTCGGCGATGAACTCCTCTGCCCCGGCCAGGCGCGCCGCGCGCACCACGCGGTCCATGGTCATGGTGGGATCGCGCAGGGCGATGTTGTCGCGGATGGTGGCGTTGAAGAGCACGCTCTCCTGCAGCACGACGCCGATCTGGCGCCGCAGCCAGGCGACATCGACGATGGTCAGGTCGAGCCCGTCGATGGTCACCCGCCCCGATTCGGGCGCGCACAGGCGCTGCACCATGCGCGTCAGCGTCGACTTGCCCGAGCCCGAGGGACCGACGACGCCGATGATCTGGCCGGCCGGAATGCTCAGCGCGAGCTCGTCCAGCACGCGCGGGCCGGTGGGCTGGTAGCGGAAGCTGACGTCGTCGAAGGCGATCGCGCCCTCGATCGCCGGCCGCGCCGCCGCCCCCGGCGGGCTGAGTGGCTCGGCGGCGCTGTTGAGGATGTCCCCCACCCGCTCCACCGACACCCGCACCTGCTGGAAGTCCTGCCACAGCTGGGCGAGGCGCAGGATCGGGCCGGAAAGCTGGCCGGCCAGCATGTTGACGGCGATCAGCTCGCCGATCGTCATCTTCTCGTGCATCACCTGGTTGGCCCCGACGTAGAGGATCACCAGGGTGGTCATGCGGCTGACGAACTGCGCCCCCTGCCCTGCCAGGATGCCGAGGGTGCTGACCCGGAAGGCCGATCGCACGTAGCCCGCCAGCTGCTCCTCCCAGCGGCGCTGCATCTGCGGCTCGACCGCCATCGCCTTGAGGGTCTCGATGCCCGACACCGTCTCGACCAGGAACGACTGGTTCTCGGCCCCGCGGCGGAACTTCTCCTGGATCCGCAGGCGAATGGCGGGCGTGGCGAGGACCGAAATCGCCACATAGATCGGAATCCCCGCCGTCACCACCCAGCCCAGGATCGGCGAGTAGAGGAAGATGACGGTCAGGAAGATCATCCCGAAGATCAGGTCGAGAACCAGGGTCAGGGTCGAGCCGGTCAGGAACTGGCGGATGTTCTCCAGTTCGCGCACCCGCGCGACGCTGTCGCCGACCCGGCGGGCTCCAAAATAGCCGAGCGGCAGGCGCAGCAGGTGGTGGAAGAGCCGCGCCCCCAGCTCCACGTCGATGCGGTTGGTGGTGTGGGAGAAGACATAGGACCGCAGGCCCCCGAGCAGCACCTCGAAGGTCAGGGCGATGCCGAGGCCGATGGCGACCACGTTGAGCGTGGAGAGGCCGTGGTGGACCAACACCTTGTCGACGATGACCTGGAAGAACAGCGGCGTCGCCAGGCCCAGCAGCTGCAGGGCGAAGCTGACCATCAGCACCTCGCCGAGGATCCGCCGGTAGCGGAAGACGGCGTCGTAGAACCAGCTGAGGCCGAACGGCCGGTTGGGATCGCCGGGCGCGATGCGGCGGGCCATCAGGACCAGCGAGCCGTCCCAGACCTGGGCGAACGCTTCGGGCGCCAGGGCCATCGGCGCCAGGCCCGGGCGCTGGATCAGATACTGCCGGGCGACGCCGTCGTCGTCGACGCCGATCCGGCCGATGACGAAGAACTCGCCGCTGCGGTCGCGCGCCAGCGCCGGCATCGGCATCTGGGCCAGCCGGCGCACGGAGGGCGTCGCCGAGCGGGCCCGCAGGCCCAGCGCCGGGGCCGCGCGCAGCATCTCCGGCACGCCGAAGGCGCCGCCCGCGCCGAAACGATGCGCCAGCTCGGCGGCGTCGACAGGGACGCCACAGATCGAGGCGGCGATCGAAAACGCCACCGACCCGGTGGAAATCTGGGCCGGACCAGTCAAATGCCGGCGCTCGATGCGAAAAGCTGGCGACGACGTGCGGAATTCATGATCGCTCGCGCTTGATCGGAGATGCGACTCTGGCGCTGTTTAACGATTGCGGGGGGAATTTGCACGGTCTGCGTCTCATCACGCCCTGTTTTCCCGGTCATTAGGGCAACTAGTCGCACGCGGCCGGGACTTAGGCTGGCGGACTTAGGCCGGGGGACTCAGGTAGAGTAGCCAGTCCTCCCGCTGTTGGACATCGAGCAGACTGTCGATCTCGGCGGGATGGGCGGCGCCGTCGAAGTGGACGAAGGCCAGCGACCCGTAAAGTTTTATCAATCTCTCGAGCAACGCGCGCGGCGCGGCGCAACGCAGGGCGTTGAACTCGAGCACCATGCGGGGCCGATGGCGTTCGAGAAGCGGAAAGAGTCCTTCCACCGCCGCCTCCTCGGCGCCTTCGACGTCGATTTTCACGAAGTCGAGCCGGTCCCAATCCCTCAGGGCGGTGGCGAGCCGGCCGGCCACCACGCTCACGACCGTTTCGCCGCGGGCGACCGCCTGGTCGGCGTACTCGCTCAGGTAGGCGTTCTTCGATTCGTTCGGCGGCAGGCACAGGCTGACGTCGGCCCCATCGACGCCGGTGGCGGCCTGCTCGAGGATGGTCACGCGGGATGCGAAGCCATTGAGCGAGACCGACTTGCGCAGGAGCCGGCAAATGTTCGGATTGGGCTCGACGGCGGCGACGCGTCCCGCGGGCCCGACCAGATCGGACATCAGGAGCGTGTAGTAGCCGTGGTTGGCGCCGACATCGATCACGGCGTCGCCCGGCTTGACGCGGGCCGCTATGAACGTGGTGAGCCAGCTTTCCCAGAAGCCGTCCAGCAACAGATGCGCCCCGAACCCGACGTCGGTCGTGTCCACGAACATCTTGTAGCGGGCGAGCACCCGGCAGAGGGCGACGGACTGGCCGAGGTAGACCGGCTGCACCGCGCCGCGGGCGCGTCGCTCCAGGTCCCATCGGTCGATCGTCGGAAGCTCGTTCAGACCGATCAGATCCAGCGCTGGAGATTGCCCCCCCATCATGCGTCTTCCCAGTCTGAGCACTGACCAACGACCCACGACCCACGCTCCCCTGTAAGGCGCCGCGGCCTAGATGTCGGACGCGAACTCAATGCCGCCGTCGGCCGAAGGAGCGCCACGCTCGAGGGTCGCGCCCAGGAAACGCAACTCGCCATGAAAGGCCGCGCGAGCCACCCAGAATCGAATTTCCGCCGCTGCGGGGCGCACGAAGTGATGCTCGACGCAGAGCTGGTTGCGCCCCGGCTC
>Ga0209166_10001645_pt1 | contig 18188 bp, 21 predicted proteins | sample Coa_R1_3_FD_187151 | JGI IMG/M metagenome (GOLD analysis project Ga0209166, IMG submission 187151) | Surface soil microbial communities from Centralia Pennsylvania, which are recovering from an underground coalmine fire - Coalmine... | ecosystem: Environmental > Terrestrial > Soil >... | reverse complement strand
CGTCGGAATTCGCACTTGACCTCCTCTCTGAGCGAGTTGGTTCGTCCGGAACAGTGGTCGGGATTGAGCGCAGCCCGGAGGCGGTGGAGCTGGCGCAAAGGTTCGTGCGCGAACGTGCGCTTGACAACGTTGAGGTTGTCCTGGCCGACGCAAGATCGACAGGGCTGCCCGGGGACAGCTTCGACCTCGCGACCGCTCGCCTGGTCCTCGTCAACGTCCCTGATCCGGAACAAATAATCGCCGAGGCGGTGGCGCTGGTCCGTTCGGGAGGCACGGTAGCCTTCCACGAGGCCGACTGGATCGCGCATTTATGCGATCCTCCGATTCCCGAATGGAACCTTCTCGTCGAGGTGGTGGGTGCCTATTCTCGGCTCGCCGGGATTGACCTGTATATCGGTCGCAAGGTACCACGCTTGCTTCGCAAAGCGGGCCTCGTCGAGATCAGAGTCAATCCAATCGTGCATGCCTATCCGCCAGGACATGCGCGACGATCGATCCTTCTCGATTTCGTCGAGAATCTCAGCGAGCGGCTGCTCGGACAAAGTTTGATCACCACGGACGATCTGGACAGCGCAAAGCAGGCTGTGCGGCACCATCTGGACAGACCCGAAACGCTCGTGTTGTCGCACCTTTACGTTCAGGCGTGGGGGCAAAAACCTTAGCGCCCCGGGCCGTCGTGCCGCCTCGATTCTGTTAGCGCCTACGCCATGTTCCGAATGTTCCGGCCATACGCTCGGAGTTGGTCGGGGGCACGGGACAGTATTTGAACTCTCCCGATGAACTCACGGACAGCGTGCTTGCCCTCTTGAGGAGTTATCGACCGAGCTGTAGGGCGCTGACCGACACGTGTGAAGGGAGCGTCGAAGCACCAGTCGAGGCCTCCCGGACATCGCCGGCGGTCGGAGCCTTGCCGTCGGTCCCATGAGCCTCTGCAGCAAACGTCTTCATCGCAGTCTCAGCTACCGCGTCGTCTAACTCACTGATTCGGTCTTGACTATCGCGCTGGGCTTCTTCGCGGTTGATCCGATGTGCTGGTTTCACCGTCCAGAGTTGTTCTGGCGGTCTCGCCGAAGGCAGTCGCCCAGCCAGTGGGCATCTGTAGAGGCGGGCAAGCTCAGGATCACTGACGCACCGAGTGTGCTAACCCAATCCTGAGGTCGATTTCAAGCGATCCGGTCAGAAACTGCTTCGCATCGCAAGGGAGGTTCGCGTTATGTCAGGAGTGGTGGGCCGCGGTGGACTCGAACCACCGACCTCGCCTCCGTTTGGCGAAAACAGCCCGGCACGCGTCCAGAGGCCATAGCCGCCCATCCGCCGCAGCTCTCGCGCTTGGAAGAACGTTAGCCTGTCTACGCCGTGCCAGAAATCGATCCAGTGCGTGTCGGAGTTGTCGGCTGCGGCACGATCAGCGCGGCCTACCTGACGAACCTGAAGGCTTCGTCGCAGGTGGAGGTGGTCGCCCTCGCCGACGTAGTGGCGGAACGTGCGCGGGAGCGGGCGGCGGAGTATGGGGTCGCGCGCGCCGTCAGCCCCGAGGAGCTGATCTCCGATCCCGAGGTCGAGCTGGTCGTCAACCTCACCGTCCCGAACGCCCACGCCGCAATCAACCTGGCAGCCCTGAGATCAGGCAAGCACGTATACGCGGAAAAGCCACTCGCCACCACCAGAAAGGACGGGCAGGCGATTCTCGATGAAGCTGCGGCGCGCGGGCTGCAGGTCGGATGCGCGCCCGACACGTTTCTCGGCTCCGGGATTCAGACCTGCCTTTTGCTGATGGAGCGGGGCGAGCTCGGCGAGCCGCTGGCTGCGGCCGCCTTCATGCTCAATCGCGGACCGGAGAACTGGCATCCGAATCCAGGCATCTTCTATGAGCCAGGCGGCGGTCCGATGCTCGACGTCGGTCCCTATTACCTCACGGCGCTCGTCTGCCTGCTCGGTCCGGCGCGCCGGGTGACGGGGATGAGCCGCATCCTCTATCCGGAGCGCAAGGCCCTGAGGGGTCCGCGGGCAGGCGAAGTGTTCAAGGTCAGCACTCCAACTTTCGCGGTGGGGCTGATCGAGTTCGAGAACGGAGCTCAGGCAACCCTGACGACGAGCTTTGGAATCTGGGGCCACGACCTCCCCAATATGCAGATCTACTGCAGCAGAGGCATCCTTGGGGTGCCGGATCCGAACACGTTCGCCGGTCCGGTCCGAATCCGACCGAACGAGGAGGAGTCCTCCTGGCGTGAGGTCCCGCTCCTCTACAGCCACACCGCCTCCCCGGCACCGCGAAACTTTCGGGGCATCGGTGTCGACGAGATGGCGCACGCTCTGCGCCATGGAAATCCGCCGCGTGCGTCAGGCGAGCTTGCGTTTCACGTGCTGGACATCATGGAGTCGATCCAGGAGTCGCATTCGAGCGGCCGGCACATCGACATAAAGAGCCGGTGCAGGCGGCCAAGGTTGCTACCGCTCTCGGAGAGCGTGGCGGAAGCGTGATAGCGGTTCAGCTGTACACGGTCCGCGACCAGCTTCAAGAACCATCCCGCATCGCGGATGTCCTCATCCGGTTGCGCGAGATCGGCTACCGTGCGGTCGAGGTCGCGGGCCTGGCGCCGAACACGGTCGCCCATTTCGGCAAGATGCTGAAACAAGCAGGACTCATCGCGTGCGCTGCACATGTGAGCCTCAATCGCGTGAAGGGCGACCTGGAGAGAGTGGTGGCCGAGTGCCACGAATGGGGCTGCGAGTATGTGGTGATCCCCAGCTTGCCCGACGACTATCGCTCTCGAGAGGGATATAACCGCTTCGCGACCGAGGCGGTCGAGCTTGCGGATCGCTTGCATTCCCATGGACTTCAGCTCGCCTATCACAACCACGCGTTCGAACTGGAGCGCTATGGGGAACAGACCGGCCTGGAGGCGGTTCTGGGGGGCGCTTCCGACGGTGCGATCCAGGCCGAGTTCGACACCTACTGGCTGCAGTACGGAGGAGTCGATCCCGCCGATTGGATACGACGGTTCAAGCACCGAGTTCCCCTCGTCCACCTCAAGGACATGGTCATCGATCGGGGCCACCCGGTCGACGCCGAGGTCGGTGAGGGCAATATGAACTGGCTGCACATCCTGGACGCGTGTCGCGAGGCCGGCACCAGATGGTTGGTGGTGGAGCAGGACGCGCCTCGACGAGACCCGATGGAAAGCGTCGCCATCAGCCATGCAAACCTGACCAAGCTGATCGATGCAGTCGGATGGGAGAGCTGAACATGCGCAGCCACTTGCTTAGTCCAACCGTGTCGCGGCTCCGAAGTTCGTGCTCGGGACGATGACTTTCGGCCCGGAGGCGAGCGAGACTCCGCGGTGAGGTTGCGCGACCACTACGTTTAGACCTACGGAAATCGCATCGATACTGCGAGGCGAGCGAACCCGAGCCAATTCAGGTTTGACCGGCTTGAATGGGAAGGCTGTAGCTTCCATGTCGGATCCAATTGTTGGGGACGCAATTGCCGCGGCCGGCCGGCGCTTGCCTGTGGCGGAGGTCGACGGAACCACCCCCTGCTGACTGAGCGGAGCCTCTATTTAGCCACCGCCTGCGCGCAACCCCCAGCTGCTCCCGGCGAGCAGCTGGGGTCCCTCAGGCTACGGAAAGTAATAGTGGTCTGGCGACAGCGGTGAGGATGGGCCGGCCGTCATGTCAGCGAACACCCATCTTCCCGCCTCGAAGCGCACCGTGCCGGCGAGGAAAGTGTCGCTGGCGATGGTTCTGGTCGACTGGTCGCTGTAGTTGGCCACGTCGTGGCATTCGAAATACAGGTAGGCCTGGGCTCCGTCCACCTTGATCGTGGTCTTGAACGAGGGAACCAGCGACAAGCGGTGATTCTTGAACGATGGTGAGCTGAGCCAAAACGTCCTCAACGCTGCGCTGCCGACAAAGGGCGATTTAGGGTTGCCCTGCACGTGCAGAACCCCGTCGGGCGCCCACAGCGACATCATCAGATCAATGTCCTGGTTCGTCTTGGCGCGATGGAACGCGGCCTGGAGCTGGTAGATCTCGCCGATGGACGCCTTCTCCGTATCGCTGGCCGTTCCGGTGGTGTGCGCGTAGACGCCGGCAGCGCTCGTCCCCGCGAGGAATGAACCGACCAGGAGCAGCGCCCCAACGATTAATAGGAGCGGCAATCTGATGAAGCCTCCCCCCTTTGTCAGATACGTCTTCAACTCCAACCTCCTCTGCGTAATCCATCCCGCTATCTCATGAGCGGGCTGTCGCCATCAGAGTGAGTCGTCGGCCGCGGCCGAACATCCGTAATCGCTACTGATGTTTTCGGCGCCGAGGATCACGAAGATGCGGAAGATGCAGGTCCGTCTCGAGGTTGAGCAGACCCGACCCTTGAAGGGTGCGGTTCGGGTCGGGGAGCAGGAGACCGCAACCCCATTCTTGGGGTGGTTGGAGCTACTGAGAATTCTCGCCGACGCGCTGGCGCACCAACCGCGCGAGCTCAATGCGGCTGGCGACCCCAAGCTTGCCAAAGAGGTGGGTGACGTGGGTTTCGACCGTCCGTCTTGAGACAAAAAGACGGGCGCCGATCTCTTTGTAGAGGAGGCCTTCCGATACAAGCTCGGCCACACGGCGTTCGGTAGGGGTCAGGCTTGTCCACCCGGCCCTCGGCCGGCCTCGAACGCCACGCTGCCCCAGGCGCACTCCCAACGCGCGCAAGCTCCTGATCGCCCGGGCAGCGTCGCGCCGAGCCCCAAAACGCTGGTAGAGATCCAGCGCCTCTCCAATCAGCACAGGGGACCGGATGGCTGTCCCCGCCACCTCGCACGCCATGGCCAGGTCGACCGCGCGAGGCGTGTCATGGAGAACCTCTACGGCCGCCAAGAGCTGGGCTCCGTCCCCTTCCACCATGCCTCGAGAGAGCATTGCCAGGCCCCTGACCGACGCCACTTCGGCTCGCTCCGCCAGCGCCTCGATCTGTTGCGTCAGGCTGACCGCCGCACCCCTATCCTCAATCGCCAGATACAGCTGCACCAGGCGCGCGCCCCAATCGCGCAGCCAATAAATTGGCCTGGAAAGATCCATGACCGCAGCCCGATAAGAGCCGAGGATGGAGGCGATTCGACCATCGTCGCCCTCCGCCGCAGACACCTCGACGTACGCCAAAAGAACCTCGGCGTCCTGACTTGATCGGGCGTTCGTGCCCTCGAGGTCCGCCAAGTAGGACAACGCCCGGGCGAGTTTGTCCTGCCGCGCCAGCATAAGCGAGAGCAGCGCTATGGTGCTGTCGACCATCCATGTGGTCCCAGACTCCCGGGCGAGGAGAAGGGCGGTCTCGCCTTCGACCACGGCGCTGTCCCAATCACCCCTGAGCAGATGGCACCGCATCAACCGATGGTGTCTCATCGGCTGGACCGCGCCTCCCCGCTCTTCGCACCACGCTGGTGCTGAGGTGAGGATCGACTCGGCCTCATCCAATCGGTCCGCGTCGGTCAGACTGCTAACCGGGGGCATCTCATAGTGCGTGATCTCGTCGTCTGAGCTGACGGCAGTCACGATCCTGCCGGCCTCCAAAGTGAGTTCCATTGCCCGAGACAGCCAGCCATCAGCGCGCGTCACATCAATCAGGGCCATCACGGCATAGAACCGGGTGAGGCGGTCCCCGATCCGCTTGCCGGCTTCCAACGCTGCCTGAGCCTCGACCTCCACGTTCCCACGGTCCCCGCTCCAGGCGCGGTCCATGATCGAGTGCGCGAGCAGGCGCGCCCGGATAGCCGGAGGCAGCTTGGGGCTGGCCGCTGCGGCCCCGAGCTCCACCGCCGCTTCGCGGAAGCGCGCTTGAAGATGGAGGACCTGCCCAAGGGCTGCGTGGGCCTCGGCTTCCGCGGACGGGTCGTCCGAACGCGCGGCGAGGCCCCGTAATGTCTCTTCGGCATCGCTCAGGCGCCCGGCGGCCGCCAGCGCCTGACCGAGCGTCAGGTGAATCGTCTGATCGAGCTCCGACAAGGGCCCGGCGATCGCGACTGCCTTCCGGAGGAGATTGACCGCTGCCACAGGATCTCGAACCGCAGCCTCGCCGCCGGCACGCAGGAGCCATGCCGCCGCGCTCTGGTCACCAGCTGCTGCACCGGCCGCGAAATGGAACGCGATCTGACTGGTCGGCGCAGAGGCCGCGGCGAGGGAAACCCCCGCTTCTCGGTGCAGGGCGCGCTTGAGCGACTCATCGAGATCGTCATAGACCGCATCCCTCACAAGGTCGTGCTGAAATGCCAGACCTCCATCCACGCCAACCAACAGCCCGCCATCCAGCGCTGGACCGAGCAGGGCGAGGAGGTCACTCGCGCGGCGGCCTGTCAACAGGCTAAGATCGCCGACCGAGAAGGTCGAGCCCAAGACGGCGGCTGTGCGGATAAGGTCGATCGTTTCTGCTGGAAGCATGCTGAGATGGCGCAACACCAGCATCGAGAGCCCAGGAGGCGGGCCTGAGTGCGCCTCCCCAGACAGGTCCACCCCGCCAGCCGTTCGCTCCAGCATCTGTTCCCGATTCAGCGACTCGATCAGCGCGGTCACGAAGAGCGGGTTGCCCCCGCAGCGAAGGGCTTGCCCCATGACGCGAGGACCCGGACGGGCGCCGGCCAGATGGGCCACCAGTTCACCGACCGACAAGTCGGGGAGCGGTCCGAGGAAAACGCGGGCGGCTCGCTCGGTCCCAGGTGCCCTCAACAGCGCTCTTAGCTCTTCGGACCGAGGTAGAGGCCTCAGGCCGCACAAGACGACTACGGGTAACGTGGCGCGTAGCCCAAGGATGCGGCCAAGTGTCACGATTGTCGAAGGGTCGCTCCACTGAAGGTCGTCGAGCACCAGCGCCAGCGGCGCCGCGCTCGCGAGCCGCTCGATCAATCCTGTCACCGCCTCCACTGCGATGTATCGGCGATCCTGGAGCCGGCCGAACTTGCCGGCGTCCAGCGCCTCCGTTGGCGCAACCATCAGCCTGCCGGCAGCCGCACGCTGGGAGTCAGTGGAGTTCAGGCTCAGCTCGAGCGCATCGGTCAAGAGCCCGAACGGGCGATCCTGCTCCAGCTCGCGTCCCGAGGCGGCCACGACGTTCAGTCCGGCTTGCTCAGCTGCGTCCCGCCACCACCGCAGAAAATGGGTTTTGCCCGCCCCGGGCTCCCCTTCCAGGATGAGGATCCCGCCTTCAGACCTGACTGCTCGCTCCAGGAGGTGCAAGGCAACCCCCTGTTCCAAGCTGCGACCGAACATGATGGAAGGTGCTGTCGTGACATTCATTCGTATCGTCTACCCGGTTGGCGTTGCGCCAGCCCGAGCCCCAGGGAATAGGAGCGAATAAGCACTGCCAGAGAATCCAGAGATAAGACGGCGCTCGGCTCCTCCTTGACCCGGTTGCCCGGGGACGGCTGAGCACGCGGCAGGCTTCGCTTGACGCTGCGGACCGCGGACTTGCTCACCTCCTTTGAGAGGCTTTGATGCGACGCTTCGCCGCTCGGATCTCCCCAGACGGCTGTCGCCTGCTACCAAGGTGGCTTGGTCCCTCCTTGGGCGGGACTCTCACCCGCTGTTCGTTCACGGCTTACCGGACGAACTCGTCTTGGCTGTCGCAAACATTGAGCGCGGTGTCACGCCTTACGATCCCGCGGGCGCAATTGAGGACCTGCGCATCGTCCCTGAATGCCCATCACGGATTCAGTGCGATCGCCAGAACCGGCACTTGCCCACCAAGCATGGCTAGACGCCGATCGGCCACTACAGCCAGTCCTCCATCAGACAGCATCGCGTCGAGCCAACCGCGTTCCTCCAATCGCTCACGGTCAATGAGCCTGCGGATAAAACAACTCCTCCCCTGGGGAACGAAGTCGGCAAGCAACCAACGGCCGCCCGGCGCCAGCACACGACGCACCTCACTGACGCCCTTGCTTTGGTCGTACCAGTGACGCATCGTGAGCGTACTAAAGACCAGATCGAAGGCACCAGTCTGTAGGGGCAGCTCTTCCGCCGTTCCCTGCTGGAAACGGATCGCCATGCCCGCCGGAAGCGAGGCTTTTGCCTGCTTCACCATTTCGATGGCAGCGTCAACTCCTAACAGCTCAACGCCTGGGAACCGCTCCGCGGCGGACCGGAGAAGACGCCCTGTTCCGCAGCCCACGTCAAGGATCGCTGTCGGCCATGGGACCTCTTGGGCTGCAAGCTGCAAAGCCGCTTCGTGTACCGGCCGGAAGAGGAAGCGCTGCATCGGATGCCCGTCGTACGTCTGGGCCCAACGGTTGAAGTGATCGATACGGTCATATGTCATTGGTGTTGCGAAAGGGCACGCACCCGAGGTGCGTAGAAAAGGCGCGGAGTTTGGGTGCCCAAAGTCACCGGTCCCAGTTGGCGACGATCCCGAGCCTGAAGTTACGCAGCTCATTCGGCTAACGCGCACCCGGGAAGCCTCCGCGCTGAAGGCCTCGCTGGCGCGAGATCTGGTGCATCGACCCGCCACCGACCAATGGTCGGTGCGAGTCTGCGCTCATTGTCGCCCTTTTGGTCAACTTGGCCCACGGGGAGGCCAAGACCGATCAGCATTCCGAGTGTGGATGCAGGGGGACAATCGGCTCGCTGTCAGCCTGCTTCACTGCTGCAGGAGCCAAATAACCGTCCGACAACATGGCGTCGAGCACCTCGCTACGGCGCATTGCAGCGGTGCGCGGGTGAAATAAGGGATCGTAGGCGCTCGGGGCCTGAGCCAAACCGGCCAACAGTGCATAGCCTGCCAGGTCAAGGCGGTATACGGGTGCTCCGAAGTAGGCGCAGGACGCCTCTTCGACGCCGAATAGCCCGGGGCCGGTCGGGATCTCACTGAGATAGTCGGCCAGGATTTGAGCCTTCGTGATGACGGATTCGACCTTGAAAGCGATGGTGGCATCGACCACCTTGTTAAAGCCTCGGTCCGATCCATTCAGATAGATGTCCTTCACCAGCTGCTGGGTGATGGTCGAGGCACCCTGACACCAACACTGATGGGTAGCGTCGAATAGGGCTGCCCGCGCAATGCCGATGGTATCCACGCCGTGGTGCTGATAAAAACGCTCGTCTTCGATGGCCACGATCGCCTGGGCCAGCCTCGGCGGGATGTCTTTGGGGGAAACCAGAGGCGCACCCCGGTCCTGCAGGTAGGACATGACCCGGATCTGGACATGTGCACCAGATGGGGTGGTCCTCCACAGGCTCCCAATCAGCACGCCGGCGAGCAGGGCGGGGATGGCAGGCCACAACAGGTTGCGAGGCCAAGGTCGAGAACTATGTTGCATCTTGCCGGCTGCGTGGAAGAACGCTCCAGAACGCCTCGACCACTGGCACCTTGCTTGACCGGCGGCGGATCGCGGTGATCCACCGACTCCTCGCCGGGATCTCGAGTTGAACCAGCAGACCGCGCTCTAGCTCTGTCTCAATGGTCACTCGCGGCAGGATGGCGTAGCCAAGGCCTGCCAGCGCTGCGGACCTGACCGAGTCGAGATGGCTGAGCTCGAGGCGTGGCGATGCCCCGTATGCGCGCCCCAGCATCTCATGAGCCAGTGCCTCTGTTGCCGATCCGACTTCTCGAGCCAGGTAGCGGTGGGCGCCGAGTTCCGTAACCGTCCGGCGGCTCGCTTTCCCCAGCGGGTGCCTGGAGCTCACAACGGCGATCACCACATCCTCGTGAATGTGCAGGGATTCGATGTTGCCCTCCATAACAGGCCCTTCGATAAGGCCGCAGTCGAGCTCGGCGTTAGAAACCTTCTCGGCAATCGTGGGCGTAGTTCCACCGACCACCTGAATGTTTACGTTTGGCCAACGTTTGATGAATTCGGAGAGTAGGGGGGACAAGTAATGGTTCGCGCAGGTGGGACTGGCGCCCACGCGTAGCCTTCCGATGCTCAGCGACCGCTGGAGGCGTGCGGTCTCGACGATCCCTTCTAGCTCACGCGCGGCCGCCGCACACGCCGCAGCAACTTCGAGCCCCGCCGGAGTCAGGCGCATCGCGTGTCCAGAGCGCTCGATGAGCTGTAGGCCGAGAGCCCGTTCCAGATGCCTCATCTGCTGCGTCACCGCCCCCTGGGTCAAGTCGAGGGCCTGCGCGGCGCGGGAGAGGTTGGCCGACTTGGAAACGGCCACGAAGGTTCGGATCTGTTCCGTGCTGAAGCCCAGCGCCGTAATAGGCAGAGTTTAGCATCGCTAAGAATTAGACGCAATTTTCGTAGCCTTTGTGCAAGGGAGTCGACCTTTCCGGCACACTCGGACTTGTGGAGTCGACGGTCGCCGGCGTGGTGCCGTTCATCGGCCTCGCCGGCCTTGGGCTGATCGTCGGGGCGTACGGAACGCTGATCGGAGCCGGCGGAGGCTTTGTGCTGGTCCCTCTCCTCTTGATTCTGTATCCGCACGACGCTCCGGCTCAGGTGACTGCAATTTCCCTCGGGGTCGTCTTTGTGAATGCGATCTCAGGGTCCCTCAGCTACTTTCGGCTCAAACGCGCCGATTACCGCACCGGATTCTGGCTTGCCGGCGCGACGCTTCCGGGCGCGGTTCTGGGATCGATCGTCGTCGGCAGTATCCCAAAGGGCGCATTTGACCTGATGATGGGCGCGACCCTTCTGGCTGTCGGTGGCTACCTGGTCGCGCAACCGAGTGCCCGAATGCCCCTGATGGTGGATGGGCCCTTGGTGGTCAAGCGGACAATCACCGACTCCTCCGGGCGAAGTTACTCATACCGACTGAACCTTGGGTTGGCGGTGCTGTTCAGCATCGTCGTCGGATTCTTGTCCAGCCTCCTCGGCATCGGTGGTGGCATCATCCACGTACCTCTGCTCACTACCTTTTTCGCTTTCCCGGAGCACGTGGCAACTGCCACATCGCACTTCACCCTCATGTTCATGTCGGCGGCTGCCACGGCGACCCACGCCGTCGAGGGCGACTACTTGACTACGTACAAGACCACGATTGCGCTCGCCACAGGAGTGCTCGTCGGGGCACCGGTTGGCGCCGCAATTTCAGAGCGGGTCGAGGGGCATTGGATAGTCCGGCTCTTGGCGGTTGCGCTCGGGGTGGTCGGACTGCGGTTGCTCTTGGTGGCCTCAGCGCTGTGAACCAGGTTGGAACGCTGCGATCTGGTCGCGGCTAATTGACATGACGGCACTCTGGCTTGTGATCACCGACCCCTTACCACCGGGAATCCGCATGGGTCCATTCGATCTGCACTTCTACGGCCTCGCCTACGCGATCGCATTTTTGGCCGGCGGCTGGGTCGCCACCCATCACCTGGCTCGTCGAGGCGTTCCATCCTCGACCAGCCAGACCATCGCCTTTTGGACGATCGTCTTCGGCCTGATCGGCGCCCGTCTTTATTTCGTCGTGCAGTCAGGCTGGTGGTGGTACCTGACCCACCCGCTTCACATCTTTGCTTTCTGGGAAGGCGGGATGGCCTTCTTCGGCGCCATCTTCGCCGCCGTTGTCGTCCTTTTTGTCATGAGCCGGCGGCACCACATCCCCTTTTGGGACCTCCTCGACGCGGGAGTGCTGTTCGCCGCGGTCGGCCAGCCGATCGGCAGGCTCGGGAATTTCATGAACGGCGAGATACTCGGCCCGCCGTCCAACCTTCCCTGGGCGGTTCGCTATACCAACCCAGAATCAATGGCGCCCCATCTGGGAGTTGCCTACCAACCCGCGAACCTTTATGAGGCGCTGGGCACGCTCTGCATCCTGGGCATCCTGCTTTATCTCCGCCGCCGCGGAGTCGCACCGGGCGTCCTGGGTCTGACCTACCTGGTTCTATATCCCCTCAGCCAGCTCGTACTCTTCAACTGGCGCACCGACTACGAGACTCCCGCCCTGCTGTGGGGGCTCAAGCAAGCGCAGCTGACCGCGCTCGCGGTCCTGGCCGTGATGGTCCCCATCGTCATCTGGGTCTGGCGAAGCAGAAACAAATCCTCTCGCCCGCAAACGCATGGTTGATTTCAGCAACGCCATTCATGGTCTCGCCGGCCACTCCGCAGCCGCAGACGTGCTGGCCCGGATCGCCGCCAATTACCTGGTCTTTTTCGGCGTGTTCGTGCTGGCCTGGCTGTACATCCGCCAGCGATCCCTGCGGACGTTCATCGCCGCGGGTCTAGCCGGAGTGGCAGCCGTAGGCATGGCCGGCCTCATGGGGCTGGTCGACTACGTGCCGCGTCCCTTTGTGGCCGAGCATTTCATTCCCTTGATCCAGCACCCGGCGGACAGTTCGTTCCCCTCCGATCACCTCGCCGCACTCGGAGCGGTGTGCGGGGCCACTTGGTTCGCCGCACGACGACTGAGCGTTGCCACTGGTGTTGTGGCCGTGGTTGTGGCTTTTGCACGGGTCTATGTAGGAGTTCATTGGGTCACAGATGTCGCAGCCGGCTTCGGACTCGGTGTCATCACTGGCATGACCTTCTGGTACCTCACGGCTAAAGCCGATCCGTTCGTGACCCAGCTCGATCACCTACTAAGGCGTTGGAGGAGGCCAGTTGGCACCGGCATCTGACAGTCGTGCCCCGATCAGCTCTGGACAGCGCACTCGGCCGCTCGTGGCGCTCGCGCTGACTTACCTCGGCTTGACCTCGGCCTTCATGATCTGGCGAGGCATTTCGGTCTCGCCCGACTACCTGCTTCTGCTGCTCCTGCCAGTGGCGATTGCGAGTGGTCGACTCTGGCGCTTCCTGGGCGACTGGATTCCATTCATTGTCATCTTCCTGGCCTACGAGGCGATGCGGGGCGTGGCTCCCAAGACCGGGATCCCGCCGCACGTGGCTGACCTCGCGGATCTGGAGTCGCGGGTTTTCGCCGACCACATCCCGACCGCGGTGCTCCAGGATTGGCTCGCGAACCCTCCCGGCCGGGTTGTCGCGTATGCCGCGACGATCGTGTATTTCTCTCACTTTGTATTTCCGATCGCCGTCGCAATGGCGCTCTGGCTGGTCGACCGGCGGCAGTTCTTGCGCTTCACCACAGCCCTCATGGCGATGTGCTTTGTCGCGTTTGCGATCTTTGTGCTTGCCCCGACGGCGCCGCCCTGGTATGCGGAATCGCACGGAGCGATCACCGGCGTGCACAAGATCATCGCCGCTACCCTGCCAAGTGCAGTCAGTCCGTACTACGCCGCCTTGAATCCGAATCCGGTGGCGGCCTTTCCCTCCCTCCACGCGGCCTTTCCCTTTCTGGGCTTCCTCGCCGTCCGCGAAGTGTTCTCCCGCCGAGCGGCTTGGGCCGTGCTGGCCTGGTGCATTGCGGTCTGGTTCAGTGTCGTTTACCTCGGCGAGCATTACGTGGTCGATGTGATCGCTGGGGTGGCGCTGGCGGCACTCGTCTGGTGGCTTCTGAACCACGTCGTTGCGCCGCGGTACCTGCCTCTGCGCGCAAATCAATGCCTCGCGACATCCAGCCCGGGCCGCCCTCCAGTTGCCGTGGCGCCAACGCCATGGCCGGAATCTCTGGGCCCCCAGGAGTTGGAATGAAGTCGCCCACCCGAATCACAACCAGGGGCGGTCACAGGCCTCGGGCAGGGTTCCATTCCACGTGGCCGCCGGTCTGTTGCCCACCGCCGACTCGATCGGTGCGATCGATGAGCACTTCGACCGGTGGTTTGAACTTCTGCCGGAGCTTGCGGCTTCTTGATTTTCGTGCGGGCGAATATGTGCTCACCCTTCTCCCTTCATCCTTGCACGAAGCGGAGCGTGGTTCCGACGCCGCTTTGGATAAAGGCGCTCGGGATGAGCGGACGAGCTCGTCGAGGATGTGCGCGGCACCCAACGGACCGGCAGAGAGCTGCTCGCAGCGGTACGCGGCGTCGCGGGCGCCCTCCAATCCTTGGGACCAGCACCCCGTGTCGGGCTCTGGTATTGGAATTCGATTCCCGCCGTCGAGGCCCACTTCGCGGTGGAATCGGCGGGAGGGACGCGGGTGCCTGTGGATCCTGGCGCACCCGTGAGTGAGGCGCGCGCAGTTTTCGCTGCGGCACAGGTGGACGTGGTTTTGGCCGATGAACGCCATGCAGCGGAGCTTGACGGAGCGGTCATAGTTCACGACGATCGCCGCCGGTTGGAGGAGGCCGGCAGCTTCCGGCCAGTGCCGCTTGCACCCGGGCGGGTCCACCTGCTTTACCCGAGGATGGTGACTGGCGGCAACCTGTTCGCCATTCCTGTCTCGTACACCAACTGGGACGAGACCATGAGGGTCAACGAGGCGCTCTACCGATCGGGCTGGTACGGCTCGGGCTTCGGGGAGGATGAGCGCTTCCTCACCGTCCAGCAGCTCCTGCACGGGACCGGATTCCTGGGCACATTCCCATTTCTGCGCATGGGGCTTCCGCAGGTCGTGGTGGAACAGTTCAATGCCGCGTCCACCCTGGAAGCGATAAGGCTGTGGGATGCATTTATTCAATCCGTATTCCGCTCAGCTCGGTTGGCTAGCCCGTTGGACGTTTTGGCTAGGCTGCTAGACTAATGTCCAGGTGAGGCAGGTTGAGCTCAAGACTCGGATCCGCCGTGCAGCTGAGACTCGTGGTATTACCTGGCGTCTCGTCCGGCAGGGTGGGCGCCACGAGGTGTGGACGTTCGGACGGACCAAGATCACCATCCCTCGCCACCGTGAAATCAACGAAATCACCGCTCAAGCCATCTTCAAGACTTTGGAGAGCGAGCTGGGCGATGGCTGGTGGAGAAGATGAAGCGTAAGACCTACACCGCACGCTGCGAGCGGACCGGGGATTGGTGGGCGATCAACGTTCCCGAGTTGAGGGGCGTCCACACCCAGGCTCGTCGCCTCGAGAAGGCCGAAAGCATGGTCCGGGACGCGATCGCGCTCTTCCTGGACGTGCCGGCCGACTCATTTGACGTTCGGATTGAACCCAGGTTGCCTCGAGACCTCGAGAAGAGGGTCGGTCGGGTGCGCAAGGTGCGAGAACAAGCTGACGCCCTGCAGCGTGAGGCGGCAGCTGCCAGTGCCGAAGTCGCGGGCGACCTGGTCACGAAGGCTCACATGACGGTGCGCGATGCCGGCCGCGTGCTGGGGCTGTCCCACCAACGGATTGCACAACTGATCAAGCCCGTCGCTGTAAACGGTCAGCACGTCTCGTCGCGGCGGCCTGTACATGGCAAAGAGCGCCGGAGACGGAAATGACAGCCTTATTGGCTGGACTTCAGTGGACTCTGGCGGACGAATCGCCTGTAATCGCGATCGGGTCTGAACTCGAAAACGACTCTGGTGAACGCTGGTGGACGCTCTACCGTGAGCATGGCATTCAGAAGGTCAGGGGTTCGAATCCCCTCGGGTCCACCAAATTTCTGAACTTGAAATTCGGTCCGTGCGCCACAGGCGCTGGCGGTGACACCGGTTTTGCAGCCTATTTTGCAGCCTATCTGCAGCCAAACCCGTCCGCTCAACGCGTGTGGGCAGCGCAGGCCACCACCGAAAGATGATGGTTCGGCCCCATGCTGAGAGCTCAGCGAGTGTCCGCAGAGGGCGGGAGGGGGGGTTGCTCTCACCCGGCCGAGCTCCCGGTCGGTGCCGCTCTGGAAGCAGACCCAAATGTCGCGCCGCGGGCTCGCCAGCATGGCCGCCCTGGTCTGCTTCGGCCTCGTTGGGTGTGCGCCTGACTCCAGCACGCCGGCCGCCGCACTCTCTCCGGCTCCAACCGAGACCTCTTCGAGCTCGGCCTCGAACGAAGGCGCATGCACGGCAGATCGCACCGCCCACGTGTATAACCCAGATCGCCTTCAGCTTCTCGCTGACTGCATCACGGTGACCGGAACCATCGCCTCCGAAACTCCGCAGGCCGACGGCGACTACCACGTCCGACTCAAGCTTGATGCCGGCCAGGCCTGTGGCGCGCAACCCTGCCTCGACGCCAAGAACGTGAGCGATCAGGCCGGTGATCTCATCCTTGAACCTGTCTGCGAGAACCCGATCAGTCAAGCCGACGCGGTGGCGGCATGCGAGGGCTACCGCAACCCACTTGTGCTGCCCGTTGTCGGACGCCATGTCGAAGTCACGGGACCATTCGTCCTCGACGCCGACCACGGATGGAACGAAATCCATCCGCTGGAGTCGATGATGGTGATACCGGGTCCGACACCATCAGTGGTGCCGTCTCCATCTCCAAGCCCCGCACCGGTTGCACTGTTCGTAACCATCACAGCCTCGACGTACGGATTCGTCGCGGCCATGACCGCACCCGGGGCGTCGTGTACGGCGAGAGCCAAACTGCCGTCTGGCCGGATCAGCACTGCCGCGGGCTTGCAGGCCACGGTGGTCGCGGGCGACGACGGCGCGGTTTCATGGACCTACAACACGTCCTCAACGACGAAGCCGGGAACGGGAACGCATACGGTTACATGCACACAGGCGGGAAGGACGGTCATCGCATCGGCGGCGTTCACGGTTACATGAGGCTCGAAGTGCAAGCCGACACACGCAGGGACTGGCTAGCGATCGGCCGGGCATTCCTGCCGCGCCTCGAGCCGATCGTCATCGTTGCAGCGATCATCACCGTTCCGTTGACGGTCGCTGAGGTGAACGGACAGACTGGCGATGCATTTCTCGTCGCGGACTGGGCGATCTGGACGATCTTCGCCACCGAGTACTTACTAGGCTTAGCCGTCAGCGACAACCGTCAAAGCTATCTGTACAGGGCTTGGATTGGCTTGGTTGTGGTGATCGTCTCGTTTCCGCTTCTACCCGCTGCGCTAGCGCTCACGCGACTCGCTCGCCTTGCACGGCTCTTCCGTCTCGCTCGTTTGGTTGCATTCGGTGCTCGCGCGTTCCCCGCGCTCAAGGCAACGCTCGGACGCCGTGGCCTGGTGTATGTGCTCGCGCTGTTCGTGCTGCTCGTCGTATTCGCGGGCGCACTCATGAGCGTCGCCGAGCCTCAGACCGTGCACGGCAACATGTGGGATGGGATTTGGTGGGCAGTTGTGACAGCCACGACTGTCGGTTACGGCGATATCTCTCCAGTCAGCGCTGTAGGCCGCTTAATCGCAGTCGCCTTGATGCTGTTCGGCATCGGGCTCACAGCGACACTCGCAGCCTCAGTAGCGGCATTCTTTGTGAGCGGGGATCAAGGCGCCGACATGCGTGACGTCGTCAGCCGTCTAGATCGAGTCGAGCGCCTTCTGGAAGAGGTGAAGGCTAAGACTTCGGACTCCAGAGTCTAGATGGAACTTCTCCTGAAACTGCTGCTTCTGCCGATTTGGCTGCCGCTGAAACTGATCGGCGAATTGCTCGAGCGTTCGATACCGCGGCGGAACCGTCACTATTCGGGCAGTCTTTCGACGTTCGTGGTGTTCGGCTGCATCGGCCTCGGATCGATTGCGCTTGTCGGGCTGGTAGCTCTGTTCGAAGCTGCGCCGTCCATAGGCCTATTAGCTAACAAGTTGGTGCCGTGGATGTTTATTGTGTTCGTGCCTGTCGGGGTGGTAGTTATCGCAGTCAGGGAGCGACGACGCCTGGTCGGCCGTGTGCGGTCGGAGCGATCGCAGTTAAGGGCCGCAAGCCCGCTCGTCGCGTCCGGTACTTGCGCGATTTGCGGAGCCGCCTCGACGAGAATGTCGCGCGTGACGCGCGCCGATCGTGAGGGAGCGATTCGCGTCTGTGCAAATTGCTCCGAGAAGGTGAGCATCGAAGGTACGGCCGAGGCCCGCAAGGCCATGCATCTACTTGACGGTCGCGGCCAGCCAGCAGGTACGGCGTAGGCATTGGGATCAAGGTTGTCGGAGATAGCGGTAAAGCCACTCAACCGAGGAACTACTGGGCGCTTTCGCGCCTGCCGTCGCATCAACGGCCCGCGACCTAGCTGATTTGGCCGTCAAAGGGCGGGGACAGTCGCAGGACGCGGCGTACTGCGAGTTCCTGTATGCGTTGCTATTCGTCGCGCTCGCCCAGGTAGGCCTCAATGTGGATAAGGATCCCCGCCCTTAGCAAGACTCAGCGCGACGAACTGATAACAGCCGTCCATGATGCCGTGCTGGCCCAAGACTGATGTACGGCTTGAAAGGTCAAGAAGTCTGTAAGGACGAGTTCGTTGAGTTGTTTAACGCGCACTCAGAAGCTTTCGGTCTGAGGGGTGAGTACTACGCTGGCATGCGGCTCTTTCCTGCTGACGGCGAGGGGTTTGCGAAAACCATCGTTTGGGAAGCTGCGAAGCAAGCGGTCCGGTCGGCACT
>Ga0209166_10001644_pt1 | contig 18201 bp, 16 predicted proteins | sample Coa_R1_3_FD_187151 | JGI IMG/M metagenome (GOLD analysis project Ga0209166, IMG submission 187151) | Surface soil microbial communities from Centralia Pennsylvania, which are recovering from an underground coalmine fire - Coalmine... | ecosystem: Environmental > Terrestrial > Soil >... | reverse complement strand
GTCGCCGGGCGTGCTCATGTTCGGCGCGCGCGATGTTGGCGTCCTTGGACCACTCGCGGATTTCGCAGCGGCGGCCGAATTCAAGACGTTCCAGGGCGGAGCCGGCTACTTCCACGAAGGACTGTCGTTGCAGGAATGCGTGGTGCCGGAGCTTGTTGTCGAGCAAGGGATCGAAGCTGTTAGAGCTTCCATCGTCTCGATCGAATGGCGCGGGATGCGGTGCAAAGTGAAGGTCGATACGAATGATCCGAAGCTCCGCGTGGATTTGCGCACAAATTGGAAACAGGCAAGTTCCAGCCTGGTCGCTTCCGTCAAGGAAGTTGGCAGTAGTGGCGAAGTCAGTTTGGTTGTCTCAGATGACAAGTATGAAGGCGCGGCTGCCGTGGTGGTCCTGATGGATCTTGCCGGCGGCGTACTGACCCAGAAGACAACTTCTGTAGGAGAGACGGCATGATTTTAACAATGGATGCTTTAGATCAACTGGCAGCATCGGCATACGATGGCTATCTCGTTCGCAAGGATTTGGTACGCAAATACTCTCGGCAGTACCCTGTTCCGACGTACGTGGTCGAATTTCTCTTGGGTCGGTATTGCGCGAGTACCGATGAGCACGAGATTCAGGAAGGGCTCGCGATTGTTGAGAAGCAGCTCCAGGATCGTACGGTTCGAACCGGCGAGGAGGAACTTTTCAAGGCGCGGGCGAAGGAACAGGGCACGATTCGGCTCATCGACCTTATCAAAGCGCGCCTCGACACCAAAAATGATTGCTACTTGGCTGAGTTGCCGAGCCTGGGACTTCGGGACGTCCGCATTGATGACGATTTGGTGCGTGATAACGAGCGGATGCTAACGGATGGTTTCTATGCAGAAGCTACGGTTTCCTACGATGGGATCGTGGCGCAGGAGAATGGTGGCCGGCCGTTCAAAGTCGACGCTCTCAGACCGATTCAACTCTCGAAGCCAGACGTGCTGGACGTCTTAGCGGCGGGGCGCGAGAAATTTACGACGGAAGAATGGAAAAACCTCCTGATTCGCTCCGTCGGTCTAGAACCGGCTTCGTTGGATGAACGAGCAATGCAGGTGGCACTCTTGCGGATGGTGCCTTTCGTCGAACGAAATTACAATTTTGTGGAATTAGGTCCGAGGGGAACTGGCAAAAGCCATCTCTTCCAACAGATCTCGCCATATTCCCACCTTATTTCCGGCGGCAAAGCAACGGTGGCAAAGATGTTCGTGAACAATGCCAATGGCCAACGCGGATTAGTCTGCCAATACGATGTCGTCTGCTTCGACGAAGTGTCGGGAATATCTTTCGACCAAAAAGACGGTGTCAATATTATGAAGGGTTATATGGCATCTGGGCAGTTCAGTCGCGGTAAGGAAAACATTCGTGCCGAGGGCTGCTTGGTCATGGTTGGCAACTTTGATGTTGATGTGGAACAGCAGCAGCGGATCGGCCACCTATTGAGCCCATTGCCACCCGAAATGCGGAACGACACGGCATTCATGGACCGATTGCACGCTTTCGCACCGGGTTGGGACTTCCCAAAGGTCAGTCCCGAGCAACTCTCCGATCACTTTGGATTTGTGAGCGACTTCCTGAGCGAGTGTTGGTCTAAGCTCCGCTCCTCAAACCGTGGAAACATTCTGCAGAATCGAGTTCATCTCGGGGGGGCATTGAGCGGCCGCGATCTTGAAGCCGTTACCAAGACGATTAGTGGACTAATCAAACTGCTCTTTCCCAAACCAGAAATGGCTGTACCAGATCCAGATTTAGAATGGATCGTCCGGCTGGCCCTGGAATCGCGTCGTCGTGTTAAGGAACAGCAGAAGCGCTGCTTCAAGAGCGAATTTCGCAACACTCACTTCAGTTACACGCTAGGACCTGATGGGGTTGAGCAGTTTGTTTCCACGCCAGAGTTGCACAGCGACGAAGCCATAGAGACTGACCCCCTTCCCCCGGGACAAGTGTGGGCGGCAAGCATGGGCACACCGGAATCCGGTCCAGGGCTATATCGGATCGAAGTCACTTCCGGGCCTGGTGGCGGCGTGAAAATTTTAAACCAGCCCCCGTCCCCCGCTTTCCGCGAGAGCGTCAAGGTCGGCGAACAGAATTTATATTCGCGATCCAAGGAGTTGGTTGGCGATCGAGATCCCCGCGAACATGAGTTCTCAGTTCAAATGCGGCCTATGGACTCCGACAAGAATGGCGGTGGACTGGGAATACCGGTGCTGGTGGCCCTTACTGGTTCGCTCCTCGGAAGAAATACACGTGGAGGTACCATCATCGCGGGCGCCCTCAACTTGGGTGGTTCCATTGAAATGATTCCGAATGCAGTCCGAATCGCAGAACTTGCAATCGACAAGCAGGCTCAAACCTTGTTGATGCCTGTATCTGCTCGGCGGCAACTCAACGATCTGCCAGATGACTTGTGGACCAAGATCAGCATTGAGTTTTATAAGGACTCGCCTGACGCAGTATTTAAGTCTTTGATGGAGTGAGAAACGATAGCAGTCGCCGCGTTGACATCGGCGGCTTAATGTCGCCCCCGTCGAAAGGACAGGCTAATGGAGCGAGGTTGGGGCGCGCAAGAAGTCAATGACAGTTTGGACCTTGCGCGTTCGGCTTTGCAAGTCGTGCTCCCAAAGACGAATGACCTTGATGCTTCTATGACGCAAGCAACGAGTCACTTTCTGATCTCGCTTGCGGTTTCGTTCAATTTTCTCTGCCCAGAAAGAAGCGTTTTGCCGAGGTGCCTGGAAACACCGCGGGCAACCATGCCAGAAGCATCCGTCAACAAAAATGGCTATCCGTCGCTTGGAGAAGTAAAAGTCGGGCTTTCCAGTCACCAGTGAAGAGTGCAACGTCCACCCTGAGACGCTAAATCGCCGGAGCAAGGCAGCAAACGTGCGCTCTGTGCTGCGATTGCCTTGGTGTCGTATCGCGGCCATGACCTCCGACCGCTTGGCTTTTGAAAAGACGTCCATTTGCCTAACTCAACATCATGACGCCCTGACGCGCGGCTTGGTACGATGCCCAAGATTGAACGTCAGCAAGCAGACTCGGGCGGACTCGGGCAGCCGCATGGAGTTCCTTGACCCGGCTCGGTTTTGCCGTTATGAGGTAGCGTGAGTTCAACACGATCAGATATGCCCCTGCCTTAACAATCTTCTGCTTTCCTGGGAAATACAATGGTCCGATAGATTTCAGAAACCCCGCATTTCTTTTTACTGTGTCTTTGTGTTCCCAAGGCACGATAAATCCTCCGATGACCCGTGAAACGCGCATTTTATTTTGCGCGTGGTCACAAGCTGGCGTCACTTCTAAGCCACACAAGCGGACCGGCTTCATGAGCGCTTTTTGTTGCGCCTCCTTTCCTTGAAGGCAGTCTTGGAGCGCATCCTTTAGTGTGGGCATGAAATCTGCCGTCTTCCTCTTACCAAATATATACAAGTTGCCGGGATTAAAGCTTTCGAGCTGGTCGGCGGCCAAGTGCAGCATTGTATTAACCTTTGCCTTGCGCTCGACTGCTGTCCCTCCGGTTGCCGCCATTATTTGGCCCACATGGCCGGACAGATCCTCGGTGAGTTCTTCCACAAGCACATCCATCCGATCAGAATGAAGTGGATTAAGAGCTAGAAAGATCGACGGAATGCAGTTTTCTGGGGTGTGGTGCTCTTCAGCGTTTGCTTTGCTAATCACAAGCAGCAGCTTGAGGGCTTCCTCTCGCCACGCTCGCCTCCACTCATCCAGGTTCGTGGCCGTGGAACCACTAAGCTCGGCTATGGCATTTGTAACGTTTGTTGCAGCGCGGAAACAGGTCCCTTCCCAAACCTGCATGCACTCAAGCGGCGAATTCTCTGCCAGTATTTTGAGCACCTCGTTGGAAAGCTTTCCGATGGAGAACTGCTGTGGTTCCCCTCCGCCGCCCTGCTTCTTAAAGACCGCTTTCTTCAGCATGACAATAAAAACGGGCTTCGGCAAAGTCGGATGTTCGTAGATGTACTTCGCCACTTCGTCTTTCAATTCAGGATGATTCGTCCAGATGAGAATCCCATACGGGCCGTTATCCGGGCTGATGATCTTGCTAAAGGTTTGGACAAGGGTAGAGGCAATAGTCTTATCCGGTCCGGTGACGCCGAGATTCATATCCAGAATGGCGAGTCGGACCCCACGCAGCTTCTTGTTGTTCTTCGGCAGGTCGCTCTCTTTGCCGTCGAAAAATACGACCGGCACTCCGACCTTTGAAAATGCCTTAACGACAGGGATGGCTTCATTAACCTCGTCATCAAGCAGGACGACACGCGCTCCGCTCAAACCGTTCATTTCCGCTCCTTAAAGGAGAGAGCTACGACCGCGCCGTCAAACTCCTTGGGCAGGTCGATATCTCCCTTGTCCGGAAAAACCAATACGCCCCCTTGCGCCTTCATCACTTCGCTAGCTATGTGCAGACCCAGACCCATGCCGTCAGGCTTCCGACTAATGAATGGCTCGGTAAGATACTCAGGCGGATCGATGAACCCAGGACCGTTGTCGGCAACGACGATGGCCCGATGTCCGTCCAGATCGTTCACTTGCTCTACCAAAATCTTCTTCTTTCCGTCCTGCTCTCCCCATTTGTTATCGAGCCACCAAATCGAGTTATCAATTAGATTCATAATTGTTGAAATGACTAGCCGTCTGCTGCATTTCACTTCAAAGTCGTTCCGCCTCGGGGGTTTTACCAGTTCAATTTTGTGAACCCGAAGCCGTAGCTCGAGGTTGAATAGCGCCTGCGAGATGAGGGATGACACTCGCTCAGCGCCTACCCCTGAGCGGCGGACGAGTGCGCCGTAGCCTTCGATTAGCTCGGCCAAGTGTTTGGCAAGGGCTTTAATTCGATTCGTGGCTTTGTCACCTTCCACCGCCAGCAGCAGTTCGGCAACACCTTTTTCCACTTCGTGGATCACAACGGATAGACTCAGCCCCGCTGTGGCGCTGGTCAACAACCGGTCCCGCACAGCGAGGAAGTCTGTTTCGATGCGGTCGAGGTACGGACCAATTTCGCCTGTCAGCTTCTTCTTTTCGACAATCTCCCTGAGTTCTGTAATGTCTTCAAGCACTGGCTCCCGGAGCTTGGAATCAGTATAGGCGTTTCTGATTCGCCGTTTGTCCATGTTGCGTTCGACTTCTATGCTCTGAATCGCATAGACGACCGCGTCCCGGAAAGCTTCATAGTCTCTATTTTCGACAAAACCCTCGCGATTGGTCTTTTCGATGAGGCCCCTGTTGAGTTTCAGGTCCACCGACTTCTTAATGTCCAACGATACCGCGCCTATGAGGAGGTTATTGCTGAGGCGTTTTGTCGGGATGTTGACCCTTCTGCCGCCGAGGCTCAACCAATCGTTTCCGCGTTCACCATAGTCATAAACCCGGATTCCACCGCGATAAACGCGGACTCCGCCGGATTCATTGAGGAATTCCTTCAGCCCTTTCTTGTCGCTTACCTCTCCCAATTTCAGGACTTTGGCATCCTGGTCAAATACATAGAGGCGCATTTGCACAGGGCCAATATTGTGGTCGTCTAAGTTGATCAAACGCTTTGCTCTGTCCGCAGACTGAAGGGGAAGACTGTGGGCAACCTTGCGCGCTTTGACCCGATCCATACCGGGAAATGGTGTGAATTTGTATTCGTAGGTAAGTCTGTTGCCCTTTAGCAAGCATGTTGCTTGGTAGAGGGAAAACTTGAGCACATCTTTCACATCCAGCAAGCCGTGGAGCCACTCTTCGTGATCTTCCAGGACAAGTTGTGTCTTGAAGTCTCCGACGGCGCTGAAAGGTGAAGAGATTGCGTTGACTGCCCTAGCTAGGTCGCGGACCATCCCTCGCGACCACGTATCGCGGAGCTGAGTTATTTCCAATCGCGTTCCGGTCCTTTTTCCGGTGAAATGTTCGGGGGGCCTTTCCACGACTCTGAGTTCAACTTCTTCCAGGTAACGCTTCTCCTTGAAGTCATTCGCCCAATCAATTTCCACCAGAACTTCTTGCGAACCGGCGCTGCGCGTGACGAGGCGGACCTTGTTGCCAAGCTTGTGCGCAGCGAATCTGCCAACCCCTTTTTCCCCTATCGGAATGCGCTTATATTTGGGTGTGGCGTCTCCCTTTTCCTTCTGTTTGATTCTGTGGTCGGTTCCTGGCTCAAGCCACACGTCAGATACGGTGTCAGCGTCCATTCCGACGCCACGGTCTTCGACTATGATTTGACCACGAGCGGGGTCCTCAACCCGCGACATGGTTACGGTGGCGCTTGGAGAATCGGCATCGAAGGCGTTTTTGACCAACTCAAATACGGCGACACCTGGGTCTCTTATGAGTTGGTCGCCCAGCAGCAAGAGTAAGCGCGCTCGCGGCCTAAAAAAGACTTTACGGGTTGTCATGGTGTCCCACTTGAGAGAGTAAGCGTGCGAATCACCGCAGCCATCGCGGGAGGACAAACCGCATTGCCCAGCAACTTAATCTTTTCTCGTCGCGTGCCATAATCTAAGACATAGTCGGACGGAAAGCCCATTGCAGCTTTAATCTCGGGTACTTGCAGCATTCGCATCTCATGCCCGCGTTGCGTCGGTCTAACGTACGCAAAACGGTCCAGTGTTGTCTGCGTCCGAAGAGGGACATTGAGTCTTTGCCATCCTCCAGCGGCATCCGAACCGTAATAAACCAGGAGAAACGATTTCTTGTTCCCAACGGTCGCAAGCGCTCGTTCAGCGCGCTGGATTGTGGCTTCAGCTCTGTCTGCCGAGCGCAGGTCAGAAAACTTAAATAGGCCACTTCGATTCAGAACAGACGCCGCAGTCTTTTTTCGCTTTACGGTCGCAGTTACCTCGGACGGAGGTCGATCACGGTCACACATTACAAACAGCCTCCTCCGAGCCTGAGGGACACCATGATCTGCAGCATTTATGACTTGTTCCCTGACGTTGTAGCCGAGATTCCTAAGTTTCTTCAGCCAGTTGTCGTATGACTTCCACGTCCGCATGTGCACGACGTTCTCGATGACAAGCCAGCGAGGCTTGAACGCCGTAGCGAAGCGGACAACTTGGAATGCAGTCCGCCGGCTCATTTCGGACCTAGGTGCATTGCCTTTTGCGCAAGTGTGGCTGGTGCACTCGGGCGAAGCGACGATCAAATCGACAGCTCCAATCCGCCTTTTAAGCTTCGGTAGCTTGACCTCCTCACACCTTCCGAGGAGAAACCGCACATTGGGGAAGTTCGACCTGTAAGTATCTCGCGCAAGTGGCCAGCGATCCACTGCGGCGACAACATTGATGCCAGCACAGCTTGCTCCCCAACTGCTGCCACCGACACCGGCAAAGAGATCGATCCCGTTAATTTTTCGTTTTTTCCTAGCCATTATTCTGAATTTCCGAGATCACTGTTGTTGAAGCAAACCAGAACGCATCTTCCAATATCCGGCTTGGCGATAAATGGGTAGAGTGCCTGACGTACCAATCTGTTTCACGATCAAGAAGCTCCTGCAATCCTACGCGCTCTTGGGTCAAGACCTCGAAAATAACTTTCGCGAGCCGTAGGCCATTCACGAGCACAATCGGGTATCTGTCTTGCGCTAGTTCAAGCTGGGCAGCGCGAGAAAACGCGCCAGTTGTGACGAACACTCCTATCCAGCCTCTTTGCAGCCGAGCGACCACCCGCGCCAAAGCATGCCCTCCGATGGTCGTTCCTAAAGCGACACACTTCGCTTGGCCGAGGACAACTGCCGGAGTGGAACTTAATCGATCAGCGCGGTCACCGACGTCCAGCCGACATACGAAATCTACGCCGCCGTCACCAGAACGTTGAGTGACCCATCCGCGCCTGCATTGATTTCCCAAGATTTTTTGTGCGACGAATGATGCTAAGCCCTCGAAAGCGTGCTTCTTTTTACCGTAATATTTTAGGACCTCCAAAAGTATCTCGTGCTCTTCTTTGTTTGTGAGTCGCTGCTCGGACAACTCCACTACTGTCTGGCGAGCCACAACGCGCCTGCAGCCCTCGATGGCCAGCTCACCCCCGTTTACCCAATCTTTCCAAGAAAGGGGAGACGCAAGAAGCGCGGTGTCTGCGTCAACTGACTCGTCGCGCCTGAGGTCAATCCATTTCCAATTGAACGATTCATTCTCCTGCTCAAGTCTGAATAGAGCCAGCTCTATCACAAGATTGGTGAAGTACCCGCCTCTCTTCTGTTTCTGAGTTGCGAGGGTACGTCGCACCGGGACTCCAAAACCGCAGAAGCGGCGATATCCGCGTTCGTTGCCATCGTATTCGACCTGCTCAAACACCAAAACAGGCGGCGCAAACTTCCTTAGCTCCGGGTCTGTATAGAAATCCTGGACTTGAACAAACTTAGCGTTGCCGCGCGAGCCAAGCGGCGCGGCCCCGGGTGCTCGATTGTCACCGTGAAAGAGGCAATACCCCGCATCCGCCTCGACTACATCAACCCAGGGTGTGCCTTCAGCGCCTTTTTTGAAGGGATTCGAGTGAAAGATGAATGCAGGGAGCCTGCCGAACTTTTGACCCGGTTCTTTCACCTGCTGGTAGAAAAACATGCCCTTTTGGAGATCGGCAGATTTGCCGTGTGCACCGCGCGTAAGGTCCTGGTAGCTCAGAAACTCCGTGGCATCACTCCGACGACCGCGATAAGGCACCCGAAAGACTTGCCCTACGTTGATCATGGAAGAGTTGGCTATCGATGAATTCATACCAGAGCCAGGTTACGCAAAGTTATCCATTCACACAAGTACGTTGTGGTCGGAAAGCTACGGGCAAAGACGAAGACTCTGACCGTGCAAAGAATACGCCTATTCGAAAGGAATGGACAAAATCGACTCCGGTTGATTCAAAGCTCAACGTGAAAATTCGTGTATTTCCTGGGCTTCACTGGCCCACCTCAGGGGCTTTATGCCCGCCGACGCCTTCTGAAGGAATATGAAGTCGTTTTCCGTGGAAGGCGACGGATTCGCTGCGCCCGACATGGTGAGGACTGCTCCCGGAACAGGCTATAGATGAACGTTTCAGGGCCCCCCTCACAGTCACGACAGAGGTCTCCCTGACAAGCATTCGAGATTGTTCCGGTATGCGAGTCTGGGGCGAGGGCACCGCCTCGGGTGTGCCAACTTTTGTGCCCACCCTACAGACAGATGGGCACAGGTGGGCACAGCCAGCCACATGCTACGGTCACGAATAAGTTGTTTTGTTTCAGCAGTAACGCTGAAAACAGGAGGGTTGCAAAAAGTAGTCCGCCTGCCTTGGGCGCAGGAGGTCCCGAGTTCAAATCTCGGCGCCCCGACCACTAAGTCCTGATTTTTCAGTGCACTGTTTGTGATGCCCTGGCGTTGGAAAACGAATTTGGGTCCAATTTGGGTCCAATTTGGGTCCAAATACGAGCCTCTCAACGCTCTCCACTGCGCGACGCTGCTCTTCCGGGACGGCCTGCAAATAAATCTCGCGCGTGATCTCCGGCGTGGAATGGCCCAGGAGCGACTCCATCGTTCCTAGTGGCGTCCCTACGGAGTCGAGCATTGTCGCGTAGTGACACCATGAAGCCTCAATTCCTTCGCCTGAGGCTTCTGGTGCTCTGCTCAAGAGAGATCCTGTCTTTGTCGTGGGATCGTAAAGAGACTCGACTTCGCTGCGCAGGGAATTCTCGGGCGGGCACGCGGAATCCAGAAAACCTGCGCGCGCCCCTGGATCCAAACTCAAGCGCAGTCTGCAAAACTTCCTTAACTTTGCACCATTCTTCAGGCGTCATTCCTTGTCTCTCCAGCGGGCCTCCGGCGGGCCATTGAGAAGCCTCGCTTGCTATTGCAATTTCGCATACTCCGCTTTGGCTTCTTTGAAGATGGGAATATCGGAATCGGCATCCTTCCATAATTCCAGGAAGTCCTGATATGCGGCCTTCGCTTTTGGGGTATCGCCCTGCAACTCTCGCGCAGCGCGCAAGTGTCCTTGGTACGCCTCGGTCCGCGCCTCGAAAATTAACATTGGACCGTAGGGCGGTCTCTTCTCGAACCAAGCCACTTGCTTGGCCATTGCTTTCGCATCTCCTTCGACAAACGCTATCAGATAGCGGTCCCGGCGCAGGTAGGGGTCATCGGGCGCTCGGGAAACAGCGGAGTCATAGGTCTTGTGAGCCTCTAACATTCGGCCGAGGTTTGTCTCGTCTCTAATCAGCACCGGGTAAATATACGGCGTGTCGGGATCCAAGCGGACAAATTGCAAGTCGACCTGTAAAGCCTTCTCAAGTTGCCCCAGATCCTCATAAATGACACTCAGATAGTTCCAAGGGATATCTTGCTGGGGATAACTCTCGGCCATTTGCTGATAGATCGTCAGGCTTTTGTCTTCATCTCCAAAAACGAAGTAGTAGTAATCGGCTTGCATTAACAAGTTTTCATACGGGCTTGCCCGGTCGCGCAGCGCATAAGCTTTCGTTACGTACTCTTTGCTTTTAGGGTAGTCGCCCAGTGCGCGATACATGACGCCAGCGGAAGAATAGGCGTGCGCGAAGTTGGGATCTAATTCAATGGCCCGGAGTACGTGAGTCAAACTAACTTCGGGGCCTTTGCCCTCATACTGACTCGGAAATTATCCTGAGTCCCGATAAGTCAGGAAACCGTACATGTTCTTTCCAGTACCCAGATGCGCGGTAACCGAGTGAATCGGGGACTTGAGCTGTGTCACTTCGTCTTCGCTACTCGTGCAGCACCACGCTCAAGAGAGAAGTATTAATTTGAAGACCGCCGTTGTACTTAATGAAACCCAGCTTTCGGAATTTGTTCATGAAAAAATTGACGCGCGCGCGTGTTGTGCCCACCATCTCCGCCAACGTTTCTTGCGACATCTTGGGGAGAACTCCGTGGGGTTGGTCTTCTTTGCCGTAACGGGCAAGCAATAGAAGGGTGCGAGCGAGCCGCTTCTCGCTGGAGTTGAAAAGCTGATCGATCAGATCCTCCTCGATTCGAATATTCCGCGCCAGCATGAACTTTATGAACCGGTCGGAGAGGTCATGCTGTTCGTGGAGCACCTTGAGCATTTCACTCTTTTCAATGACGAGCACTGTGCTGGGCGTAATCGCCGTGGCCGTCCCCATGCGCACGGACTGACCTGCAAGGCAGCCTTCACCAAAGAAGTCCCCCGGGCCCAGAATGGCGACGACCGCCTCTTTACCCACTTCATTAACGACGGTGAGCTTCACACCACCTTCTTGTAAGTACAAAACGCTCTTTGCGTCATCACCTTGAGAGTAGAGGGCCTCCGCTTTTTTGAAGTTTTTGATCTTTCTCTCGATCCCGGCCGAGTCGAGAAAAGCGTGGGCATCGAATGCAAGCTTCTGCTTGAGTTTTTTGTTGGATTTAATGTCGCTGGACCTCGCGATTGTTCTCATGCAAACCACCGCTTGACCATAATGCTAGCAGAATAATTCGATTTAGAGCAAGATTCGCCATTGTCTAGTACTGGGTAGGTACTGATGCAGTTCGAATCGGCCGCTCTGCGGATAAGACTCTGAAATTGAGCGTCGCTACTTCTTCGATAGTTCGCCCTTGAAATGACCTTCAACATCTTCACGGCTAAGCGGATTTCCTGCTTTTGTCAATACCACCGAATAGACGATCTCATTCCCTGCGATCTGCGCGGTGATAAATGCCCCGTCCTCCGGCAGTTCTTGGTAGATGAATTTCACCTTCCTGCCGTCTTCAAGTTTCTTGATCCACTCTTCGTCCGGCATGTTCGCAGCTCCTCGGGCGAGGTCAGCGTGTAGCTCAAGTATACGCTATTCGGTGCAGGAAATTGCAGATCGGGATGACATGTCCGCATTTCAGGAAGTAGCCACTGCCCAAAACGCCGCCGATTTCCCGACCTAACCCAATTGATGTGCGTATTTCCACGGTATTGACGGTCTGAGGAGATCGAGATATCTGCAAGGGTCAGCTACAAGAGCGCGCCCAGAAGGTTCAGGGAGAAAAGCACGCTGGAGGGGTTCCCCTCTTAGAGTCATTGCGTCGCGAGTACAATACAGCACAGAAGCACCATCCCGAGGGGGTAGCGGTTGATACGGACAATGTCCAGAATGGGGCGGTTTCTCGGATGGGCGTTATCGCATTCTGTTCCAATGAAGAAGAACGAACTCACGCCCAAACAAATATCCTCCGTCCCGTGTCCTACTTGTGGTGTCCCTCCCGGGGAGTGCTGTGTGCTGCATTCAGGCGCTCCTCGCTCCGAAGCGCACGCAGACCGAAAGTTTGCCGCCATCGAAGCCATCGAGAAGAAATCAGGCTAACTCCCGATAAGTCGGGTGGTCAGTGGAACGTCGGCCTCCCCAAGATTAGAGAAAATCAAATCCGCCGGACCAACCCCTCCTCCGTCGCGCGTGTATTGCGTACAAGGAGCAGCACGAGAATCATGGCGAGGAAAGGAACCATGCCGGCAACGATCACGATAGGGTCAAAAGAATGCGCGGCTGCCGCCTGGCGCGCATCGGAAAAGTGGCCAATCAAAAGGAATGCGATGATGGTGCCGATGCCCGCCCCCGTTCCGCTCATGCCGCTTACGGAGGCAACGGATTCACTCTTGAAAAGATCCGAGGGCAGAACGTTAGCAATGGTCGAAAACGAGGCGTAAGAAAACGTAGCCAAGGCGAACAGGGCAACAATCGCCCACAGCTTGAAAGTGAAAACCGTTGGAATGAGCAGAAGAACACCGAATCCGCCAAAGACCACCAGCGCTTTTCGCGCGGCACCGAGCGACCAGCCGCGCTTGATTAGATAATCGGAGACCGCGCCACCGAAGAAATTACCCAAATCACTGGCAATAAAGGGAATTCCTATCGCGAGTTTGTTGTTCTGCAGGGTGAAGCCCTTCGCGAATAGATAGATCGGGAACCAGTCCGTAACGAAGAACCATACTGGGTCCGTCAGGCCTTTGGCGACAATCGTTCCCCATGTTTGAGGCAACTTTAACAGGCTAGCCCAAGACGTCCGCGGTTTGCCCTGTTCACCATGTAGGTCGCGAGTCTCCATAAGGATCATTTGGCGCTCGGATTCGCTGATACGGGGATGTTCCTGGGGTGCGCGGTAATTTCGCCGCCAAACAATGAGCCAGAGAAAACCCAGCAGCCCGGGAATGACAAAGGCCGGGCCGCGGCCCCATCGCCAGTAAATAGGCAAAACGAGGAAGGGAGCAATGACGCCACCGATGGACGATCCACTATCGAACAGAGCCGTTGCCAAACCTCGCTCACGCTTGGGAAACCATTCGGACACCGCTTTCGTCGCACCCGGCCAGTTTCCTGATTCGCCCGCTCCGAGCAAGAAGCGGAATGCGCCGAAACTGTAAAAACCCCTGGCCAAGGGAGTAAGAACCGACACAAGCGAATACCACAGCACAGTCAGACTCAACCCGCGCCTGGTTCCAATGCGATCCATCAACCTTCCGCAAAGGGTCTGGCCAATGGTGTAGGCCGCACGAAATCCAATCCAAAGGGCTGCATAGTCCGTGTTGGTCCAGTGAAAGTCTTTTTTGAGAAACGGCCCGAGAACGGAAAACGTTTGACGGTCTATATAGTTGATGATCGTAGAGGCAAAGAGCATGCTGCAAATCCACCAGCGCAGGTGGGAAATGGGGCGGCGCTGCGTCGAGCTGTTTTGCGCAATGATAGCCATGAGTGGCTGTCTAAGCGATGCTCCTCTTGCTTTGGGGGCTCAGTAGAGCGGAAGAGAGTTTGTCTAAAAAAACCGTAGTGTTCGAGTGCGTGCGCAGGACGGAAGCCGGTGCAAGCGGGCTGATTTCGCCTTCAAAGCAGGATTTCACAGCTTGGGCTTTTCGCGCATCCGGAACGATGCAAAGGATTTCTTTCGCTTTCAAGATCTGGCGCACCGACATGGAAATGGCGCGCTTGGGAACTTCCGAAAGATCTTTGAACCAACCCTCTCCCACTTGCTGGCGGCGGCAGGGCTCATCTAGTTCAACAACGATATAAGGTTCTTCCGTTTCAAAGTCCGCGGGCGGGTCGTTGAAAGCGAGATGGCCGTTTTCTCCGATTCCGACAAACGCGATGTCAATCGGGGCGGCCGTCAATTCAGCGGAGACCTTGCGCACGATTGCCCGAACATCACCTTCGCCGTCGAGGAAGTGGTATTTGGTAATTCCGGTTTTGTTGATTAAGCGTTCGCGGAGGTATTTGCGAAAGCTGGCGGGATGCGAAACCGGCAGCCCGATGTATTCGTCCAGATGAAACATTTCGACGCGCGGCCAGTCGATGTCTGGCATAGCGGTCAAAGCGTCTAGAAATTCGAACTGTGAGGCGCCCGTCGCGGCAATGATGCGCGCCGCGCCGCGATCCTTTATTGCAGCGCGGAGAGAGACTGCCGCTTGCTCTGCCGCGGCCTGACTTAGAGAAACCTTGCCTTCGTAAATCTTAATGACCATTAGAGTCCCAGCATTTTCGACAACGTTCCGCCCAGGATCATTTTGCGCGTGTGCTCCGGAATCGCGCATGCCTCGAACAGGGCTTGGTATTGCTTAACGACGGGCTCGATTCCATCCAGTCCATTGTCCGACCCGAAGACAATCTTCCCAAATGCGCTCGCGTCGCTGTCCGGTTTCTTTGCCTTCCATTCCGGGCTTTGCCATTCCGTGTTCGACCACCAGAAGATTTTCTGAAAATCCGCCAGGCGCGCCTGCATTTTCGTGAGCGTGGAACCACTAAGGTCCCAGAATACGTTGGGATTCCAGCGAGCGATTTCCGCGGCCCATTCGTACTCCGGATTGCCGCAGTGCGCGCCCAATACAGTGATTTTGGGAAACCGCCTGGCAATTTCTTCGAGATAAATCGGCCGCATGCGGCCAGACGCAACGTTTTCCGGCTCATCAAATTTTCTGCGCAGCACGATGCCGGTGTGAAACAAAACGATCCAGCCATACCGGTTCGCCAGTTCGTACACGGGAAAATAGGACGGATCCTTGTACGGCTTCTTCACGAATTCCATCTCGCCCAAGCCGCGGTATCCCATCGCATGGAGTTCCTCGACCTGCTTCACCACGTCCGGAGCATCCAAATCCACGAAGCCAAACGGAATGATTTCCTTGGGATGCTGTTTTGACGCATCCAGAACGATTTTTCGATTCGCAAAAGGGGTAAGCACGCACGCTGTGAGATTCAAGCGGTCCGAGAGTTTCAGAAGGTCGCTGATGAAATTGGGATTTCTCTCGTCGAAATGTACATGCATGTCCACGATGCGGTCCGACATCGCCGGTGCATAAGACGCGCCATTGGCAAGCGGATCCGCTTTTCCCAGGCTTCCGCGAAGCAGTGTGGACCAACCTGGGAGCGCAACTGCGGCAGCAACGGTGCCTGCGTTACCTAGAAAATTCCTGCGCGATTGAGAATTGTTCATGTAGCGCCCCTTTCAGCTGGCGCTAGAGTATGTCTCGATAAGTCTTTTGTTTTCAAAGGAAATGTTGCAAAGGAAGGACTTTCGAGCACGCCGCTTCGGCACGCCGTGGTCCTCAAGTTATACTGAAGTGGGATGAATCAAGAGGGAGTTAAAGCTCAAAAGCAAGCTTCACGCGGCGAGCCGTGTACCAAAGGCTCGATCCTTTCCATCGACTATGGGAGAGAGAGGATCGGACTGGCCATTGCCGACGCCAATGCAAAGATGGCCCAGCCGCTTGGCACCATGGAACGAATCAACCGCAATGAGGATATGCGGCGGCTGCGCGAACTCGTTCGCGAGCACGGCGTCAAGCAGCTCGTTGTGGGATTGCCGCTGAAGCTCGACGGCACGCGCGGGGAAATGGCGGAAGAAGCGGAACGTTTTGCACGCCGCGTCCAGAAACAGATTGGTGTGCCGGTGGAACTGCTGGACGAACGCTTGACCAGTTGGGAAGCAGAGCGTCTGCTCGAAGAGACGCAGGGAAGATCGCTCCACGCTGACAAATCGCACGGCGGCAGGAAGCAGAAGAAACCGCTGGCGCGACCGACCGTGGATGCAGTGGCCGCCGCCGTTGTTTTGAAAGAGTACCTTGAGCGGCGAGGGCAACGGGCGGAACAGCGTTGAGATTCGAACACTAGGTGTGGGGTGAGGCGGGATTGAAATATCTCCTGATTCTGACTCTTGTTGTCGTGCTGGCTGTGGGAGGCTACGCGGCGTGGATGTGGTACAGCATCACGCAGCCCTACCAGGACTTCCCGAAAGAGGGTGTGTTTGTCGAGCTTCCTCATGGGGCCTCGCCGCGGTACGCAGCCTATTTGTTGAAGCGCGGCGGTGTGGTGCGCAGCAAGCTGGCCTTCGAAATCTACGCGCGGCGGCATCCCAGGCGTACTCTGCAGGCCGGTGAATACTTCTTCGACCGCCCGATGACCGGACGCGACGTCTTCTGGAAAATTGCCGGCGGCCAGATTTATGAGCAGCCTTTCACTGTCCGTGAAGGCGAAACCATGTTTGACATCGCCCGCGACCTCGAAGCCGGAAAGTTTATGCCCGCGGGAGACTTCCTCTTCGCGGCGAGCGATCCGTCGTTGATTCGCGATTTTGCGCCTGAGGCCCGGACACTCGAAGGTTTTCTCTTCCCCGCCACCTACGAACTTCCGCGCCATCCCGTTGCCACGGAATTGACCGCGCAAATGGTCCATAAGTTCAAGGAAGAGTGGAAGCGCGTCGAATCTTCCGACGCGAACGGCAAAGCAGTTCCCAATGGACAAACTAGTGCAAGAGTTGCAACCAGTGCGAAAGATCCAGCCATTTCAAACGTGGAAAGCACCACTGCCCGCTTGCGCGCGGTGACGCTTGCTTCTCTCGTTGAACGCGAAACGCCCAAGAAAGAAGAGCGGCCTATGGTCGCCAGCGTGTTCGAAAACCGTTTGCAAAAGCGGATGCGGCTGCAATGCGATCCCACCGTGATTTACGGTCTGGAGCGGCTGGGAAAGTACAAGGGTTCGCTGACCAAGGAAGACTTGATCTTCGATTCGCCGTACAATACTTACGAACATTACGGCCTGCCGCCTGGCCCCATTGGAAACCCCGGAGAAGCTTCGTTGCGCGCGGCGTTGCATCCGGCGGAAACCAGTTTCTTGTATTTTGTGGCCAATACCCAGGGTGGGCATTTTTTCAGTTCCAGCCTGGCGGAACACAACCGAAATGTGTTGAAGTACAGGCGGCTGCTGGCGGGGCTTCCGGCGGACCCGCCGCCACCTCCGCCGAAGCCGAAACCCGCGAAAAAGAAATCAACGAAACCAGCGCCAACCAAGGGCAAACAGCAAAAAGGCAAAGCTCGATGAACCAGGCTCTCAAAAACAAAAAAGCGCTCATCCTGGAAACCGCGCGCGAAATCAACGCTCAGAAATGGACCCCTGCGGAGATCGAACAGTTGCGGCTAAGGCTCATTGCGGAACACGGCGAAGGAGGCAAGACCGGTTCCGAGTACATTGCCGATGTGCTGAAAGATGCGGGCCACAAAGTTCTCCTCTCGATGCAGGAAGAAGCCGAGGAGCAATACGAAGAGGAATTTGAAGATTTGCTGCACTTCAAGACCCTGGGGGACGCGGAAGTCAGCATCATGCGGCTGGACGAACTGATGCGGAAGTTTCGCGATCACGGCGAAAAGGCCGCCGTCGAGCGCGTTCTCGAAGTCGCCCGGCTCGGCAAGCGCCGTGCCGAAATGATTTCGCGCAATCAAAAAGTCGAGCCGCAGAAGCGCGCGGAAAAAGTGGAAATTGCCAGTTGGTTCCGCATCTGGCTGGAGACTCCGGATTCCTTCTTCGACTGGCTGGACGTGCGCAAGCAGGCGCCCGAATTTCAACAAAAATTCCCTCACGCTGAGGATGAGGAATGAGCACCCCGGCTATGGGCAGCGGCGCCCTCGAGTTGCCTCCCTATTCCCTGGACGTGCAAGCGTTGGACCTCGGCAACGAAGTGAAGGCCGTGGGGATGGAACTGGTCGAAACCGAGAACCGCGAGCCAGTGCGTGGAAATGAAGGCGCGGAGATTTGGGCAGAGATCCTTCCGGCTCTGGCGGCCAAGGAAGCGTTTGCCGTGGATTTCTTCAGCCACCTGGATCGCGTTCGAGAGTTCTGTAAAACGCACAAAATCAATTGGCGGGAAGCTGCGGAGCGCTGCATCGTAATTCCTTCACCCAGCATCGAAGAGTTGCGGCAACTCCTCCAGCGT
>Ga0209166_10001643_pt1 | contig 18204 bp, 8 predicted proteins | sample Coa_R1_3_FD_187151 | JGI IMG/M metagenome (GOLD analysis project Ga0209166, IMG submission 187151) | Surface soil microbial communities from Centralia Pennsylvania, which are recovering from an underground coalmine fire - Coalmine... | ecosystem: Environmental > Terrestrial > Soil > Unclassified... | reverse complement strand
AAACCAGCCCCGAGAGGCGCATGTCCACCCCAGGCGCTCTCGGCGCAGGGTATCCTTGGCACTCTCTCGGGCTGGCCGGTCCACTATGGCTTACCGCACGGGGCAGCCACGCCGCAAGGGTACAGGGTGTACTCCCCCTCAGGTCGTCGCGCCCCCAACCGCAGGTCACCCCCTTCGTCTTTTCTTTCTTTTCAATCACTTACGAACTGCCCAATTTGCAAGCCCTTTTTTTTGATAACGTTGCAACAGTGGGGGGTGGGTGGGTGGCACTCAAAACGCAGCAACGTTTGCCAAAACAGAAAGGGCGGCTCGGTGAGGAGCCGCCCTTTGTTCCATCCCCAGGGGAGGGGCGGGCCGCAATTGCCTGGCTTTAGTCCAAGGGGACTAAGGCAGGTAATAGCGGAGAGAGGTCCAAACCATGTTGTTGACAGCCTTGGGCTGAATGCTACCCGCGCCGGACCAGGTATTTCTGCTGAAGTATGAGTATTGAATGCTCCAACGGAAACCGCCGTGGGGGCCCTGGTAGATCTTGTGCCAGAAGCCGAGGGTTCCTTCGTAGATGAAGCGGGTATCCCCAGCGCAGGTTCCGCCGCCGGACGGAGCCGACGTGCCAGCAGGGACGCCTTCGGTACTGCAGCCGGAGTTGTTGGCTGCGATATTTCCGTAGCCACCGATTTTATTGTTCGCAGTGTTGTGGGTGGTGATGGTGGTAGCGGTGGTCTGGAAACCGCTCGCCGGGCAGCCGGGAGTGCCGGTGCAATTCACTGTAGTGTAGGTCGTGCTGGTGGTGATGTTGTCGAGCAAGTATCCGGCGTAGCCAGCGCGCCAAGCGTATTCACCACCGTAATAGGCAAAGATGTCGAGTTTGGGGGTGGCGTGAAACTCGAAGGTAGCCAGTCCATGGGCCGTGCGGATCAAGGCTTGAGTGCCGTCGGGCCGGAAGGTGAGGTCGGCAAGCTGAGCGGAGCCATAGCGGCCTACACCGTCGCCGGCAAGACCCTGTACAGCAAATTCCAGTTTCTTGTGCAACAGCGGCAACCGCGCGCCTGCGCCGACACCACCGCCGGTGCGCGTGTCATTGAAGGCGCCAACGGAGGATGGAGATGTGTTGGTGCAAGTTCCGGAGGTTCCGGCGAGGGCCGGGCCATTCAGCACCACAGTTCCGCTGGCGTTGGTTGCTGCAGGGCTTACCACGTCGCAAGGATAGATGCGATTGCGGAAAGTGCTCAAAATCCCGAACAATTCGTAGTGGCCAAAGCCAGGATCCGCAGCGGCCTTGAAAATCACGTCGGGGGCTTTATTGACGGTGTAGCCGGTTGGATCGAAGGCGTTCAATAAGCCGCCGGCATTGCCCGGCGCATTGATAAAGAAGTTTTGCGACGTGGTCACGCCTGCTGCCTGCATGGTGGAGAATCCGCGACCACCGACGGTGGCCTGGGGACCTTCGACCGAAACGCCCACGGCAAACTTTCCGCCGAAGTCCTTCACCACGCGGAGGCCGTACTGACGCGCCCAGGTGAAGCCGACATTGTACTGGGGGTCGGTGGTCATCGGTGGCAATTCGGTGCGGACCTGGAGACCCTGCTTGGTTTCGGTGGCGAGGCTCCACATCTGGCCGCCGGTGACACTCAAACCGTTATCGAGGGCCACCTGGCCCCAAAACTGACGCTGGCGGAGCGAATAGCTGTTGCTCTGGCGGTTGTTGGACGTAACGGCGGCGGAGAGGAAGTCCGTTTCGTAATAGCCGGAGAGCTTAGCGCGGTCAACCTTGCCTTCGAAGAGCATGGCGATGCGGGACTGCCTGGCGGAGGCGTTGAACTCGGTGACTTTGCTCAGCGAGTTTCCTGGAAACGGAATGCTGTTGAAGGGCGTATTGATGTCGCCGCTGACTGCGTGCTGGCGAAAAACGGACTCAGCGGCGAAGAAGCCCATCGGCGTCAGCGTGATGCCCTTGAATCGGAGAGAATTGGGGCCGGTTTCTTCGGCCTTCTTTTCTTCGGCCTGCTCCTTGGCCACGGTGGTCTTGAGGACTTCGTTGCTGGCCTTCAAGTCGCTGACGGTGGTGTTGAGCGTCGCCGCGGTGGTTTTCACTTCCGCGGTGGAGTTGACGGCTTCGACCGCTTTGGTGCTGGCCTCGGCGGCGCGGGCGTTTGCGGCAGCGGCGGCTTCGCGCGCTTCGTCAATCTGGCGGTCGCGCTTGGCAAGCTCTTCCTTCAGCAATTGCAACTGTTCCTGTTGAGATTGGATGGCCTGCCGGAGTTCTTCGATCTCGGCGGTGATGGCCGAATCGGCTTTCTCCGCCTTCCTGGCCGCTTTGGGTTTAGCTGGGGCGGCCTTGGGAGGTTGGGAGTCGGAGTCCTTTGGAGTATCAGCGAGAGCCATTCCCGTGGTGAGGAACAGCGACAATGTGAGTGCAGCTAATTTTTTCATTTCCTCTCTCTTTAGAGCAAAAATTCGACGTGCTACCGAAAAAGTGGATTGCCACCCCGCGGGACAAGGTAAAGAGGCCTTTTTACAATTGCGTCAACTGATTGTGAATATCCTGTAACAGAGAGCAATTCACACCAAATCGTTGACGCACAAGGAGTTGCGAATTGTTATTGAGTCAAAAACAACAGGCGAAGCCGAAACAGGTGGAAGCAAATGCAGTCCGTGAAAAGTTTCGGCCACGCGTCAGTTGTAAGAAGAACCGAGCCATCCGCAACTCCCAAAGACGACTTTTCCTTTGTTCCGCGGGGTGTAAAGTCCTATTTCGGTGAGGCCATCGTAATGAGGAACTGCTAGTTGCGTCAAGCCACAGATTTGAATGCTGGCGATTAGTTTTTCCGCGGATGTTGCCGATTCACATTTTTCGAAGTGGACAGGCCATCCCGGTCGCGCCAAAGCTATTTCGGCGCAGCAGCGGCAAAGGCCAGAGCTATCTGGGCGAGGCGGTATTGGTAGGTGGCGTCAGTGTCGGCGATGTCCGCCTCGGTTTTTTGCAGCTCGGCTTGCGTGAACTCGACGATCGAGCCGAGACCGAGGTTGTAGCGGGCTTGCGCGAGGTCGAGTGCGAGGCTGGCTTGCTCGCGCAACTGCCTGGTGACAGAGAGGCGCTCGTAAGCGCGATTGGTGTCCTGCCAGGAGATGCGAACGTCGCGGGAGATGGTGTTGCGAAGATCGGTGAGCCTCTGGCGATTGACTTCGGTCTGCAGGTCGGCGGCCTTGGCGCGGGCGTTGTAGAGGAAGCCGTTAAAGACGGGGATGTTGATGTTGACGCCGACAGCGCCGTACCAGTTGGGAATATGGTCGTCGCGCACGGGAGCTTCGCCGACGACGCCGAGGGCGTTGACCGTCGGGCGCCAGAGATCGTGCTCGGCGCTGCCGAATTTCTGCGCGGATTCGACTTCAAATTGCAGAGCTTTGATTTCCGGCCGCTGCTGCAACGCCTGCTGGATGAGAGGCTGCACGTCAGGAGCGGGAGGAGTGAGCGCGCTGGCTTCTTCGACGAGCTGGAAATTCTGTTCGGTAGGATAGCCGAGAACGGCCGAAAGACCGGCAAGAGCGGTTTGGAAATTGTTACGGGCCTCCAGCAAAAGAAGTTTAGCGCGCGCCAGCTCAACTTTGGAAAAGCTGAGATCGAGCTCGGACTTGAGTTTCGCGGTGGTCAAAGCCTGCACTTTATCCACGAGAGTTTGCCGAGCTTGCACGGTTTCTTCCGCGACGCGGACCAGCGCCTGGGTTTCCAACGAATTGTAGAAAGCCTGGTCGACGGCGAGAAGGATATCGGCACGAGTGGCTGCAGCATTTTGATCTTCGGCCTTGGCGCTGAATTCAGAGCTGGAAAGCAGATTGGTGGTTCGGCCGAAATCAGTGACAAGCTGATTGACGGAAGCGCCCTCAGCTGCGCGAGGGAAGAGGATGGGATTGTTCAAGAAACCGGCGGCGAGGCGGCTGCCGGGGTTGGCGTCTACGGCGGTGAGATTCAGGGAAGCGTTGGGCAAAAGGGCGGAGCGGGATTCACGGACGTATTGTCGGGCGACGAGGGCGCGCAATTTCCCTACAGTGATTTGCGGGTTGTTCTTAATGGCTATGGCTTCGGCTTGTGCCAGGGTCAGAGGAGTGCCGGCCGGTGAAGTCTGGCCGGGAACTTGAGGCATCGCCGGATTGCTCGGAACCTGCGCGTTTACGAGAGCACAAGCGAACGTGAGAAGAAGCAGTGGCAAGAGGATCGGCCGCTTCACGATCTCACCTCCTGAGCTTCTTGCCCCCGCCCGTGGACGATGAGGTAGACGGCGGGCACGAGATAGACGGTCACGGCGACGGAAACCAGCAGGCCGCCGATGATGGCTCGCGCGAGAGGCGCGTACTGTTCGCTGCCGGGTTCGGCGCCGATGGCCATTGGGATCATGCCAAGGACCGTGGCGAGCGAAGTCATCAGAATGGGGCGGAGACGCATACGCGAGGCGAGCGAGACGGCTTCCTTCACCGGCTTGCCGTCGTGGTGCAAGTGACGCGCGAACTCGACGATCAAAATGCTGTTCGAGACGACGATGCCAACCATCATCACCACGCCCATCAACGACATGACGTTCAGAGTCGTGTGCGTGGCGAGGAGGAAGAGGAGTACTCCGGCGAGTCCGGGAGGAATCGCGAGAAGAATGATGAAGGGATCCTCCCAGGAAGCAAACTGCGCGACGAGAATCAAGTAGACGAGAACGACAGACAATATGAGCCCGACACCGAAGCTACGGAATGAGGAGCGCATGCCCTGCACGGAGCCGCGAAGATTCACGCGGACGCCTTCGGGGAGCGGAGTTTTTTTAATGATGTCATCGACTTGGCTGGCAACGGCACCCAGATCTTCCGTCTTTGGGGAAACGTAAACGTCCACGACGCGGAACAATTGATAGTGATCGACTTCCGTGGGCGAAGGGATGGTTTTCACTTTGACGACGCTATCGAGGAAGGTCGGTTGAGCGCTTTTCGCGCCGCGCAAAGGAATCTGCTTGAGGTCGGTCAATGTTTTGACGGCATCTTCTGGATATTGCACGGTAAGCATGTACGGATTGCCGCTCTTGGGGTCGATCCAATAATTGGGAGCGATCATGCCGTTGGAAGTGAGAGCGGTGATGACATTGTCCACGATTTCTTTTTGCGAGAGGCCAAGGAGGCCGGCCTTCTCACGGTCCACGTCGAGTTCGAGAGCCGGGTAGTCGATGTCTTGTGGAATGAGTACGTCATTCACGTCTTTGAGCTGACGCACGGGTTGGGCAAGGTTCGCGGCGGTGCTGTAAACCTTGTCCAGATTGTTGCCGCTGACTTGGATATCTATGGGAGCGGGCAGACCGAGGTTGATCACGGCGTCCACCAAGCCCCCGGACTGGAAGTACGTGCTGAGTTGCGGAAGCTTTTCGCTCAATTGCTCGCGGACTCGGCGCATGTATTCGTAGCTTCCGATTTTGTGGTCTTCCTTCAAGCTGACTTGAACAAACGCGGTGTGTGGAGCGGAATTTGGCGTGTAAATGGCGGAGAAATCCGCAGTGATGCCGATGTTGGAGACGATGATCTGGAGTTCACTCGGAGGAACTATATTGCGGATGATTTGTTCGACTTGCTTGACGTAGTCTTCCGTCAGTTCGACGCGCGTGCCGGAAGGCGCCTTGACATTGATGACGAATTGGCCGGGATCGGTTCGAGGGAAGAAAGACACGCCGAGAAATGGATAGAGTCCGAGGCACAAGATGGAAATTCCAGCCAGGCCAACCGTTGCTGCCACCGGCTTGGTGAGCGCCGTGGCCAGAGTGCTGTCGTACTTTTCCAGCATTGTTTTGAAATAGAAGTTGAACATCTGGCCGATGCCGTCCCAGCGCCAGGTGAAGGTATCGCCCAACTCCTCATCGGCCTGGCGTTGCTTGATTAATTTCGCGCAGAAAAGCGGCACGACCGACATGGCGACGAAGTAAGAAGCAAAAAGAGAAAGGACGACCGAGAGCGCGAGAGCAACGAAGAGAAAGCGGCTGACGCCGTAGAGAAACACCACCGGGAAGAACACGACGGAAGTTGTCAGCGTGGCGGCCAGCACGGCCAGGCCCACTTCCTGGCCGCCACGTTCCGCGGCGACTTCCGGAGCTTCGCCCAATTCCAAATGGCGAAAAATGTTTTCGAGGACGATGACAGAGTTATCGATCAAGCGGGAAAAAGCCAGCGCGAGTCCGCCGAGTACCATGGTGTTGACGCTGCCGCCGCCTCCGCCCAAAGCGAGAAACGCAGCCAGCGCAGAAAGAGGGATGGAGAGAAACACCGCGGCCGTAGCGCGAAGGCTGCCGAGGAAAAGCAATACCATCAAGCCGGTGAGGATGAGGCCGATCCCGCCTTCGCGAAGCACGTTCGAAATCGCAGTCTTCACGAATAGAGATTGATCAAAAACCACCTTGGGAAGAAGCTGCTTCGGGATGTCAACGAGATGTTGAAGCGCGTCTTTAATGCCCTCGACAACGGCGATGGTGTTGGTGTCGCCGCCTTGCTTGAGAATCGGCAGATAGACGGAGCGCTGACCGTCAACGCGAACAATGTTGGTCTGGATGGCTTGCGCGTCAACGGCTTTGCCCACGTCGCCGACAAGCACGGAAGATTGCGTCTGGCCGACGGACTTCAGCGGCATGGCGTTGATATCGGATGCCGAGGGCGCCTGGCTGTTGGAGTAGAGGTTGTAGTCGTAAGGGCCAATCTTCACGTCGCCGGCGGGGAGAATCAGGTTGGCGTCATTGACTTCGCGCACGACGTCCATGGGGCTCAGCTGATGCGCTTGCAACTTGAGCGGGTCCACATAAACCATGATCTGGCGGTAGCGGCCGCCAAAGGGCTGGGGAACAGAGGCGCCAGGAACGTTGGCAATTTGATTTCGAACGTTGAAGCGGCCGAGGTCCTGAAGCTGGGTTTCGTTGAGGCCCTGTCCCTTTAAAGTGATGAGGCAAACCGGAAGACTCGAGGCGTCAAACTTTAGAACGACAGGGGGTAGCGTACCCGGAGGCAGCCGGCGGAGGTCGGCCATTGCGAGATTCGAAACGGTGCTGAGGTCCGCGTCGGCATTCGTGCCTGGCTGAAAAAACATTTTGATCAGGCTGACTCCAGGGAGTGAGCGCGATTCGATGTGGTCCACGCCGCTGGCCAGGGTGAACCAGCGCTCGAACGGATTGGTGATGTTGGTTTCAATCTGCTGGGGGGGCATGCCGGAGTAAAACGTAGCGATGACCACAACTGGAATGTTGATGGGCGGGAAAAGGTCTACTGGCATGCGAACCAGCGTGACCGTGCCAACAATGGCGATGACCAGGCAGATGACGATAATGAAGTACGGATAGCGAATGGAGAACCCGGACATCAGTTTTCTCCTGTGGCATCGCCAGGTTGTGCGCTGATCAGCTTGGGCTGGACTTTCTGGCCGGCATGAAACTGGCTGCGGTTGCCGATGACCACGCGGTCCCCTTCCGACAGACCCGAGAGAACTTCAACGCGCGAATTATCCTCAAGGCCCAACTTGACGTGGCGCTCATCAAGAATGTTTTGTGAGCTGACGGCCAGGACCGTAGCGTCGTCGCCGTTGCGAACGACGGCTTCGAGGGGAAGCGTCAGAGCGTTGGGTTTCTGGTGCAAAGAGATCTCGGATTCCGTGTACATGCCGGGCATCAGGCGGCCGTCACGGTTTTCACAATCGATTTCGGTTTCCATGGTGCGGGTTTGTTGATCGAGGGAATCGGCAAAGCGGGAAACGCGGCCTTGAATGTCGGCGTTCAAGGCTTGCACGTGAACCTTTACAGGATCCTTGAGGTGGATTTGAGCGGCGACGGATTCTGGAACCGGGAGCACCAGACGCAGAGTGGAAATTTGCGCCAAACGAACCACCGGCGTGGCTTGCGTGCTGGAAGAAGTTCCAGCCGCGACAAGCGCGCCTGTGTCGGCGTAGCGATTGGTAACGACGCCGTTAAAGGGCGCGGTAATCTGCGTGTAGTTAGAGAGAGCGGCGACCTGCCGTTGATTCGCTTGCGCGACCTCCAGTTCCTGCTGCGCCGCGGAGAGCGCCGATCTCGCACTGGAAACCTGCGCTTCAGACTCGAGGTCCTTGGCTTGGACGTCGTCAAGCTCCTGCTGCGCCACCAAGCCTTCGCGCGTTTTGGCGGCGTCGCTCAGGCGCTTAGACGCCGAGTGCGCTGCGGCATGCGAAGATTTTGCGCGCTCCAGATCACCCTGCGCGCGCCCGATTTCCTCATTTGCGCGGCGAACCGCAGCATCCGCACCGGCGAGCTGAGCTGCTAGCTCGGGAACTTCCAGAACAGCCAGCGTTTGGCCCTGCTTCACATGGGTGCCTACGTCCACGTAGATAGCCTTGATATAGCCGGCGACCTTGGCGTGAACATCCACGTCCTGGAAGGGCTTGAACTCCCCGGAAATCTTCAGCGTATTGGCGATGGTGCGGCGCTCGACTCGCGTCACTGCGGCCGGGGCATCACCGGAGGCCGCCGCGGGATCTTGATCATCGGCCTTGGTAGGGGCGCGACTGATCCATCGCCAGGCCAGCAGCGCGCCTAGAAGGAGAATTATGAAGAGAATCCAGGGCTTTTTTTCTGTCATATCCATTTCCGTAGCGGGCATCCGGCGGGAAAGGAAGCACTCGCCGGTTTTGACACCCGCAGAATTTTCACAGGTCCTAAACGACCGAGCAGGGCCGGCCTAATCCAGATCCGAGAAAGAACCCAACCATATCAGCGCGATGAAAACAATTAGCGAGCTGGCGGCGGCCGGAACCACAGGCCGGAACCCAAAAATTCCTGCGAGAAGTGTGGGACAAGAGGCAAAGCGAAGAAGAAGCGGGCTAAGGGCTCTGGTAGAGGCAAAACGACCGCAGCTGTGCCGGTATCAATTGCAGGTAAAGCGCTCCAGCCATCTATCGGAGAGAAACGCTGCAGCTCGGAAGCGCCAACCGTCGCACGGTGACTTGCCCGATGGCCAATATCCACGCAGTTTCCCGAGTGCGGCACGGCAAAGAAGGGGTTGTAAAGCAAGAGAGTAGCAAGGAGAAGACAGACCCACCCGTACTGTCTTAAAGAGACGGTTGTGGCACGGCACTGAGAAGAACTGTTCATCCTGGACTCTTTAGAACGATAGTAGGAGTGCGGTTTCGGGTCAAGAGGTTGCCATGATGAAGTTTCTGCCCTTTGGGAGGAGCAGGGACCGGAGCCAGGGGTGCAACCGGTCCCCGAGGTAGGACCTTACGTGAAGATGACTTGGTCAGTGTTGCCGCCGGGAGTCACATCGGAATGAAGCGTCTGTGAATTCTTCGTGATGTTCGACTCCCGGAGGCTGCCAATGCCGCGCCCGTGGCGGACATCCAGGCCACGGACCCAGAAAATAATGTCTTCCGCAATATTGGTGGCGTGATCGGCGATGCGTTCGAGGTGACGCGTTGCCAAGACGAACTGCAAGCCTGGGCTGACCGAGCCCGGTTCACCGGTCATGCGCTGAAGCTGGCGTTCAAAGATGCGGTCGCGGTAGCGATCGACGACATCGTCGCTTTCCAGAACGGTGGTGGCCATCTCCACGTTGCGGAAAATGAGCGCTCCGAGGCTCTGGCTGACCATGCTGCGCACGGCAGAAACCATCGGCGCAAGTTCTTCGGGAATCTCGACGCTGGGCATTTCGCGAAGGGAGACCACGCGCTCAGCCAGGTTTACCGCAAGGTCCCCGATGCGTTCCAGGTCGTTGTTCAGCTTTAGCGCGGCAACAATCAGGCGCAATTCGTCTTCGGGAAAGGAGCCTTGGCGAAGCAGCCGGATGGCGTGCTCGTCGATGACGATTTCCATTTCGTTGATGCGCGGCTCGAGAAGAAACACTTCACCCGGGAGAGCGGCAGTGCGGGGATTATCGAGGCTCACGATAGCATCAAGCGCGCGGTTCATGGCGCTCTCGACGGTACGAGCCATGGATACGAGATAGTTCATGAGCGTGTCGAGCATGACAGTGTCGGTGAGTCTGGGAGTTGAGGCCATCGCTCTCCTCTGGAGGGGAGCTGCCTACCTACACTCCCGCTCTCCGCGCCATTTTGACGGGGAAATGGTTACAGTTTGTTAAAGCGCCAGTGAAAAGTGGATAAAGGTGTGACCACGAGCCGAGGCTTTCCTGTCTGTAGCTTTAGCGTGCTGGTCGTGACGCTGCGTGCTGCGCTTGAAATACGGGAACCGTGAAGTGGAACTGCGAACCTTGTCCCACTTCGCTCTCCACCCAGATGCGGCCACCATGAGCTTCAACAAGATGCTTGGCGATGGAAAGGCCGAGGCCGGTGCCCCCGACTTCGCGGGACCGCGCCACATCGACACTGTAGAAACGCTCAAAGATGCGCGGCTGGTCCACCTTGGGAATGCCGATTCCTGTGTCGGAAACAGTGAACTCGACTTCCTCTCCGTCGGACGACGCGGAAACGGTAATTCGGCCGCCGGAGGGCGTGTATTGCACCGCATTGTCCAGCAAGTTTTGCAAGACCTCAGCAAGACGCCGGCGATCGGCGGCGATGTCCGGAAGAGACGTTTTCAGATTCACGGAAACCCGCAAATTTTTCTCGGCAGCCGACCGTTGGGTCGTGTCGATACAGCTTTGAACGAATTGCGAAACGCTCAGGCGGTCCACTTCCAGGTCCACGCGGTCGGCATCCATCCTGGAAAGCTCCAGCAAGTCGTCGGTTAGCCGCGCGAGACGCCGCGAGTGATCGAGGATGATTTGCAAGAAACGGACGCGGTTCTGAGGATCGTCCATCGCGCCCGCGAGCAGAGTTTCGGCGAAGCCCTGTATCGCGGTGAGCGGAGTCTTGAATTCGTGCGACACGTTGGCAACGAAGTCGCGCCGTACCCGCTCGAGCTTGCGCAGGTCCGTAATGTCGTGCAGCACGATGACGGCGCCGGAGTTTTCCGCAGGTCTTACAGAGGCCACTGTTGCCGCAAAGAAGCGCTGGCGCAGCGTTCCAGTGACGATTTCCGCTTCCACGCGCGGCGCGCCGCTCAAAACCGCACGCACCGCTTCAATAAGCTCCGTTTGGCGCACCGTCTCCACGAGTGAACTGCCGGCCTGCGGCGGGACTCCGAGTTCCAGGATTTCCGCAAAGCCTTCGTTCGCAAAGACGAGACGTTCGCTGGAGTTCACCACGGCGACGCCTTCCACCATGCTGCCGAGAATCGCGGAAGAGAGGTTGCGCTCCTCCGTCAGTGTGCGAATGGCGCGGTCAAGGCGGCTTGCCGTGTCGTTCAAGGAGGCAGCTAAGCCTTCCAAGGCATCGCCGGAGCGGTCTGCCTCGATGGGGCGAAAATCTCCTTCTGCCACGCGGCGGGAAAAGGATTGCAATCGTTCCACACGGAGCGAGAAAGAACGGGAGATCAAGAGTGACGCGATTCCCGTAACAACGAGCATGATGAGCGAAGCAAGCCACAGCCTGCGCCGAAACACCCAAACTTCTTCGTTCACAGTCCCAAGCGGCGTCGCAAAGCGTAATACGACAAGAGGGCCGCCCGGCACGGAATAGCGGGCAGCGTAATACATCAGGTCGCGGTTAATGGTTACGCTGTGGCGAACAGACAACCCATCGCCCTTTGCGAAAGCGTCGCGAATCTCCGGACGCCCTGCGTGGTTCTCCATCGTTTGCGGATCGGATTGGGAATCCGCAAGCACCAGCCCTTCCGCAGTAATCACTGTGACGCGGACGTTGCTGGCTGCCATTTTCTCAACCCATTCGCGAAGAGCTAGAGAAGGCGTTCGTGAAGTAGTGGAAAGGGCCGAGGCGGGAGGCGGGCTGGCAAGCGCGATGCGCGCGATGGCGGAAAGCTGATCGAAGCCCGCGCGCTCATAGTCGCGCCGCAAATTGCGCTCTGCGTAGTAGTCCACTGGCAGCAGGACTGCAATCAGCAGCGCGAGGAAAGCCAAGCCGAGTTTCCAGAAAAGGTTAAGCCGCACGTGTCTCGAAAAGATACCCGGCGCCCCGAACTGTTTTCAAGAGGGTTGGGTTTTCGGGATCGGACTCGATTTTTTCGCGAAGCCGGCGCACGTAGACATCCACGCTGCGCGGCGTGACAAAGCGGTCCGTACCCCAGACGGCATCGAGCAACTGATCGCGGGTGAAAACACGGTTCGGACGGGAGGCCAGGTAATAGAGAAGGCGAAACTCCAGCGTGCTGAGCACGACCGGTTTGCCGGAATGGCACACGCGGTAGGAAGCCGGGTCAATGGTGAGTTTGCCAATCTCAACGGTATGCGGGGCGTCAGTAGGAATTTCGGAACGCCGCAGGAGCGCTTTCACGCGCGCAATCAATTCGCGCGGACTAAACGGCTTGGTGACGTAATCGTCGGCGCCCATTTCCAGCCCAACAACGCGGTCCGCTTCTTCACCCCGAGCCGTAAGCATCAGGATGGGCAGGCGATTGAGCGACTCGTCGCGGCGAACCTCGCGGCAAATTTCCAAGCCAGAAAGCTTGGGAAGCATAAGGTCGAGGAGGAGAATATCCGGCGGGGTTTTTTTCAAAGTGGCGAGGCCGGTCGCGCCATCGTGGGCGGCGGCAACCTGAAAGCCTTCATTGGCAAGGTTGTAGCGAACCAATTCGACGATGTCGCGGTCGTCTTCGATAATAAATACGCGTTTCATACCGATGGAACGCCTGATGCGTCTGCCTGAAGAAAGTGTATCGTAGCCCGGCGAATGGCGATAGGAAGTGGAATAATTCGGCTCACTCAGGGTTCTCTGCTGCACGGCTGATTGTGGCAGAAGGCGCCTTTGGCTTGATAACGTGGCGTTTACATTTGTGTGAATGGAATGTTAAAGCGGGAAACGTTAGTGGTCGCCCGCCGGATTGCTACCTGACGTTGTGAAGGCCAGAGCCAGCAGCGTTTTTTGCTCCAGTTCATGAGCCTTAGAGGAGCCCGTCGCGGGGCTGGCGCTGGGGGAGCGCTTGACGGAGCGCAATCCGAGGCCTGCCGCCTTGGCAATGCGTTCGAGGCGGGGTAGCACGAAACCGGCGGCTCCCATGTTTCCCGGCTCCTCCTGCACCCAAACGATTTCACGGGCGTGGGGATGCTCCGCGATGGCAGCGGCAATTTCGGCGCGAGGCATGGGATAGATTTGGTCGAGAAAGAAAATGGCCGTACTCGTATCCTTGCGGCGGCGGCGTTCCGCGCGCAATTCGTGGCCGACTTTTCCGCTGGCGATCAGGATGCGAGCGGCGTCCTGCACTTCGTGGTCGGGAACTAGAGGCAGAAAGCGCGGATTCGTGAATTCCTCAATGTTGGAACTGGCGTCCGGATGGCGCAGCATGCTTTTTGGCGTGAAAACGATCAGCGCCTTGCGCCACGGACGGCGCGCCTGCCGGCGCAGCATGTGGAAATACTGCGCCGCTGTGGAAGGCTGACAAATCTGCATGTTGTCTTCGGCAGCCAACTGCAGGAAGCGCTCGAGGCGGGCGCTCGAATGCTCCGGGCCCTGGCCTTCGTAACCGTGGGGCAGCAGCATCACGATTCCTGCCGGAAGATTCCATTTATCCTCGCCTGCGCTGATGAATTGGTCGATGATCACTTGCGCGCCGTTGGCGAAATCGCCGAACTGTGCCTCCCAAAGAACGAGAGCCTCGGGGTAGTCGCGGCTAAAGCCGTATTCAAAGCCGAGGCAGCCTGCTTCGGAAAGAGAGGAATTGTAGATTTCGCAGAACGCCTGATTCGGCGAAAGGTGACAAAGGGGAAGATAGTCCTTCTCCGTTTGAGTATCAATCAGCACGGCGTGGCGTTGATTGAACGTGCCGCGCTGAGAGTCCTGGCCGGTGAGGCGAACGGGCGTGCCTTCAAGCAGCAAGGAGCCAAAAGCCAGCGCTTCGGCAAAACCATAATCGACAGCACGCTTCCCATGCCCCATTTCGGCGCGCTGCTCGAGCAGCTTCACAATTTTTGGATGAACGTGAAAGCCCTCAGGCACGCGAACAAGGCCGTCAGTAATCTCCGCAAGTTTTTCGCGAGTCAGTCCCGTATTAACCTCATATTCCGGTTTGTAGCGGCCATGCGAATACGGCGCCCAGTATTCCGGCAGTTGGCGTAGACGCGGAATCTTCTTCAGCGCACGAGCTTTGGCCTGCTCTTCTTCGTACTCTTTGCGAACCGTTTCAACAATCCCGGTCGCGTCGATGCCGGTAGCTTCGGCGTAGATCTTCCAAAGCTGCGCATGGTCCTTGATGCGCTCGTAGAGCTTCGGCTGTGTGATGGTGGGGTCGTCCACTTCGCTGTGGCCGTGCCTTCGGTAGCCGATGATGTCAACGACCACGTCGCTGCCGAATGTGGCGCGATATTCCGTAGCGATTTTCCCGATGCGCACTACAGCGTCTGGGTCTTCGCCGTTCACATGAAAAATGGGTACGGACTGGCGTTTGGCAATATCCGAAGCGAAGCGCGCAGAATGTTCCTGGCGCGGCGGCGTAGTAAAACCGATCAAATTGTTCACGATGATGTGAATCGTGCCGCCGACGGTGTAGGCGCGCAGGTCGGCGAAATTGAGCGTTTCTGCCCAAATGCCCTGGCCCGCGAAAGCAGCATCGCCATGCATAACGATGGGAATGACTTTGTTGAGCGTTTCCCGAGACCGGTCCACGTAAGCGCCGCGCAAGCCGTAGCGCGTCTGCTTGGCGCGGGAACGGCCGACAGCCACGGGATCGACGGCCTCCAAGTGGCTGGGATTCGACACCAGGTGGATGCCGATTTCTTTGCCGGAAGACGTGGTGTACGTGCCAGTGGCGCCGACGTGATATTTCACGTCGCCCGCACCCAGCACGCTGCGTGGATCCACGTCCTCGAATCCCGCCACCACTTCATGCGGGCTCTTGCATGCGGCATGAACCATCACATTCAGTCGGCCGCGGTGGCTCATGGCCATGATCGAAGACTCGGCGCCGTAATCCGCGGCGGTGTCGAGAATCGAGTCCAGCAGGGGAATGAGGGCCGTGACGCCTTCTAAAGAAAATCGCTTCGAGCCGAGATAGCGTGCCTGCAGGACCTGTTCGAAGAGGTCGGCGCGAATCAGGCGCTCGAGGATTTTCTTTTGGTCGCCTTTCTCGGCAGGCGTTTCGAGCCGCTCGATAATCCAGCGGCGCCGCTCCGGCTCCGGCAAATGCACGAAGTCGGCCCCGATGGTGCCACAGTAAATGCGGCGCGCTTCTTCGGCGTTTTCGGCGTGCAGTCCTTCGAGATCGGGGTGCTTCAGCGGCTGGAACAGGCCTAGCGGATCCAGATTGGCTTCGAGGTATCCCCAGCGGCGAAAAGCGTCAAAAATGCGTTCGCGTTCCTGATTGTTCGCCGGCTTTGCCGACGCGCTGGCTGAAGGCTTCTTGGCCGCCTTAGCCGTCTTGGCAGGCTGTTCTGGTGTCAGTGTCGTACGGTGTGCCATCAATCGTGTCTCTGAAGCTTCTATTTTGCCACAGGAGCCAAATCCCTGCTGAGCGTGAAATCCCGTTCGTTTTGCTCATAACCATTGGCTGCGTTGGGGGAAGCCCTCATTACAACGCCCGATGTGCGCGTGCAGACTAGAGAGACTTGACGATCGATTCGAGCTGGCGGGCGATTTCGTCGGGAGGAGTGCCAGGGGCGAACGTTACGGGCTTGCCGATTCGAACGGTGATTTCGCCAAAGTGAGCGAGGCGGCGATGCTCGCGCTTCATTTGCCACACGCCGTCGAGGCGGATTGGCACAATGGGTACGCCAAGATTCTCCGCGAGCAAGCCAATGCCGGACTGGAACGGCGCCATGCCCCCGTCTTCGGAGTTGTTCACTTCACCTTCGGGAAAAATCAGCACGCTATAGCCACGGTCAACGGATTCACCGGCGAATCGAAAGCTTTCGCGAAAGCCGGAGAATTGCGGCAGCGGGAAAACATTGAACAGCGCTGTCACCAGCCAATAGCCAAACCAATAGGCCCAGCGTCTGGCAAAGAACCAGTCGCGCGGTGGGCGATGCATCCTTTGCAGGCTTTCGCCGCCCATCGCCGGGGCAAGGCGGTGGCGGAAACGCAGAGGGAGCGCCGCGAGAATCAGCCCTATGTCGGCGCGGCGCGTAATGTGATTGGAGACTACAAGCACAGGTTCCTTCATGCGGCGCAAATGCTCGCGGCCCACGATTCGGGGATGCCCCAGAATCTGTGTCGCGGGCCAGGCCAGCGCGTAATAAATTGTCAGCCGGAACCATCGAACTGGCTCCCACTGGGCCCAACGCGGATAGATATAACTAGCCTTGTTATATCCATCAGCAGGTTGCTGCAGCAGGCGCTCGACGTCGCCGACGGTCTTGGCTTCGGCAAAGGAAGTCTCGTTTAGTTCCACGTGGAACTTTTCTTCAAGGGCGCTCATCAGTTCGACGCGATCCAGCGAGCTGAGGTTCAGTTCTTGTTCGAGGCGAGTTGGGCCTTCCTGCCTTGTGCCGACCACAGCCAGTAGCCTGGAAATCGCGCTAGGACCGGATGAAGGAACAGGGATGGCAACTTGAGCGGCAGGCTGGCCATTCAGAAGTTCTCGCGCGCGGAATGTGATGGCAGGAAGGCGTGGCTTGCCTGTCGATGTCCGCGGAAAGTCCAACTCGGGCCAGAGCGCCCACCGCCGAATGCGCTGGTATTCGGCGAGCGAGGCATTGGCTCCATCTACTGCGGCTCGCGCAGCCGACTCACTCGAATCCTGCATCAGAAGAATTGCGCATGGCTCGGCGTTGCCATCCCGAGCAAACGGAATGACCACGCAATCGCGCACGCCGCGTTGCAGACGCAGCGCATTTTCCAGGTCATCGGGATATACTTTCAGGCCCGCCGGTGTAACGATGACATTTTTCTTGCGTCCGCGGAAACGCAGATTGCCTTCCGCGTCCACTTCTCCCAGGTCGCCGGTGTGCAGCCATCCCTCTTCGCCAGACGGCTGGAGAATTCCGCTCTTCCAATAGCCCGCTGTAACGTTTTCTCCGCGCACAAGAATTTCGCCGTCTTCCGCCAGTTTGAATTCGCGACCCGGCAGGATCTTGCCGACAGAACCTTCCGTTGCGCGGAACGGATGATTCAAGCTGATCAGCGAAGCCGTTTCGGTCATGCCGTAGCCCTGAACCACGGCATAGCCCATGCGCTTGAAGAAACTCTCCGTGTCACTGGAAAGCGCGGCGCCGCCGGAAATAAACGCCCAGAACTTCCAGCCAAAGTGGCGATGAATCCGCTGGAACTTCCACGCGCGGTGAAGGAACTTTCGCCCGTTGGCTTTTTCCAGAGTCCGGCGCAGCCACGAGGATTGGCCGCGGCCTTCCAGATGGCGCTCTATCCCCGATTTCACCAAGTCCAGCATGCGCGGCACGGCGATCAGTGCTATGGCGCGTTCACGTTTCACCGTTCGAATGATTTCAGCAGGGTTCGTTGACGGCTCAAGAACAACCGCCGCGCCGAGAAGCGGCGGAACAAACAGCGTCATAAATTGTCCGAAAACGTGACTCAACGGAACAAGCGTCACAAACCGTAAAGGATGAAACCATCGCTCGTATTTTCGATATTCTTCAATGCCCTTCTCGAGGGGTTCGAGATTCGCCAAAAAATTTCCGTGAGTCAGAACCACGCCGCGCGGTTCGGCAGTCGTTCCCGAAGTGTACAGAATCTCCGCAATAGTACTGCGTGTCGAAGCATCTCCAGGATCCATTTCGTAATTCGGCCCGGGCTCGGGCGTTGCGGAAACAGCTTTGAGATCGTTGATGATCAGAGAAGAAGGGGCCCCGGCCAGTTCGCCGAGTTGCCGGTCGCGTAGGATCAGCTTCACACCAGCGTCTTGAATCGCGCGCTGTACAAAATCGGGAGACGCCGCTGCGTCCATTGGTACAACAACCGCGCCCCGCAAAAGGATTCCCCAGAAGCACGCGACCCACTCCGCCGAATTGGGGCTCCACAGAAGGACACGATCCCCAGGACCAATTCCACGTCCGCCGAGCGCGTAGCTCCAAAACAAGGCGCGAGCGGAGAGTTCGACATACGTCAGCTTTTCCCGGCGGTACCCGCGGGTTTGCACGACGGCCACATCGCCGGCGAAGCGGGCGAAATCATTGAACAGTGTGAGCAGATTTCGTCGCGACATAAACGCCTTCGTTTCTGTACTTTGCCCTGGCGACGATTTTACCTCCGAATCTTCATCCGCGACTCGCAGGGAC
>Ga0209166_10001639_pt1 | contig 18278 bp, 16 predicted proteins | sample Coa_R1_3_FD_187151 | JGI IMG/M metagenome (GOLD analysis project Ga0209166, IMG submission 187151) | Surface soil microbial communities from Centralia Pennsylvania, which are recovering from an underground coalmine fire - Coalmine... | ecosystem: Environmental > Terrestrial > Soil >... | reverse complement strand
GCCACCGGCCCGGCGGATCCGACTCGTGACGTGCACCGTTGTGCTCCTCTCCGCGGCATCCAGCCGCGATAGCGGTCCGCCCGGCCTGCCGATCCCCCGGCTACCGTCCGGGGCAGCGTTCCCCCCGGCTACCGTCCGGGGCAGCGTTCTCCCGGCTACCGTCTGTGAGCGCGAACCCCGCCAGGAGCGCATCCGCCCGAGTCGCAATAGTTTGTATAGTTTCCGAACAAGCTAGACGTCAAGTCCTGCCCACGCTCACGGCCTGCTTCCCGGTCTCTGCCCGCGCGCGGGCACCAGCATAGGTAAACAGCACCTGCCGGGGATACACACGTTTGCGCTGATATTTGACGGAGCCACGAGCCCTTCCAGGCCAGCGGCAACGCGCGCTGCAACGTCACGAACATCCGCCTAGCGGACCGAACCACTGCGGCTGATGGCGTCCGCTGAGCTCTTTGAACCGCTGCAGTGCGGGGGCCAGGCCGCCCGGATTGCGACTGACCGGCTGCCGCCGAACGTCGCTATCCGGCCAACCCGGCCCCGCTGACCACGAGCTTTGAATAGGGCATTAAGTGCAATACAAAGCGGGGGGCACCCAGTCGGACAGCCGGCGTTCGGCGCCAGCCGACCAGCCGGATGGCCGAGTGGGTGCCCCCCGCCTAAGGTGGGGTTCAGGGTCTCTCCGGACGGATGATCACGCCGAGGCGCCGGTGGGCAGGGCGGCCATGAGCTGGTTCCAGGCCAGGTCGCTGCCGGCCGCCAGGCAGCCGTCCACCACGGCGTCCGAGCCGAGGGCGCTGACCCGGACGGCCGGCCGGGCCGGGGCAAGGGTCTGCAGGTGGCCGTTGACCGCGTCGGCGAACCCCGGCGCCTGGCCGATGCCGCCGCCGAGCACGATCAGCTCGGGGTCCACGACGGTGATGACCACGCAGATCGCCTTGGCGACCAGCCGTGCTTCCTCGGCGACCACGGCGGCGGCCCGTTCGTCTCCCCTGGCCGCGGCGTCGAACACCCGGCGGGCGGTGACCGGGCCGCGGATGCCGGCCCGGCGGGCGGCCCGGACCACGGCCGCGGCGGAGGCGGATGCCTCAAATTCACCACGCCTGCGGGCGTCGGTCTCGTCGGCGCCCGAGCCTTCGGACAGCGGCATGAAGGCGATCTCCCCGGCCACGCCGTGTACGCCCCGGCGGAGTTGCCCGCCGAGCACGAGGCCCATGCCGATGCCGGTGCCGACGTGCACGAAGGCGAAGTCGTCCACGTTGCGCCCGTGGCCGAGGGCACGCTCGGCCAGCGCCTCGGCGTCCACGTCGTTCTCGATCATGACCGAGTCGCCGAACGCGGCCCGCAGCCCGGCGAGCGCGGCCGGCCGGTCCCAGCCGGCCAGGCCACCGGTCAGCGCCATGGAGTTGCGGCCCGGCTCGTAGACACCGGGACTGCCGATCACGGTCTGGGTGATCGCGGACCTGGTGACGCCGGCCTCGTTGCACACGATGTCGCCGAGGCGCACCAGCTCGGCCACCCGGCCGCGGACGCTGGTGGCCCTGGCGCGCAAGGTGGACCGGGCGCGGATCTCGCCGGCCAGGTCGGCCAGCGCGCCCCTGACGTACTCGTGGCCGATGTCGAGGCCGAGCACCAGGCCCGCGTCGGGGCGGATCTCGAACAGTTTGGCGGACCGGCCGGGCACGCCGGTGCGCTGGCCCGCCTCCTGCACCAGCCCCGCCGCCTCCACGTTCGCCAGCGCGAGTGAGACGGTCGGTTTGGACAGTCCCGAGGCCCGGGCCAGTTCGGCGCGCGAGCACGGGCCGAGGCTGCGGATGTGCTCGAGCAGCAACTGCTCGTTCATGGCACGGATCAGCGGGGGCCGGGCCGCCGCCGAGAAGCTGCCGCCCTGGACACCAGGCCCGCCGCGGACGCCTTGCCCCTGGGCATCCGGGGTTCCCCCAGCCACGCCCAGTGGCTCGGCGACCGCCGCGCTGGATGACAGTGACGCACCCGATGGCAATGCGGCCATGGTCACCTCCCGTTCCATGATCTCCCGCCCCCTCCAGGATGTTACGAGGATTAGTCAATCCGCGCCTTGTACCGCAGACATAGTTAGGATACTGTCCTAACTATCTCACACGGAGGACCACTAATCCATGCCCCACCGCTCCACCATGCGCCCGGCGATCCCGGCAGCACCAGCAATGGGCCTGGCTGCCGGGTTCCCCGGCGGCGCCTGGGCGGACGGTCCTTCCTGCGCTGGAACCACACGAACACGAACGGTGCCCCGCGGGCCCCGGCTGACGCTGAACGGTGCTTCCTGCGCCGGAACCACACACGGTCACCCGTCCGGCGCCGGATCGAGCCCGAGACCGGACGGTGCTTCCTGCGCCGGAACCACGCGAGCGGTGCCCCGCCGGCCCCGGCTGACGCTGAACGGTGCTTCCTGCGCCGGAACCACACGAACACGAACGGTGCCCGGCCGGCCCCGGCTGACGCTGAACGGTGCTTCCTGTGCCGGAACCACACCCTACGGGAAAACTTCGGTAATAAATCTGTGCGGTCATGGCACGTTGCGGCGACAAGGTCTCCTGGTCCTGGCGAGGGCCTCGTCAGAACTCGCCGACCAGCGGAAACCTTGTCGGCGACAAATAGTTTGGATACTGTCCTAACTATCTTATTAGCGGAGGAATCACCACAGCATGAGCACTCCCCCTGTCCTGCTCGGGATCGACTTCGGCGGCACCAAAATCGCCGTTGCCCTGGCGGATCCCAGCGGCCGCAGGCTCGCCACTGCCACGGTGGACAGTGCGGGTGAGTTTGGCGCGCGGGCGGCCTTCGACCGTGGTGTCCGCGCCGCCAGAGAACTCCTTGACGGCGCGGACGGCCGTCCACTCGTGGCGGTCGGGGTGTCCACGTTCGGCATACCGTTCGAGGACCGCGTCGAGCTCGCCCCGGCCATCCCGGGCTGGGACGATCTGGCCTTCGGCCGCGAACTGCGGGCAGCCTTCCCCGGTGCCGTCGTCCGGATGGCTACCGACGCGAAGGCCGCGGCCAGCGCCGAAGCCACCTGGGGCGCCCTGGTTGGCTGCGATCCAGCCATCTACCTGAACCTCGGCACCGGCCTGTCCGCCGCGATCATCACCGGAGGCAACGTGCTGCTCGGCCGGCACGGTGCGGCCGGCGAGATCGGCTACAACCTGCGGGCCGTCGACGACGCCGGGCTCGCCCTGGATCACCGGGTTCCGCTGGAGTGGATGGTCAGCGCCAGGGCGCTCGCCAAGCGCGGGACCAGCGCCGTCGGCTCGGCCCGCGACCTCACCGCCGCGGAGGTATTCGAGGCCAGCGCGGAAAACAAGACGCTGGGCGACGTAATCGACGAGTTCGTCGCAGAACTCTCCTTTCACCTCGTTAACCTAGCCATCAGCATCGACCCGGTGCGGATCGCGGTGGGCGGTGGCATGACCGGCTCATGGGACCGCCTGCGGCCCGGCCTGGAACGGGCTCTGTCCGCAGGAGTACCCTTTCCGCCCGAGCTCGTTCTGGCCGCATTCCCTTTCGATGCGCCCCTCATCGGCGCGGTCGCACTTGCCGTTGAGGCAGCGCAGGACCGGCTCGGTACCGTGACGGCGCATCTGGCTCAGCACGGGGACGGCAAGGCCGCGCCCGAGCCGGCCCTGAACAACGCACACAAAACAAAGGACTAAGAGGCATGGGACACGGCATGAGACTTTTCCGCAAGAGACGGCGCCTGGGCATATTCGGCGTCGCCGTGGCGGCCAGCCTGCTCGCGGCCGCCTGCAGCTCCAACTCCCCCGGCAGCAAGAACAACGCCTCCGGTGGGACCAACGGCGTGGTGACCATCTCCAATGAGGCCGGGGCCCTGTGGACCTGCGGATTCAATCCGTACAACGGCTCGGTCGCCTTCCTGTCCGTCGGCTTCGTCTATGAGCCGCTCGTCTACGTCAACCCGTTGCAGAACGGCAAGACCACCCCCATGCTGGCGACCTCCTGGACATGGGGAGCGGGCAACAAGACGCTCACGTTCAACATCCGCAAGGGCGTCAAGTTCAACGACGGCACGCCGATGACCCCGGCCGACGTGGTGTACACGTTCGACCTGCTGAAGAGGGTCCCGGCGCTGGACCTCAGCGGTGTGTGGTCGGCGCTGTCCAGCGTCAGCCAGACCGGGTCCGACCAGGTCACCATGACCTTCAAGAACGCGGCGGTGCCGGAGTTCTACTACATAGCCGACCAGACCCCGATCCTGCCCCAGCACATCTGGTCGAAGATCAGCAACCCGGCCGCGTTCGCGGACCCCAACCCGGTGGGCACCGGTCCCTACAAGGTCAACCCGTGCACCAAGACCAACATCACCTACACGGCCAACCCGCACTACTGGCAGCCCGGCTTGCCACACATCGCCAAGGTGGAGTACCCGGCGTTCACCAGCAACAACACCGCCAACGACGAACTGTCCACCGGCCAGGCGCAGTGGGGATCCCAGTACATCCCCGGCATCCAGGCGTTCTACCTGGCCAAGAGCAGCTCCTTCCACTACTGGTTCCCGCCGACGGTGAACGTGACGCTGATCCCGAACCTGACGAACCCGCTGCTGGCCAACGTCAAGGTCCGGCAGGCCATGTCGTACGCGATCGACCGCACCCGGGTCTCGCAGATCGGTGAGTCCGGGTACGAGCCGCCGTCCAACCAGACCGGCATCGTCACGCCGACGTTCTCGAGCTGGCTGGACAGCTCGGCGGCCGCCCAGTACCAGAACTACGCCTACAACCCGGCGAAGGCCAGGCAACTGCTGCAGCAGGCCGGCTACCACATGGGCTCGAACGGCATCATGGTCAACTCGGCCGGCAAGCAGCTCAACTTCACCGTCATCAACATCGGCGACTTCTCCGACTGGGTGGCCTCCATGCAGGTCATCACCCAGGAGCTGAAGGCGGTCGGAATCCAGGTCACGCCGGACAACCTGTCCAGCACGGACTTCGACACCGACGTCTACACGGGCAAGTTCCAGCTCGCCTACTACGACCAGCAGACGTTCGGCCCGGCCCCGTACTACGAGCTGAATGACTGGCTGAACTCGGCCCAGACGGCCCCGGTCGGGCAGACGGCCGCCAGCAACTACGAGCGTTACAACAACCCAGCCACCGACAACCTGCTGCACCAGTACGCGAGCACCACCAGCGCCACGGCCCAGCACTCGATCGTCAACCAGCTTGAGCAGGTCATGCTGAGCCAGGTGCCGGTCATCCCGGTGGTCGAGGCCGTGGACTGGTACCAGTACGACACCCAGTCGCTGACCGGCTGGCCTACCCAGAGCAACCCGTACGCACAGCCGGCGGCCTACGCCTACCCGGACATGGAGCAGGTGCTCCTGCACCTCAAGTCGTCCTGACCTCGGTGCGTGCCCGGGGCTTCCTTCCCCGGGCACGCGCCGGGCCGGACGCTCGCAGCCTGCGTGAGGCAACGATGCCGAGCCGACCATTCGGGGCCTTGGAGGGGCCGACATGACCACTAGGGGAAGAGCTTGAGATACGCGCTGCGCCGTCTCGGCTTCTTCGTGCTCACGCTGTGGGCCGCCTTGACGCTCAATTTCCTGCTGCCGCGGATGATGCCGGGCAACCCGGCACTAGCGATGATGTCCAAGTTCCACGGGGAACTCGGGCCCAACGCACTGCACGCCCTGGAGATCCTGTTCGGGGTCAACGCCCACCAGGGCCTGATCTCGCAGTACTTCAGCTACCTGCACCAGGTGGCGACCTTCAACTTCGGCACCTCGCTCTCCCAGTATCCCCAGACCGTCACCTCGGTCATTGGCGGCGCGATCTGGTGGACGGTCGGCCTGGTTGGCATCACCACCATCCTGGCCTTCCTGCTCGGCACCGGGCTCGGCGTCGTCGCCGCCTGGCGCCGTGGCGGCCGGCTGGACAGCATCATGCCACCGGTGTTCGTGGTCACCTCCGCGATCCCGTACTTCTGGGTGGGCATGGTGCTGGTGCTGATCTTCGCGCTCACCTTGCACTGGCTGCCCGAGCAGGGCGGCTTCAATGTCACCTCGGACACCCCTGGCTTGTCGCTGGGCTATATCGGGGACGTGCTCCAGCACGCCGTGCTCCCGGCGTTCTCGCTGCTGATCACCACGATCGGCACCTGGATTCTGACCATGCGCAACACGATGATCACCACGCTGGCCGAGGACTACGTGCGGATGGCCCGTGCCAAGGGCCTGCCCGGCCGGCGCATCATGGTCGACTACGCGGCCCGCAACGCGATCCTGCCCAACCTCACCGGCTTCGCGATGTCGCTCGGCTTCGTGGTCAGCGGTGCGATCCTGATTGAGTACGTGTTCAACTACCCCGGGGTGGGGTTTATGCTGCTGCAGGCCGTGCAGGGTGAGGACTACCCGCTGATGCAGGCTCTGTTCCTGCTCATCACCGTGGCCGTGCTGCTGGCCATCCTCGTCGCCGACGTCGCTACAGCCCTGCTCGATCCCCGGACCAGGACGGCGGGATAGCCATGTCCATGCCCCTATCCGGCGTCACGACCGTCGGCGAGCCCGTCCGGCCTGGCGTCACCGGGCCGGCCAAGCGCCCGGCCACGCACGCGCTTGCCCGGCTGACCCGTGCGGTGCGCTCGAACCGCAAGGCCGCCGCCGGCACGATCATGCTCGGCATCTTCATCCTGGTCTCGATCTTCCCCGGCGTCATCGCCAAGGACAACCCGGGCGCCGACATCTACAAGCCGCGGCTCGGCCTGTCCACATCGCACCTGCTCGGCACGACCTCGTTCGGCCAGGACATGTGGGCGCAGGTGGTGTACGGCACCAGAGACGTGCTGATCATCGCGTTCGTGGTCGGGCTGGCCACGACGGCGATAGCGGTCATCATCGGCGTCGCCGCCGCCTACCTCGGCGGCGCCTGGGACGGCACGCTCGGTGTGATCACCGACATCCTGCTGGTGATCCCGCTGTTCCCGTTGCTCATCGTGATCACCGCCTATGCGCACGGTGCCAGCACCCTGGTGCTCATCGTGGTCATCACGGCCACGAGCTGGTCCTACACCGCGCGCCAGCTCCGGTCGCAGGCGCTGTCGCTGCGCTCCAGGGACTTCCTCGAGGCGGCCAGGGTACGCGGCGAGCGCAGGTTCTACATCATCGTGGTCGAGCTGATCCCAACGATGACCTCGCTGATCGTAGCCAGCTTCCTGACCAACGCGCTGTATGCGGTGCTGTTCGCGTCCAGCCTGCAGTTCATCGGCCTGGGTGACCCGAACGCGCAGAGCTGGGGCACGATGCTCTACTGGGCGCAGAACGAGGCGGCGCTGCAGACCGGCCAGCCCATGTGGGCGATCGCGCCCGGGTTCTGCATTGCCGCTCTTGGAGCCGCGTTCGCCCTGCTCAACTATGCCTTCGACGAGGTCGGCAATCCGGCACTGCGACCGGTAAGGAGGAACCGTGGCAAGCGTGCGCGCTGACGCCGGCGCTGATCCGAAGGATTACGGCCCCGCCGCGGGGGCCATCCTCACGGTGCGCGATCTGTCGGTCGAGTACGCCATGGACAGCGGTGCCGTCGCGGCCGTGGACCGGGTGAGCTTCGATCTGTACCCGGGCGAGTTCCTCGGCATCGTGGGCGAGTCGGGCTGCGGCAAGTCGACCCTGCTGTTCGCCATCGCCCGGTTGCTCGCGCCGCCGGCCGCAATCACCAACGGCAGCGTGGCCTTCAAGGGCACGAACATGGTGGCGATGACCGACAAGGAGCTGGCTCCGGTCCGCTGGCGGGATCTGTCGGTCGTAATGCAGAGCGCGATGAACGCGCTCAACCCGGTCACGTCGATCGGCGCCCAGTTCAAGGACGCGATGAAGGCACACGGGGTGACCTCGAAGGAGGAAATCGCCGCGCGGTCGGCCGAGGTGCTGCAGATGGTCGGGATCGACCCGGTGCACCTGGGCAGCTACCCGCACCAGCTCTCCGGCGGGATGCGCCAGCGTTCCATGATCGCGATGGCGCTGCTGTTCACCCCGGAGCTGGTGATCATGGACGAGCCCACCTCCGCGCTCGACGTGGTCGCGCAGCGCTCGCTCATGGTGCACATCAAGAAGCTCCAGGAGGAACTGCACTTCGCGGTCGTCTTCGTCACCCACGACATGTCGCTGGTCAGCCACTTCTCCGAGCGGCTCATGGTGATGTACGCCGGCCAGGTCGCCGAGTACGGCAGCACCCGGGAGGTCTTCGACACCCCGCGCCACCCCTACAGCGTTGGACTGCTCGAAGCCTTCCCCTCGATCAGGGGCGAGCGGGTGCCGCTGACCGGTATCCCGGGCAGGCCACCGGACCTGTCCCAGCCACAGCATGGCTGCTGGTTCGCGCCGCGCTGCCCGCGCGTGATGGACCTCTGCCGGGACACCGAGCCAGACCTGTACCAGGTGCGGGACGCGAAGGTGCGCTGCCTGCTGTACACCGAGGCAGAGCGCAAGGAGGCTGACCGTGGCTGAGCTTTCCGGGCCGCTGCTCCGGACCGAGGCGCTGAGCAGGCATTTCAAGATCGGCAATGCGCTGTCCCGGCGCATCCTGCACGCGGTCGACGACGTGAACCTGACCATCGGCTCCCGCGAGATCGTCGCGCTGGCCGGCGAGAGCGGCAGCGGCAAGAGCACCATCGCCCGGCTGCTCGCCAAGATCTACAAGCCGACCAGCGGCGAGATCTACTTCCAGGGCCGCCCGGTGTCGGCCATCAGGTCACGCCGGGAGTTGCTGCAGTACCGGGGCGATGTGCCCATGGTGTTCCAGGACCCGTTCAGCTCGCTGAACCCCGTGCACCGCGCCTCGCACGGGCTGATCCGCGCGCTCAAGCTGCACCGGCCCGAACTCAACGCACAGCAGCGGGAACAGGAGGCGATCCGCGCGCTGGACGCGGTGGGGCTCACCCCGGCCGCCGAGGTGCTGCACCGCTACCCGTTCGAGCTGAGCGGCGGCCAGCGGCAGCGGCTCGGCTTCGCCCAGGCGCTGGCCCTGCGGCCGAAGCTGATCGTCGCCGACGAGCCGGTGTCCATGCTGGACGTGTCGATCCGGATCGGCCTGCTCAACCTGATGGCCGGCCTGCGGGACGACCAGGGCGTGTCCGTCCTCTACATCACCCACGACATAGCCAGCGCCCGGTACGTCGCCGACCGGCTGATCGTGATGTACGCCGGGCAGATCGCCGAGTCCGGCCCGGTGGAGGACGTGCTCGCCCAGCCGCGGCACCCCTACACCCAGCTCCTGCTGTCGGCGGTGCCGGACCCGCGGGCGCCGCTGAGCGTCGGCGCCGAGACCGACCGGGGTGAGCCGCCCAAGGTCGTCGACCCGGCTCCCGGCTGCCGGTTCCGCTGGCGCTGCCCGCTGCGGATCGATGAATGCGACCATGTCACGCCCGCGTTGCGGGAGCTTCTCCCTGACCATCAGGCGGCCTGCCATGTCGCCACGGCCGGCACTCTCACGAAGGCGTTTGGATGAAGATCGCGGTCATCGGCGGCGGATCCACCTACACACCGGAGCTTGTCGACGGAATGGCACGGCTGGCCGGCCAGGTCCACATGAGCGAGCTCATGCTCGTCGACCCGGACGAAGGACGGCTGTCGGTCGTCGGCCCGTTCTCGGCCCGGATCATGAAGGCGCTGGGGCACCCCGGTCAGGTCCGCTGGACCAGCAACCTGGATGAGGGCCTGGACGGTGCGGGCGCGGTCCTGCTGCAGCTACGGGTCGGCGGCCAGGCGGCCCGGCAGCGCGACGAGACATGGCCGCTGCGGTGCGGTTGCATCGGGCAGGAGACGACCGGGGCCGGCGGGTTCGCCAAGGCGCTGCGCACCGTTCCTGTGGTGCTGGACATCGCCGAACGGGCCCGGCGGCTGGCGGACAGCTCGGCCTGGATCATTGACTTCACCAATCCGGTCGGGATCGTGACCCGGGCCCTGCTCGACGCCGGTCACCGGGCGGTCGGTCTGTGCAACGTGGCGATCGGGTTCCAGCGCAAGTTCGCCGCGATCCTGGGCGTGCCGCCCGAGCGGGTCCTGCTCGACCACGTCGGGCTGAACCACCTCACCTGGGAGCGGGCCGTCCTGGTGGACGGCAAGGACCGGCTGCCCGACCTGCTGGCCACCTCGGTGGAACAGATCGCGCAGGACATCGAGCTGCCGGCCGAGACAATCCTTCAGCTCGGCTCGGTGCCGTCGTACTACCTGCGTTATTTCTACAGCCACGACCTGGTGGCCGAGGAGGAGCGCCACTCCCCCACCCGGGCCGAGCAGGTCGCCGGGATCGAGCGCGAACTGCTCACCATGTACGCCGACCCGGCGCTGGACCGCAAGCCGGACCTGCTCGGCCAGCGCGGCGGCGCGTTCTACTCCGAGGCGGCCGTGGCGCTGATGGCCTCGCTGGTCAATGACACCGGGGACACGCAGGTCGTCAACGTGCGCAACGCCGGCACGCTGCCGTTCCTGGCCGATGAGGCGGTCATCGAGGCGCCGGCCAGGGTCGGCGTCAGCGGCGCGATCCCGCTGCCCACCGGCCCGGTCGAGCCGTTGCAGCGCGGCCTGATCGCCCACGTCAGCGCGTACGAGGAACTGGCGGTCGACGCGGCGCTGCGCGGCGGCAGGCAGCGGGTGGAGATGGCCATGCTCGCCCACCCGCTGATCGGCCAGATAGACCTGGCCCGCCAGCTCACCGACCTGCTGCTCGCCGAGAACGCACGCTACCTGCCCTGGGCGGACGCGAATTGACCGGACACGACGAGGCCCGGCTGCCCGCGGTCATCGCGGTGGACGGGGGTAACAGTAAGACCGACGTCGCGCTCATTGGCTCGGACGGGTCGCTCCTGGCTGGCATCCGCGGGCCGGGGATGAACCCGCACAGCGACGGGCTGGCCGAGACCGTCGAGGTGCTCGGCGGGCTGGTGCACAAGGCCGCGGCGCAGGCCGGAGGGTGTCTTTCCGGCCTGGGACCTTCCGCCGGCCCGGACGGCGGGCTCAACGGCGTGGGTGGCCTGGTCGCCAGGCACATGTCCGCATGCGTGGCCAACGCCGACCTGCCCGAGGAGGAGGAAAGGGTTCGCGCGGCCTTCCAGGAGCAAGGCTGGACCCAGACCACCTCGGTGGTCAACGACACCTTCGCCGTGCTCCGGGCCGGCCTTACCGGCGGGGAGGCCGGCGGACACTGGGGCGTGGCGGTCACCTGCGGCGCGGGCATCAACTGCGTCGGGGTGGCGCCCGACGGGCGGACCTCCCGTTTCCTGGCACTCGGCAGCATGAGCGGCGACTGGGGCGGCGGCTACGGGCTGGGCCGGGCCGTCATCTGGTACGCGATCCGGGCCGAGGACGGACGTGGCGAGCAGACCGTGCTGCGCGAGACCGTGCCCAGCCACTTCGGCGTCAAGACGATGCACGACGTCGCCGTCGGCATTCACAAGGGCACGATCACCGGCGAAGACCAGGTAGCCCTGTCACCCGTGCTGTTCGCCGCCGCGGCCGCCGGTGACAAGGTAGCGGTCAGCCTGGTCGGCCGTCAGGCTGAGGAGATCTTCCTGATGGCGTTCTCCGCGATGCGCCGCCTGGACCTGCTCGGCCTGCCCACCCCGGTCGTGCTCGGCGGCGGGGTGGTCACCGCCCGGGACCCGCTGCTCACCGCCGGCATCACCAGCAGGCTCGCCGCCCAGGCGCCGCACGCGGCGATCCGCATGATCGACGTGCCGCCCATCGCCGGTGCCGCCCTGCTCGGCCTGGACCGGGTGAACGCCGGCCCGGACGCGCAGGCGAAGCTGTGCGCCGCCTACACCCCGGCCCAGCCGGCCAGACCGGGTACGGGCCCGGGACTGGCGTAGGCTGTCGCCATGCCGCGCTATGAGTACCGGTGCCGCGCCTGCGGCGCCACGTTCGAGCTGACCCGCCCGATGAGCGAGTCCGCCGGCCCGTGCGCCTGCCCGGAGGGGCACGATGACACGGTGAAGCTGCTGTCCACGGTCGCGGTCGGCGGCCGGGCGTCAGCGTCGGAATCGCCGTCTGGCGGCGGGGCGGGTGGCTGCTGCGGCGGTGCCTGCGGCTGCGGCCACTGAGCGTCCACATGATCACCGAAGAGCGGCTCGGGGCTGGCTTGCGCGAGTTCACCGCGCGGCTCGCCGACGTGGTCGCCGTCACCGGCGAGGCGGCCCGCATCCCCACCTGCCCGGAGTGGTCGCTGCGCCAGCTCGCCACGCACGTCGGGCGGGCCCACCGGTGGGCGGGTGAGATCGTGAACCGCCGGGCCACCGAGATGGTCCCGTTCCGGGAGGCGCCGGACGGCAAGCTGCCCGGCGACCCGGCCGCCCGGCCGCGCTGGCTGACCGCCGGGGCGGACGGGCTCATCGCCGCTGTCGCAGACGCCGGCGCCGAGCCGGTCTGGACCTTCGCCGGGCTGGCCCCGGCCCGGTTCTGGCTGCGCCGGATGGCGCACGAGACCGCCGTGCACTGCGCCGACGCCGAGCTCGCCGTCGGCCGCCCGGTGCCCGTCGCCGCCGACCTGGCCGTGGACGGGATCAGTGAGTGGTACGAAATCGCCTGCGGCGACCTGAGCGGGCGGCCTGCGCCGCTGGCCGGGGGGTCCACCTTGCACGTGCACGCCACCGATGACGGGCTCGACGGCAGCGGCGAGTGGCTGCTGAGCGGGACGGCGTCGGGGGTGGCCGTCCAGCCAGGTCACGCTGCCGTGGGGCGTGGTCCCGGCAAGGAGAGCAGGGCCGATGCCGTGGTGCGCGGCCCGGTGGCCACGCTCTTTCTCGTGCTGATGCGCCGCCTGCCGGCGGACACACCCGGGATAGAGGTGCTCGGCGACGCCTCGGTGCTGCACACCTGGCTGGCGAATACCGCGTTCTGAGTGAGGGGTCAGTCCTCGACCAGGCCGGTCATCGCCATGATCAGGTAACCGCAGATCTCGCGCGGCAGTTCGTCGCCCGAAGCGGCCAGCCGGTGCTCAGCCCGTGAGTTCACCTTGTTGCGGCCTTCGGCCTGAATCCGCAGCGTGCCGCCACGGCCCATCCGGCCGGACTTGCGCAAGCTGGCCTTGATGGACCCACGCGCGGTCTCGATGGTGGACTTCCCGCTGCCCACCAGTTCACCGGTGGCCCGTTCGGACGTCTCGACGACATAATTTTCGACCCAGGAATGCAGGTGATCGGGCACGGCGGGAACCGCCTCCAGCGCCGGGTCCGTAAGCAAGTCCTCGATGAGCCGAGCCGTGCCACCGACGTAGCTCCAGCACAGGTCCACCTCCGACGCCACACACCAGGCCCGGTCGGCGGGCCACCACAGGCTGGGCGTCTGGCCCGGCGAGCCGGCGAACGCGAGGGCCGCCTCGATCGGGCCGGTGTAGAGCAGGTAGTCGCGGTGTGGCAGCCGGACTCTGGGGCCGTACCTGACCTCGGGCGGCACCGGATCGGGAACCGGGATCGGCACCTCGCCGGGCAGGGCGGCCGACATCGCGGTGTCCCAGCCCCAGCCGTCCCACATGCAGAACAGGCAGTTCGACGGCGTGCTGGTATAGGCGGCAAGCGGCTCGATGAGCGCCTCGGCGTCGGTGGCCTCCAGGCTGCCCCGCTCGGGCCCCTGGCTGTTCCACGGTGCGGGGCCGGCCGGTTTGACCGGCGGCAGCGCGATCGAGTGGAACTGCGAGTCCGGATGCAGCGGGATGCCACTCCACTGCGCGATCTCGCGCCAGCGAACGATCCGCATACCCTTGGCCAGGATGTAGTGAGCCGGGTGGAGCAGCCGGGCATACGCCTCGAAGACCGGCGGAATGACCGAAGCGACCAGGCGGTCCTCGAACGGGGCGAGGCTCGCGGCGATCCAGTCCGCCTCATCGACCGCCGTGCTCCACAGCGTTTCCGGCGCGGCGATTTGCTCCACCTTCGGCACCCTACTTCAGGTGGCGGGGCGAAACCGCCGATTTCGGCATGTGGCGGTGCGTGCCGTGGCTAACCGATCACGCACCGGAGGGCGGCTCAGGTTGCTGGGGTGCCCGCGGGGCGACCCGCGGGGCGACCCGCGGGTCGGGCCGGTCTATGTTCCAGTGCCGGACCGCTGCGGCGATCCACTGCCCGTTGTGCTCGGTCTCGGTGGTGTCGGTGCGCGGCGTCACCGAGAACCGGGTGACCACCCGCTGGCCACCCTCGTGATCGCCGTAGAGCAGGTCGATGGATATTGGCTGCCGGTTCTTGATGGCCTCCAGGGCGGCGGTGTACTCGGGGTCGCTGGTGTCGCGGTAGGCGGCCTGCCAGAAACCTGTGTCGTTGACCGGGATCCAGAGATCCCGGCTGTTCCAGCGGAACTTCTCCAGCGGCGGGCGGTCGGTGCTCTGCGGCCGCTCCGGGTAGAACACCCAGCCGTGCACGACGGCCAGGCCACTGCCCGCGTTGTGCAGCGAGAGGGCCAGGTAGACGTTCTCGGTCCCGTCCACGGCCCGGATCTCGCCAACCGCGGTGCCGCCGGGCATCTTGAACCACTGCTCGTCGCCGTACATGATCTTTTGCGGCGGGTCGTCCCGCCGGGACGGCATCAGGATCGGCCGCAGCCCGACGAGCAGGCTCTGCTCGGCCGCCCGCGCCGAGCGGTTGGCCGAACGGACCGAAGAAAACGTGGCCACGGCCAGCACGAGCGTTCCGCCCGCCGTGGCAAGCGATGAGATCGTTACCCAGTCAAGTGACACATTTCAGAGCGTAGTTGCCGGCGATCCCGGTGGCAGCCGTGATATGTGGTCCTGACCTGGCCCAGATCTCCACCGGAGGGTTACTGGCTGAGTACGATTGGACTTGCCCTTCGGCCCACACTCACCTGATTGCGGATTCGGATGATTCTGCTGCTCGTCGTTGCCATTGCCGTAGTCGCAGCGCTCGCCTACGGCGGCACCAGGATGTCCAGGTCACGGGCACGACAGCGGCGGGAGAACGCGGCCAGGGCGCGGGAGGCGGCGCAGGCCGCCAGGGCGCGGGCCGAGCGGGACCAGCGCCCGCCCGTCCGCAACGAGGACGACGCGCTCACCTTCGTGATGCCCGCCATCAAGCTCCCCTGGTCGACTGCGTCGCCACTGGCTGACCGGCGGGGTGATGACTACTCCAGCTATGGCGGCGGCACGGGCTACAACCCGCACACTGTCTTTGCCGGTGAGTACCCGCATGCCTCGTTCGGCGGCAACGGCTTCCAGAACCGGGACCGCGCGGGCAGCTACGCCGACATCGACACCGACTACCCGGCATTTTCCGCCCTGACGCCGTTCCAGGCCGAGGAAGAACCCGCCGCGCCGGAGCCCCCGCCCATGTCTGATTACCGCCCGGCGGCGGGCTACCGCCCGGCGGCTGCTCAGTACCCGGGCGGCCAGGCCCGGACGCCGGAGGAGACCGCCGGCAACGGCGGACGGTTTGGTGAGTTCCGCGATCCCCCGGCCTACCCGGCGGAGCGGTTCGGCCTCGGCCACCGGCCCGGCGATGACGCCGTGCCCGGGCCCCGGCCGGGCGACTACGACATGCCGCACGGCAGGCCGGCCGAGCGCCTGTCGCCCGCGGCCCGCCCGGGCGAGCAGCATGACACCGCCGCCGACCGGGCCCGCCGGCGGGCCGGGCCGGGCAGCCACCGGGCCGAGCACGCGAAGCGGCGGCGTAGCTGAGCGATCCTGCGCTCAGGGGGTGTGCACGGGGGTGCGTGCCCCGGCGGGTTCCAGCCTGGCCGCGGTCCTGGCGGCGGTGCGCAGCGCCCACGGGCTGGTTGTGATGAGGCCGAGCAGGAAGACGACGGCGCCAAAGCCGGTCAGCATCCACCAGCCGACGTGGCTGGCCGCGGCGAAGCTCGCCCGGATCGGGCCGTGGATGCCCGAGGTGACCGCCGATCCCACGATCGCGACACCGAGCGACTGGCCGACCTGACGGCTCGTCGAGGCCAAAGCCGCCGCGACCCCGGCCTGCGCGTCCGGCATGCCGGACACCGCCGCGTTCGTGATCGGGGCGTTCACCAGGCCGAACCCGATCCCGAAGATCACATAGGCAAGGAATAGCAGGCTCGCGCTTGTGGCGTTGGTCAGCCCGGTCAGCTCCGAGCAGCCCACCGCGATGGCCACCCCGGCCACCAGGGTGGGCAGCCGTGCTCCACGGCTGCCCACGATCCTCCCGGACAGCGGGCCGAAGATCACGGTCATTCCCGCCATCGGCAGCGTGTACAGCCCGGCATGAAACGCCGAGAGCCCGCGGGCATCCTGGAGGTAGAGCGTATTGACGAACAGGAAGCCGCCGAGCGCGGCGAACGCGGCCACCGCGGTCAAGGTCGCGCCCGCGAACGGAACGCTGGAGAAGAACCGCAGGTCGACCAGGGGCTGATCGCGGCGCGGCTCGTAGATGAGCAGTGCCACCAGCGCGGCGGCCGACAGGGCGAAGAAGAAAACAATCTTCGCGGAGGCCCAGCCGGAGCCGGGGCCCTCGATGATCCCGTAGGTGAGCGCGCCCAGGATCACGATGACCAGGAGCTGCCCCACAGCATCCACCCGGCGGGCCCGCGGCGCACGTGACTCGGGCACGAACAGGCCGGTCAGCACCGCGGCCGCCATCCCGATCGGCACGTTGACCCAGAAGATCCCCCGCCAGCCCACCGACGTGACCAGCACGCCACCGGCCACCGGGCCCAGCGCCATGCTGATGCCGATCACACCGCCCCAGACACCGATGGCCCTGGCCCGCTCGCGGCGGTCGGTGAAGGTGTTGGTGATGATCGACATCGCCACCGGGTTGAGCATCGATCCGCCGGCCGCCTGCACCATCCGGAACGCGATCAGCCAGCCGAGCGATGGGGCCAGGCTGCAAAGCAGCGACCCGGCGGTGAAGGTCACCAGCCCGGTCTGGAAGATACGGCGGCGGCCGATCCGGTCCGCGGTGGAGCCGGAGAGCATCAGCAGCGAGGCCAGCACCAGCGTGTAGGCGGCGACCGTCCACTGCAGGCCGGACACCGAAGCGTGCAGCTCGTGCCGGATGGAGGGCAGCGCGACGTTGACGATCGTGTTGTCCAGGCCGACGATCAGCAAGCTCATGCAGCAGATCGCGAGCACGAGGTACCGCCTGCGGCTGCTGTGGCTGGCCATAGGCACCTCGGCGGGCATCGGGGTGGCGGGTTGTTGCTGCTCTGCAACTAATCAATACCCTGGCCACGGCGGTCGCTTCCAGATGACGGCGTGAGATCCGTCACCGCAGTTGAGACGCTGTCTACCGGGCCGCGCGGCCCGGCCGCCCGGTACTGGCGGGAGCCGCCGCACACGATTGCGCCCTGGCATGGCCGGGCGGGCCAGCACTGATCATGCCGGATCGCCTGCGGTCCCGCCGCGACCTGGGTACATTTGTGATTCTCCGCAGGACTTAGGGCATCGGCATGCAACTAGCACCAGGCGTACCGCAGCACGTGCATCCGGCATGGCCACTGTCGGCCGAGGGGGAAGGTGAACGCACCGGTGGGGGGACGGTGAACCACAGGCTGCTCCGGCTGGAGATTCCTGTCTTCCCGGAACGCAGGATGTTCCGGGTACACGATGCCGGGGTCGATCCCGACGCTCTCGGTAGCCCGCTGCCACCGGTGGGCACCCTGGTCAGCATGAACCGCGAGCAGCTCTGGGTGGGCAGCTTGCAGGAGCACATCGAGGTCAAACTGGTGCTCGAGGAGTGGGAGGGAGCTCCCACGCCGTGCGGTGACGACTGGGACGAAGAGGCCAAGGGAAAGCTGTACCTGCGTGGCCTGCTGTCGATCGACATGGGCTCGGCAGGCCGGGCGGTCAGCGGGCTGCGGCTGGCCGGCGGCGTGGGAGACTACAGCGTGCGTGTCTACGCCAGGAACCGGGAGCAGGTCGTGCGGCTGTATCACGAGCTGTTCGACCGGTACGGCGATCCGCTGGGTGATGAGTTCCAGCGGGCGAAGAAAGACCTGGAGAGCTTGGAGCAGTACCTGATCCAGCTCTGGCGCGAGTCGTAACGGGGCTCGTTAGACGCTTAAAGGCTTTTCCGTGCGGGCGGGGCCAGGCCGCCCGGATTGCGACTGATCGGCTGCCGCCGAACGTCGCTATCCGGCCAACCTGGCCCCCCTGGCCAGACGGTGGATTAGCCGCGACAAGGCCGCACGGGCTCACACCGAACAGAAGTTGCCCCCACCGCAACCAACTTGACCCACCCACCGCAACCACAGCCGGGCGGGTCCGGGGCCTCGGCCCCCGGGCAAATACCGCAGGCCACGGCACAGGCGGCCAACGGCCACCGAGCAG
>Ga0209166_10001637_pt1 | contig 18300 bp, 16 predicted proteins | sample Coa_R1_3_FD_187151 | JGI IMG/M metagenome (GOLD analysis project Ga0209166, IMG submission 187151) | Surface soil microbial communities from Centralia Pennsylvania, which are recovering from an underground coalmine fire - Coalmine... | ecosystem: Environmental > Terrestrial > Soil >... | reverse complement strand
CGCTGGTGGAAGTTCAATTTTGTGGGCATGATCGGCATCGGGGTGCAGTTTACCGCTCTGTTTCTGCTGAAGAGCGTGCTGGGCTTCAACTACTTGTTCGCCACTGCTTTCGCGGTCGAGGCTGCCTTGGTCCACAATTTCGTCTGGCACGAACAGTTCACATGGTCGGATCGAGTCCACTCGTCTTGGCGCCGCTCACCGCCGCGCTTGGTGCGCTTCAATCTCACGAACGGCGCAGTCTCAATCGTGGGCAATCTCGCGCTGATGAGAGTAATGGTCGGCGAGGGGCATATGAACTATCTGCTGGCTAACGCCATCGCCATTGCGTTGTGCTCGGTCGCGAATTTCCTGGTCAGCGAACAGTGGGTGTTCGAGAAGTGATATCCCAGAACGATCGGGGTGCCCCACCCTTGTCGCGTTTTTCGCGACAGGGTGGGGAATTTGACTTCGCGTGTCTTCAACTGATCTTCAACACAACCTTCCCATAATTTTTCCCGTCCTCCAGCAACTTGTAAGCCTCCTCCGCCCGCTCCAGCGGCAGTACCCGTCCGATTTGCGGGGTTAACTTGTGCTCCGCGATCCACCCCGAGAGTTGCCGCCAGGCCGGCTCCATAATCTCGCGCTTCTGGGACAGGTACGTCAGCCACAGGCCTTGCACCATGCCCGACTTGGCATACATTGCACGCACATCCAGTTTCGGCGCCTGCCCCGTCGCGGTTCCGTATTGGATGACGCGTCCGAAATCTCGCAGGCAGCGCAGGCTTTTGGCGGTGTGCTCTCCGCCGAGCATCTCGAAGACCGCATCCACGCCCTCTCCATGCGTCAGGTTCTTCACGATCTCTTCGTAATCGTGCCGCTTGTAATTGATTTCATGCTGCAGACCAAGTTCCTTCACGCGACCGAGCTTCTCGTCGGAGGACGAAGTACCAAACATCTCTACCCCGAGAAGCCGCCCGATCTGCACGGCCGCGGTTCCCACCCCTCCCGCGACGGCATGAATCAGAACGCGTGGAGTACGGGGACCTTCGCTGCGGTGGACAGCCGAGGGCGGCTGCCCATCCATAGTCATTCCCGCCTGCCAGTATCCCAGATAAGCCGTGAAATAGTTCACCGGAAAGGCCGCTGCCTGCTCGTTGGTCCAGTGATCGGGAACTGGCCACAGCATATGGTTGTAGGCTGCGATCTTATCGGCGAAGGCGCCCCACTGCGCGTATCCCATGACCCTGCGCCCCGAGCTTTCTTCAACCCCGGAAAATTCACGCCCGGCGATCAGGGGAGGCGGTGGCGTTCCCGGATATCCGCCTTTCGTCGTCATCACATCGGCAAAGTTCAACCCGCCCGCTGCCACACGGACGATGGTCTGTCCGGACTTGGGGCTGGGCTCAGGGACGTCCTGAATAGCGAGCGCGCCCGGGCCGGACAGGCTGGTGATCATCAGGGCTTTCATGCCGAAAGTGTAGCAGGAGGAAAGGGGAACATCGGACCGATACCCTGCCCCTCCCACGGATTAGCCGCGGGGTATATACTCTTGGCGTTAGGAATACTATCCTCCGGCCGCGCCCCTGTCCGGCCGGAACGGGGCGTTCATTCATTCCCCTTAATTCATGCGCGCCCCGCATGCGCAAGGCCGATTCCCGCTTGGGGCGGTGGGGAAGGGCACGGGTGCATCACCCAGTACCAAAGGGAAAGCTGCATCCGCGGGGAGGTCTACCGTGGATATCATTTTTGTTCGTCTTCTTTTTGTAATCGTTGTAGGGGCCACCTGCTTCGTCATTGAGCCATTTAGCCTTACTCGACCTTGGGATGCAGGCGTAGGACTCCTGATCGGATCGGCCATCGTCCTGTTCGAGTGGAAGCTGCGCATGGTCAGCCTGAAGCGGCTGATCGGGGCGGCGATCGGGAGCATTCTCGGCATCTGTGGCGCTTACCTATTTGCCCTGGTCATTCGCAGTAGCGTCCCTGAGGGACACACTCAAAGCTTCCTGCAGATCCTGGTCATGCTGCTGATGGCCTATGTCGGCCTCATCGTCGGGGCCAACAAGGGCGATCTGCTGAATCTGGCGGCACTGGGCGGAATCTTTGGCGGCGAGAAGCAGGGCAAGAAAAGCTACAAGATCCTCGACACCAGCGTCATCATCGACGGCCGCATCGCCGACATTGCCGAGACCGGCTTCCTCGACGGCATTATTGTGACTCCGCAGTTCGTGCTGCGGGAGTTGCAACTGGTTGCCGACTCTGCCGACTCGCTCAAGCGCAATCGCGGACGCCGCGGCCTCGACATCCTGCAGCGCCTGCAGAAGGTTGCCACCCTGCAGATCCAGATCGTGGAAGACGATTTTCCCGCCGTCCGCGAAGTGGACCTGAAGCTGATCGAACTGGCCAAGCTCTACGAGGGCAAAATCATCACCAACGACTTCAATCTCAACAAGGTTGCCCAGCTGCAGGGCGTCGAGGTCTTGAACATCAACGAACTGGCTAATTCCTTAAAGCCGATCGTGCTGCCCGGCGAGACCATGCGCGTCTTCATCCTGAAAGAAGGCAAGGAATACAACCAGGGTGTGGCCTATTTGGATGACGGCACCATGGTGGTCGTGGACAATGCGCGCAAGATGATCGGGAAGACGATCGACGTCTCAGTCACCTCTGTGTTGCAGACCACCGCCGGGAAGATGATCTTCGGCAAATGGGACGAGCGGGCGGCGTATGCTCGGCAGACGGTCTCCGCTTCGCAGACCGTGGCCGTGCCGGTATCCACGCCGACCGCGCCGGTTGCCAGTGCTACGGTCGAGACGAAACCGGGGGCATAGTCCGCCCGAAAAATTGGGAACAAACCCTCGAGGCGGCCCGTAGAGGGAATCATGCGCTACCAATCCAAAGCGATGATCGGTGACATTCCTGTTCTCTGCGTCGCAGTCGGTCCGGATATTCAATCTCAGCAGGTTCGCGGCCGTGCGGTCGGCGTGATAGCCGTGGGCGATGTGGCGGTTGGCATTATTGCGGTAGGCGCCCTCGCGGCTGGCGTGATCGCCATTGGCGGGCTAGCATTCGGCGTCATCAGCGTGGGCGGTGTTGCGCTGGGATTGATTGCTCTCGGAGGACTCGCCATCGGCGGCGTTGCCGTCGGCGGCCTGGCGGTCGGTATCCGTTCTCTCGGAGGTCTGGCGATCGGCCCACATCCGACGGGCGGCATGCGGATCTACTGGCCTTCTTCATGAGGCTACTGAATCCAAAGACGCCACTCAACCCACGTCGGTGTGTTGAGTGGCGCTCGGGTACTTACCTTCTGCTGGCCGGCGGTACGATCCCATTCATCCGCAGGTATTCCACCATCTGACCGTAATGATCATAAGAGTGGGCGACCGCATCCTCTGCAAACTGAAGTCGGGTGTTCTGCCTGCCCTGGCGATTCAAAGGCTGCACTAAATTTTGCTCGTTGATCGAGGCCGCCGCTCGATGCAGAGCTGCGAAAGAGCCTTTGACGTAATCCATAACCTCGGTCTTGGATCGGACAGCATCAGGCCCCGTCTCAGCCTCCTGATCCGCTGTGGGAGTCTGGCTCAAGATGTACGCAGCCATGCGGTAGTTGTTAGCGGCCAAATGCTTGACTTGTTGCGCGAAAGTGCGCGCGCCGGTGAACTCCCCTGCGGTTGGCGCGAAGAAATATTTCTCCTCCGGCATGGCATCGGCAGCAGATACGACCTCCTTCTCTGCGTTCGAAATCCAAAAATCAAGCGCTTGATTGACGTTAATTTTAGTTTGGCTTAAAGCAACTTGACCGAGCACAACCAAAGACAAAAGCATGAGGGTGCGCGAAAACAGTTTCATAACAGCTCCTTTAAGAATGATGAATTCTTCGGCTTCGAACAGGCGCATGTGCGGACATACTTGTCCCTCTTCATGCGCAGAACATGGAAGGAATTCAGGAGTTAGGAGGTCCGCGGTCGGTTTCAGGCGATCCAATGGAAGAGACAACGAGCGTGGTATCGCATGGACGTGTGACAATCCCGCGTGCGCGTAGCAGCGCACCAGCGATGTCGAACCGGCGAAACTCCGCGAACTGTACCTGGGTAAAACTTCGGAAGCCGCAGCGGTCAGGCCGGGATTTCAGAGTGTGCTCACACTCAGATGCTCTACTCGACGCGATTTTTCCCGCATTACAGGTTTTGACGGTCTTTGCAGCGGAACAGAAGGAGTCAGGCCTGCTATTCGAGGCGGTTACACAGCCGAAGGCAGACGTCGCCAGAGTTGCCACGAGAATGACGCAAGTGATGGAGGTGCGGCGCATGGCGTATCAATGGATTTAGACGCAATTGGCCAGAAAAGGTCATTCCGAATATGCGAGAGTCGATCAGCGATTTCCGGAAATCCTGAAGGGACGAGAAAGGATTGTTGGTCTGATTTGAACTCCAGCCGCTGCGCTCGTATACTGACCACCCGCCATGAAGGTTGTCGTCATTATTCCCGCTGCCGGACTTGGAACGCGTATGGCCCCGGTGCCCAGCGCGATGGATACCAGGTCGAAGAAAGCGCATCCCTCGAAACAGTTCACCGAGTTGGGCGGCACCCCGATCCTCATCCACACGCTGCGGAAGTTTGCTGCCGTGGACGCGGTCAGCGAAATTTGGGTCGCGTTGCGCGAGAATGAGATTGAAGCCTTTCGCGACCGGCTTCAAAAAGAAGACAAAGCGGTGCTCAAGAAGAAAGTCGAACTGGTGGTGGGCGGAGAGCACCGCCAGCAATCGGTCGAGCACGCACTCAACAAAATCTCAGCGACTGCGGATGACATCGTGCTCGTCCATGATGCCGTGCGGCCTTTCGTGACCAAAGAAATCATCCAGGAAGTGATCGAGGCGGCCACGAAGTATGGGGCCGCCATCGCTGGACTGCCGGCAATCGACACCGTCAAGCAAGTCGAACGCACCGCCGAGGGCGCGATCATCAAAACGACCATCCCGCGCGCCAGTGTAGTGTTAGCCCAAACACCGCAGGGATTCCGCTACGACGTGATCAAGAAAATTTTTGACGAGGCAGCCGCCGACGGCTTCACGGGCACCGACGAAGCCTCGCTGGCCGAACGCTCCGGCCACGAAGTCGCCGTCGTGATGGGCTCGCCCAAAAATATCAAGATCACCACGCCGGGCGACATGGAACTGGCAGAGTTCTATCTAAGCAAGTGAGTTATTGAACAGCGGGGCGCAGGCGCGAATACCTTGAAACCTGAAACTCGCAACTCGAAACCCGCCGTTCGCATCGGCTACGGCTTTGACTCCCACGAATTTCGTTCCGCCATTCCGCTGAAGATCGGTGGCATCACATTAGCGCACGACAAAGGTCTCGGCGGGCATTCGGATGGAGACGTGCTGTTGCACGCCATTACTGACGCCCTGCTAGGTGCGATTGCGGCGCCGGACATTGGCGCGCTGTTTCCGCCGTCCGACCCGAAATGGAAGGACGCCGATTCGGCGGTCTTTCTGCGCGAGGCGCTGAAGCGCGTGCGCGATGCTGGGTATGCGGTTGCCAACGTCGATGCCAGCCTGATTTTGTCCGCTCCGAAGATTGGGCCGCATGCATCCGTCATCCGCGCCCGCGTGGCAGAACTTCTCGGTGTGGGCGCCGATTGCGTCGGCCTCAAAGCCAAGACGCCCGAGGGATTGAATCTCGACAACGCGGCCCTGGCGCATGTGGTCGTGCTGCTGGAGAAAGCGCCAAAAGTGCGCCGTAAAAAAAGAAAAAAGTAGTAGGCCTCATGAAGCTAACGCGACGTTTTACAGTGTCCTTCAGCTTGTTCCTTGCGACCATCGGAATCAGCCTTGCGCAACAGCCTGCACCACGCCACGTCGACGTGCCCGACACCACCGCTCGGGCTGAAGATGTCGGCACGATCGATGGGATCATGAAAGCGTTTTACGACGTGATTTCCGGCCCGGCGGGCCAGCCGCGGCAGTGGTCGCGCGATCGAACGCTGTACATTCCCGACATCCGATTCGTCGCCATGTCAGAAGACAAGAGCGGGCAACCGCGTGCCCAGGTCGTCAGCCATCAGCAGTTTGTGGACTCCTCCGACGCTGTTCTCGTGAAGGAAGGATTTTATGAGACCGAGATTCACCGAGTCACTGAGAGATTCGGGAATATTGCGCATGTATTCAGCACTTATGAAAGCCGCAACAAAGCTGATGGGCCGGTGATTGCGCGCGGCATTAACAGCGCAGAACTATTTTTTGACGGCAAGCGCTGGTGGATCGCATCGAACATCTGGGACGACGAGCGGCCCGACAATCCATTGCCGGCGCAGTATTTGCCCGCGAAAAATCCCACGAAATAACACGGAAGACCGGGTGCGTCAGCGTGCCGCTCGTACCAGCGCATCGAAAATTGCCCGCGATGCGTTATCGTCGTCCACCGAGCGCTCGGGATGCCATTGCACGGCCAGCACGAAATGATCGGGCGAAGTTCCTTCCAGCCCTTCGATGATGCGGTCGTCCGGGCAGCGAGCGACGATTCGCAGGCCGCTACCGATGGCGTCAGCGGATTGGTGATGGGAAGAATTCACAGGCATGATGAGGCCGTTGCCCCCGGCGATTACGTCCGCTAGCTGTGAGCCTGGTTCGATCTCCACCGTGTGTGCGACGGGGACTTCCTTGCCCGCTTCGTGATTCACTTTGGTCCGCGTGGCCTCGGGCAGGAAATCCGGGATGTGTTGGATCAGCGATCCGCCGCGAAAAACATTCAGGCTCTGCAGGCCATAGCAGATGCCGAGCACGGGTTTGCGGTGAGCGTAGGCGTCAGCGAGCAGGAGGTCATCTACTTGTTCGCGGCGCGCATCGGCGGCGGCTGAACGCGGTGAAGGCGGCTGCTTGAACCTGGCAGGATTGACATCGGCGTTGCTGCCCGGCAGCAGCACAGCATCGCACGCCGCGATCAACTTTTTAATCTCAGCGGCGGTTTGATCGAGCGGAATGCGAACCGGCTCCGCGCCGGCGAGCACAATCGCGCGTTCGTACTGCGGAATCGCGCGCTGGCCGTATTCGTGATTGGTCGAATGCGGCATGGGGATGGCGACGCGGACCGGCACGAACTAGCCCATCCTCTCGATCGCGGTGAGAGTCTTGGCCTGGCGGTAATGGCGGACTTCCATGGCGACAGCGAGCACGAAAATGATGGTGCCGGCGACCAGCGCCGTGGGCAGCGCGATCATGCGGTAGGCGATGCGCATGTCGGGATGAATCCCGCGCAGCAGCGACACCGAGACGACGCCGAGAATGCCGAGCAGCAGGCTGACCGCGAAACAGAGCAAGGTGCCGATGAAAGTGACCACAAGAATGCGCGCGGGGACGCCATACCAGCGGGGGGAGCGGTTTGCGGATGGCATTCGGTCGAACTCCGTTCTTCAGGCGCGGCGTTTGTAGAGGACGGCGAATTCGAAGCCCTTGTTGGGCGGGAACAATTCGGCGACCTTGCGCAAACGCTCGGCGAGCGCGGAAGGCGCGAGCAGCGGATAATCGCGCTCGCGCAAATCGTAATAATCGACGTCGAGATAAAGCGAGAGCAGGTAGATGGAAATGGTGTCGGAGAAGGTGGCTTCGAAATATTCGGTTTTGTAACGCTCGGCATCGGGGCCGTGGGCGGTGGCGAGCTTGCGGGCTTCCCAGGCATCGAGCGAAGTTTCGCCGCGGACGCCGGCTTCGGCCTGGCTCCAGGCAAGTTCGCTGAACTCGTGCGAGACTCCGGCGCGCTCGACCAGGGCGTGGCCCACATTGATGTAGAACTCGAAGGCGACGGAGAACTTGTCATCCATCAGGCGCGTCGAAATGAAGACGCATTGCGAGTCGCCGAGATTCAGGTTGCGATGGCAGACGGCATTGTCGCTGAGCGCGACGTCGTAGCGGTCGGCGATCAGCGTGTCGTCTCCCTGGCTGACAGTTAGCGGGACGAAATAGTAGGCTTTGCGCTCGAGCGCGGAGGCGATGCGCGCTGGAACAGCCGCGACCATCCGCTCCAGGTCGAAGGAATTGACGGCAACTTCTCCGGCGGCGGCGTAGCAAACTCCATTGGGCGCCTGGGAAACCGGGGTGAGCCGGACGACCTCGGCGGGACTGCGCGTGATGGCCGGAGCTGCTTGGGACATTGCAGCCTTCATTCTACACACAGCCTGCGAAAAGAGATTCGAGCGACGATGCGGACTCCACGTGCGTTTATTTGTTGCGTATGCGATTCACGTAAAATCTTCAAAACATGGGACTTAGGGTCGCGGCACCTGGTTTTGTATCCGCAAAATCTTGAATCTAAATGAGTTACAGGCAAAATCTTCCAGAATATAGACTTAGCATCAATTCGGAGAGCCCAAGCCGTTCAGATTAAGTGGATGACGATCTTCTGCGGCACGTAAGACTCTGCCGCCCCCGAGGGCATCTGAATCTCCAACTTGCCGAATTTACTGAGGACTGCTCCTTCCACCGAAGACACTTGGCTGGGGTTCCACACATCGAGTTCATAGCGGGCTCCCGCCCGTCCGGAAACGTCAAGCGTCAACTGCGATCGAGAGTCGTTCCACGATTCAGACAGGATTCGAAGCCCGCGACTGGCGCTTCCGAGAGGCGGGAGGGCATTCGAGAGCGTCACGCCGAAATCATTCTTAAGGCGAATCGTGAGGGTAGTTGACGAGCCATTCACGGGGACACGCAAGGCCAAGTGCTGGTCATTCGCATTGGGCAGCATTTTGAAGGCGACTGGGCGGCCGTTCATCTGCACGCCGACAATTCTGGTGCGCAAGCTGAAGGCGGGAGAGAACTCCACTGAGCAATCGCCATTTCCGGTTCGTTTGATTTCGAGCGTGAGCGTGTCGGCAGTCTTGCGATATTGAAAGTCCACTCCAACTCCGCCGACGTGAGCGTTGCGGATCGCAAAAGCAGTCCAGTCCGCCGGAACATGCGGGGCCAGCGTGATCTGGTGGGTTGCGGCGTCGGTCTGCAAACCAAACATCCCGCGCAGAATGGGGCTCACGACCATTGCCGCCGACCAAATTTGATGCGGCGAACTGGTCGCGAAGGATTGGTAGTAATCCCCCGACAGAACTTCTGTGAAGTGTCCGAGCGCGCCATCGAGCCCGAGCAAAGCATTCGCCCGCAGATTGTTGTAAGCAGGAAAGGCGCGGTGATACCTGTACTCGCCCACCGAAGCCCATCCGGTGAACAGCGGCCACACTGCGCCATAGTGATAGCCTGAGCCGTCGTATACCTTCGACTGCTGCGAGATGATTCGCATGCCCCAGTCAGTCTGGTGCTCCTCAGCGGCAAGGTGCGTAATGGTCTGGTCGGCATGGTTCGCGTCCGGCAGGCCGAACCACATCGGCACCGTGGTCAGCACGCTGACTTCATCCACACGCTGGTTATCCTGCTTCAGGGCGAATGCGTAGCTTTTGATTTCCGGAGACCAGAACGCCTGATCCAGTGCAGGTTTACTGTGATCAAACTCAGCCGCAGCTTGCTGGCTGATGTCATTCTTGTCCAGCAGCCGCGCCAGATTCGAAAGCGCCTGCAAAGCCTGAACCCCCAGCCCGGCTTGGTAGTACTCGTTCTTGACCGGAAGCAGCGGGCCGCCTTCGACCCAGCCGTGACCGATGCCTATATTCTGCGCGAATCCCTGGGCATCGTAAGTCGAACGCAAGAACTGGTAAGCGCGCCACACGTTGTCCCATTTCTCGCGGGCAAATTCCACATCGCCGCTCTGCACCGCATAATCATTCATCGCAATGATGAACAGCGGCGTCGCATCGGCGGAAACGTACGGGTAGGGATAGTCCTTGAACCACGGAACCAGGCTGGCGCTTTGCGAGATTTCGTGGGGAACCTTGCCGTCGTCGCGCTGATACTTGCTGATGAAATCCAGAGCCGTGCGCGTGGTCGCATAATCGCCTTCTGCGTTGAGCGCGAGCGAAGTCCACAACGAATCCCTGCCAAAGAACCAGGCAAACCCTGGACGCTGGCTCACTCCCGAAGTGCGATATCCGGCGACCAGCCCGGTGCCGAGATAGGGATTGTTCACCAGCCCCTGAATCGTGCTGATGCGCGCCCAATCGTAAGCCTGCTGCAAGTCCGCGTCGGGCAGCTCGAGGCTGACAGTCTTGTCGAGATAGGTGCGGTAATAGTCCGCTGACTGGCGTGCAACTTCCGCAGCAGAACCCAGCAAATGCTCATAGACCTTGGTTGCGTCGGCGAGGCCGGCAACGGAAGCAGCGATTACCATGACCTTCGTGTCTTTCCCTTTTTCAGTGACACCCAGGCGAAAGGTGTTTTCATCCGAGGCGGAGTAGTTCGTTTGATACGCGAGGTGGGCACCTTCCCCAGTGGGCGATCCCACAAACGCCGCAAACTTCCGCGCCTCTTCTCCAAAAACGAAGGCGCGCTCTTTCGCGCTCCAATTTACGTAGGTTCCTCCAAGCGCTGCCGGCCACTCCAATTGAAAGTCTCCGGTGAATCCGGCCTCAATCTCGAGCGGTTGCTCGGTTTCGACCTCCAGTTGAATCACTGCACCGGCCTCATTGACCGGCACGCAAAGTGTTTCGCGCACCCGAAAAGAATCTCCCACGTACAGAATCGAAGCCGACTCTGGGTGAACCGTCAGGGTCCGCGCCAGGCTGGCGGCGGGCAGCGCGCGATCGCCTACATGAAATGTCAGGTGAAAGTCGCGGAAGATTTTCAGGGGATAGACCCAAGCTTCAAATCGCCCAGTCTCGTCTCCAAATAACCCGGCGCGCTCGCCGACGACTGGAAGAAACTCCCAGCTGCGGATGGTGCGCGTGAGTTCCAGAGGGGGATTGCTCGGCGAAATTGTCTGTGGAGCAGCGGCCGTTATCGCCAACAGCCAGATCGCGGCCAGCCAAAACGGGCTCCGGATGCGGTTTTTGCGGGCAATGTGCGCCGCGGGGAGGAAGTTAAGATTCATTGCAGTCTTCTCTTAAGATGGTGTGCGGCCCGTCCTGAGCTTGCAAAGTCGGGCATCCCTGAATATAAGGAAGTAGGGGCGAATTCTAGCACGAGCCACGTGGGCCAGGTAGCGACCTCTTGTTCCCTTCACGCCGCGTTTTTCTGAAGTCACTGAGCCGCTCAGCGCTCGTGCTGTCGCTGGAGAGCGTGCTGGCCCTGGCGCGTCCACGCTGGCTGCACGCCAATCCGCGGCCGCAACAAAAGCCCACTCCTCAAAAGGAGGATCCGCCCGCCGATCCCGGCGTCAGCTTTCTGAACGTCGCGCGCGAGGCCGGGCTCAACGCGAAAACAATTTTTGGCGGCGAGCACAAAAACAAATACCTGCTCGAAACCACGGGCTGCGGAGTCGCCTTTTACGACTACGATAACGACGGCTGGCTCGACATTTTCCTAGTGAACGGCACGCGCCTCGAGGGTTTTCCCGCAGGCAGCGAGCCCACGTCTCATTTGTTTCGCAATAATCGCGACGGCACCTTCACCGATGTGACGCTGAAAGCCGGAGTCGCCCACTCCGGCTGGGGCCAGGGATGCTGCGTGGGCGACTTCGACAACGATGGCTGGGACGATCTGTTCGTCACCTATTTTGGAAAGAACGTTCTCTACCACAACAACGGCGACGGCACCTTCACCGATGTCAGCCAGAAGGCCGGCGTGATGGGCAAGGGCAAGCGATGGAATACCGGGTGCGCCTTCGTCGACTACGATCGCGACGGGCGCCTCGACCTCTTTGTCGCGAACTACATTGATATGGATCTAGCGACCGCGCCCGTGCCCGAATCCGGTCCGTGCCTCTACAAAAGCATCATGGTCGCGTGCGGTCCTCCTGGATTGCAGGGTGGAAAAAATATTCTCTATCACAACAACGGCGACGGAACCTTTACTGACGTCTCCGAGTCCGCAGGAATCTTGAGCGCGAACGGCACCTACGGCCTGGGCGTGCTGACTGCCGATTTCGACAATGACGGCTGGCCCGACATTTATGTCGCGGATGATTCGACTGCCAGCGCGCTGTATCAGAACAAAAAGAATGGCAAGTTTCAGGACATCGCCATCGAAGCGGGATGCGCGCTGAGTCCGGATGGCAAGCCGCAAGCCGGCATGGGAGTCTCCGCCGCCGACTACGACATGGATGGCAATCTCGACATCGTCAAAACAAATTTCGCCGGAGACACGCCTTCGCTCTACCACAATCAAGGCGGAGCCAGCTTCGAAGATACGACCTTCACCGCGGGGCTTGGAGCGCACACGCAATTTCTCGGCTGGGGCTGCGGCTTTTTCGACATGGACAACGACGGCTGGCCCGACATCCTGATCTGCAACGGGCATGTGTATCCGGAAGTCGAGCAGTTGAAGACCGAGGCCGGTCACGCGCAACGCAAGCTGCTCTACCAAAATTTGCACAATGGCCGATTTGCCGACATTTCGTTTCAAGCAGGCCCCGGAATTTCGGAGCCGAGCGCCTCGCGGGGCGCGGCGTTTGGCGATTTTGACAACGACGGCGACATTGATGTCGTGGTGAATACGGTCAATGATTACCCGCAGCTTTTGCGCTGCGATTCGAAGCTCGACCACAACTGGCTCAAGGTTCGTACTCTCGGAACGAAATCAAATCGCAGCGGCATCGGGGCGAGGCTGGTGTGCGTGACGCACGTCGCCGGAGAATCCAAGCCGCACCGGCAGATCGACGAAGTCCGCAGCGGCGGCGGCTATTTCTCGCAGAATGATCTGCGCGTTCACTTCGGCTTAGGAAACGCCGAGAAGGTCGACCTGATCGAGATTCATTGGCCCAGCGGACAAGTTGATTCGCTGAAGGACGTGAAGGTGAACCAGGTGATCTACGTCAAGGAAGGGGAGGGCATCGCCCGGACGATGCAGTTCCCTAAAACTCCTAAGCCCGGCAAGTAGGCTTACTGCTTCTTCTTGGGATCGGGCTCGACGGGCGTGCCTGACCCTTCGGTGACAGTGTGGACCTGATTCACTGCCAGATTTGCGAACCGCTCAATCGATCCGCTGGGCCAGTGAATTTCCACCCAGTCGATCTTGTCCGCTTTGCCCAGCCCGAAGTGAACCCGCATATCGCTGTTCGAAATGTAACTGGAGCCGCTGCGAACCTCGTCAACCAGAACACGGTCCCCGGCTTTCACCTGAACTTTGGCCCCAATGCCGTCATGATTTGATTTGGTGCCGACGGTGTGAATCGCCACCCAGTGATTGGGAGTATGAAGTTGATTCACCAGCAGGCTGGGCGCGGCATTCATGTTATTGATGACCGCCGATATCCGGCCGTCATTCCATAAATCGCCGACGGCCAGGCCGCGCGATGAGGCTGCCGTGGTGATGCCTGCACCGGCCGAAGCAGAAATGTCGCTGAACGTCCCGTCGCCATTGTTGTGATAAAGAATGCGCGGCTCTTTGTAGTTGCTGCCCAGGTGCTGGCTGTCCACCTCGGGATAGACATGCCCATTCACCAGCAGTAAATCGGGCCAGCCGTCGTTGTCGAAATCGAGGAACATCGTTCCCCAGCCCAGATACTGCGTGTAGAGCCCCAGTCCCGCCGCCGAAGTTGCATCGTTGAACGTGCCGTCGCCGTTGTTCTTGTACAGCGTCGAAGTATCGTCGGAGAAATTCGTTTTGAAAATATCCAGATGCCCATCGCCGTTGAAGTCGCCGATGGTCGAACCCATGCCGGCCTGCTCGCGTCCATCTTCGTTAAAAGCCGCGCCGGCAGTGACCGCGACGTCGGTGAAGGTCCCATCGTGATTGTTGCGGTAAAGAATGCTGGGCGTGCTGTCGCAGGCGATGAAGATATCGGGCCAGCCATCCTCGTCGAAATCTAGCGTCGAGATACTGAATGCGTAATGCCCGTCGGTGCGATCGATATGCGCCTTCGTGGTGACGTCTTCAAACGTACCGTCGCCCCGGTTGTGGTAAAGAATATTCTTCGATCCCGCCAGCCCGCGCGGCCCACACATCACCGGAACTCCCTTCCAGATGCAGGTGGGGCGCTCGCCCGGAGCAGGCGCGTTCGCCAGATCGAAGTCCACATAATTCGACACCATCAAGTCGAGATGCCCGTCGCGATCGTAGTCCACAAAAGCGCAGCCGGTGCCCCAGGCTTTGCCCGAGCCGGCGACGCCAGCCTTCTCCGCAATCTCGGTGAACACTCCATGATTGTTGTGATACAGCCGGTTCTTGCCGTAGTAGGTGATGTAAAGATCGTCCCACCCGTCGTTGTCGTAGTCGCCGACGCAAACGCCTTGTCCCCAGCCGGTCGCGGTCAAGCCCGCCTTGGCGGTCACATCCGTAAAAGTGCCATCGTGATTGTTGTGATAGAGCCGATTGGTCGGCCCCTGGCTTGCAGGGAATCCCTCGAGCCTGGTGCCATTGACGAGAAAGATGTCGGGCCAGCCGTCGTTGTCGTAATCAAAAATCGCAACGCCGTTCCCGGTGGTCTCAATGATGTACTTCTTGGTATTCACCCCGCCAAAGACGTTCTGTGCCGTGAGCCCGGCTTTTTCGGCGATGTCGGTGAAATTCGCGAGCGGAGCAGGCGCCGTCGCGGTTTTAGTTTGCTGCGCAAATAGGGCCAGTCCAGAAAACAGGAAGTATCCGCAAACGAGCAAGCGCAGCGCGTGGCACGTAGGAGAGGAGGAAATCTGAAATCGCATGGGCCCCAGTTGATGTTAGGGCGGCCCTGCCGAAGGGTCAAGCGTGTGAAGGTAGCGGCGGCATCGTGCCGGCTATTTCAGAACCGGCGCTTCGGCCACCCCGACGTACTTATCCGCGCCACCGTAGTAGAACAGGTACCGGTCTCCCCGCTTCACCATGCCTTCGACAAAGACAACGTTCGGCACCTGCCCGACTTTTTCCCAATCTTTCTCGGGAGTGAACAGTGGCGCGTCACTTCGCCACAGCAGTTTTCGCGGATCATTCCGATCGAAGATCGCGATGCCTGTTCGATAGACCAACTTGTCATCAGCCCCGTTGTAAACGAGAACGATTCCTTTGTCCGTGAGAATCGGCGCGGGTCCCGGTTCGGCAACGCGCGAATCGAACATTCCTGGCCTGACCGGCAAAACCGGCGTATCGCTGGCCTCAGTCCAATGAATCAAATCGGGCGACGATGCCAGCCCTGCCTGATCTTTGGCGTCCGCGCTTGTGCCCAGAAAATACATCCAGTATTTGCCGTTGATCTTCTCCGGCACGATCGCGCCCGACTTCGTCCACTTCACATTCCAGTTGCCTTTATTCGCCGGAATGATCACACCTTTGCGATCCCAGTGAATCAGGTCTTTCGAAGTCGCCAGGCAAAGCTGCGCGTCGTTCTTGTTGTAGCCCGTGTAGGTCAGATAGTACGTGTCGCCGAACTGAACCAGACGCGGGTCTTCCACTCCGCCATCTTTTTCATACTCTGTTGACGGGCTGAATACCGGCTCATCGCGACTAGTGAAATGGATTCCATCACCGCTCTCGGCGTATCCCAGACGCGATGTGCCTTGCTGATCCTGCGCGCGATAGAGCATCACGATCTTGCCGTCGCGCACCATGACGGCGGGATTGAATGTTCCGGCCGATTCCCAGCCGGTTCCGCGCGGAGAGATCACAGGAGTGTCCGCTACGCGCCGCCATGCGCCGAAGGGTAAGCGCTCTCCCGCTTGCGCGCACAAACCCGCCAGCAAAATGAGCAGTACGACGGTTCTCGAAGATAGGAAACGAAAAATCCGCATGGGTTCCTTTTGGGCCGGCGCATGGGCAGGCATTAAAAAACGGCAGGGCCGACCCCCTGCCGTTTGGCCAATTCTTTTTGGTTCCAGCTATTTCTTGTTTACGTGCTTCTTGAGTTCGGCCCCAGGGGTAAATTTCGCAACTTTTCGGGCGGCGATTTTGATGGTAGCGCCGGTTTGTGGATTGCGGCCGTTTCGTGCTTTTCGCTGCGAAACGGAGAATGTGCCGAAGCCTATCAACGCCACGCGATCTCCTTTGCGGAGGGCGCCCGTGATGCTGTCGACGGCGGTATCAATGGCGGTAGTTGCCTGCGCTTTGCTGATCTCGCAAGCGCCTGCGATCCTATCGACCAGATCGGCTTTGTTCATAGTTGCTCCTCGCAGGTCTCTTTCATACCCAGCCTGCACCGGGCAGAAAAACGGCTTCTGACTGAGTTGGGAAACCTGATGGTTGGTATTGTCCTCCGTCTGGGGCGAATGTCAACTGTGAAAATCCGCGCCAGAAGCCCGTTTCGCACCTCCTTCGCCCCAATTCGGCCAGCCGGGGCGGCTTTTCGCACATGCCTGCCGGGTTTTCCTCTGTCCTCCACAGGTGCCGCCCTTCCTTCACAGGATGTACACAGCCAGTCAAGGATTCCGCCTTGCGCAAAACTGGTCTGCGGGTGCAAAGTCGAAATAGAAGCGTTTCTCCAGAGGATTGATGTCAGTGATCAAGGCCCCCGCAGAAGTTTGCCCGTTGTGCGACGGCACCGGATGGAAGCCGGCGCCCGCCGCTGCTACGAAAGATCGCCGGGTCACGCGGTGTGATTGCCAGTTGCGCTCGCGCGCGCAGTCGTTGCTGACGGCGGCGCGCATCCCGCGGCGTTACGAGCACTGCGAACTTACGAACTACGATACCGACTTTCCCGGAGCCCATTCTTCGCTGGCGGAGGCTCATTTCGTGGCCTCGAATTTCGCCAAGAAGTGCGATCCCCGCGGAGACAAGGGACTGCTGATCATTGGCAAGATCGGCACTGGAAAGACTCACCTGGCGGTGGGAATCCTGAAGGAGCTAATTCTGAACCGGGGCATCTCGTCGCTGTTCTATGACTATCGCGAACTGCTGAAGGAAATACAGAACTCCTACAACGCGACCGTCCAGACTACCGAGCTCGACGTGCTTCGGCCGGTATTCGAGACGGACGTTCTGGTGCTCGATGAACTGGGGGCGGTGAAGCCTACGGAATGGGTGTGGGACACGGTCAGCCTGATTCTGAACACGCGCTATAACGATAACCGCACCACCATCATCACCACGAACTTTGAGGACCAGCCGGCTGCCGGGGTTTCCGGATCGCTGTCGGCGGCCCGAGCGGCCAGCCGTGGCGAAACGTTAGGAGACCGCATCGGGGAGCGCATGCGCTCCCGGTTGCACGAGATGTGCCGCATTATTACACTCGATGGCACTGACTTTCGCCAGAAGTTCCGCAGCGCTAACTTCCGGTAAATTCCACTTGCCAAGGATCCACGCGGATCTCGCGGATCAAACGTTCATTTTCGTGACTCTGTGCCCCGGTGGTGAATTCCCTCTAGAATCGTGAGTGTGCTGAGCGATCGCCTGGAATTCGCGCCGGAGCGGGATGCCGAAGTATTTGCTGCGGCGCCTGCCGCGCCCGCGGTGTTTCTGTTACGAGGGCACGACGCCCAGGCTGAGCCCTACGTCAGCAAAACCGCTGACCTGCGGCGCCGTCTGAAGCGGCTGCTTGGGCCGGTTGAAGAGCGCACCAGGAAACTCAATCTTCGCGATCGCGTCTGCTCTATTGAGTACACGCCCACCGGGTCTGACTTCGAGTCCGGATTTCTGCTCTACCGTGTGCTGCGGGAGGCATTCCCCAAGACTTACCAGCATCGGATGCGGTTTCGGTTTGCGCCCTTAGTCAAACTGCATCTCGAGAACGAGTATCCGCGAGCCTCCATAACGACGCGGCTCGGCAAGCTCAACGGTCCCGTGTTGTACTATGGCCCCTTCGTTTCGCGCGTCGCAGCTGAGAAGTTCATGAATGACTCGCTCGACTTTTTCAAGATGCGGCGCTGCGTCGATGACCTGCATCCCGACCCGAAGTTTCCAGGGTGCATTTATTCGGAGATGAAGATGTGTTTGGCGCCTTGCTTCAAGGGATGCAGCGACGAGGAATACTCGGCCGAAGTGAAGCGCGTGCAAACCTATTTCGATTCGCGGGGCGATTCTCTGCTCCGCGAGTTTTCGGATCAGCGCGAAGCTGCCTCAGCAAGTCTGGCGTTCGAAGAGGCCGCCGGGATTCACGGCAAGATAGAGAAACTTAAGCCGACTGTCGCCCAACTTCCTGAGATCGTCCAGCGCCTCGACCGTTTGTCGGCGCTGATGATTCAGCCCAGCCATATCGCGGGTGCGGTCGCCTTCTTCCGCGTCGATTGCGGACGTCTTGCAGGGCCCGTTCCCTTTTTCATCCAGGCCGCCGAGCACACGAAATCGCAATCCATGGAGTCGCGAGTGCAGGAAGCGCTGCAATCATTTCCGCCGGCGAAGCCAAAATCCGCGCTTGAGACCATGGAGTACCTCGCGCTTCTCAAGCGCT
>Ga0209166_10001636_pt1 | contig 18301 bp, 17 predicted proteins | sample Coa_R1_3_FD_187151 | JGI IMG/M metagenome (GOLD analysis project Ga0209166, IMG submission 187151) | Surface soil microbial communities from Centralia Pennsylvania, which are recovering from an underground coalmine fire - Coalmine... | ecosystem: Environmental > Terrestrial > Soil >... | reverse complement strand
GACGTGCTTGCAGACCTTCCAGGCGAAAAGCATGGCGCGTGTTTCTTCCGGCGTGGGAGGACGTTTCGTGACGACCTTAAGATCGGCATCGGAGAGCACGCGGGTGTCATTGTCTTGCACGAGCATGCCGCCGGAAACGTTTTTTAGAACCCATTTCTGACTGGCAGGGACGACCTCGACGAGGCGAAGATTTTTCTTGGAGGCGAACTTAGCTTTGGCGGCTGGGTCGAAGGCGGGGGCGGCGATGACTTCGAGGAAAAGCTTGTGCATCTCCTCGGCGGCTGCGGCGTCGATGGGGCGATTGACGCCGATTACGCCGCCAAAGGCGGAAACCGGATCGCATTCGAGGGCGCGTTTGTATGCTTCCGCAAGGGTGTTGCCGGTTGCGGTACCGCAGGGATTGGTGTGCTTGATGATGGCGACTACGGGCTCATCAAACTCCTGGGCAAGGTCCCAGGCGGCCTGCAGATCGACGATGTTGTTGTAAGAAAGCTCTTTGCCCTGCAGTTGGCGCGCATTTGCCACGCCCGCCCCGGAGCCGTCTGAGTACATGGCGGCTTTCTGGTGAGGATTTTCGCCGTAGCGCAGGTCGAGGACTTTGTGGAAGGAGAAACGCAAGCTTGCTGGAAATGGACCTTCCTGCTGCACCTGGAAGGAGTCGGCGGTAATCCTTTCGAGAGTCGAAGCAATGGCGGAATCATAGGCGGCAGTGGTGGCAAAGGCTTTTTGGGCGAGGCGCCACTTAGTTTCGCGCGTGAGCGTGCCGCCTTGCCGCTCCAACTCGGCCGCAATGGGCTCGTAATCCGCGGGAGATGTCACGATGGCGACGTCCTGAAAATTCTTGGCCGCGGAGCGGATCATCGAGGGACCGCCAATATCAATGTTCTCGATTAATTCATCGAAACGAACTCCGGGCTTAGCCGCCGTTTTTTCGAATGCGTAAAGGTTCACCACCACCATGTCGATCGCGGCGATGCCATGTTCAGCAACGGCAGCAACATGCTTGGGATTTTCGCGGCGATGGAGAATTCCGCCGTGGACTTTGGGATGAAGCGTCTTAACCCGGCCATCGAGCATTTCGGGGAATCCCGTGAGGTCGGAAATGTCCTTCACAGAGATGCCGGAGTCACGCAGAAGCCTGGCGGTTCCTCCAGTCGAGATCAGTTCGATGTTGAGGGCGGAGAGTTTACTGGCGAACTCGACGAGTCCGGTCTTGTCGGTGACGGAAAGGATGGCGCGGTGGATTTTAGGATTGGCTGACATGAGGCCCTTTGACTTCTTTGCACGGATTTACACGGATGATCACGGATTTAGAGACAGATTTTTTTCGGTTCTTGTAATCCGCCGAAATCGCGCGGATCCCTGGCGAAATGAGGTTGCTTGAATCGTGAACGGAAAATTCTATCAGCAGATCGGGCGAAAGGCATTAACCACGAAGGGCACGAAGGTTCACTAAGTTTAAGAGCTTACTGCAACGCTGCAGTTGGGGGATTGCTTACGTTTTTGCTTTAGCTTTCAGTTTAACGTGGCCTTCGGTGATTTCAACGGAGTATTCGACGTCGTTGCAGTGGTATTGCTTGCGGATTTCCTCGGTCTTTTTCTGGACGAAGGCGGTGAAGGAATCGATGTTTCCGGAGACGTTCTCTCCGGCTTTCTTCTTGGCGGCAACCAGGGTGTTATAGAGGCGCTCGACCTGCTCGCGCTCGCTCTGGTCCACACTGTGCAAAGTGAAATGCTGCGAGGAACCTGCGGCCGCGCCATGGCTTACCCCATACACGGGATGGTGCTGCGCTTTGTGTTCGTCTTCAGCGACACGAACTCCCTGTACGGAGAGTAGAGCGTCCTGGGGACGCCGATAACCCTCTTCGCGGATACGGGACTTCTTGCGCCACAGGTCGCTATAGATCGCATAGCGCTGCGCCATTTCGTTGTAGCGGTATCGCTGGGAAAAGTTCATGCGGCCGCCATCGGAGAATTTCCGCAACAAGGCCAGCACCTTCCACTCGATATCAGTGGGAGGCCGCTTTTGCGGATTGCTGAAGAAGATTTCATACTCGATCTTCAGGCGGCGCAGTTGGGAATCGAGTACGTTCAGCTCTTCGTCGGTGGTCACAGATATCTCCATGCACAGTGTAGTGAGCGGGGTGGCAGGAGGGGAGGTACCCATCGGTCACGAAGGGGATGGTACGAAAGTAAGTAGGAGTTAAAAGTTAGGAGCAAGAAACCCGGGCGAAGGTGCAGTCGCTTCAATGTCACAACTGCGGTTTAGAGAAGGAATTCTCGAAGCTCGCCGCTATTTCCCGGCATTGGACGCCATTTTCTTGACCATGGCGAGGAGTAACTTGCGGTCGCTGTCGTTGAGATTAGTGGAGTAGCGGCGGATCTGGCTGAGGAAGCGAACCTCGTCGTCAGAGAGCTGGGGAAGTCCCTTGGAGCCGTTGGTGTGGCCCGATTCGGAAAAGAATTGGGAAAGTGGCAATTCCATGGCTCCCGCAATCTTGGAGAGCGTGTCGAGCGATGGAATGGTGTGGCCGTTTTCGACGCGAGAGAGGTAGCAGCGAAGAAGACCGGTGCGTTTTTCGATGTCGCCCTGGGACATGCCCTTCTCAAGCCGGAAGTTGCGGATGGTCTCGCCGATATTCATCGTAGGGAGCATTTCAGGATGGGTCATAGTAACCAGAGCGGCAACTTCTGGCAAGGGGAAATTTGTGCCATGCGGCGGACATTCGTGCCATCTGAGAAGTACATGGGCGGGAGCAGGATTGACGGGCTGGGACAGCACGTTACTTTTACAGCGTGAAAGGAATTATCCGGGCGGGAACCGGCGTCCCGGGCGGTTTTGAGAGCAACCGCGGCGGTTATTTTTTAAGATTTGCGGCGAGGAACTCGACGGTGCGCTGCCAGGCATCGGCTGCATCAGCCGGGCGATATCCGTCTTTGTTGTTGGGATTCTCGAAGGCGTGCCCGGCGTCATCGTAAATCTTAATTTCGATCTTCTTGCCCATGTGATCGAGCGTCTCTCCGAACTTGCGAACGTCTTCCGGCGGAATGCCTTTGTCCTGCGCACCGAAGAGACCAAGGATGGGTGCGTTGATTTTCTTAAGGGCGTCGGTATCGGTGGCGAGATGGCCGTAGTTGATGACATCGGCGGCGAGCGTGGGCTCCTTTAGGGCGACGTCGAGGGAGTAGCCTCCGCCCATGCACCATCCGATGGCGCCAATACGATCCTTCTTCACGTTAGACTGGGACCCCAGAAACTCGAATGCGGCGTGCAGGTCGCGCTTGGCACGGTCTTCAGGAACTCCGCGCATGATCTGGTGAGCCTCGTCGGGCGTAGTTGCGACCTTCCCGCGGTAGAGATCGACGGCCAGCGCAACATAGCCTTGATCCGCTAATCTTGACGCTTGCTCTTTGACCCAATCATTCAGGCCCCACCATTCGTGAATCACAATCAGTCCTGGGAACGGGCCCTTGCCCGCCGGCGTGTAGACAATGCCTTGCACGGTTTCGTCGCCGCTCTTGTAGGAGACGGTTTTGTTGTCGGCAGCAAAGACAGAGATTGCGAAGAGGATAACGAAAGCGAGCAGGAGGGCGTTCTTCATGACGTAGGTCCTTTCGGTGCGGAACATTTTGAGCAAATCGATGCGAGATTACAACTCTAGCTCCATATAGAGGGCACCGTCGATCGGGTTCGCGCGGTAAGGCGGGATTTCGCGGAACCCAATCTTGCGGTACATGGCTACGGCATCTTTCATCACGGGTTCGACGGTGTCGAGGCGTATGCGCTGATAACCGATCTGGCGGGCTTCAGCGATGATGCGGCTGGCGAGCGCGCGGCCGAGGCCCTTGCCGCGGAATTGCCGGCGAAGATAAAGACGCTTCATTTCGCAGATGCCGTCCTCAAGTTTGTGGAGCGCCACGCAACCGGCAAGTTGGCCATTGTATTCGGCAAGCAGAAGGCGTCCGGCGGGTGGGGCATAATCTCCCGGCAGGCCCGCGAGTTCCTTGTCGAAGCTCTGAAAACAGAGGCTGAAGCCCAGGGATTGGGCATACTCGAGGAAGAGTCCTCTGGCTTGGGCGATCTGGGCCGGCGAATCGGCTTGGACGAATGAAAGACCTTTCACCACAGAGGACACAGAGGTCACAGAGGAACATCGAGAAGCTTCTGGTTTTGCGTTCATGATTCCTCTCGTCGTGTCCCGTGCGGCTTATCGTCTATCCCATCAGCATGCCGCCGTTTACGCTCAGCACGTGGCCTGTGATGTAAGACGCTTCATCAGAGGCTAGGAAAGCGACGGCGCTGGCGACATCGTCGGGGGTTCCGACCCGGCCCAACGGGATCTGTTTCACGGCATTCTGTTTGAATTCGTCGCTCAGCGTCGCGGTCATCGCGGTTTCAATGAAGCCCGGGGCGACGGCATTGCACGTAATGTTGCGAGAGCCCACCTCGCGGGCGATGGCCATGGTGAGGCCGATCAATCCGGCTTTGGATGCGGCGTAGTTGGCTTGCCCGGCTTGGCCCATCTGTCCGAAGACGCTGGTGATATTGATGATGCGTCCCCAGCGCTGCTTGAGCATGGAGGGGATGACCTGCTGGATACAGAGGTAGGCCGAGGTGAGGTTTGTTTGGAGGACGGCGTCCCAGTCCGCGCGCTTCATCCGCATGACCAACTGGTCGCGGGTAATGCCCGCGTTGTTCACGAGGATATCGATTTTCCCGAGCTGTGCCATGGCAGCTTTGATCGTTTCCTTGACCTGATCTTCGTTGGCGACGTCAAGGGCGAAAGCGGCGGCTTTGCCTCCGGCGGCGGCGATCTCCTGCACAAGGTCATTCAGTTTTTCTTGATTTCGCGCGGCTAAGGCGACCGCGGCGCCGTCTTTGGCAAGGCGGAGGGCGCAGGTGCGGCCGATGCCCTGGGAAGCGCCGGTCACGAATGCGACGTGTCCTGAAAGGGACATGAGACTCTCCTGATCATTGAGCAATGACGCCGGAACGCCGAATTATACGCGGGCATCCGCCTGGTCTGCGCGGCGGAGAGGCCAGATCAGCACTTTCAGGCGTTTCGAGAAATGCAGCAGCGGCGGTCCATTTGGGAGTGCAATGCTTGCGGCTTCAGCCATGCTATTGCGCTCGACTTCGGCATCGGCAGCCTGAAGCGGCCAAGGTAGATGGTGGATCTCGCAGCGATACACCTGGTTCATATGGGTGGTGTAAAGGCAATAACGGGCCGTGAGCCAGTCGGCGAGAAATCCTTTGTCCGCGAACTGAACGGCCGCGATGGGCCGATAGGAGGCGCGAAACTCAGCGTCGCTGTGGCGGCGTTTCGAGAAATAAAAAACCCTACCCTCTTGAGCTACCAACTTCATTGCGGCATAAAAATACGGAAGATGAAAGAATTTCCGCGCTGCCCATACGGCGGGAAGGTTGGCTGCATCGAGGCTGAAGAAGTAAACCCCGGGCTTGCCTCCGTAGGTCACGTAGGTTCGAACGTTGAGTTCGGGGAAACGCGAAAGGCCGGGCAGGGGGGGAACCATGCGGGGGCGAACTCCGCTCATCCAGAAGGGAACGATGCCGATCCAGCACTGGCCATCAAAAAGATCGAGCGGCAGTTGCGGCGGGACGAGCGGGCGAATCTGCGCCGGAGCGAGCGGCCAGTGCGCAAACAGCAGGTCGTGCCAGATTTGCCTCATGATCCAGGGTCCCGAAGCGATGGGCCAGGGACGATGGTCGTCCGAATGGAGGAGGGGATGCACGCGATCAGTGTAGCGCCGGCACGCGACGTCTCGGTTTGTGATTGCTATTCCACAAGGACGGCGGATAACATGCGAGCACTCCCATGTCCCAGACTGCGAATGTGCTGATCATGCCTAAACCGTCCGAGAAAAACACCTCCCATCCGGAACATCGTTCGCCAGTGCTGGCGGGGCGATCCGAAGGGACTGCCAGTACCGGCGAGGTCGCCGCATCGGCTGAGCCTTCTACCGAAGTATTTGCTGTATTCGGTGTAGAGCCGGAGATTCAGGCGTACGCCATGGCGAAGTATTCGCGTTCCGCGCTGTCGATGAAGGAGTCGCTGCGAGAGATCAGCACGCAGAAGGCGGAGAAGTTTCTCAATACGTTTTACTTCCAGTACGGGCACCGGTCGATTGCCGACTTGGCGCACATTGCGCTGGCGGTGGAGCGGCTTTCTATTTTGGCCGCGATCGAACTGGCGGACGAGCAGCGCTGGGACGGGCAGGAGCGGTCGACACGGTATCAGGATTTCAGAAAGAGCGGTTATTTCACACCGGATTTCGGGGCGGATGACGAGGCGCGCAAACTCTATCGCGAAACTTTGGATTTTCTGTTCGCCGAGTACGAGGCGCTTTCGGCGCACATGACGCAGCACTTGATCAACATCACGCCTAAGCCTGCCGACATGAAGCAGGAAGCGTACGAGCGGACGCTCAAGGCCCGCGCGTTTGATATCACGCGCTATCTGCTGCCGCTGGCGACGAATACGTCCTTGGGCGAGATTGTGAATGCGCGCACGCTGGAGAACCAGGTGGCGCATCTGCTGTCGCACACGCATAAGGAGGTTCGGCAGTTGGGAGAGTCGCTGAAAAAGGCGGCGACTGGGGCGGCTTACAACGTGAACTCGGAGTCTCTGCAGGATCTGGTTGCGCAGATTCGGGCGGTGAGCCCGGAACTGGGCGCGCGGGCGGAGCAGGAATTGCTGCACGAGGTGCGGGTGGCGCCGACGCTAGTGAAGTATGCGGATCCGAATCCGTATGAGATCGAAACCCGGCGCGAGTTGCGGCAGGCTGCGCGGGAGTTGATGGCGTCCGAACCGGTAGCGCCGTCGAAGGCGATTGTGGATTTGCTCGACGAGGAGCCGCTGGAAGTGGAGATTGCGACCACGCTGCTCTATGAGCATTGCCACCATTCTTACCGGCAGATCCGGCAGGCGGTGCAGGTGGCTGGAGAGCGTCGGCGGCGGGAGATTATCGACCTGGGCCTGCGGCATCGCGGCAAGCATGATGAAATGCTACGTGGGTTCCGTGCGGGGCAGCAGTTCCGTTTCGACATCCTGATGGATACCGGCGGCTTCCGCGACATGCATCGGCACCGGCGGTGCATCCAGGTGATGCAGGGGTTCACCACGCAGCATGGGTACGAGATGCTGCTCGACATGGAAGATGCGGGAGTGCGGCCGCGGTTCGATGCGGCGATGCGGCGCGTTCAGTCGGCGGTAGAAAAGCTGGCGGGGTGCGGCGCTGCAGAGGCGGAAGAGAATTCGCAATATACGATTCCGCTGGCGTTCCGTAAGCGGGCGCTGTTCAAGATGGATTTCGCGGAGGCGGTTTATATCTCCGAGTTGCGGACTACGCCGGCGGGACACGTTTCCTACCGCAACGTGGCTTATGCGATGTATGAGGCAGTGGCCAGGAAATATCCAGCGCTGGCCAAGTATTTCCGGGTGCACGATGTGACGGCGCCGGTGGATTTGCTGCAGAGGTAGCATGGAAGTATGGAAGATTACCTGCACAATGTGGCCCAATCGCAGCTCATGGTCAGACCTGAGGTGATGGGGGCGTATCGCCGCTCCAACGAAAAGTATCGTGAGTTATACGAGCGGCTGGCCGAAGCCGAGTAGGCAATGTGGGAGCCAAACTCCGCTGCGATTCAGGCGAACTGCCGCTCCTCGGACGGCCGATGGCGGTCGTCCCCACATACAATACCGAGGGCGATTGCGCCCGCGCCACATGCCGCTCGACCCATTTTGGAACCTTCCACAGGTTTATTATGTAGATTCGCCTTTTCTTCGCTTCGTTTCGAATGTATAATCCGGCCAGATTCATACTGCACTTCTAAAAGGAGCCACTCCATGGCAGACGAGCGGGGCAAGGCGATTGACCTGGCGGTTTCACAGATTGAAAAGCAGTTTGGCAAAGGTTCGATCATGCGCTTGGGATCGAAGGAGGCGATCGTCCCGATCGCGGTGATCCCGACGGGATCGATCTCGTTCGATGCGGCCCTGGGCGTCGGTGGATTTCCGCGCGGGCGCGTGGTGGAAGTGTTCGGGCCGGAGTCTTCGGGCAAGACCACGATTACGCTGCAGGTCATTGCCGAGGCGCAGAAGACTGGCGGGATGGCCGCATTCGTCGATGCGGAGCATGCGCTCGATCCGGCTTATGCGAAAAAGCTGGGCGTGGATGTGGACAACCTGCTGGTCTCGCAGCCGGATTACGGCGAGCAGGCGCTGGAGATCACCGAGGCGCTGGTGAGGTCGAACGCGATTGACGTGCTGGTGGTCGATTCGGTGGCGGCGCTGGTACCCAAAGCTGAACTCGATGGTGAAATGGGTGATTCGCATATGGGGCTGCAGGCCCGGCTGATGTCGCAGGCATTGCGGAAACTGACGGGGACGGTCTCGAAGTCGCGGACATGTCTCATCTTCATTAACCAGATTCGCGAAAAGATTGGCGTGATGTTTGGCAATCCGGAGACGACCACCGGCGGGCGCGCGCTGAAGTTTTATTCGTCGGTGAGGGTGGACATCCGGCGAATTGCGGCCATCAAGGAAGGCGACGTGGTCACCGGGTCGCGGACGAAGGTGAAGGTGGTCAAGAACAAGGTCGCCGCGCCATTCCGCGAGGCGGAGTTCGACATCCTGTATGGCGAGGGAATCTCGCGGGAAGGCGACCTGCTCGACCTGGCGGTCAACAACAACATCCTGGAGAAGTCTGGATCGTGGTTCAGCTACAAGGGTGAGCGCATCGGCCAGGGACGCGAGAATGCCCGGCAATTCCTCAAAGACAATAAGGACGTGATGGCGAAGCTGGATACCGAGGTGCGGAAGACGCTCGGTTTGCTTGCGACGCCCGCGCAACCTGCGGCGGCTCCGACCAATGGCTCTGCGGGGCGCGTCACGACCATGCCCAGCGCGCCGCCGGAACCGGTGAAGGTTCCTATCGCGGCCAAGCGTTAGTTTCGTTGCCTCCGGGCGCGGTCACTCTCTCACGGAGCCGCGCCCGGGGTTCCCTCAAATCCCGCAAGCGGCTAGAGAAGCGCAGGCGGCGACGGCGAAGACGCCCCGCCGCGGCAGCCGCCGGGAAGCGGCGCCAGCCAACAGCAATTGCCATTGTTCCTCCTGCCCGCATAGAATCTCCTATTGCTGCAAAAATTGCTGTCGTCTTGCCAGGCCAGCGGCCTGTCTAGCGAGGACGAGTGAACAAGGGCAGGGCTGTCTATCCCGGGTCGTTTGATCCACCCACCAATGGGCACCTCGATTTGATCCAGCGAGGCAGCAAGATTTTTGAAGAACTGGTGGTGGCGATCCTGCGGAATCCGGAAAAGACGCCCATGTTCAGCGTGGCCGAACGCCGGGAAATGTTGCAGGAGCTGACCGCGGATCTGAGTAACGTTCGAATCGATACCTTTGACGGACTAATGGTCGAATATGCGAAGTCGATCGATGCCATGTGCGTGCTCCGGGGCATTCGAGCGATCAGCGACTACGAATATGAATTGCAAATGGCATTGATGAACCGCAAGATCGAGCCGACGCTGGAGACCGTTTTTATGATGCCGGCCGACAAGTATTCGTATGTGAGTTCAAGGCTGGTGCGGGAAGTGGCGCAGGTGGGCGGTCCGGTGAAGGGACTGGTCCCGGAGGCGGTGGAACAGAAAGTGCGCGCGAAGCTCGATCCCGCATACAAATTGGAAGCGAATTTGGTGGAAGTCCCCAGGAGAAGGAAGAAAAAAGCATGACCACGGCAACGACGGAAGCTCTGAGACTGACGGAACGAATCAACCGCATAGAACCTTCAGCCACGATGGCGGTGGTCGCGGAGGCAGACAAGCTGCGCTCGCAGGGAATTGACGTGGTGGATTTCGGCGCGGGCGAACCGCACTTCTCAACACCGCAGCACATCAAGGATGCGGCGATTGCGGCCATCCAGGGGAACTTCACGAAGTATACGGCCGTGGCCGGCACTGCCGAATTGCGCGATGCCATCGCTCATCGCCACAACGTGGATTTCGATTCGGATTACCGGCGAGAGGAAGTGATTGCGTCGGTGGGCGGCAAGCATGCGCTGTTCAATGCGATCCAGGTGCTGGTGGATCACGGCGACGAGGTGATTCTGCCGGTTCCGTACTGGGTGTCGTTTAATGACATCGTTCGGTATGCGGGCGGAAACTGCGTAATGCTGCATGCGGACGAGGAGCAGGGATTCAGGGTGACGGCGGAAATGGTGGCGAGCCTGATCACGCCGCGGACGAAGGTGATCATTTTGAATTCGCCGTCGAATCCGTCGGGCGCAGTCATGACTGCAGAGGATATGACCGAGGTCATTCGCCTGGCCCACCAGCGCGGGATCTGGGTGCTATCGGACGAGTGCTACGTGTACCTGAATTACACGGGCAAGAATTTTTCCGTGGGAGCGCTGCGCGAATGCAAAGAGCGCTTCGTAGTGCTGGGATCGCTGTCAAAGACTTACGCGATGACTGGGTGGCGCCTGGGATACGCGATGGCTCCGGCGGCGGTGACCAGCGCGATGGCAAAGCTGCAGAGCCAGTCGACGTCGAATCCGACCTCGATCGTCCAGAAAGCGGCTGTGGCCGCGCTGAAGGGACCGCAGGAGTGCGTGGAACAGATGCGGCGCGAGTACATTCAGCTACGCGATCACGTGGTGAAGGGACTGAGGTCGATTCCGGGAGTGACTTGCACCATGCCAGAAGGGGCATTCTATGCCTATCCGAATATTTCGTCTTTTCTTGGACGCGGAGGGTTGAAATCGGCATCTGATGTGGCCGGCAGGCTTTTACGCGAGGCTCACGTGGCCACCGTTCCGGGAGAGGGATTCGGAACGAGCGAGCATATTCGCGTTTCGTATGCGACTTCAAAGGCTGAACTCGATCGCGGGCTGGAACGGATGCGGAAGTTTTTCGGCTCGCTTTGATCCGGTACCAAAACCTTAACCACAGAGGTCACAGGGATTCACAGAGGAAAGATCTTCTAAGGTTCGGCAAGGGCCGTTCCGTTTGCGAGCGGTCTTTTTTGTGGGCGAAATATTGGAATGGGTAACTTGTATCCATTGTTGATGCTTCCTGGGTTTGATCCCCGGCCCTGGGGGACGCTCGATCTCTCGCCGATTTATCCGAACCATAAGTTTGCGGAAAAGATTGGCGAGGCGTGGCTGAGCGGGGATGAATGCAAGGTGGCCAATGGGCCGCTCTCCGGCAAAACACTGGCGCAGTTGAGCGAGCAGTATCAGCGCGAGTTGGTGGGCGAGGCGGCGCGCGACCAACGGCGGTTTCCCTTGCTTCTGAAGTTCCTTTTCCCGCATGAAAAACTTTCGGTCCAAGTGCATCCGGACGATCGTCAGGCTCTGCGGGTAGGGCAGCCTTGGGGAAAGACGGAATGCTGGTATGTGGCGCATGCCAAGCCGGGGGCTCAGATCGCGTTAGGGCTGAAGCCGGGCGTGACAACCGGGCAGTTGGAAGGTGCGATTCATCAGCAACGGGCGGAAGAAGTGCTCAACTGGATCAACGTTTATGCGGGCGACATGATCTACGTCGCCGGCGGTACGGTACATACGTTGGGACCGGGATCGGTGATTGTCGAGACGCAGCAGCAATCGGATACAACCTACCGCCTGTATGATTACGGCCGTCCGCGCGAACTCCATCTCAAAGATGGCATTGCCGCGGTGAAGGAGAAGGTGAAATCGGGCAAGGTCGTGCGGCCAGCGCCTCTGCAGATGGGCGGCAGCAGGAACCGGCATGTGCCGCTGGTCGGGGCGCCGTATTTCGTGGTGGATATGTTCGAAGCCAAAGAGCGGTTGGAATTGGCTACGCAGGATGAGTCGGGAAAAAGTTCGGTTCAGATTCTGGTCGCGGTCGAAGGATGCGGCGTGATTGACGCGCCGGGCATGGATCCGGTCACGCTGGCGAAAGGTGATGCGGTTGTGGTTCCAGCTGCGGTCGAAAGATTTGGAGTGCGTCCGCAATGGAGTTTGGAATTTTTGCGGGCGTATGTACCGGGGAAAGCGCTGCCGGAGCCGGAGACGAGAATCTAGTTCCCCAGTTTTTGCTTTAAATCCGTGGAGATCCGTGAGCATCCGTGGCTAAAAATTCGAATTTCTATCCCGTGATTCTCGCTGGCGGGCGGGGGACCCGGTTTTGGCCGCTGAGCCGGAAGAAGCGCGCCAAGCAACTGCTCGCGCTCGATGGCAAGCAGACGATGATCCAGCAGACAGTGTCCCGCCTCCTGCCGCTGGCTCCCGCCAAAACATTCTGGATTATCACGAATGACGATTTGCGACCGGCAATTATGAAGCAATTGCCCAAGCTGCCCGCCGCGCAGGTGCTGGCAGAGCCTGTGGGACGGAATACAGCGCCAGCCATTGGTTTAGCTGCATTTTTGCTGTTGCGTGAGAATCCCAAAGCGGTGATCGGAATGTTCCCTTCCGACCACGTGATTGCCGATGAGAAGCGCTATCGCGAGACGATGGAGCGTGGCATCGAGGTCGCGGCGGCGGGACCAAATATTGTTGTACTGGGCATTCGGCCGAATCGCGCCGAGACTGGATACGGTTACATCGAAGCCGGAGGATTGTTTCAAGGCGACGCGCTTCATGTGCGCCGTTTTACAGAGAAACCAAATGCGGAACGCGCAGCCGAGTTCGTGGCGGCGGGAAATTATTTCTGGAACAGCGGAATGTTCTTATGGAGCGCGCAAACTCTGACAGACGCACTTAAGGAACATTTGCCCAAAACAGCCGCGTTGCTGGAAAAGATCGCTGACACATACGGCACGCGCAAATTCGCCGGAACGTTTGCCAGGGTCTATCCTCAGTGCGAAAACATCAGTGTGGATTATGCGGTGCTGGAACCGCGATCCGCCAAAGGAGAGAAGGCGGGCAACATCTATTGCCTGCCCGCAGATTTCGGATGGAACGATCTGGGCTCGTGGACGGCCCTGCATGAGCATCACACGGCCAAGAGCAGTCCTGCGGAAGGCAACCTGATTTCCGCGGCTGACGTCTTTGTGCTGAATGCTCGGGGCAACTACATTCATGCCCCGGAGAAGTTCGTTGCGGCGGTGGGGGTGAGCGATCTGGTCGTAGTTGAGACCGAGGATGCACTGCTGATCACCACTCGCCAGGCGGCGCAGGACGTAGGCAAGATCGTGAAATATCTGGATGAAAAGAAGATGCACAAGCTGACCTAGTTTGCAGGTTTCCATGGCTCAAGAGATCAAGTTCGGGACGGACGGATGGCGGGGAATCATCGCCGACGACTTCACGTTTGAGAACGTGCGGCGAGTGGCGGGAGCGATCGCGTCTTATGTCTTGAAGTATGAAGATGCGCAGCGCGGCGTGTTCGTGGGATATGACGCGCGCTTCGCCTCACCGCGAGCCGCCCAGCTTGTGGCTGAAGTCATTGCGGCTGCGGGAATCCCGGTGAAGCTGGCGAACGATTACACACCCACACCCGCGGTCTCGTACGCAGTGAAACATCAAGCGGCAGCAGGCGGGGTGATGGTCACGTCCAGCCACAATCCCTGGAACTGGAACGGAGTGAAGTTCAAAGCAAAGTTTGGCGGGTCGGCGACCCCAGCCATCATGAAGAAGATCGAGGAAGAGTTGGCGGCCGGTGCCGCGCCCAAGGGGAACAAGGCTGCAGTCGAAGACGTCGATTTCAAGAAAGCTTATGTCGCAGCGGTTTGCGCCTTCGCCGACATGGATCTGATCGCCAAGACCAAGTTCAAGTTTGCGGTCGATTCGATGTACGGCTCAGGGCGAGGCGTACTGACAGGCATCTTCGCAGAGCGCGGCGTGCAGTGCGTGGCGATCCGGCAGGAGTTGAATCCGCTGTTTCCAGGGATTAATCCCGAACCGATTGAGCCGCATACCCGCATGTTGCAGGACACGGTTTTGCGCGAGAGGTGCGACGCCGGCCTGGCCACCGATGGCGATGCGGACCGCATTGGAGCAGTGGCCGAGGATGGCACCTTCGTTGACTCGCATAAGATCTTCTGCGTGCTGCTGCGTTGGATGCTGGAACGGAAGAAGTGGCCCGGCGAAGTGGTGCGGGCGTTCAACACCACGCGCATGCTGGACCGCATCTCAGCCAAATATGGACGCAAGTTGCACGAGACTTCCATCGGATTCAAATATGTTGCCGATCTGATGATGGAGCGCGAGATCCTGATGGGCGGCGAAGAATCCGGCGGCATCGGTTATTCGAGATTTCTTCCGGAGCGCGACGGCGTGCTGAATTGCCTGCTGCTCGCCAATGTGATGGCCGAGGAAGGCAAGCCCCTCGGCCAACTCGTGGCCGACCTGCAGCGCGAGTTTGGGCCGCATTATTACGGACGGCGCGATCTGCATATTGCAGAAGAGATGAAGCAGAATGCCATTCAACGAGCCCGGGCGGATGGGACGCAAGCGCTGGGGCGGTATCGAGTACAGGAGAAGGAGCATCTCGATGGAGTGAAGTTCTTTCTTGATGCGCCAACGAATGGCAATGGCGCGGAGGCATGGGTATTGTTCCGGGCGTCGGGCACCGAACCGTTGCTGCGTTTGTACACCGAAGCGTCGTCGCCGGAACTGGTCAGCGAGCTTCTCACTACCGGCGAGAACTTTGTAAGAAACGGGTGAGCCGAGTTATGAATTCGCGAATAGTGCGATACTTTTAGCAGGTCTCACTTATGGCTGATGTTGCAATCGCGGCGCAGACTGATTCTCCAGAGGCGCGCCGCTACAATCGAATCCGGCGGTGGTTGAGCGTTGCGGATTTTGCCGTTGGGCTGGTATTTCTGGTTGTTCTGCTGGTGACGCGCTGGTCCGATGGCTTGCGCGATCTGGCGTACCGGTGGGGAGCGCAGAACTATTCCCTATCGCTCTTCATGTACCTCCTGCTGCTGCTGGTGATCAGCAAGATTCTGAGTATAGGGCTCGACTACTACGGCTTCAGCCTGGAACGCAGTTTCAAACTTTCCAACCAGAAGTTCGGTGCGTGGGCATGGGATGAGGTGAAGGGCTTCCTGGTTGGGTTAGTGCTGGGAAGCATTGTGGTCGAGTTGCTGTATTTGACGATCCGGCAATGGCCGCAACACTGGTGGCTGCTGGCGTGGGCGCTGTTTATGGGTTTGTTCGTCCTGCTCGCGCAGTTAGCGCCGGTGGTGCTATTTCCGATCTTCTACAAGTTCGAGCCCCTGGAGAATGAAGAACTGCGGCGGCGCTTGGTCATGCTGAGCGAGCACGCCGGCACACGTGTCCGCGGCGTATATCGCTGGAAACTTTCGGAAAAGAGCAAGAAAGCGAATGCCGCGTTAACCGGGCTGGGCAACACAAGGCGGATTATTCTGGCGGATACGCTGCTCGACAACTACACGCCCGAGGAAATTGAGGCGGTGCTGGCCCACGAACTTGGGCATCATGTGCACCGGCATATCTTCAAAAGTATTTTGGTCCAAGCCGGAATTACCTTGTTCGGATTCTGGGCGGCGAACTGGACGCTGCATTATGCGGTCGACCGGCATTTCTTTGAAGAATTATCGGACTTCGCGAATTTGCCGCTCCTGGCATTGGTTTCAGTGGTGTTGTCGTTTCTGCTGATGCCTGCGCTCAATGCCTATTCGCGGTTCAACGAACGGCAAGCGGACCGGTATGCATTCGAATCCACGGCTAGTGTGGAACCTTTCATCTCATCCATGAACAAACTAGCGGAGCAGAATTTGGCGGAGCGAACGCCATCGAAATGGGTGGAATGGTTCTTCCATTCGCATCCCTCGATGTCGCGCAGGCTGGCCGCGGCCGAACAGTGGGGCCGGACGCAAGGCGCGCACCCCCACGGGTAAGAGTCGAGGGGGCCGGTGCGAGGCCGGGGCGGCCTCGCGATAGCCGGCGGCGCTACCTTTTCTGCAGAATCTCAAGCACTCGCTGAAAATCTTCCTCTGTGTCTACTCCCACGCTGTCGTGCGCTGTTTCCGCCACATAGATCGCAATTCCGTTCTCCAGAAATCGTAACTGCTCCAGGCGCTCGCTCTTCTCCAGCGCGGATTCCGGCAGACTTACGAAACGGTCGAGGGCGTCTTTGCGATAAGCGTAGAGACCGAGGTGCTTGAAATAACGAGGCTGGGTCCGATCACGATCGAAAGGAATAGTCGCGCGCGAGAAGTAAAGCGCGCGGCCGTGCAGATCAGCCACAACTTTGACGGCGTTCGGATTCGGAATGTCTTCGGCGGCGGCAGGCGTCATCAAAGTGCCGACCTGCGCCTCAGGATTGTCCATCACCTGAAGCAGGGCAGCGATGTGTTCGGAGCGGACAAGGGGTTCGTCGCCCTGGACATTGATGTAAACATCAGCTGCCTCTCGAACGGAGACTTCGTGCACGCGCTCGGTTCCGCTGCGATGCGCCGTCGAGGTCATTAACGACTTCCAGCCATGAGTGCGGCAGACGGCCATGATCTCCTCTGAGTCGGTAGCGATCACAACATCGGACAAGAGGGGGGAAGATCGCACCGCTTCGTAGACAACTCCGATCAGCGGCTTCTCGCCAATTTCTCTCAGCATTTTGCGCGGCAAACGCGTGGAAGCCAGGCGGGCGGGGATGACGGCGATCGCTCTCATTTCTGTTTATTTTGACTGGGACTTGAAAGCCGTCGGGTGTTTCGGCTGGTAGAGGCCGATCGCACCGCCGCTCGGCAAAGGAATCGTGGTCACGATCCCCCAATCTGCCGTCTGAATCTCGGTGCACTGTACATTCTTCGTTTTCAGCGAAGCGATGGAGACAGGAAGGTCGTCACACATCAGGTACAGGACCGCGCCCAGCAATTCGTGCCCCGCATGGCGGTGGGAGAACTCACCGTCGAGCGGGTGGATTCCGGCCTCCGCCGGCGGCATGGCAAAGATGAGCCACCCCTCGCCGACATCCATCGAGCAGAATCCGAGCACGTCGCGGAAGAAGACTCGGTCCGCCTCGGGATTTTTGCTGTAAAACAAGAAATGCGCACCCGTAATCATGCCGCAGAGTATATCCGTAATAGTGGGGCCCAGTTTGACCTATTTGTCCAGCCCTCATAAAATTGGACATTGGATGCAACGGAGAAATCACGATGCGTCCATGCCGCGAAAGCGCTGGTACCATGCCGGCGCAAAAGTTCCATTCGCACATCCTTCCCGATTTTGCTGGCAAGTGGCGGTGTAGCTCAGGTGGTTAGAGCGACGGTCTCATAATCCGTAGGTCGTTGGTTCGAGTCCAACCGCCGCCACCAGATTTCCAGTGTCCGACCCGGACACATGGTTACCGAAGCCATTCCTTCCTACGCGAGTCCGAGTCTGGAACGGGTCCTTCGATGGTATCTTTGTGGGGAATCGGCACAGCTTAAGACTCGCTCGCACTATGGATGTCCTCAAGAACTTATTCGAGCAGCATTTTCACTTTCCTGTGGAACGGGTGCAGCCTGTCCAGGGCGAACTCGGCGGCTCGGGCCGCAAGATCGTCCGACTGAGCGGCAGCGGGATCAGCGCAATCGGGATTCTCTATTCCGTGCGCGAAGAGAATGCTGCCTTCCTGGAATTCTCGCGGCATTTTCGTAAGCACGGGCTGCCCGTGCCCGAGATTTATGCCGAAGATCTAGACCAGGGGGCGTACGTTGAGGAAGATCTCGGGGACACGTCGCTGTTCGAACTGCTTTCGAAAAACCGCAAAGGAACCAGCATCGCTCCGCAGGTGGTAGAGGCCTATCGCAAGGCCATAGCAACGCTGCCGCGATTTCAGATTGAGGCCGGGCGCGATCTGAATTACAAGGTTTGCTATCCGCGGGGGAGTTTTGACCGCCAATCCATCGCGTGGGATCTCAATTACTTCAAATATTACTTTCTGCGGCTGGCAGGGATTCCGTTCAGCGAACAGGCTCTGGAAGATGACTTCAGCCGGTTGACGAAATTCCTGTTAAGCGCCCCACGCGATTATTTTCTCTACCGCGATTTTCAATCGCGCAACATCATGCTGCCTGGCGGACAGCCATATTTCCTTGATTACCAGGGCGGGCGCAAGGGGGCGCTCCAGTATGACGTCGCTTCCCTTCTTTACGACGCGAAGGCTGACCTGCCGCCGGAGTTGCGGCAGCAGTTGCTGGATCACTATCTGGAAACACTGCGCGGCTTTGTCGATGTGAAGCCGGAAGTCTTCATGCAGCACTACTACGCCTTCGTATATATCCGCATCATGCAGGCGTTGGGCGCGTATGGATTTCGCGGATTTTACGAGCGCAAGGTGCATTTTCTGCAGAGCGTGCCCTAT
>Ga0209166_10001635_pt1 | contig 18306 bp, 15 predicted proteins | sample Coa_R1_3_FD_187151 | JGI IMG/M metagenome (GOLD analysis project Ga0209166, IMG submission 187151) | Surface soil microbial communities from Centralia Pennsylvania, which are recovering from an underground coalmine fire - Coalmine... | ecosystem: Environmental > Terrestrial > Soil >... | reverse complement strand
GAATTATTGCAGAAAGAGAATAGGCCGCGGACACTGGAGGAAATCTATCAAAGAACGAAAATCTCCAAGACGACGGTGTACCGGATTCTGAAGACGTTCGTGCACCGAGGTTACCTGGCACATTCAGGGAATGGACTGTATCGGATGGTATCCCGACCGAGGAAAGTCCGGTTTGGCTTCGGAGGCGAATCATCGGAGATGCCCTTCTCCGAAGGAGTGAGAGAAAGTTTACAGGCGGCGGCGAATTCGGCGGGAGTGGACTTGCTGGTCTTGGACAACCGCTACGATGCGCAAATAGCAGTGCGCAATGCGGAGGAATTTGTCCGGCAGCAGGTGGACCTGGTGATCGAATTCCAGATCGATCAGCGAATCGCGCCGGCTATCGCCGACAAGATCGCCGGAGCAGGGATCCCTTTGATCGCCGTAGACATTCCCCATCCGCACGCCACATATTTTGGAGTGGATAATTACCGGGTTGGTTTTGAGGCGGGGCAGTATTTGGCGCATTTTGCGAAGACGCATTGGGGCGGGGAGGTTAGTCAAGTCCTTGGGTTGGGGATTGAAGAGGCGGGACCGCTCGTGCAGAGCCGCGTCACGGGCGCATTTGCGGGGGTGCGCTCACGGCTTCCGAGCCTGAAGCAGGACGCCTACGTCTTGATGGACGGAGAAGGATTGCGAGAGAGGAGCCGCCGGCTGGTGCAAAACTTTCTTCGCCGGCATTGGAAAAAACGCGGGTTGTTGATCGCAGCAGCCACCGATACCAGCGGGCTCGGAGCTCTTCAGGCAGTGAGGGAATTGAAGAGAGAGAAAGACGTTGCGATCGTGGGCCAGGATTGCATCCAAGAGGCTCTGGAAGAGATGAAGGATCCCGGCACACCCTACATTGCTTCCGTATCACACGAAGCAGGGAGCTATGGTCCGCGATTGATCCAACTGGGATTGGGAATCCTCAATGGGCAAACCGTGCCGCCCTACAATTACATACCGCACAAGCTGGTCACGGCCACGTCAATGGTCAAAAGAGCGCGCGCGGCAAGTTGAATGCCCGCAGTGATCTGGCGCAAAACACGGGAAGGCCATGGGAAGAAAAATGGCTCACTCGAGAGGCGAGTGTTACCGAGCAGCGGTATTCCTCTATTGAAAACATTAACCTATTGCAGTCTTCCTTCTCAAAGCGTATCTTCTAGAGCGCTGCTGGTGGTCGATAACTGCTTTATCCGGGCAACTTGCTCGCTTGGAAGCCGAAGATGGGACATCCCCAGAAATCTAAAGTGAAACTTCGTTACCTGGAAGACCGCTGGGACGATCAGATGGCCAAAAGCCTCGACGGACCTGAATTACTGCGCTATCGCTCCAATCTCTTGGGATCTGATCTGCGGATAACGAATTTCGGCGGCGGGAACACCAGCTCCAAAATGGAAGAGAAAGACCCGCTCGACGGGCGCAAAACCAGGGTTTTATGGATCAAGGGAAGCGGCGGAGATATCGGAAGTATTCAGAGGAAAGGTTTTGCGACGTTATATATCGAGAAGCTCCATGCCGCGGCGAAGCGATATCGCGGAGTGGAATTTGAGGACGAAATGGTGGAGATGTACCCGTTGTGTGCGTTTGGGAACAACACTGTGGCGGCTTCGATTGATACGCCTTTGCACGGTTTTCTTCCCCACGATCACATTGACCACTTGCATCCGGACTGGGGAATTGCATTGGCAGCGGCGGCAAATGGCCGAGAGAAAATGGAGGAGTTCAATCTACGATTTGAACACCGGCTGATCTGGCTTCCGTGGCAACGGCCGGGATTCGAACTGGCGATGATGTTGCGGGAGGGGGTCAACGCAAGCAAGGGATGCGATGGAATTGTCTTGGGCGGGCATGGGCTGTTCACCTGGGGTGACACGCAGCGGGAGTGCTATTCCAATACTCTGACAATTATCGATCAACTGGGCCAGTTCGTGGTGCAGCACGTGGAAGAGAAGGGAAATAGTCTCTTTGGGGGCGCAGCTAGAGCAACGCTCGAGAATCAGCACGAATTGGCGATAGACATTTTCCCGTTTATCCGTGGGCGTGTTTCCGAGCGGCGACGGATGATTGGGAGTTTCAGCAGCAGCGCGGAAGTCTTGCGGTTCGTGAACTCACGAGATGCGCAGAAGCTGGCGCATTTGGGAACGAGTTGCCCCGATCATTTTATTCGAACGAAAATTCGACCGCTGTTCGTTGCCTGGGAACCGTCCAGCAAACTAAGCGGGCTGCGCGAGAAGTTCGATGCAGCGCTGGAAAATTATCGCGATGAGTATAAGCACTATTACGATTCTTTCGCGGTGTCCGATTCACCCAAAATGCGGGATGCGAATCCCACGGTGGTTTTGATTCCGGGAATCGGGATGTTCAGTTTTGGCAAGAACAAGACGGAAGCGCGAATCACCGGAGAGTTCTACACCAACGCGATTCACGTCATGGAGGGCGCGACCGCTCTTGGCACTGGGAAGACTCCAGGGGAATTACCGCAAGCAGGCCCTGCTGCAAAAACGGGAGCTTTTACCGTTCATGAGAACTATGTTGCGCTGCCGCCGTCAGAGGCATTCCGGATCGAGTACTGGCAGCTCGAAGAAGCAAAAATCCGGCGACAGCCGCCCGAAAAAGAATTAAGCAGGCGCGTCGTTGTGGTGGTCGGAGGCGGCAACGGAGTGGGCCAGGCCACAGCCTGGCAGGCAGCACAACGCGGAGCGCACGTAGTCGTGGCGGACCGCGATATGGACGCGGCGCAGAAAACGGCGGTTGAGGCGCAAAAGATCGGGGGGAAGGAAGCGGCGGCGCTCGTGTCCATGGACATTCAGGATCGCGAAGCAATCCGAAAGGCCTTCCGGGAAGTAATCGCCATGTACGGCGGGATCGACATCCTGATCAATACCGCGGCGGTATTCCCATCTTCACCCGATGGGGTGATTCAAGATGGGCAGTGGGGCACGACGCTGGACATTAATGTGACGGCAAACCATCGGTTGGCGGACGAGCTGGCTAAAATTTTACGCGAGCAGAATTTGGATGGAAGCATCGTGCTGACAAGTTCCGCGAATGCAGTGGTGGCGAAACGCGGCAGTGAGGCTTATGACGTGAGCAAGGCAGCGCTCAGCCATCTTGTACGCGAACTGGCCATATCACTCGCTCCAAAGGTGAGGGTGAACGGAATCAGCCCGGCGACGGTGGTAAAGGGCTCGACGATGTTTCCGCGCGACCGGGTGATAGGATCGCTTTCCAAATATGAAATCAAGTTTGATCCCCAGGCGACGGATGAACAACTGCGCGGACTGCTGGCGGAGTTTTACGCCAAGCGGACGCTAACGCATCGGCCGATTGACCCGGAAGATTGTGCGGCGGCAATTCTGTTTCTGGCGGGGCCGGAGTCTCGTTGCACGACAGGTCATTTGATACCTGTAGACGGTGGTCTCACGGAAGCCTTCCTGAGGTAGGGTAAGCGTCCCCGCGAGGTTGGGCCGCGTGGCCCTAGAGATCGAGAGCAATCACGATGGAGACATCGGCGAAAAGAGCAGCTCTGGTTGCCGTGGATTTAGGCGCACAGAGTTGCCGTGTCTCGCTATTGAGGTGGAAACAAGGGCGGCCCCAGATTCATGTGATTCATCGTTTCCTTAATGCTCCCATTGCAACACAGGAAGGCCTTTGCTGGGATGCCGGCAGTATTCTTGACGGGGTCAAGAAGGGGCTGCGTTTGTGTGCGGAGGCAGCGCCGGAAGGGATCGCATCCGTCGGCGTGGATGGTTGGGCCGTCGATTACGTTCGCTTGCATGAGAATGGCGATGCAATCGCAGATCCCTTTTGTTATCGCGACGAACGAACACAGCAGGCAGAGCAGAAGGTCCACACCATTATCTCCCCCTCGCGGCTCTATTCATTGACCGGCATTCAGTTGCTGGGCTTGAACACGCTCTATCAGCTTTACGCAGATAAACTGGCAGGCAGGAGTCCAAGCACGGCGTGGCTCAACGTGCCGGAGTATGTGACGTATTGCCTAGGGGGGCGGCGCGTGGCGGAATACACCAATGCGACGCATACGCAGCTTGTGCGCTTGGGCAGCCAGGAATGGTGCGAGGAGTTATTTGAAGAATTGGGGCTGGATATTTCGGCGGCGCCCACGATTGTGCCGACCGGTTCAATTGTTGGCAGCATCGGTGGTGAGCTCAGCCGGGCCCGCGCACTTTGCGATGCCAAACTAATCGTGCCGGCTTGCCATGACACGGCATCAGCGATCGCGGCGATTCCAGCCAGCGGGGAGGATTGGGCCTTCATCAGCTCAGGCACGTGGTCGCTGGTAGGCACGGTACTCACAACGCCTTGCGTGAGTGAAGAAGCGCGGAGGATGAATTTTACAAATCTCGGCGGCGCAGGGAGATCCGTCTGCTTTCTGAAAAATGTGAATGGAATGTGGCTGCTGGGCCAGTGCATGGAGGAATGGGAAGAGCGAGGAATGACAGTGCCGTTGAGTGAGTTGGTGCAAGAATGCGAGTCGTTGCCCGCTCCCGATAATTTGATCGATGTTGACGATCCACCCCTGGCACTTCCCGGAGATATGCTCGGAAAGATCAATGCACAGCTTCAGCGCGCGGGGCATCGAACGTTTACATCGGAACGGCGCGATATTCCGGTCGTCGCAAACTTGATATTTCACAGCATGGCCCAGCGATATGCAGAGGTGCTCGGATCAATTGCCGCGATTACCGGGAAGAGACTGAAGCGGCTGTTCATCGTCGGCGGGGGAAGCAAGAACATGTTATTGAACCGGTTGACGGAGGAGCGGACCGGGCTCGAGGTGCTGCTGGGATCGGCCGAGAGCACGACCTTGGGCAATTTTAGCATCCAGATGGCGGTGCTGCAGGGAAGTTGCAATGACACAACCGGCGTGGCCGCCTCCGCAGTTGCTCAGTGGGCCGAAGAATTTGCCGAGCCTGTGTTCGAAGAAGCTCGGAACCGAGGAAGCGCGTGAGGAATTTCTAAATGGAAAGCGACATCTACGCGGTATCGAGTTGGGGGCGCGATGAAAACTAATCAGACGGAGATAATTTGGAAGGCGCTCGACAATCTTCGAATTGAACTGCCTTCATGGGGATTTGCGAACACCGGTACTCGATTTGGCAAGTTCATCCAGCTCGCCGCCGCGATCACGATCGAAGAAAAATTCAGCGATGCTGCTCAGGTGCATGCCCTGACCGGCGCGTGCCCCACGATGGCATTGCACGTTCAGTGGGACCTCCCGCATGGGTTGCAAGACACGGACAAGGTAAAAGAGCTCGCGAAAAAACATGGCGTAAAACCGGGGTCGATAAATCCGAACGTGTTTCAGGACCAAGAATACAAATTTGGATCCATTGGAAATCCAGATGCGACCATTCGCCGGAAAGCGCTAACACATATTCTCGATTGCCTCCGAATCGCGGAAGCGCTGAGTTGCAGGGACATCTCGCCGTGGTTTGCGGACGGTTCCAATTATCCCGGGACTCAGAGCATTCGAAAGCGGATCGGTTATTTTGAAGAAGGATTGAAGGAAGTTCACGCGGCTCTGCGACCCGGTCAGAGGCTGCTCTTGGAATACAAGCCGTTTGAGCCGGCGTTCTATCACACAGATATCGCGGATTGGGGCATGGCCATGCTGTTGGCCAAGGCCGCCGGACCGCAGGCGTATGTGCTTGTGGATACCGGGCATCACTATCAAGCGCAGAACATCGAGCAAATCGTAGCCTGGCTCCTCCATCACAAGATGATTGGTGGATTTCATTTTAATGATCGACGCTATGCCGACGACGACCTTACGCTTGGTTCGATGGATCCTTATCAGGTGTTCCGCATCTTTCACGAGATTCTTGCGTTCGAAGCAGAGATTGGCGCGGCAACAGATATCGCTTTCATGGTGGACCAGAGCCACAACTTGAAAGGAAAGATTGAAGCCATGATCCAGACGGTGTGCACTGCGCAAGAGCTGTACGCGAAGGCAGCCACGGTGGATCACGCCAGACTGCTAGGATTGCAGCAGAGCTGTTCCCTCGTGGAGGCCGAGGAATGCCTGCGCGGTGCGTTCTGGATGGACGTGCGGCCAATCCTTGCGGAGTGGCGCAAATCCAAGAGCTTGCCCGAGGATCCGATGAAGGCCTTTCGAGAAAGCGGTTACCTGGAGCGAGTGACGCGAGAGCGGCAGGACCGCCACACGGGCACAGCTGCCACATACGCCTAATCAAGCGACCTTCCGACAAAACCCAGGGATACGTCAGCCACTGCGGCAGGAGCACCTTACCGGCCTATATAGCAATAGGTAAGCATATTTATTGTTTTTTTAACGGCATTCGTTCCCAGTGCCTCCGCTATCCGCCGCATTATCCAATGCGAGCGCGACCGAGCAATCCATTTCTTATCGTGCCAGAAATGTAGTTTAGGGCAATCCGCGGCCAAGTGTGCAAAATTGTACAGTACGAAAAAAACAAAGAATGCCTAATAGGAAGCCGAAACCGGGCACCGATAACCCTATGCCAAACGATTCGCATCAGAGAGCTGCCGAATTCCACGAACTGGCTGCTCACGCGCACCGTAGCGCCGCCGCGCACCACGGAAAAGAAGATCACCAGACTGGGCAGGAGCATTCCAAACAAGCTTTAGAACATGCCAATAAAGCCTGGCGATGTTCACAAGAGGCTCATCGCAAGTCCAAGAAGTCAGCGGGGAAGTCATAGGAGTGCGTGGAGCCGTCGCAGCACCGGCCCTTCCGCCGGCGTATTCAAACTAGGAGTGCAATTAGATGGGATCGAAATTGTGCGAGCCACTAAAACGTTCGCGCCTAAATTGCCGAATGGTACGACGGCGTGGAATGAAGAGCGACGAAATGGCATTGGAGTATCAGACGAAAAATACCTGTGAGGTGTTCGCATGTTAGCAGCTCGTCAACTGGAGATCGTCGAGAATTGCCGCAAACGCGTGTATCAACCACACAAGGAAAGCGGCGACATCTCTTCCGAAGTCGTTTGCAGGCTCGGAGCATTTGCGATTCCCGCCTACCACCCAAAGGGCACGATCTTATTCGTCGAAGGCCAGCCTTCCCGCGGGGTATTTATACTGTGCTCAGGCGGCGTGAAGCTCTTCACATCATCCGCCGAGGGGAGAACCGTAATTCTAAGATTTGCCATCCCAGGAGAAATACTTGGCTTGGCTGGAACTCTGTCGGGCAAACCTTATGAAGTGTGGGCACAAACGACGCAAGCGACGCAAACAAGGTTTGTCGAACGCGAGCATTTCGTTGACGTTATGCGACGCCATAGTGGATTTGCCCTGCAGGTGGCCAACCAGTTGGCTGAATCCTATTGTTCCGCAATCGCGGGAGTGCTGGTGATGGGGTATTCGCGGCCGGCGAGCCAAAAACTAGCGACATTTTTTCTCGATTGGTGCAAGAGCAATCGCACGTTGCATGAGGAGGACGGTGCGCGGCTCACCTTGACTCACGAGGAAATCGCTCAGGCCATCGGAACTTCGAGAGAGACGGTGACACGACTTCTGTCGGGGTTCAAGAAGAAAGGGCTGATTCAATGGAAGGGCTGCAATTTAGCTATTACGGACCGAGCCGCGCTGGAGAGTTCGGCGGCGAACTAAGAAGCACGTAGGGAGAAACGCTGGCATCCCGACACGCGATAGTTAGGAATGGAGTGGCTGATGAAGCGGAAGAAAAAAATGGCCCACAGACTTGGTGGTTTCGGTTCTGGAGCTAGTCTGGGGGGCAAAGTCTCGCAGTATCGGGACAAACAAACTATCTATCACCAGGGCGCGGCTGCCTACACGCTTTTTTATATTCAAGCAGGAGGGGTGCGGCTCACAACCCGAACGAAACATCAACCATCTGCAGTAACCGCTATTCTAGGGGTGGGCGATCTCTTCGGTGAGCTTTGCCTCGCAGGATATCCCCTTCGCGTGTCCACGGCCGTGGCGTTGACCGCCAGCTCCATACGTACCGTGCGAAAAAAAGATATGCTCCTGATGCTTCGCAAAAAAAATAATAAGACCTCGAATGCTCTGGTGGCCTATCTGCTCTCCAGCGTCCAGAAGTACAAGGATCATGTTTCGGAGCTACTGACCTCTTCCGCCGAGCAGCGTTTGGCGCGTGTGCTTTTGCGGCTAGCGCACTTGGATAAGAGCGGCCCACCGGTCGTTGAGATTCCCGTGCTAAGTCACCAGGTGTTGGCGGACATGGTCGGGACGACTCGCCCGCGAGTCAATTTCTTCATGAACCGATTCAGAAAGCAGGGATTGATCGACTACGACGGGGGATTAGAAGTACACCAGAAGTTGCGGAAAGTTCTACGCAAAAGGTAGAAACCGCGGGTGATTATCTGGCTCCACAGCACAAGTGGAGTTCCAAGCCGGCCACGACCATGGCTGTTCAATATTGAACACTTGGACGAGGTTGTGCTATTCTGAGCCATGGTGTCGTCCCCGGCTCATCGTACTCGCGCCAAAGTCCCGCGTTCTTCCAAACAAGCGCATACCAGAATTCCTGCGTTTGATGTGAAATTATTTCTCGAGACGGCCGGCCTTGGGAAAAAGGTCGCCAGGTTTCGAGGTAACGAAACCATATTCGCGCAGGGCGACCCCGCAAAGAGTGTCATGTACATTCAAGAAGGCGGCGCGAGGCTCACCGTCGTCAATGAGGCTGGCAAAGAGGCCGTTTTGGCGATTCTGGGGCCAGGCGATTTTTTGGGGGAAGCGTGCCTTGCAGGCCAGTCCATTTGCATGACGACTGCGACCGCGATTGGACCCACCACCGTCCTCGTTGTTGAGAAGAGCGAGATGATTCGGGTACTACACGGGGAACATGACTTCTCCGACCGCTTCATCACTTATATGCTGACGCGAAACATCCGCGTCGAGGAAGACTTGATCGACCAGCTGTTCAACTCCAGCGAGAAACGGCTGGCGCGTGCTTTACTGCTGCTCGCGCGCTTTGGCGGGCAAGACCAGCCCCAAAAGATGCTTCCTAAAGTATCGCAAGAGATGCTGGCGGAAATCATTGGCACAACACGGTCCCGAGTTAATTTCTTCATGAACAAATTCAGGAAATTGGGGTTTATCGAGTACGAGCACAACCGCGAGATCCGTATTAACAATACCCTTCTGAGTGTCGTGCTTCACGACTAACGCTTTATGCAGCGACTCAATCGCTAGCTACCGAATGTGTGGATTTGAACTAGAGCCGAATCAACCGCCTTGCTGAAATCTGTGGACGGGCGGGCTCGCGCCGACGCGGAGTCCGGCCACAGAAAAGGGCGCATTCCAAATGACCGAGCGGGTAGGCGTTTGGTTACGCCTGAAGTCGCTCACGATTTCCCAGGTTGTCGATATCGTACGTTTCGAGTTCGATGGCGATCCGGCCACAGCCGAGCAAAGATCCCTGTTATAGGTCCCGCAGAAGACTGAATCCGTCACGAATCGACTTTGCCACAGCAGTCCAGGCATCTTGGCTCGCTATCCCGGGCGTCACTTCGGTTCCAGTTTCAGTGTCAGTACGACCGAGTGGATTGTTGCGTTCAGGGATGCGCAATCACACGCACCACAGGAGTGTCTCTTATTGCACAGTGTAGATTTCTGACTAGTTCACACTGAGGAGTGACGTTTGTCACGGACGCTGAACGGATCAAGAGTTGAAGATTAGAGCGAAGGGAGCATGTCGATGAAAAGAATATTTTCGTTAGTGGTTGTAATGGCCATGTTTGGGCTACCTGCTTATGCGCAAAAGGATGAAAACAATCGCATTAGGAACGCTGGCAAGGTGATGGTGGAGATTCTTAATGTTCCTGACGATATCCCAGCGGAACTTCTGGAAAAGGCGGAATGCGTCATCGTATTGCCTTCGGTCATGAAGGCAGCCTTCATCGTGGGCGGCAGCTACGGCCGAGGCGTGATGTCCTGCCGGAGCGGGCCGGATTTCAACGGGCATTGGAGTGCGCCTGCGATGATGGCTCTTGAGGGTGCAAGCGTTGGCTTTCAGATTGGCGGCCAGGCCACCGACTTCGTCTTGCTGGTAATGAACAAGCGCGGGGCAAATTCCATTCTCACCAGCCAGGTCAAACTCGGCGGCGACATAGCTGCCGCTGCGGGACCAAAGGGCCGCAATGCTGCAGCCTCCACGGATGTCACCATGCGAGCAGAAGTTCTTTCGTATTCGCGCTCGCGAGGATTGTTCGCCGGGGTTTCCCTCGAAGGCTCAACTCTTCGCCCCGACGGCGATGCGCAAGCGAGGATTTACGGACAAGGCGTCAGCGCGAAGGAAATCGTTATCAATAGTTCAGTCCACGCACCCGCCTCGGCGAAATTGCTCGTTTCCACTCTCAACAAAAAGGCTCCGAGGAACAGGTCCGAGAAGTAGGGCTCCGCGGAGGGATAGCTGCGGGCGGGCCGGATAGGCCTGTCCGCAAGAGGAGGAAGGACAATCGATCATGCCATTACTTCAAATCGTGATAGTTCTGGTCGTCGTGGGTGTTCTGCTCTGGCTGGTCAACAGCTATATACCAATGCAGGGGACGATTAAGTCCATCTTGAATGCAGTCGTGATCATTTGCGTGGTGCTATGGCTTCTGAACGTATTTGGGCTTTTTCATTCGCTTCCTCGCTTCCACATCGGCAGTTGAACGGATCCATTCCGGCGAGCGAAGAAGCGAAACTTAGGAGGTGAGCGCCTTATTTCTTGGGACAAAGGATAAAAAGGCTCGAATCTATTCCGGGAGGAGAAAACCGTGCTTTGGACGATTTTCGTGATTTTGGTCGTGCTGTGGCTATTGGGCCTGGTGACTTCTTACACGATGGGAGGGTTCGTCCACATCCTGTTAGTTTTGGCGGTGATTGTTCTTGTCATCAGGCTCGTTCAAGGGCGAAGAGTTGTCTGAGTAAGGAGACTTAGACATGAAACCGATCAGCTGGCTGGGGATTTTGTTAATTGTTCTGGGCGCACTGGTTCTCGCCTATCAAGGAATCAACTACACACGTCAGAAAAAAGTCATCGACGTGGGGGAGCTACATGTGACCAAAGAATCCCACGAGACAATTCCTCTTCCGCCAATTCTTGGTGGGCTGGCATTGGCTGGAGGGGTGGTCCTGCTGCTCATGGGGGCGAAGAGCAAAACGTAGCTCGGACGAAAGGCCGGGACTTTGGCATTTCAGCGCCAGCGCACCATCGAAGTGAAGTCTATGCCAGAAATCCCGACTTCCAAGATGAAGGGAGAGTTTCGATACTGCTTCTAATTATTGTCCTGCTTCTGCTATTCGGCGGAGGCGGGGGTTATTATGGGTATTCGCGATGGGGGAGCCGCGGTGGTTTGGGAATAGCCGGGACAGTCCTGCTTATCGCGTTGATTCTTTACCCGCTCGGGTAGTTGCATTGACCCCGCCAGGAGCGGTATGAAATCGTCGGGAAGCTGAACTTTTTATGCGTTTGAATGCATAATCAAGACGGAGAGGAATCGGTATTTTGTCAACCAAGATGCATACTTTCTGGAGAACTGGTCTTGCAGCGGCTTGCGTTCTCGCTATCATTTTTTCGTGGCCGGCGCGCTGCGCGGCCTACTCCGTGCTCTCTCATGAAGCCATCATCGACTCTGCCTGGGACACCAATATCAAACCCATCCTGCTCAAACGTTTCCCAAATGCTACGCCGGACGAACTGCGTCAGGCTCACGGGTACGCTTACGGCGGGGCCATTATTCAAGACTTGGGCTATTACCCCCACGGCAGCATCATTTTTAGCGATCTCGCCCACTACGTGAGAAGCGGTGATTTTGTTCTTGCGCTTCTCCGAGACGCACGGGAATCGAAGGAGTTGAATGAATATGCTTTTGCGCTGGGCGCACTCGCGCACTACGCGGCGGATATCGCAGGCCATCCCATGGCAACCAACCGTTCCGTGCCCCTTCTCTATCCGAAGCTTAAGAAAAAATACGGCGACAGCATTACGTACGAGGACGACCCCCTCGCGCATGTCAAAACGGAATTTGGCTTCGACGTTCTGGAAATCGCCCAACAGCGCTACGCTTCAGAGAGCTATCACGATTTTATTGGATTTCAGGTGGCCATCCCTCTGCTGGAGCGGGCTTTCCAGGAAACCTACGGCCTGCCACTAAAAGAGGTCCTTTCCAATGAAGACCAGGTTTTGAATTCCTACCGCCGCGCCGTCAGCAAACAGATTCCTCAAGCCACGCGCATTGCCTGGACACTGAAGAAGGGCGAAATTCAGAAAGACGTGCCCGGGATCACCAAGAGAAAATTTCTTTACAACCTCTCTCGCGCAAGTTATGAAAAGCAGTGGGGCAAAAATTATAAACGGCCGACTTCTTGGGAGAAGTTTCTGGCGTTCCTCTACAAATTATTACCCAAAATTGGGCCTCTCAGAGTGCTGCAGTTCCGCACGCCCACGCCAGAAACGCAGAAATTGTTTGAGGCAAGCTTCAATGCCACACTGGATCGTTACCGCGCCCTTTTGTCCAACGAGGCAGCCGATCATCTCGAATTAATGAACAACAATTTTGATACTGGCGACATGACCGGGCCCGGCAAATATCGCATGAATGACGAAGCCCACGCCAAACTACTTGGCATGCTGGCTGATAATAAATTTGCGGGTGCGTCACCCGAAGTGCGCGAGGAGTTGCTCCACTTTTTTTCCGATCCTGACGCTCCTTACGCGACAAAGCGCAACGTCAAGGCCTGGGCTGATGTGCAGACACAGCTTGAGCAGCTGAAGGCCGCACCCCCGGCAGAAGTTTTGCCTTCGATCCAACCGACAAAGGTAGCTCTCCCCAGATAGGCAGCGTATTGGCGCCCGAACAGCAGTTAGATCCAGAACTTCTGCGGAACCCGCGTCTAGGAGGTCTTGAGATGATTGCAGGCGGCAAGGAACGACACCGCACTGGGCGAATCGGCTGGCTGCGCGCGGCGGTACTCGGCGCGAACGACGGCATCGTGTCAACAGCGAGTCTGTTGCTCGGGGTCGCGGCTGCGCATGCCACTCATAGCAACATAATGATCGCGGGCGTCGCCGGTCTGGTGGCTATTCGGAACGGTTGTGTGAGGAGCGCCAACCGGAAGGCGGCGCGGTTGGATGCCTCAGTATAGACGCTGCGGGTCGAGAGCCGCATCACTCCGAATCCGCTGCTCGGCTAAGCCTTTGCCCTGCGCGTTGACCGGTAGCCCGATTCGGGGCAGTTTCTCTTTTTTTGCCTGAACTGTTGGCCAAGTTGTGCCGCGAACGAGCGCTCTGACTGTGTTCGAGAATAGAAGCCAGGGCCGAGATAAGCGCCTGCCCACTTTCACGAAGTTCGTGTAAACGCTCGCGAACGACGCGCTCCAAGGCGCGCTGCCCCTTCGGAAGCAGGATCACGCAAAGTTGCCGCTGGTCCAGCATGCTAGGTGTACGGCGAACATACCCTCGAACTTCGAGGCGATCGATCAAACCCACGGCACTGTGATGGCGAAGAAGCAGGCGCTCGGCAAGCCGGCGGATGCTGGCCTCACCGGGCTTGGCAAGTCCGCGGATCGCTAAGAGCATTTGGTACTGTTGCGGTTCGAGGCCGGCGGCTTCAGCCGCTTCATCACTGCCGCGAAGGAACTGGCGAATACGATAGCGGAACTCAGCCAGAGCGGCGTATTCACTGTCATGGATCTTCCTTCCCATCCAGTTAGCGTATCGTAATACGATATAAATGCAAGTCCCGGTGCCCAGCGCAACAAATCCAGCGGCTGAATGCTTCGTGGACGCAGGTAATTTGCCCGCTTGCGTTGCCTGGCGCGTCCAAGCTAAGAGTGTAGGTGTCGAGGGAAGCGAAAGCGCGCGAGGCGCTATATGATGTTGGCCGTCATCGTATGGGCAAACACCGAACTAACAATCAGAAAGTGAGCGGCAACGTGCTGTGATTGAGGGTTGCTGGCCTGTTGCTGCGATGCCTGGTGACAAAATGAAATGGGAAACGAGGGAAATTTGGGGCGCGCTCGTATGCTAGAGCCGCTCTTCCCCGGTGCGGGGAGACATGGTGACGGGAGCAGGAGAAAATATCAAACCGCGAAAGCGGAAAAGGTCACGGTTGCGGTGTCGAAATAAATGATCACTCTTCTCTCCATTATTGTTCTTGGTTTTTTCCTTGGGATGAGACATGCCACCGATCCGGATCACGTCATCGCGGTGACGACTATTGTGAGCCGCCAGCGAAGCATTCGCCACGCCGCATTAATAGGAGTCCTCTGGGGTCTGGGCCACACGATCACGATCCTCGTCGTTGGATCCGCAATCATCCTGTTCGGAGTTGTGATCCCGGCACGCGTTGGTCTCACAATGGAATTCTCGGTTGGCCTTATGCTGATTCTTCTCGGTATTCTGAATCTTTCCGGCATCATGCGGTGGATAACCGAGACACTTACGCCCGTACAGCTGGGACAGCACTCACATACTCACGGACACGGTGACTATGTTCACAGTCATCCCCACAATCACAGTCTGCAGATACATGGCCACGATGAGAGCGCGACACCGGTCGGTTGGATGGATCGCACTTTTGGGAGGCTTGGTTTCTATCAGGTCATCCGGCCGTTGGCCGTGGGCATCGTTCATGGTCTCGCGGGGTCGGCGGCCGTCGCCTTGTTGGTGCTCACAACCATGCGCGTTCCGTCTTGGGCAATTTTGTACCTTATCGTCTTCGGCATTGGCACTGTCGCGGGGATGATGCTAATCACCGCAGCGATCGCTGTCCCATTTACGCTTTCCGAAAACCGTTTTGCCCGTCTTAATCGTGGCTTGGGACTTGTCTCCGGGCTCGTGAGTCTGGCGTTCGGTCTGTTTATTGTCTACCGGATGGGTGCTGTGGGAGGACTCTTCACGCACCATCCGACTTGGATACCTCGATGATGTTTTTTGCTCCTGCCCGTCCCAGTGAACCGAATTCAGCCGAATCGCGGGCAGATCGTGGAACCAGACGCTGCGGATGCAGACTGCCGAATAGAATCCAGCGGCCAATCCTCTCTTTGTCGTTTACGCTTTCACGCCGACCTTGCGCAGGATCGACATCATCGGGCACCAGTTGGTGAATGCGGACTGGAATAGATTCAAACCCACGAAGGCTGTAAACAAATACCAGTATGAGCTCACCCAGTAACCCAGTGCCAGGGATGCTACGACAAAAACTCCTGCAATGAGTCTGACATATCGTTCAACAGTCATGAAATTGCCTCCTTCTTAGTCTGTGGCACGTACAAGGTCATCGCCAAGCGGCGGCACCGCGGTACTCTTAGCACGCTGGCTAAGGTAATAGAGAACCGGAACGGTCATGCGAGAAAGGACTGTCGAAGCAACTTCGCCAGCCATCAGGGAAATGGCCAAGCCCTGAAAAATCGGATCGAACAAAATCACGCTCGCGCCCACAACGACGGCTGCGGCGGTCAGTAGCATGGGACGGAAGCGCACTGCTCCAGCATCGACAACCGCCTCTTCCAAACGCATGCCATGCGAGCGCCGCAACTCAATGAAGTCCACTAGAATTATCGAATTTCGAACGATGATACCCGCGCCGGCGATGAATCCAATCATCGAAGTCGCGGTGAAAAATGCTCCCATCAGTGCATGAGCGGGCAGGATGCCGACTAGGGTGAGCGGAATTGGAGCCATGATCACAAGAGGAGTGGTAAAAGACTTAAACCACCCCACCACTAGCACGTAAATCAGGACCAATACCGCGGCAAAGGCAAGGCCGAGATCGCGAAATACCTCGACTGTGATATGCCATTCGCCGTCCCATTTCATCGAATATCGGTCGGTGCGGTCGGGCAGGGTGGTTCCAGAGTATTGTTTTACCCGATAACCTTCGGGGAGTTTGATTTTATCGATCGCATCGCTCATCTTGAGAATGGCGTAGACGGGACTTTCAATTTCACCCGCTACGTCCCCGGTGACGTACACTACGGGCCGCAAATTCTTGCGATAAACGCTTTGATCGATCGTTGACTCCTGAATCTTGGTAACCTCGCGAAGAGACACCTGCCCTCCCGACCGGTTCGGCAACTTGAGATTTTCAAGATCTTCAATGCCCGAGCGGTCTGGCCGGGACAAACGCACTTCGATGGGAACATCTTCCTGTGATGCGGGGTCGTGCAGCAGCCCCGCAGAGGTTCCGCTCAGACCTATTTGGACCGTGCGCGCGACCTCGGCCGCAGAGATTCCTTGCAGTGCAGCCTTGTCGAGATCCACTTTCATGTCGTACTTGTGCTGAGGATCCTCAACGTACCAATCCACGTCCACGACGCCTGGAGTCTGCTGAAAAATCCTTTTGATTTTTGCAGCGAGTTGGGTCTGACCCTTGTAGTCCGGCCCATATACCTCCGCCACGAGAGTTTCCAGCACCGGAGGGCCGGGCGGGACCTCGGCGACTTTGATACGCGCGCCAAAAGGCGCCGCAATCTTGTCCAATTCGGGGCGCAATCTCCGCGCAATTTCGTGACTCTGCGCTTTGCGGTCATGTCGCGACAATAGGTTCACTTGGATGTCCGCCTGATTTGGCTGACGGCGCAAGTAGTAATGGCGCACTAGCCCGTTGAAGTTGTAGGGCCCTGAGGTCCCCGCATAGATTTGGAAATTGATGACCTCCGGTTGCCGGCCCAGATAACTCCCCAAGGCTTGTGCCACTCGAGTAGTTTGTTCGAGCGGCGTTCCGTCGGGCATGTCGATAATCACTTGAAATTCGCTCTTGTTATCGAAAGGGAGCATTTTGACCTGCACCCACTTGAGCGGAATGAACGTCACCGCCGCCAGCAGCAGAACCACCACGCCACCGAGGAAGAACCACCTCCTCCCTGCATTCCGAATTAGAGGATTCATCAAGCTGCGATAAAGCCGCGTCGTCCAGCCTTCCGCCTCATGCCCGGAGTCGGGACGATCGGCGTAATGATGCAGCAGCCGCAATGCGGCCCAAGGTGAGACCACGAAGGCAACGACGAGCGAAAACATCATTGCTGCGGAAGCGCCCACCGGAATCGGGCGCATGTACGGCCCCATGAGGCCGCGCACAAAGGCCATCGGGAGAATGGCTGCAATCACAGCGAAAGTGGCCAGGATCGTTGGGTTGCCAACCTCGTCGACGGCCTCGATTGCAACGTCTGCAAGTGAACGGCCATGATTGTCAGGCAGTCGGAAATGGCGAACGATGTTCTCGACCACCACGATGGCGTCATCCACCAAAATGCCGATGGAAAAGATTAGCGCGAAAAGCGTGACGCGGTTTAACGTGTACCCGAAAAAGTAAAAGATAGCGAGAGTCAGTGCGAGAGTCACGGGAATGGCCAGCAGCACTACGCCTGATTCCCGCCAACCCAACGCCAAAGCTATCAGCAGCGTGACCGAAAGCGTGGCAAGAAAAAGATGCTTGAGAAGTTCGTCCGACTTATCCTTGGCCGTTTCCCCATAGTTGCGTGTGACAGTAACGTGCAAATCGCCTGGCAATGTGTTGCCTCGAAGAGAGTTGATCTCCTGTAGAACCCTCTCAGAAATGAGCGTGGCGTTCGCGCCCTTGCGCTTTGCCACCGTGATCGTGACGGCTGGGTATTCCGCGTTCGCGGTACTTCCAGTCGTTCCCTTTGCGCTGGCGAACAGGACGTAATTGTCGGCTTCCGCTGGCCCGTCCACAATCTTTTCCACCACATCCCGCAGGTACACGGGCCGTCCGGCATGAATGCCAACGACGACTTGCTGCAGCTCTTCCGGGCGGGTGAAGAAGTTGCCGGCTTCGACTTGAAATTCCTGGTTACCGCGCGCAAAGCCGCCCGCTTGACTGCGCGTATTCGCTGCGCCGAGCTGCGTGACAACGGAACCAGGCGTCAGTCCGTACGCAGCGAGGCGTTGAGTGTCCAGCACAACACGCAATTGGCGTGGCTGCCCGCCGATGATCGTTGTTTCGGAAACGTCGTCCAGTTGTTTAAGCGAATGTTCCAGTTCTCCCGCAATAAGCCGCAACTGGTAGGCGTCGTAGTTGTTGCCCCAAAGCGTCAGAGCAAGAATCGGTACATCATCAATCGAGCGCACCTTGATAACCGGTTGAGAGACTCCCTGAGGGATGCGGTCGAAGTTCGAATAGAGCTTGTTATAGGTCTTAACAATCGCATCTTCCTCTTTCGTGCCTACATAGAAGCGCACGATCACCATGCTCAGGCCGGGATGGCTGATCGAATAGATGTACTCGACTCCTGGTATTTCGCGGAGCAGCTTTTCCATGGGCACGGTGGCGCGTTGCGTAACTT
>Ga0209166_10001634_pt1 | contig 18306 bp, 15 predicted proteins | sample Coa_R1_3_FD_187151 | JGI IMG/M metagenome (GOLD analysis project Ga0209166, IMG submission 187151) | Surface soil microbial communities from Centralia Pennsylvania, which are recovering from an underground coalmine fire - Coalmine... | ecosystem: Environmental > Terrestrial > Soil >... | reverse complement strand
GGTCTTCATCGAAGCGTATCAACGCCTGATCAGCGAGAAAGGGCGGCATGCGCGGCATGCAGGCATCAAGGTTCTGGGGATAGAGGCAAAAGAGACGGTGGAAGATTCAAAATACGGCAAGACATGCCTGCTGCGGGAACTGGCCGTGCGAGCAGTGCGCGATGGACATGTGCCCTGCCTGATCTCGAATAAATACGCAGAGCCCCCTGCAACACCGCTGGCTCTTGCCTGGGGGATTATGAAAGCGATGATGACGACATCTGAATATCTTCAGTTCCCTAAGAAATCTCTGAAGAGCTACGAATGTTACAAACTGAAGCAACTTATGCTGGACCCACAGGCAGACGTAGGGCTGGACGCCCATGTCAACGAGGTGTTTGAACTACAAGGGTCATCCGTCAGTCTAGAGGTCGTTGCCGCCGCCCTGCATCGGGACCTGAAAGATCTGTCCACACTTGCTCGCCAGCGCTTCTCAGATGCAAAGGTGCTGATCCTGATTGATGATGCGCACCTGTGTCGCGTCGAGCCGCGCGGCCAGGCAGCACTCGACCTGCTGCTGCACCTGTTCTCGCTCAGCAGCCTGGCCTGCTCGGGGAGCCCGTTCCGCATCGTCTTTACCTACTCGCGGCCCACCAGACAGGAGTGTATGACCGCATCCAATACCCTCTTCGGGGTTATCTCCAATGGCCTGCAACATATCGAGTATCTGCAATTGGGGGAGTTCAGAGGCCCTGGGGAAAATCAGCCGGACGAGCAGCGCCACCGACACGATGAGTATCACCTGACCTATCAGCAATTTCTGTTGGGGCACAATCTGGTCGTGGCTTATAATCCCCTGTCCGAAGCTGATGCGAGCCATAACGAAGAGCAATTATATGTACGACTTCACCAGGCCACCGAAGGGATCCCTTCGCGCTTCCAGTACACGAATAGCTGGCTCAAGGCATGGCTTGCTATGGCGACTGATGTGCATATCCTTGACAAAGCTAACGATGATGCTGCACTTGATCTGATGAGAAAGCTGGCGGCACAAAAAGGAGGCATGTGATGGAAAGGTCCCAGGAACTATGGGCATTTCTGGATAGCCAGCGCGATGCCAGAGTAGCGGAGATCGCCGCTGAACAGGAGCAGCATCTCTCCGCTATTCCTGAGCCTGCGTTACTCTGGCTCGCCCTCGTTCCCTTCTGGACGGTGACGCTCGCCGAAGCCTGCCATTTCCCCGGCGCGGATCACGGCGTGCGGGAACTGTTCATGAGCCTCTATAAAGAGGGCTTCTGTGAATACGTCCCGGCTCCCCCGCTCTGGGATGAAGATGCGGACAGCTTGATGCCACGAAGATCGGAAAGTGGTAACGATTGTTTCAATCTGACCGATGCTCTGCGCGGCGAAGTTCTCCAGCGTGCCATCAGCAACCAGGGAGAAGCAAGGCTGCTGGGTATGATGCAAAATATCGGTGTGACTATTCGCGAGACCGGACTGAGCGATATCCCGGCGCCCATTGCACGCTGGGCCGCCCTGGCCGTTTCTGCATTCGATGCCGTCCGGGCGTTTGAAAAACAGGTTGTTGGCTTACTGGCTAAAAATGAGTTGAACGAGGTACAGGGCTGGATCGAGGCGGCACGTTGGCTAGAAACCATCGCAGGCACTGAACTGACCAGGATGATTGACCGCATGGCTCGCCGCCTTGAACTGCGCCATCGCCGCTCGTATGATGAGCAGTTCCTCACCCATTTCTTGCGCCGCGATGAGCAGGTTGCTGCTTTTACCGCCTTGTTGAAGAGTAGTGATAAGTACTGGGCCCTACACTATGTCGGGCCGGGTGGCGTCGGTAAAACGATGCTGGTACGCTATCTGACAACGCGCTATTTCACTGAGCACGACCTCAAACCTTCGATCTGTCGTATCGATTTTGACTATTTGAATCCCGATTATCCCACACGCGCTCCCGGCCTGTTGCTTGATCAGATATCCCAGGAATTGCGGCTCTATGGTGGCGACCAGGCCGATAAGGAGTTCATCCGCTTTGATAGTCTGGTAAGAAAGTTGCATGAACGTCTCGGTAGTGCCAATGTGAGCAATCTCATGCCAGCCCGGCTGCTCGACGATAGCGATTTCGACCAGCTCATCCAGACATTTATCAGGGCTATCGGACACCTTCCGCAACCGATCGTGCTGATCCTTGATACCTGCGAGGAACTGGCAAAGATCCGACCGGATGGGACTATTCCAGAAAACGTGCGGGCAACGTTCGCTATTCTAGCACGTATCCACCAGGATCTATCGACGTTGCGGGTCGTCTTCAGCGGTCGGCGTCCTCTCGCCAGAGCAGGCTATGGTTGGGAGTGCCCCACATCGCCTCACCCTGAGCGCCCCTACCTGCGCCTGCATGAAATTCGTGGCTTCGACTCTCAAGATGCCCGGCATTACTTACTCGATCGGGCTCAAGTGCGCGCAGAGCTGGTTGAGGCGATCATCCAGAAAAGTCTGGATAAGGGCACGATAGATCTCTTCCGTTGGAAGAACCAGCGCAATGCTCCTTCCAGTGTAACACGCTACAATCCCTTCGACCTGGCACTCTATGCAAGCTGGGCACGTGAAGATGCATCCCTCAGCGCTGGGGAGATCAGTGCTCCTGGCGTTGATCGCTATATTGAAGGGCGCATCCTGGGGCGTATTCATCATCCCCACGTGCGCACACTGCTGCCTGCCGTCGCTCTATTGGGCACTTTCGACCGTGAGATGCTGCGTGTCGTTGCCCATAGTGATGAACGAACATTCAACGATAGTTTTCAAGAACTCACGAACCAGGAATGGATTCAACAGCAGCAGTTCATCTTCTGGCACGTCAAAAGTGGGCTGCGTGAGCGGTTATATGCCTACTATCGTGAACGCTATCCGCAGACATTGGCCGATGCCCGCAAGCAGCTTTTGCCTTATCTTAAACGCATCACGCTGGACCGACGATTGTCGTCGCTCAACGTTCCACACTTTGATGCCGCTCTGCGCCTGCTCGAAGAAGATGATCCGCAGGACGCGGCCTCCTGGTGGACCGCCATTGAGAAACGCTTTGCCGACGAGGGCAATGCCTACGATTGGGCACTGACGCTGATCGAGCAATTGCAGAGCGAGGATGGAGCGATTGCGGAGGTCGATAGCAGCGCAGCGGCTCAGGGTAGTGTGGAAAGCAGGCTGCGTCCCGCTGTGCTTGCAACTTATGCCTCCGCGCAACTGCACGCCAGGCCCTCCATATCAAGAGAGGCGATCTGGGAGGAGGTTCTTAACAAGGTTGAGCGCCACCCGCTGCCTGAAGAGGTTGTGCGTTTGCGTATCCGCGCCCAGGCCGGACTGGTTATGGCTCGCCGCTCGATCGTTCAGTCCTGGTTGATTGGGGTTTCCGCCCCCATCGCGCAGGACGATGCTGAGCTGAGAACATTGCTCAATCTCCTGGCTGTGCAACAAGCGACAGACCTGGACGAACAATTGGCGGCCTGCCTTATCGCGGGTCTGGAAGTTGTTGTCGAGTATGGAGAAAATACTGCGCATGATCTTCCCTGGAGGTCGGCCTTGCAGTTTGTAGCGCAGCTCGATAAGGCCCGAATATCGCCCGAATTACAGGCTTTCTCGCTGGCCCTGGCTGGTCGTATCTATATCCTGCTCAGACAATGGGAAAATGCGCTCTCCCATTTCAGGCGTGTGCTCAGTCTCCTGCCCGGCCTCGCTATGGGTCAGCAGCACTGGCTAGATTGGCTCGCGCCCGAAGATCTCTCAGCCCGCCTACGTCTTGAGTTTGCGCGTGCATTGTATCCGACTGTTCTGTCCGCGCAAGATGTTTTGACCCAGATCGGCAGCGAATTGCCAGATGACCCTCCGCCAACAGACGATGCTGACCGCCTGGGTTCTGCTATTCTGTTGCTGCGCAGCGCTGTTGGGAGCTTACCCACTATCGACCAGATCTCCTCACGATCCGTCAAATATAGCGTGCCCAGCAACCAGCCTCTCAGGAATGCGCATCGCGCCTTTCAAGCATTAAAGATAGCCCTGGCCGAAACAATGGCTGCGCTGGGACAGCCCGATCAAGCGCTGCCCATACTGGAGCAGCTCTCTCTGCAAGCCGAAGCATCCACGGCTGATCTGGATACGGTCTTCGCCGCTGATCGTGCCAAACTGCGCATCGTGCGGCGCTGGCGGCTGCGCGACGAGGGCTATGGCTTCCACGGCTTCCTCAAGAATGCTTCACAGCTTACCGATAATGAACTTGAATGGACCCTGGATGGATTGGACGGCCCGAAAAGTCTTGCGCTCAATGAGGTGGTTGTACTCGGGACAGTATCCCTTTCCCGGCTCCACGCCCGCTGGCGTACATCCTATACACTGGATTATGCTATGCGGGAAAAGGCACTCAAAGAGATAGCTCCGGATCTGCTTCCTGCTCTCCCCTATGCCGGGTCATCTTTTCCCCAATTCTCCTGGTTCTTCGATGTAGTAGAGATGAAGAGGCTGAGTGCCAATCACGTTCTACCTTTCTCTCTGCTCACACGCCAGGATATTGCGAACGTTGCAAATGCTGCTATCACCTGGGCAGAGCTGCATCCTGAAAGCCCGCTCGAAGCCATCAGGCTTCTCCTGCGTGCCAGCGCGCTCGCCCCACAGGACGCCTCCAAGCGAGATTTCTCCCTCCCTGTTTCCTTGCTTGAACGCGTTGGTCAGCGCTGCGCTGCCGAGATCGCTCTCGACGAAGGGGAGATGTTAGCGCTGCGCCTGCCAGATCTGGCGGTTCCGCTGCTCTCTCAAGCGCGTGACTTATTCCAGCAAGTAAACGATAGCGTTGGTGAGATCATTGCCGCAACATGTCTTGCTCTGACGCTCGCGCGTCTGATCCGCAGAGCAGAGGTTCTGCCTGTGCTCGACCAGATCCTCGCAACGTATAGCGATCTCTACAAGCTCTATGCTCCGCTGCCGCCACTCAGAGAGCTAGCAGAACGGGTCGATCTGGACAGTTTACCCTCAGGCAAGGGCGGTTGGCCTCAGCATTGGCGTCCCTGGTTGGCCCGGCTTGTCGCTTGCATCATCTGGAGCAGAGATGATGCACAGCGTGCCGCGCGTATGGCAGCCCTGCGCCACTGGCTGGAGTCACATTACAGCGCACATCTTGCCAATGGCGAAAACGCGCTGCCCGCAGAATTTGATGGCTGGTTGGTAGAACCAGAGCCTCAAGGCGCGCCAACAAGATCCGGGTCAACAAACACAGAAGCTCCTTCCACTGAGTTCACTGAAAGATTTGTGTTGGATATCACAGGAAGCTACGCCGGACCCTACCAGATTACGGCTCAGATCTCTCTCACCCGTCGGATTCAAAACATGATAGTAGAAACGTACAAGAGAACCCTGATAGAGATCTCGATCCTGGCCCCTTATAGAGAGACAGTAGAGAAGTGGATAGAAATAGCACCACCTTTGAGCCCACAGCAATCTCTTTTTTACAAGACAACCATCGAACTGCGCACTGACGAGTTCAGCAGTGCCATTTGCTGGGAGATGCTCATTTCCCTCTGGCTAGAGGTTGATAACACCTCCTGGGTTTTCCATCATGCCGATTTGTATCGCACCGTTCACAGGAGAGAGGTACGAGAGGCGCGATCCTTGACACGCCTGGAGAGCGACTTCGAGGCGGTGATTATTGCTCCCCATGCGGGCCTGTATAGTCAGCTCACATCCACCTGGGCTAGCAGAATGAATGGGCAGTGGCAACCCACGTTTATGCTCTCGACCGAGATTTTTAGAAGGGGTGGCTCTGCCTCTCGTGTTGTGCATCTGATTGCAAATGCACAAGAAGCCAATGGCACACCCTTTCTTGATGTCTCGACTGATGTTACAGGCAAGCAAAGCAACATGAGCAGCCAGGAGCGCGGTCGCCTGTTGAGAGCGGAAGAGCTGTCCCGGATCTTCCCCAATCTGACCATCTGCCTGCTGCAATCTTTGCCCGCTCCATTCACGAGGCGTAGCGAGACCGATCGCGAGAATGCTGCCTGGCAACGCCGCTTTGCCGCTGAACTGCATGCGTCAGGTGTGCCCGTTGTCATTGTCATCCCACCACTTTCTGAAGAATCGATCCTCAAGATCTTGCGTCCCTTAGTCGTTGCCCTCAGCCAGAAGCCCCTGCTTTCTGGGGCGCTATTCGATGCACTGGGCACGGCACGCGAGGCAACCATGCAGGAGGTACTGGAGGTAGGTGGCAGCAGAGAAGATGCGCTCGAAACGGCATTCGATCTCTGCCTCTATCTCGCCTCTGAGCTTGTAGAGCAAGAAAAGGAGTAGGTCTATGTCCTCTCTATGGACTATCCTCACCAGTTGGGTGGCGCGTAACGCCCGGCAAAATCTCTATCTCCCTATTGACTACAGCCATGTCAAAAACCCGCGCTACAGTCCCCATCCTCTCCAGGCGGGACAGCACTATTTCAGGCTTGTGCTGGCTGAGATGTCTCTTAAACACGATCGTCAGTGGTTCGCAAGCTGGTATCCCGCCGTGCATTCCCTGGTTACCTTCAAGTTCGGCGATCAGAAGGTTGAGATCCCTCACATCGCTGGTTCGCTGGCTCTGCCAGATCTGAATGCGGCCAATCTCGATCGGGTGATCCAATTGAATCATCCTCTCACAAATCTGGTGCCTTTCAACGGCGGCGATATCGATATCTTCGCCGGTCTGCTCGCTATGCAGGGTACGAACTACCTGGATCGCTTTATTCATGTCCTTAGCGGCTTCTCCAACCTGCTCACTGTTCCTCAACTCTCCTTCGCCCTCAACGTGGCAACACCATTGCTGCATGGTGTGCAGGAGTTGCTGGGCATGAATAACGGTGAGCTGCATCTCGGCATCCACCAGCTCTTCAACAAGGAGAGCGGTAATCTAGAGCCAGGCTATGTTGCGATCATCCGCGCACAGGAGAACGAAGTGAACAAGGACCAGCTCTGGGTGGTTGATGGACGGTTGCGCCAGGGGAACACGCTCGATGACAACCAGCCGTTCAGCGGTTATACCTATATGCTGCTCAAAATCGAGGGCCAGGAAGAACGGGACGACTGGAAATCGCTCAGCAGCATTCAGCAGCCCTACAACAAGGCTATTGAAGCTTTGATCAATAAGAAACCACAGGAGGCGGACGCGTTTCTGCGCCAAGCCATTACTACGACGCTCCAATCTCCTGATCTTACTGAAGGACACAGTATTGCTGCCGCGCTCCGTCTCAAAGAGTGCTTCGACCATGTACAGAACCTCGGCCTGGGCGTCGTCCAGCACGAATTCTCCGATCTGCAAGAGGTCATGCAGGGAGCCATGCCTGTCACTCTCGCTCTCGCCTTCGGCAAACCAGATCTCGAAGCGCTCTTCAGCTCCGCTGTTGAATGAGAAGAGGAGTTGGCTGAGTACAGCACGGCCTTGAAAAGGGTTGACAATCGGGCTACTGGAACCCAAACTGCCGGAGCTTCGCCCTTGGCCATGACTTTGGCAGCAGACGCAGCACGGATGTGCTCGATGAGTTTATGATCTCTGATCATGTTCAGCCCTATCCGGTCGAACTCTGGCACTGGGGAGTGATGCATCGCTGTGGACATCTGCGTACCATTGACCGTCAAGCTATCCGCTTAGCCCTGCTTCCACGCGGTGAGGCACAGGTAACCAGACGAGGCATCCGCTTCAAGGGGGTGCTCTACACCTGTGAACGGGCTCTGCAGGAACACTGGTATGTACGGGCCTCCCTCTCGCCATGGAAAGTGGAGGTCGCGTATGATCTGCGCAACACCGACGCCATCTATCTTTTGCTTGACCAGGAGCGCGACTTCTACGTCGCGACGATTACCGACTCTCGCTTTGCCTACAGGGACTGGTTTGATGTTGAGGATTGTTTGACGCGCCTCTCTCAAGCCGTCCAGCAGCAGAGAGGACAAGAAGAGCAATCCCGCTCGGATTTACGCCAAGAGGTGCAGGCCACGCTCGGATACATGAGTCCGCTTGTCTATGAGCAGTTGGGAGAAATATCGAAAGAAAGAAACGTTTGACGTTCTACGTTATCTATGGTATGATATATACGTTAACGTTACGTTACGTTACATCAAACGTTTTTCATCGTCCTCAGCTCAAACATCTGAAGACTCTACGATACCGGGGCAAGCTCAACCCACTGGTTTCGCTCTCCTCACGAGAAGCAATGTGGCTCTTTCTTCGTCAGCCTGACCACCTCACAGAGAGAGAGCGCCAATTGGTTGAACACCTCTGTCAGATGCACGAGGAGGTCGCGGTTGCCTACCATCTCGTCCAGCAATTCGCGCTCATGCTACGCACCCGCAAAGGAGGCCAGCTCGATGCCTGGCTGGAGGCTGTTGCCCAAAGCACGCTTTCGGATCTCCACCCCGCAGCTTATAGCATCAGATCAGATATCGAGGCCGTTGAGGCGGGCTTGATTTTGCCCTGGAGCAACGGCCCTGTCGAAGGAAAAATTACCAAGTTGAAGTTGATTAAGCGCTCGATGTATGGCCGAAGTGCATTTCCGCTCTTGCGCCAAAAAGTGTTAAAGGCGGCATGAGGCAGCACGGCAAATGCGGGAGAGCCATCCAGTGAGTGGCCTGCTCTCTTTTTGAGGAGGGAGCCGCCCACGGAATTCCCAAATTTACAGGTAGGCCCATTTCCAACGTTGACACTGTTGCCCAATTCCTTGAAGGTATACATGAAGTACATCATATGCTAGGATGGAGAAAAAAGAAGAATGGCGAATATCTAGCAGGAGAAGAACATGTCGCTCCATCCTCAAGGCCCTGGGCCGATTCCAGAAGAAACTATGCGTGTGGCTCGCAGTATCTGTCCTGATGGGAGTCTTTATATGCAGATCCGAGACCAGTTAGGAGTGATCTACACTGATCAAACTTTTGCGGATGTATTTGCCATTAGAGGACATCCAGCGATAGCGCCCTGGCGTTTGGCTCTGGTCAGTGTCTTCCAATTCATCGAAGGACTTTCGGACCGACAAGCCGCAGAGGCTGTTCGGCAACGCATCGACTGGAAATACGCGCTTGCTCTTGAATTGACTAATCCAGGCTTCGATTTCTCGGTCTTAAGCCAATGCGCGTACACGTCTCATTACAGGTGGGGTTGAAATGCAGTTATTCGAGGTTCTGCTTGAACAGCTTAAGACACGAGGATTGCTCAAAGCCCGAGGCAAACAACGTACTGACTCGGCCCATGTCCTGGCAGCAGTGCGTGTGCTCAACCGCCTCGAACGCGTTGGAGAAACTTTACGCCATGCCCTCAGATGGCATCTCTCTTGCGGTACAAGAAATCAAGCCGCTCTCATGTCCCTGCGGCATTGAGTATCACCTGCTCGCTCAGCGTGGTAATGGTGAGATATTCACCATCCCATCTGATAGAATATTCTCCTATGGTAACGCTCTCCATCCCTTCGGCCCTTTCTTACGCGCGTACGCTCTTACTCACTCCCGACATTGTACACGACCACCAGATCTTGCGCATCTGCCTACGCTATTTGGGCCATTGCTCCCACCAAGTCAAAGAACATGGTTGAGCTTGACACGTAGGGGTACAATGCGGCTCATGGAGTTTTACAAATTAGTTCGGTATAAATTATGCTCAATGCAAATCATCTATACCGAATTTAATTGGTAACTACTCAGCCTCCAAGAGAAGGCAGGAGAGGAGAATCTAAGAAAACATGATGCAAGGCAGTCAAAAGATGAACGCCTTGCTTGTGCATGGTGGACAAATAACTGCGCAAGCGACAAAAGATGGTGGCCCCTTCCTGGGTGCGAAAACAGCCAGCGATTTTTTGCTGGACGGATCACTCATCCTGAGATCGCGTTCAGCCAGATTGTTATCGAAGGGCACGATGAAAGAGTGCATGAAGCGCAAAATCAGTTCCTGATAGTCACGCAAACGATGCAAGAGATTGCGCACATCATCTCCCCGCAAGGGACCTCGTGTCCCCTTTTTTCGTGGTGGGGGCGGGTTGGCAGCAATTCCGGCTTCGACCAATTCCTGATAGCGAGCATGATACTGTTCCCGCAAGTGGCGGGCCAGAGTCATCTGGCCACAAGATCTGGCTTGCTCGAACGTCGCTTTGATTTCCAGAAGCAGTGCTTTCATCTCTTTGGCCCAGTCTTGCTGAGAGTGTTCGTGGATAAAGGTCAATTCCCGCAGATAATGGGCGTTGCAGAGCGCATGCGGACAGCAGTATTGCAGATAACAGGCCCAACTATCATGGATGCTGATGCCGTGGAAGCGTGGCAGAATGCCTATCGCGTCGGTGGCTTCTTTCCCGCGTTTTTCATGAGATTGATAATAGGTCAACTGCGAGGTCGCTGTCACATGCAACCACAGCCGCGAGCTTTTGACACGAAACCCTGTTTCGTCATTGTGGATGAGAGCACTGCGCATCAACCCCTCTTTGATGACGGTCAGTGCCTCCTGCACCTGAGAGGAGCCAGTCTGCAAAGCTGCCTGCAGGCTGCCTTGCGAGAAGCTTGCTCCCAACACGTCGGAAAGGATTTGGCAGGTGCGTGCATAAGGAAGCAAATGAATACAGTGCAAGTAGACGGCCAACGCTCTGGTCATTGGTCCATATTGTACAGCTGCGGGTTGCAGTCCGAGAGGAAAAGCCGCCCGTGTTTCTTGATGACAACAGGGACACGCTTTCACTTGAGCCTGGTATTCGCTCACCTGCAAGCGCAATGGGGGCAGATCCCACACTTGGGCGCGCTCCGCACGCTGGATCTGGGCGCTATCCAGTGGCTGCTGGCAGTGGATGCAGATTGGCGGGGCCAGCACCAGGACTTCATCAGGTTGAGCGACCATCATCAGTGTGTGGTCTTGATGACCCACCTGCCCTCCGCTCTTCTTGCCACTCTTGCCACGCAGGCTCTGCGTTTTGCGCACGGGCTGCTTGAGGCTATCGCTGGAAGGCGGCTTACTGCTGTTGTGGCTATCCCTCTTGATCTGTCCTTCCAGCCGCTCAAGACGCTCGCTCAACTGAGCAAAGACCTCTCGCGCCGTCGTCACCTGTTCTTGTGCGACTGCCAGTTCTTTGCGCAACGCTGCATTTTCTTTGTGCAAGCGCTGATTCTCGGCTCTCAGCATTTCGAGATCTTTGACCAGTTCGTCTCCATTCATGCTCGTACTTTAGCAGGATTCTTTCGTTGCCTCAAGCCTTCTGGGCTTTTTTCCCAGGGAGGCTGAGTAGTTACTTTAATTGTAAAAGTTCATTCACCGCATTGGAGAACGTCACGCCGGACAACCGTAGGATACATCTACCAACTTCCCTCACCTTTTTTGAGCATGGCATAATATCTCTTTGTACCTGCCCACAGCTGGAAATCCCATAATTGCCGATGGGCTGGCCGCTCTCATCGGGATCGCCAGCCCATCAGCTTAGAGGGGGTAAAGCGGAGAGCATTTCTCCTGCAGGGAATGGACAAGAGAGTTTGGATATTCATCGTTCAGTTCCCAGATCCGCCGCTGGCGATGAGCCCGAAACTCTTCTCTTCGCTCTGTGTCATCTGTTACTTTTGTGTTTCAAATCGTTTTATGGTAATGGATATCTCTTTTTGATGTCGATGATGTAGCAAGGGAGGAAATCTTTATGCACTACACCCGTCTCCTGTCTGTTGTTCTCCTCGCCCTGGTGCTGTTGGGAGCGGCCGAGCTCATGTTCGCGCCAGTCCCTGTACATGCTGCCATACAGACGACAACGATCACAGGGACCCACCCACCTCTGAACAGGCCAACCCTGAGTCATACCGGTGTCAATGGCAATCCGTGGGGTTATGACTTTTCACCTGGAAATGATATCTACAGCCCACCCTCAGATTTTTGTGGACACTTTGGCTGCATCGCCAACTTCTGGAATGGTTCTGGCTATGTCATAGAATGCAGCGATGGGATGTACAGTTTATCGGGGGGCAGACGAGGAGCCTGCTCCTGGCACGGAGGAGTCTGGCGAGAATTGTACTCCCATTAACCCGCAGGAATGTGCGACTTATAGGAGGAAGCATGCCCTTTTGAGGGGTTGATGGCGCAGTTGTCCACAGGGTATCCACTGCCTGGCGATGAAAATCGGGCACTTGGTGGATAAAAGGGTGGCGTGTTTTCTCCGTTTTTGGTACGCTTGTCCTAGAGAGTTCTCGTTTCCTTCCCTGCCCAACTGTGTTGTTGGCTATTTCTGCTTGTCATTTTTGAGCCAGATACAGCAGGGGAGACGATGCCTACGACCACTGAAAAGAGCGGCATGACCCCCAAGAGCGTGCTGCGACATCGCCCCATCGTGACCACGCTCGGGGTTATTCCCATCACGACACCACGCCGCCCGCGTGCCCAGCAGAAACGGGAGCCGCATACGACGGGCGGACCTCCCTTCGTGGCAGAGGCGCCAAAGCGGAGCCGTTCACTGGTTGGTTCCCGTGGGAGGAGCCATGCTAGGGATGCTGATTCCGATCTGGGTGTTCCAAATAGCCTGGGCTCGGGGAGTGACGACCTACGATGATCTGCGCTATGGTCGCCCACTTATATAGGCATGTATCGCCTCAAAAAAGGCGATCATCCTATATAATCACCGTTAGCTAGGATGATCAAGCTCAGAGACTGTGGCTCGATCATCCTAGCTAACTACAAGCACCTTTCAGACCGACGCTTGGGTGGGGCACAACGAGCAAACTGCCCTGCCGAGCCATTTCATCGCCGTCAATCTCCACCGCCATATCCAGATTATCGAGATTCCGGGAGGGGATGCCGAGCATACCAGGATTTTGAGCGGCCCCAGTTGTATGGGGCCACCGATGACCTCACACCGGTCATCCTGCGTTTTGTGGATCTGAATGGGGATCATCGGCCAGATATGCTGGTAAGCTTCGCCAGCTCACGCCTCGTGTTCATCAACGACGGAATCAGCTTCCGTCCGCTCCTCCCTGCAGAGCGGGCGTCTGTAGAACACGCTCTGCAGGGCTTGCAACCATAGCGGCAAGGATTACTCCGCGGGAGCCATATTCACCCGTAGTATTGCTTCTATGAAGAAGGGTAAACCATTCAACCAGTCGCCAGAAAATTACCGGGTTCACCAGCAGTGCTACTCTCCCTGGAGGTGCAGAGTGCCGTTATCTTGTGGCGGACCTGCGTATGTCATCCAGGCGTCCACGGTACCAGACGCCCGATCTGCGCGCAAGACAATCACTGGAGCTTGTAGGGCAGGCCCATAGGTTTGTTGCCATCTCCGGTTGTTTCCACCCATCTCGTACACCCGAACACTGCCACCACTGTGGCTCTCTCCTGGACGCAGTTCTGGAAGATGTGGCGCTGGCTCGAATGGAACAATTTCGTGATCATCTTGGGCTCTATCTTGCAGCCCTACGAGAGCTGTCAGACCCAGACATTGCATCTGCGCAGATTGAGGCTGCTCACCATCGTGCTCATGCCCAGATCGCAGCTGCGTAAGAGGCAGTGGAGACGGAACGTTCCCTTCGTCTCTCAGCGGAGCACTCCCGTGATATGGCACAGAGCGATTGCTGAGGAACGAGTAGCGGAGGCGCAAACGGCTCTCCGGCGGGAGCAAGGTGAGGTGGTGCGTCTTCGACAAGAACGTGATGACGCGCAGGTTGTGGCTCGCGCGCGAGCAGAAACGGATCACCAGGAAATACTCCAACTCCGGGCAGCGCTTCAAGAGGCGATCTCAGACGCTCGCAGACGTGCGGAAGAGGACCGGGGAGAAATCAAGCAACTCCGTGAGACCCTTGCTGCCGCCACAAAGCGTGGGGATGACTTTTCACTCACGGTGAAATCACCTTGCCGCGTTTTTCCTCTTCATACGACTTATACTACGATGAGTTAGACCATAGATGGCCCTACTCTCTCTGAGGAGTTTGTATGCAACCGCTTGATACAGATGAGACGTTAGATGTAGAAAAGAGCATGCTCTATGAGCGCTTTGCTGAACCGCTGTTGGCTTCTCTTTGCCAGCTGGTTTCTGATCGGCAAGACGCAGAGGATCTCTTACTGGAGGTCTTTCTGGCCGGACTCCAGAATACCTGGCTTGCCAGACTTCCGAGCGGGCGACAACTCGCCTGGCTACGACGCGTTGCCCGAAACAAGGTCATTGATCACTACCGTCATAGGGCGCTTTTGACCATCCAGCCATTAGGACAAGTACAGGAAATTGAAGACCAGAGCGTGACGCCTCAACGACGAGTTGAAGAACAGGAGGAGCGTGCCTGGCTCTTGCAGGCCATCGAGCAACTTTCACCAGCTCAACGAGAACTGCTTCGATTGCGCTATGTGCAAGAATTACGTCTCACCCAGATTGCAACCCTTATGGAGAAATCTGAAGGGACCGTGCGGAAAATGCTTTCGCGAACGTTGCGTCATTTAAGAATGCTGTACGAACAGCATGAAAGGAGAGAGAATCATGAGTGATGATTTGGTACCTGAAGAGGGCGAGCCAGAATATAGCCAACTTCTAGCGGTTCTCCGACCTTCTCCACACAAGCGCGTTCCGATCGCAGCCAGCGAGCAGGCGCAGATCATTGCACGGGTGCGAGAACGCTTAGAGCTGGCGGTGCCCGCTTCCGCTCTTCCCGATACAGGGACGCTCACCCCGCAGCTTCCATTTGCGCCCAACAGCATACCAGCGAGGCCGACGAGAACCCCCTCGCAGTTCCTTGCCAATCTGGTGGCCGCGCTTGTGGTGATTGGGATCATCCTCGGGTCCTGGGCACTTTTCAGGACGTATACGCCCTCAAACAGCACTCCTGGCTCCCCAGCAGGCTCTGGATCGGGTCCGTCGGCTCAGGCCGAAGCTGGTGGCCTGGAAGCATCCATGCATGTGCTGATCGGCGGACCGTACTTTCTCAGTGAGCTGCTTCCCGTCGATGTCTCGTTCACAAACCACAAGCAGGGCCCGGCCCAGCTTGATGCCTCCGTTAGAATAGTCAACAACAGCATAGCTGATCCGTGTTTCCCCCACGAATTTGTGGTCCAGGTAACAGGAGGTCACAATCCATCCTATACGTTCCCGGAGCTAGACATCGGCTGCGTTCAACCCCTCTTTACGAACGAGGTGGGGCCGGGCCAGACGATGACGATTCACCAGTATGTTCCTCTGACGAAGAGTGGAGAAGTGACGCTGACAACGGGGATGCGCCTTCCTGATAACCCGTTCAATAGGCTCTGGCCCGCAGTCCATGTGCAGATGCAGGTCAATCCACAGGTTCCCCGGGATCGTGCAATCCCTCTCCAGCCTCAGCCGGGACGGGTAACGATCAGCGCACCGGCGGGAGCGCGGGCTCACCTGCTCTACATGCAGGGCATCACCTGTGATGGGTATGATCTTAGCGATCCCATCACATGGACGCCTCTTTCGACAAATGTGCTGCACGAACCGGCCTGTCCTGCAGCGCACCGGCACTGGACCTATATTGTGAGCGCTCCTGGCTATGCGATCGTCTCAGGCAGTCAGACGGCCTCATCTCCCTTCCCGGAGCAAGGGGCTGGGAGTGAATGAGGAGTCCCAAACAGGAACCTTTTCCCTGCAGAAGTGTTCATGAGAGAGAGGGCTGGCGGGGAACTCCGAGCGCTCTCTGGGAATCGGGATGTTGGTCCTCATCAAGACGCACCGTATAATAGAGAGCAAAGCGAACAAATACACCTACGTGGTATTTCGTGAGAGCGTGCCACAGCATTGTTCCAGTTGCTGCACGCTCTCTTTGCCATCAAACAACGAGAGTTCTGGAGAAGCAGAGGTCTCGGTGAGAAAGGCCGTTTTTGTCGTATGAACCAGTCACGCACACGGGTAGCTCTCTTGATCGATGGTGATAACAGTGCATCCACTTCCATCACGCTCCTGCTCACCGAAGCGGAAAAGTTGGGCGAGGTGAGTATTCGGCGCATCTACGGGAACTGGAGTCGCTCCTCCATGCGCAAATGGGAAAAGTTCGCTCTCCACTCTGGTTTTGAGCAACGCCATCATGGACAAACGGCCCCGGGCAAGAATGCCACTGATATTGCGCTTGCCATTGATGCCATGGATATTCTCTACAGCGGTACCATTGACTCTTTCTGCTTGGTTACAAGTGATAGTGACTACACCCCGCTTGTCCTGCGGCTTCGCTCTGCTGGGTGCCAGGTCTTCGTTGTCGGAAAGCCAACAACCCCGCTCGCGTTGCAAGCAGCCAGCACAGCGTTTATTTCTACCGATCAACTCCAGTCCAAGCCAGCGTCACCGCTCTTTCCCGTTCCACAATCATCGACACCACCAATTCTCGTAGACACTTCGCCCGCCGAGGCCCTGATCCTCACAAAAACAGAAACGTCGATACCCGCAGATCCTCTCGCTCTCCTGAGAAAAGCCTATGAAGAGGTGGCGCAGAAGCAGGAGAAAGAGTGGGTCCGGCTTTCGGACATAGGGATTGCACTAAAGGAGGACTCTGCTCAATTTCGCCCGGCAGTCTATGGGCACAAAGATTTGCAGGCTCTTGTTAAGGCCTATCCAGATCAGCTTGAGACACGGAGGCAAGCGTCCAAGGGGAAGCCCATTCTCGTCCGATGGAAACACATCGAATCTTTCAAGAAGCCTGTATCCAAAACTTCGTGAGGGAGCGAGTGCCATCCAGACGACGCCAACGGCTCTTCGATCACCGTGCATGGGGCTGACCGATCCGCGCAGGGCCCACCCCCGAGCGGGACGTGTGCACTCGGTCCGCGAGTCCCGCTCGGGGGTGGAGAAGGGAAATGCCCACCCCCAGCGCGACTCCTGGGCGAAAGGAGAATCAGCGAAATGCGCTTGGCCGACCTCTCGTCACAGTGACGAAGAAACCATTGTCCGGCAGGAGGCTGGAGCTGTGAGGGAGAAGGTGAAGCATTCGTTGATTACAGACGAGCAGGGCCTTTATGAATGCACCACCTGCACTTGGTGGTGGAAAGGGTACCCGTCAGATAAGGGGTGCCCTGGCGTCAAGCGCTATCGCTCTGGAGAGGTCCCAGAGCACCTGGTCAGTTATACAGAGGAGACCATTCCAATTTGGGTGCTGGTAGCCAGTCGCCTTCCGTTCAGAGGGAGGGCGAGGATCTCTGCAAAAATACATCAGAGTGTTATGAGATCCCTCCACAGGCCCGTTCCTTCGATTGATACAAACGTCCACAGTGGAGAGAAAAGAGCCTGCATTTCACAATAAAATACGTACGAAGGGTTTTGCAACGGTATTTTCGAGCAAAAGGAAGCTCTGATCGATTTTTGCAGAGATCCTCGTCTTCCCTCTTCTAGTGGAGCGAGGAAAGCAGACCAATGAAATCCTGATTCTAGGCCATCTCAGCGTGAGGCGAGAGGAGCACCAGCGTTTCCTTCCTCCCACAAGGAAAGTTGCTGAGAGAGGAAGGATTGGGCAACCGTATCCACATCCCCCAGGGTGGAAACCGTCACCCCTAACAGGCGTACCAGTTTGGTGTTGCCATCGAGACAGCTGAGGAGCGAGCGAAGCCAGGGCCTCATCGCCTGAGCATCTTGGATGGGCCTGGTCAACGTGATCGCACGGGTAATGTGCTCAAAGTCGGCAAAGGTGATCTTTAAGGTGATGGTCTTTCCAGCGATGCCTCCTTCTTTGAGGCGCTGTTCTACCTGAGCGGCCAGCTGCTCCAGGATGCCGAGCATAGCTTCTCGATCCCCGATATCGGCTCCCAGGGTGCTTTCTTTGCCGACGCTTTTGCGCTTTCGTTCAGGCTCAACAGGGCGATCGTCTTCTCCTCGAACCAGGTGATACAGGTGGATTCCCTGCTTGCCCAGCAGTCCGTACAATTGATCCTGGGTCCATTGACGTACATCGGCTCCTGTAGAGAGGCCGTGTGCCTCTAGTTTGGCCGCCGTGACTTTGCCGACGCCCAAAAACGTGGAGACGGGCAGCGCTGCCAGGAAGTGCTCCGCTTGTTGCGGGGTGATCACGGTGAGCCCGTCAGGCTTGTGAGCATCACTGGCGATTTTCGCCAGGCTCTTGCAATAGGAGACCCCGACGGAGATGGTGAGGCCGGTCTGCTCTCGCACACGCTGTTTCAGTTCACGTGCCAGCAGGGTTGCAGAGGTCATGTCCTTGTGGTTGCTCGTCACATCCAGGTACGCCTCATCCAGGCTCAAAGGCTCCAGACGCGATGTATACTCCCGATAGATGGAGAGGATCTCTCGCGAAACAGCCTGGTAGATCTCGAAGCGCGGGCGAAGGAAGATGGCGTGTGGGCAGAGGCGCCGCGCCGTTTTTGCTGATTGGGCGCTATGGACC
>Ga0209166_10001632_pt1 | contig 18319 bp, 18 predicted proteins | sample Coa_R1_3_FD_187151 | JGI IMG/M metagenome (GOLD analysis project Ga0209166, IMG submission 187151) | Surface soil microbial communities from Centralia Pennsylvania, which are recovering from an underground coalmine fire - Coalmine... | ecosystem: Environmental > Terrestrial > Soil >... | reverse complement strand
ACCCGCGCGCTGCAGAGTCCTCGGTTTCGTCCAGCGCGCGACGTCCGCGAGGCGCACACGCGCGTTGGTGAGCAGCATGATCACGGTCTGCGGGCGCCAGCCAAGGTCGGCCGCGATGGTCGCGGCATCGTCGCCGGCAAGCCAGCCGCGAATGACCGCCCTCTCGCTCGTCGTCAGGCCGGCGCGCTCGAGCACGAGCTCCACCCCATCCAGCCTCGAGCCCCGTTCGAGGTCCTCGAGGATGACCGGATGGCTGGCCAGCTCGGCCGCATAGACCTCCCTGCAGTCGCGCTCGGGCACCGGCGGCGGGTCGAGCAGGTCGACGTCGATCTCCTCGACCAGGGGCGAGTCGGCTGCGGCCGCGCCGGCGATCTTCCAGTTGGCGATGACGAGGTCGACGGCCAGCAGCGGCCAGTTGACCCGGAAGGATCCGGTCGGCCACGGGTGCGTCGGGCCCGGCCGGTGACTGCCATGGCCGTGCCTCTGCCAGCACCCGTCCGAGAACGCCTGTAGGGAGCGATCGCGCGCTTGCGGACTCCGGAAGCCGGCATGAGGCTCGGCCAGGACACCCGGGATCCCGAAGTCGTGGTTGTTGGCCGCGGCGATCATCGCCACGCGCCTACTCCGGACCGCCTCGAGCCCGCGCCTCCTCGAGGCCCTCGAGGCTGACGAAGGTCGCGCCGTGGAACTCTCGGAATCGGCGCGCGTTCTGACCCCACATCACCGTCCTCAGCCAGTGGTGGAGCTGCGCCGGCGTCTTCGGGTTGGGTGGCTTGGCGACCAGCGCCAGCAGTGCGACGCCGACCAGGTCCTCGGCGTCGACGTCGGCGCGCCGGCCGCGCAGCTCGCGGGCGCGCAGGACCAGACCGGGGTAGAGCGCGATCGCGGCATCGGCCATCTGTTGAACGGTCGCCGAGCTGCTCCTCGGGCGAGGCATGCGGACGGGTCCTCGCCCGAGCGCCCGGCCGCTGAGCCGTCAAGGGAATTGTATACTTGACACGGGGCCAAATCTCACGTAGACTTCTTTTGTGGGCGGGAATCGAGTTCAGAATCGGGCGGAAGGTCAGGGTCTCGCCCCTCGGAAAGCTGCTTCAAATGTCGGTGGACGCGCTTCGGGAATACGCGCTGAGCGATCTCGCTACCAGTCATCTCGGAAGCGGGCTTCCGTTTCCGCCGGGTCACTGGCTCACCCCACTTTCATGACACTGATGGATCGCTTCGGCACGGACGACGAGTGCCGGATGGTGCTTGAGGAACTGCGGTGGCCGCACGGTCCCGTCTGCATTCGGTGCGGCTCGGACAAGCTCTCCCGCATGTACAAGCGGGACCAGTTCGACTGTGACGCTTGCGGCTACCAGTTCTCCGTCATGGCTGGCACGGTTTTCCACGACACCCACCTCCCGCTTCGGAAGTGGTTCATGGCTGCGTACATCATGTGCGAATCCAAGAAGGGGGTCAGCTCCAACCAGCTCAAGGGGATGCTGGGCGTCAGCTACAAGACCGCGTGGTATCTCTGCCACCGCATCCGCTCGGCCATGGTGGAGGCACAGGGAGCCTTGCTGATGGGCATCGTCGAAGCTGACGAGACATTCATCGGCGGCAAGCTCAAGGCCCCCAAGACCGACGCCAAGCGGTACACGGGCGGAGTGGCTGGGTTCGACTGGCGCGCCAACAAGTCCACCGTCCTGGGTGCGGTAGAGCGTGGCGGTAAGCTCCGGCTCCGCAAGGCGCGCAACAACCGAAAGGGTCAGATCACGGCGTTCTTGAACGCTGTTGTTGCCGACAAAGCCGCCCCGATTTACACCGACGAACTCAAGTCCTACAAGAAGGTCGGGGACGCCGACACGGTCCACGCTTCGGTCAACCACCGGGCTGAGGAATGGGTGCGGGGCGATGTTCATACCAACACCGTCGAGAGCGCGTGGTCGTTGCTCAAGCGGTCGATCATTGGCTCGTATCACCGGCTGTCAGCTAAGCACCTTGAGGCGTATCTGGCCGAGTTCGAGTTCCGATTCAACAACCGCGAGAACGAGTACCTATTCCGCGATACCCTGGCGCGGCTGGTGACGGCTGAGAACCTTCCGTATTCGAAGCTGACGGGGCCTCGTCTTGTCACGACTTAACTCCGCATATGGGGCAGGTGGGCACCGCCGACAGGTGCATCTGTGCTGCGCCGTGATCGAAGTCGGCGTCGAGCGCTTTGCGGCGTGCGCCGTGCGCGGTCGTTGCGGCGTACATGGTCGCGACCTGCTCCCAATGGCGCGTGTCGTTGAGGACTAGGTTTAAACGCTCGCCGAGCGACGCGCGATCGAACGTCATGAACTTCGCGTTTGCGACGACTTCCGTCTTGTGATCGGCGCGCCTGAAGATGCCCTCAATCTCAACCCACTCAGGGGGTGCAATTACAGTTTCCGGCCCCTTCACGCCGCGCGTAATGGCCCACTCCTTGAGGATCGGGGCGAACCCATTGGGGGGCATCAGGTCCAGACGCGCCGCTTCCGACTCAGCGCGAGCCTCGACCGCCGTGACTGTTGCGCGCACCACCGGCAGCGCCTCGTTGTAGTCGCGGAACCTTTGAACGATTTCAGGAAAGTGGGCCTCGAACGACAAGGCGACTTCCCCTGCGATACGGATGAAGTCGCTAGACGAGAACTCTTGCTTGCGCTCCTCCATCCACGCCTTGAGCTGGTCGCGATGCTCCCTCTGCGCTACTGGATCGACTGGCGCGGGGGCCACGGGCGCTTGCGTGAACCCCTCCACGCGCATCCCGGCCATGAACGGCGATCCCGGGCCACTTCCGCCGTCCCGAAATAGGTCCATATTCAACTCGGGCTTGTAAATGCCTGGCGGAATGGGAGGGTCGAATCCCGATTGAGTCTCGGGTCGGCGCAAGACGTGAACGGCCAGCCACTCACGTTGCTCGATTCCTGTCAGCACGAGCGCGGCGACGAGCGTCGCAATGGTTCCTGCGGCGAGCGTGCGGGACTGGGACGCCTGCGGAGTAACTGATGCGAGCCAAGCGACAAATAGACCCACGGCTAACGCGACCAGTCCATCCCGCAGGTATCGGACCATTCCCCGCGTGAAGTATACAATCCCCCCCGCGTTCAATCATCAGCAGCGAGAAAGCCGAGGTCGAGCGGGGACTGCCAGCGGAGATGGCTCGCCGGGATGCCGGCGCGGTGTCGGCGGCCACCGGCAAACTCCTGACCGGCGACTACCTGCGGGAGTTCCTAACATCGCTCGAGCCGACCGTTCTCGGGCGCACGTTCGACAGCTACTCAGGAATCGTGCGCACGCATTTGCTGCCGCGGCTGAGTAAGGTGCCGCTCTCGAAGTTGGGACCTCTTCACGTGCAGCGCCTGCACGCCCAGATGCTCGCTGCAGGCTCATCGGCCAAGACCGTCCGCAACGTTCACGCCCTCCTGCACAGCGCGCTCGACCGGGCCGTACGCTTTCGACTGATCCCGGCCAACCCCGCCGCCCTGGTCCGGCCGCCGCGGCTCGCTCGACGCGAGATGACCGCGCTGACGCTGGCCGAGGCGCGCGCTGTGCTCGCAAGAGCAGAGGTCGGATGACCTAGCCGCGCTGTGGCGCCTGGCAATCGCCGCTGGCCTCCGCCAGGGCGAGCTGTGCGGCCTGCGCTGGCCCGACGTCGACCTCGAGGGGGGCAGCGTCACCGTCGTTGCTGCACTCGAGCAGCGGGCGGGCGTAAGCCGGTGCGCGCCGAGACAAAGACGTCGCGCAGCCGGCGAACGGTCCCGCTGGATGCGGTGACCGTAGAGGCCCTGCAGCAACACCGCGCCAGCACCGCCAAAGCAGCACTCGCAGCGGGTCGTAGCTATGACCTCTCGGGCTGGGTGTTCAGGCGCACGCGCGGCGATGGACCGCTGACGATGAGCATCGTTTGGAAGGCGGCTTGTCGGCCACTCGCTCAATCTGAGCTGCCAGGACCTCAATCAGCGTGCGGACGCGTTCAAGGGCGATGTTCGATCCTGCGGTGCCCGCCAGCGCGTCGAGGCCCGATATGAACGGCAGCGCAGCCAGGACCGCTCGAAGAGCGGGATTCTCCGAATATGCCAGCGCGGCATCCGCGGCAACACGAAGCGCCAGCTGGAACGTTGTCGGGCGCTGAGCTTCTGTCACTCCCCGAGCGTAGAGCCTGTCACTGCGGCGCCTCCTGCACGGCCTCGTACGACACGACCACCACGTGGCGCAGCTCGCGAAATCGACGCGCGTTCTGCGCCCGTATCACGGTGCGCAGCCAGCGATGGACCAGCCCCCATCGCGGGAGGCCATCCGCGTCTAGTCGAGCGCATAATCCTGATCGATGGTAGCCCGGCGACGTGCCTAGATTCAGCGCCAAGGGTCAGCAAATGATTGCTGACGGAATCGAGTACGTCGTCGGCTTCTTGGAAAAGGGGCTCGAATACCAGAGCCCGTTCGGAAAGGCTTCTGGCGGACTGTTCGGCACCGGATTCGGCAAGTGGCAGGTTTGGCACCTCATCGTCAACAATCTCGGGGGGACGGTCTTGGCCACTTCGTGATTGATTGGCAAAGGATCACGGCGTTCGAAGCATTCAGCTATAGCCCCAGGCTGGTATCGATGAGGTGGGCCAATCGCGACAACTCGCCCGGCCTTTTTGCTTTCCCGGGCACTACCCTCAACGATCAAGTGACTGTCGCGGTGCTGCAGCACATCTACGAACGAAAAGCGGGACGCTACATCTACCCTCGGCTGAGACAGGACAACCTGGGTAACAAATTACTGGACAGTCTTGCGGGTTGGGAGCCCCCTCCAATCTTGCCGCTGCGTGGGTACGAGAAGCAGTTTGCGGCCTCAAACACCGACGCTAGAGCGTAGCAACCCACGTTCGGAAGGATGCGGGTGGCGCCGATGAATACAGCCGTCGACCGAAATCTCGCCCATCTGTCCCGCTGGCGCCCACTCCGACACGTATGCAGTGCCGTCCCGGCGTCGCGGTCCTCATGGTAGGGCAGGCTGCGATGCGGCTCGGCATGACTCGCGTCGAGCGCGGCGGGATGATCATTAGTGGAGCGGTCGAGGCGATGCCGATACAGTTTGGTTGCGTACTCTCGACTCGCGAGGTTGAGTCGCCGGAGTCATTGTGACCGAGCTCATATGGGAAGGCAAGTACGACAACGAAGGCCGCAAGGTCGCGCCGCTTAAGGTTGCACTTCCATTCCAGACCGTGGAGACCGTCAACGAATCTGCACAGGAGCGGCAGGTTGCCCTCGATCTGTTCAGCCGAGGCGGAGGAGCCGAATGGCGTAATCGCCTGATCTGGGGGGACAAGAAATATGTTTTACCCGCGCTGCTAGCTGAGTTCGCTGGCGAAGTCGACCTGATCTATATCGATCCACCGTTCGCGACGGGCGCGGACTTCTCGTTCACAAGCCAGGTCCCAAATTCGGACACGACCTTCATGAAAGAGCCAAGCATCATTGAGCAGAAGGCATACCGCGACACGTGGGGAGCAGGGACCGACTCGTACGTGCGGTGGTTCCGTGACAGCGTGGCGCAACTCTATGACCTGCTGGCACCAACCGGCAGCATGTACGTTCATCTCGACTGGCACATAGGCGCATACGCCAAAGTCGTGCTCGACGAGGTGTTTGGCTCAGCCAGTTTCAAGAACGAGATCGTTTGGAAGCGCTCACTTCCCCACAACGACCCTCGCAAATACGGTGCGATCCACGATGTAATCCTCTATTACGTCAAGTCCCCCTCGGACTATGTGTTTCATTCGCAGTTCACGGAACAGTCGGAGGATTACAAGAAATCCCACTACACCCAACGGGATCCGGATGGTCGCGTTTACAGGCTCCAGTCACTCTCTGCATCAGGTTCGGGGCCAGCCCGCCGGTTCGGCGACCGAGTCATTGCGCCGCCAGTCGGGACTCACTGGAGATTCAGCCAGGACCGGATTGACGAACTTCTAACCCAAGGTCTCATCGTGTTCACTAGCAAGGGACAACCGAACTTCAAGCGCTACCTCGACGAGTCGCGCGGCTCCGCGCTGCAGTCGATTTGGACCGACATCAATCCTCTTAACCCGCAAGCCTCAGAGCGCGTGAACTACCCGACACAGAAGCCAGTCGCGCTTGTGAGGCGCATAGTCGAGGTCTCGTCCAACGAGGGAGACTTAGTCCTCGACTGTTTCGCGGGGTCAGGCACTACAGCTGTGGCAGCTGAAGGACTAGGTCGCCGCTGGATCGCTGCCGACCTGGGGCGCTTTGCAGTACACACTGCGCGAAAGCGCCTTCTCTCTCTCGCCGGAGTAAGGCCCTTTGTAGTCCAGAATTTGGGCAAATACGAAAGGCAACTCTGGCAGGCCGCCGAGTTTGGGGAGAACGCAGAAGTCCGTACTCGTGCCTACCGGCAGTTCATTCTTGAGGTGTTCAAGGCGAAACCAATCGAGGGCAATGTTTGGCTGCATGGTGCGAAGGCGGGCCGGCTCGTTCATGTGGGTACTGTTGACGCCCCGGTCACTGTGGGGGATGTAAGGCAGATCGCGACTGAGTTTCGGCGTGTTACTGGAACGGGTGCGAGTGCTCCCGGTACCAAAGCTGTTGATATCTTGGGTTGGGACTTTGCGTTCGAGCTCAATGAGGTGGCGCGTCAGGAGGCGGCCAACGCTGGAATCGAAGTGCGCTTCTGGAGAATCCCGCGAGAGGTCCTCGAAAGGCGTGCTGTCGAGCAGGGGGATATTCGGTTCTTTGAACTAGCCGCGCTGGGCGTCGAGCTCACCCGCAAGCAGAGGGTAGTCAAAGCGACGCTGACCAACTTCATCATCCCACTGGACGATGTGCCAGAAGACGTCCAAAGCGCAATCTCAGATTGGTCGCAGTGGATCGACTATTGGGCGGTTGACTGGGACAATAAGAGCGACACCTTTCACAACGAATGGCAGACATATCGGACGCGTAAGGATCCTGGCCTTCACAAGGCTGCCACTCACGAATACTCCGACGCTGGCGAGTTCAGGATCGTCGTCAAGGTAATTGACATCCTTGGGAACGACACCACAAAGACCCTTACGGTCCAGGTTCCTTAAGGGTGCCACGCAAAGCGCAGGCCGCTGGCGAGCAAGGTAGCCTCCTCGAAGCCAGGGTAACAACGGCGCCATGTGTGCCGGCCTTGCGAAAGGCGGTAGCCACATGGCGCACCGACCACTACAAAGGAGCAACCGCCACTACTCGACAGCTCCTGGATTATTGGTTCTACACCGATCACCGGTTGCGAACGGGGGGTCGGTTCCGTTACCACGACGCACAACGGGAAGCGATCGAGACGCTCGTTTATGTCTATGAGGTAGCCCAGACTCGCCGCCACCGCGACCTACTGGAGCGCTTTGCTCCCAACGCGCCCGGTATCCATGTACTGCAGTTTGACGACTACGCGAGGTACTGCATCAAGATGGCGACCGGAAGCGGCAAGACCAAAGTGATCGCGCTGGCTGTCGCCTGGCAGTACTTCAATGCGGTCGCCGAAGCCCGCAACGACTACGCACGATCGTTTCTAGTAGTAGCCCCCAATGTGATCGTATTTGAGCGTCTTCGAACCGATTTTGGGGGCGGTCGCATCTTTCGAAGCGACCCGATTGTGCCTCCCCAGCTTGAGGTCTTTTGGGATTTCGATTGCTACTTGCGGGGCGACCCCGAGAGGGCCAGTTCACAGGGTGCTCTCTACCTGACGAACGTGCAACAACTTTATGAACGCACGTCGCCTAACGATGGCGAAGAGGTTGAGGAAATGGTCGCGGTCCTCGGGCCCAAGCCATCCGCAGACAGTGCCACGCCCGACGACTTTGGGCGACGCATCGTCGCGCGCGCCGGCGGATGCGTCGTCATGAACGATGAGGGCCACCATACGCATGACGAGGCGAGCGAGTGGAACGAGATCATCCGCCGCCTTCACGGCGACGTTCCTGGCGGCCTTACATGCCAGATCGACTTCTCCGCCACCCCGAGGTATGCGAAGGGCGGGCTATTTACGTGGACGGTGTTCGACTACCCGCTCAAGCAGGCAATCATCGACAACGTCGTCAAGCGACCGACAAAAGGCATAACTACGGGAATGGGGGAGCAGCCATCGGATATTGCCAGCACCCGATACCAGACTTACCTAACTGCAGGAGTTGAGCGTTGGCGCGAGTACCGAGACCTCATCGCAGGCCTAGGCAAAAAGCCTGTTCTCTTCGTAATGCTCAATAGCACGGCTGATGCTGACGACGTCGGGAACTACCTACGGAACACGTACCCCGAAGAGTTCGCGGGCGAGAAGCTACTTGTGATACACACAGACAATACCGGCGATGTTTCGAAGCGCGATCTAGACAAAGCCCGAAACATTGCGCGTCAAGTTGACGACGGCTCGAGCCCGGTCAACGCGATCGTCAGCGTTCTCATGCTCCGCGAAGGTTGGGACGTTCAAAACGTTACGGTCATCGTGGGTCTTCGCCCCTTCACATCAAAGGCAAACATACTGCCTGAGCAGGCCATCGGGCGAGGTCTGCGTCTCATGTTCGGAGATCTCGGCGCGCAATACGTTGAGCGCGTCGACATCATCGGCAATGGGGCGTTCCTGAAGTTTATCGATCAACTCGAGCGCGAAGAAGCGCTCACGCTTGAAACCTTTGATCCCAAGAACCCCTTGGTCATCCGTACTATCTCCCCAGACTTGGTGAAGTTGGAGCGAGACATTAGCATTCCGGTCCTAAGTCCGATCCTTGCGCGCAAGAAGACACTGGCCGAAGAGATCGCCGCGCTTGATGTCAGGACATTTGTGTGCCCAGTCTTGCCGCGTAAGCCCACTGACAAGGCTGCCCAGACCTTTCGCTACGAGGGAAAGGACATCATCACCCTGGAGAGGATCGTCGAACGCGAATACACAATTCCTGAGCCGCGGACGGCAGAAGAGGTGATCTCGTACTACGCGAAGAGAATCGCGCAGGACGTGAAGCTACCCACGCAGTTTGCGGCACTTGCCCCGAAGGTGCGTGAATTCCTTGAGCTCAAGGCATTCGGAGTCCGTGTCGACCTAGACCGCCCCGAAATGATCAAGGCGATCTCGACCCCGGTCGCCGGCTACCTCACGATCAAGACGTTCGCCGCCGCGCTGCGCGGTCTCGTTGTCGAGGAGCTCACACCCACGCTGGAGGGAGCGGGGCGGAAGCTCTCGGAGACAGAGGGATTTCCGTTCTCTCGTCCCACATTTGCCGCGCAGAAGACGGTATTCAACCTAGTGGCCGCCGACAACGAGTTTGAACGAGACTTCGCGCACTTCCTAGAGGAAAGTCAGGATGTCGATGCTTTTGCAAAGCTGCCTCCCACCTCCCGACTGCCGTTTTCGATTGAGTACACGGACAATGCGACGAACCTGCGGTACTACGAACCAGACTTTGTTGCTGTGCTGAACGATGGCACCCATTGGCTGATCGAGACAAAAGGCCGCGAGGATCTTGACGTTGCGCACAAGGATCGGGCAGCGCGCATTTGGTGCGAGAATGCGACTCTACTGCTTGGGACTCCGTGGAACTATCTAAAGGTGCCGCAGCCGGAATTCGGCAAGCTCCAACCCGGGAACTTCGCCGAACTAGCGATCGCGTTTGGTACCTAGGCTCGTCCAGCCCCAAGCTTTCACCAGGATTGGCGAATCTGAGCCTGGCGCAGCTCTTCGCATAAGTTGGCTGGTGTTGGCACGGCTCCGATCCTCAACGTGAAAGTCGCCACTGCTTTCGCCACCAAAGATTTGCTGGGAGGTCGAAACGTTCGTGGCGCAGCATCATCATTGATCAGCAAACATGCCCGCGACCGTAAGTAACCCTGCCGCCGATTTTAATTCCACTTCACCCGCGTACCCAAGGAGAGATCTGCGGCTTGAGGGCGGGCTTTTTACTGGTCCCGGTCCACTAGCTCCTCGCTGTCGATGACAAAACGGCCTTCGGGCAGTAAGTCACCGACGGTCCGAGCTCGCGCGCAACTTCGTGCCGAGCACCTTAATGAGGGCCGTCAGTAGCGCGCGCTGCTCGGGATGCGAGACGCGATCGACCGAGCGGATCACGAGCAAGGCCTCTCCGCTCCGAGCCGATCGGGAGGAGACGATATACCAGGTGCGAAGGAGCTCGCGCTCGGCGATTGGTAGAGTCGTGGTTCCTTCGCAATTCCTATCGCTCCAGCACTGAGTCGCGAGTCAGGCTCCGGTCGATCGCATCCGCTGCATCCCGCTTCAATGCGGGCATCACGTGCGCGTACATGTTCATCGTCACCGAAATGTTGCTGTGACCCAAGGTATCCATGATCACGCGCGGATCTGTGTGCTGGGCTAACAAAAGGCTGGCGCAGGAGTGCCGCAGGTCATGGAACCGCATCCTCGGCAGCTTCGCCGTCCGCAATACACGCCGAAACATGCGGAGGACGTTTCGTTGATCAAGCGGTTTCCCACTAGTCGATGTGAACACGAAATCGCCCTTGCTCCACGAGGATCCGGCCGCGCGACGTAGTCCATGTTGATAGGTGCGCTGCTCGCGCAGCGCCTCGACAGTTGTCACTGGCAGCACGAGGGAGCGCCGACCTCGCCTTGTCTTAGTCTCGGATAGCACCTGCCCCTCTCCCGGGATGCGCTGCAGCGATTTCGTAATTCGCATTTGTCGACGATCCAGATCAATGTCCTTCCATTGGAGGCCAAGGGCCTCACCCAGCCGCAAGCCGGTACTAACCGCCAGGACGATGAGCCCCTCAATTGCCTCGCCTTTCGCAGCGTCGAGCAATTTCATGGTCTCTTCAGGCGAAAGCACCCGCACCTCTTTGTGGGCAACTCGCGGCGGATCGACAAGGGTAGCTACGTTACGTGCGATTAGGCCCCAGCGAACAGCTTTGTTGAGGGCGTTGCGCAAGATCAGAAGGATGTATCGCACGGTGGTCGCAGACAGTTCCGGATCACGTTGCTTGCTGACGACCAGGCTGGCGATGTTCTCTACACTCAGCTTGTCGATCGTGATATGTCCGAGCTCGGGGGTGAGGTGCAGCCGCACGATGCCCTCGTACGAGACATAAGTGGAAGGGCGGAGTCTTGGTCTAACGGCGCCCAGCCACCGGGTGAGGAATTCGCCTAGCCGTGGGCTCCGAGTGGGAGGTGGGACGCCATCCTCCACGTTCCGGATGACTGCGCGAACGGCGTCCTGAACCTCCTTTCGCGTGGCGCCCTGAACCGATTTTCTTAGGCGTCGGCCATCGCGCCAGCCAACGTTGACGGTACCGATCCATCGCCCATCCGAGCGGCGATAGACAGAACCGTCCCCTCGTGACCGTCGCTTGGCCAAAACGAACTACCTGCGCTCAGGCTCAGTGGCGCTTTGAAGGCGTCCCAGCAGGCCGCTGTTGGCGTGCGGCTGCCAACGCACCTGAGCCTGAATCCACTCCTCAAGTTGCACGCGAGGCACTCGAGTCGATCGCCCAATGTGAATCGACGGCAGCTCGCGCGAAGCCAGGAGCTCGAATACCTTCGAGCGGCTGATGCCGAGTTGCAACGCCACCTCTGCCGGCCGGAGTAGGACCGGCTCTACTGCTTCACAGCTGATGGCTGGGGGAACGCGATCGGCGCGCGTTCCCCCAGGGCCCCCTCTGCGCCGCTCATTAATAGAAGACGCGCGCGAGGCGTCGGGTGGCAAAGCCAGGTCGGAAGTGGTTGAGCCGCACGACGCAACATTCGAAGTCGAAAGATGGCGACCCGGCAACGCGCGACTGTCAGCGCTCATTGGCCCAGCTCCGCTCGAGTTTGAGCAGCACGCCGCGAGCTGCCAGCTGGGCCTGCCAGCCGATGCTGCCCCACCAGAACCAATTGCGTTCTCGGCGATCGAGCTCGCGCTTGGTCTTGGCCGGCTGCCAGAACATGTGCAGCCAGTAGCGAGTCTGGTCGCGAGCGATCGCCGCACGCAGGCGCGACGCCTCTTCGAAGGTGGGCATCGTCACCGACCGGCCGCCCGCAGACTCTTCGCGCGATTGATGACACTGCCGGCGAGAGCCGATGCCCGGGCGCTGACAGGCCTTGTGAGCGGCTGGAGCAGCGTGCTGGCGCGCCGGGTGACCGAGGACATCGGGACGGTCGCCACCGCCATGCCGCCCCAGCTGCGAGCGACGTTTCCGGCGCTTCCATGGGCGAAGCGGAGGCCGGCGAAGATCGCCACCGGCGAAATGGCGGTGATCAGCAGGACGGCGAAGCCACTTGCCATCCAGTCGGCCTTGCCGTTGTTTGGTGCCTCGCCGAGAACTGCTGGGAGGAGGAGCGAGAGCCCGACCACGAACGCGGTGGCGACCACGAACTTGGAGAGCAGGAGGCCGACCAGAAACTCGGCCAGGTGGACGGCCCCGCCTGCCATCCGCGGCCAGACCGCCATCACGCAGACCAGCGGAACGAACGCGGTGATGGTCAGCACCAGAGCAGCGCGGACGATCAGCTCGAGGTAGACGACCAGAGCCAGGAAGCTGATCAGCAGCGCCATCAAGACCAGGGCCACCACGTTGAGGTGGATCTGCTCGGGCGCGACGATCACGCCCGAGGATCTGGAGGGGTCGAGCGCCGGCGCAAGGTCCTTGTCCCAGGCGTGGCTGAGCAGCGCGGCGTGGACGGTCGCGTACTGGACGATGGCCAGTCCCGAGTAGGCGAAGAAGACGCAGGCGACCACCCGCGGCACCACCGCCAGCCCGACTCCCAGCTGGCCGCCGAGGATGCGCTCGATGATTCCGAAGGCGATAACGGCGCCGAGGACCAGAAGCGAGATGGCGAGGATGCGGTCGTAGACGCCGACCACAGAGGTGAAGTCAGGCTCGGTGGCCTCGCCGAAGGAGCGGACCAGGTTGCCGATGCCCCAGAGCGCGTCCTGAATCGCCCACTGGACGATCGACTGCACGATCTGCTGGACGTAGGGGTCGGTGGAGGGGTTCACGAGAAGAGCCGTCCCGCGTAGTTGGCGGCGGCGATGCCGATGTAGAGCAAGGCCACGGCTGCAATCGAGACCCCGAGCGAGGACTTGGAGCGCTCGGCAAGTTGCTGGTTGCCGGTGAAAGAGGCGAGCACCAAGCCGATCAGCGAGACCACGATTCCGATCCCGGAGACGATCACAAGCAGGCCGGCGGCGTTGTTGGCCAGCTGGCCAAGGCCGACGAGCACGCTCGGCGGTAGACCGTGCAGGTCAGGGTGAACGCTGATATCGGTGGCGACGAGTCGAATCACTAACGAGCTCCTTTGCCGCAGATGCGGCCAATCCAGGTGGACGGGGATGTGGGGCGGCGCTGGGACGAATCGCCGGCATCGCGGCCTCCAGTTGCCAGCCGGCGGAAGTGGGGGACTTGGTCCCAGCGCCTGAGTTGCAGACGAGCGGGCGGGGCCGAGGCGTAGACCAGGACCGCCCGGTCGATGCGGCGCAGATCGTCAGGGCTGCAGAGCGGACGGCCGATGCGCTGCTCTGAGCTCGAGCCGCGTGTGCCGCCGTGGCGGAGCTCGTAGCTGCGCGTCTCGTCGCCGATGGCGCGGCTGAACTGCTCGAGGGTGGACAGGTCTCCCTGGCCGGGCAGGAGTAGACGAGCTCGGCAGTTGTTCCAGATCGTCCGCGCCTCTTCGCGGCCGTAGCCGGACTCGATCTGGGCGAGGTCATGGAAGCAGAGCAGCAGCTGGATCCCCTGGCCAGGACCGCTGGAGGCATAGCCGGCGAGACGGGGGATGCGGGCGAAGTTGGCAGCCTCGTCCAGTGCAAGGAGCAATCGCGGTCGAAGCACGCCGCCTTGGGACCTCGCCCGCGAAGTCGCCTTGCGGAGCAGGGTCGAGATCAGGGCCGAGAACAACGGCCGGCAGCGCTCGGCCTCTTCGCTCGGGGCGACCAGATACAGCGTCCCGCCTTCATCGAGCAGCCGGTCGAGATCGAGAGCGGTGTCGGTGGTTGTGGTTGAGGCGCACACTCGCTCGTCGACCCAGAGTCCCAAGCACGAGCGCGCGGTGGAGGCGATGGAGCCGGCTTCGCGGTCTGGCGTCAGGGCGTGGGCGACCAACAGGTCGCCTGCCCGCGCATCACCGACGACCTTGGCCAGCTCGAGATACTCGGTCTGGCTGGTGCGAGCGAGTGTTATGAGCACGCTGCTGACGTCGCCTTCCCGCTCTTTGGCGAACATCGCCAGCGCTGTGATCAGGCTCGAGGCGGAGAGATACCAGTGAGCTGCGCCACCGCGCTTACCGGCGGCCGTGAAATGGTCGGCCAGCTCCGCGGCTGATCCGCAATCGGTCAGACCGGAGATCGGATTCCAGGTCGCCGCTTCCAGGCCGAGCTCAGTAATCCAGGCGGTGTCGCGGTCAAGGGGCGCGAACACAAAGACCGGGCCACGAGCTGAGCGGTGAGCCGCGGTGAGCCTAACCAGTTCCTCCTTGGTCGACGTCGCCACGGCCGCGCCGGACCAGGTCAGCAGGGTGGGCACGACCACGGTCGAGGTCTTGCCCGCGCGCTGGACGCCGAGCAGGAGCACGTTGTCCTCCGCCGGCGACTGGAGAAGTCGACGACCGATGAAGCCGAGGGCGATCCCATCGCCGCGCGCGTTGTCGGGCGTGGTGAGACTTCCCAGCCGCCGGCGGTCCCGCCAGCCCGCCCAGCGGCTCGCCCCGTGGGTCTCCGGGTGGCCTGAGGTCAAGCCGCGCAGGGCGAGGTTGATCAGCGCGCTGACCACGCCGATGAGAAGGTCCGCCAGCAGGTTGGTGATAGCGGTCATCGCTCGCGCTCCTCGCGAAGGCTCTTCTCCAGCTCACGCTGCATCCGCAACTGATAGCTCCGGGCGACTCCACGCAGCCGGAGTACCAGGTCCGAACCAGAGCGTCCTGGCATGTGGCTTGTGTGCGTGCGGACCGCGGCGCGGAAGCGCCGTAGCCGTAATGGGCAGGCCCGATGAACGCTGGCGCCGATTGCGCGCCGACGAACGAGCCTTGGCTGCAAGCGAGGATCAGCTAGGGCATGCGTCGAGATGATCGGCTTGACTGTCGAGATCCCGTGCTCATGCCCGCGCTGCCGGTCGATCTCGCGAGCGATCGCATCCTTCATCCGCTGCAGCCGCTGGCGGTTGATGACCAGGGTGCTGAAGCGACCGGGCGCGATTTCGCGTCGCGCGGCGAGCACGATGTGGACGTGGTGGTGCGCGGTGTTGCGGTGCTCGGCAGCGAACCAGGGCCCGAGCCCACCCACGCCCGCGTCCTTCTCCAGCTGGGCCATGGCGGTGCGAGCGAGGCGCCGCAGGTCGAGGCCGCGCCAGTCTTCGGGTGAGAGGACCATGGTGTAGACCGCGCGCTGGCGGTCGACCTTCTTGCCGTCTCGGTCCTGCACCCACTTCGGCTCCAGGCCTCGGGTGGAGCGCATGACGAAGTCGACGAACCGGCGGCGCTCGACGTCGGCGCCTTCGGCTCCGAAGATACGGCCACCGGGCGAGGTCCGGTCGCGGTGGGCGACGTAGCGCACGTAGGCGTCGAGTCCGCCGTCGCGCCCTGGCTCGGCGTGCTGGTCGCGGTACTGGACGTAGCGCAGGAATCCACCCACCGCCTTGCGCACGCCGCCGGCGATCGAGACCGGTGTGTACCTGAGCGCCAGCACCGAGCGCGCCGACCTCATCGCGTTGCCTTCTGCAGGCTGAGCTCGACCATCTCCACCCGCGCGATGGCCGCGCGCGCCGCGTCCTCGAGCAGCCGTCGCGAGAGCGTGGGGCCGCCGGGGACGGTCGCCTCCTGGAGCTTGAGCACCAGCTCGACCGCGATCAGGATCGCCATCTCCCGAATGGCCGACTCGTCGGGCAGGCGGCCCGCATTGGATTGGGCTTCGTTCAGCTCGCGGGCGAGCACATCGCGCACCAGCTGGCTGAGCGACGAGTGCCGGCGCTTGGCCAACGCCAGGACCGCGGTGCGCACCTCGGCGTCGACGCGCACGCGCAGCTGCCAGTCGCGGACCGGAGCAACGCCCTGTGTCATCGCCCTGCCTTCGCGGTTGCCCGAGCCCGCTGCTTGGCCGACTTCAGGCGCCGCCTCATCCGCTCGGGTGTGACGTCCTGTTCGGCCGCCAGGTCTTCTATCGACTCGCCGATCACGAAGGCGCGGTAGATCAGGCGAAGATCGGCGACCGAGGCCCTGCCGATGGGCGTGTCCAGCACCAGATCGGGTTCTGCTGTCTCGGCGGCCTCCAGGTCATCTCCCAGCTCCTCCACCTGGTCGAGGTTCTCGGCGAGCAGCGCCTTGACGACCTTGCGGGCTGCCCGCTCCACCAGTCGCCTCGGAATCCAGTGGTCCTCGCAGACCGGCCGCCAGCGCGAGGCGATGCGCAACACCTCGAGCAGCAGCTCCTGGGCCACGTCCTCCTCGTCCAGGTAGGGCGGGACCGCGTGCAGCTGTCGCCTGGCCGCGGTCAGCCAGGGACCCAGGCGCTCGATGATCTGTCCCGACCAACGCGCCCTGTCTCCGGTCCGGTAGGCCGCGAGCAGCTCTGCCCAGGCATGCGGCCGGCCGGACTCTTCGCGGTCTTCGGTTTCGACGTCCTCGGATTCCACGGCTCCTCCCTCCTGGTTCGAAGTTCTGGGTCGGGCGTCGTCGCCCGCTACTTCTCTTATCTGCAGCCAAGGAGGGCAAAATGGCCGGGCCGGAGCGCCTCTTCTGCGCCTAGCGAGCGCCTAATCAGCGCCTAGTGATCTCAGCGCGGTCACGAAAAGAGGCGGCGATCGCACGGCCGTTTGCAGGCGAGCGGAGCGGCCAGCCCGCGGAAACCGCTTTTATGATTGCCCCGCCTTGGAGCAGCCCCAGGCCGCAAACACCATGAACAGCCGGCTTCAGCTCGCGGCCGGCTGGGCGATCTCGGCGCTGCTCCTGGCCACGCTGATCGTGGCCGCCGCGGCGCTGGGCACGAGCATCCTCGGCGTGCCCACCTACTACGGCAACGGAATCGATCCCACTCTGGGCGCACAGGTCGCGCGCGACTTCCTGGCCGACCAGGAGGCCGAAGCCTCGGCTCTTTCCTCTGGCGACCAGGGCCCGCTGGGTGGCCATTTCACCGACAGCGCGCTCACCGACGTGATCGCGCAGATGAGTAACCAGGCCGCTTCCGGAACGCCGACGACCTACAGCTTCCAGCCCGCGTCTCTGACCGTGCTTCGAGCCCCCGATCCCAACGACTCCGCCTTCACCATCGAGGTCCAAGAAGACGGCACCGAGACCGTGACCACCGCGCCGGCAAACTCCGCGCCCACCCAGCAGTCGATCAGCTTCCACGGCGACTACTGGCTGCGGATCCCGAGCGGCGGCCACTACGCCATCGCCGACATGAACTTCCAGGCGCTGCCCAGCTCGCCCCTGCCGGCGATCGCGGTGGTCGCAGCCGCCCTCCTCGCAGTCGGCTTGGCAGCGTGGTTTGTCCTCCGTCAGCGCAGCTACCGCTTGGCACTGCAGCCGGTCGTCGCGCCACGACGCATCGCCGCCACCGTCATCGATGAGGCGCCGGCGGATGACGAGGCCGAGCCAGCTGTACCGCCGGCCATGGTCGTGAGTACCTTCGGCGGCCTCCAGGTCCGAGAAGGCGGCCGGGATTTGGCGCAGGAGCTGATATCGCGACCGGTGACCGGATTCGTCTGGCTGCGGCTGCTGGTGGCGGCGATCCTGGATCCGAACGTCCGCCTCAGCCGAGACGATTTGTCGCGACAATCCACACCGCCTGGCCTCACTCGCGCCAACCGGCTGAAGCGCCTTCGCAACGTCATCAATCCCGGCCTGAGAGAGATGCCCGAGGCGCTGCGCGAACGCATCGTGGTCGAACCCGAGGCGCTCAGCTTTCACCTCGACGGCTGCGGCGTCGACGCCATTGAGCTGCTGAGGGTGAGCGCCGAATGCTCGCGTCGGAGCCAGCTGTCCCGCGGGCTCGTGACGAGGGTGCGGCGGGTGGTCGACGAGTGCCACGGCGATTTCCTGTCTGAGTTCGAGACGCTCGAGAACATCGCCACCGACCGCCATCCCACGTGCAACGCGATGATGGTCGAGCTGCGCCAGCTCCTGGTCGACAAGCGCACCGACCTCTTTTTGGCGCTGGCCGATGCCTACCTTCGAGACGACCAGCCGGTGCTCGCCGTCGAAGTGCTGGAGCCGGCCTTGCGCGACCGGCCCGAGCGCGGTGACCTGCGCCAGCGCCTGGCCACCGCCTACACCCGGGCCGGTCGTGGCGCCGAGGCCGCCGCCCTCGAGGTCAAGCCCGCCTGAGCCTCAGGCCGCGCAGCGCCAGCTGCCGGCCACGTGGAC
>Ga0209166_10001631_pt1 | contig 18326 bp, 16 predicted proteins | sample Coa_R1_3_FD_187151 | JGI IMG/M metagenome (GOLD analysis project Ga0209166, IMG submission 187151) | Surface soil microbial communities from Centralia Pennsylvania, which are recovering from an underground coalmine fire - Coalmine... | ecosystem: Environmental > Terrestrial > Soil >... | reverse complement strand
CAAGGATGAGTCGACGCTGTTCTTCCGGATTGGCTCACGGCTGCTGACTTCGCGGCAATTGACCGGCCAGTTCCCGAATTTCGAGGCGGTGCTGCCGAAGGACAATAGCAAGATCGTCCCGCTGAATGCGGATGAGTTGAATGCGGCGATTCTGCGCGTGGCGCAGTTTGCCGATGAGCGGTCGCGGGCGGTCCGTCTGCGGCTGGAGAAGGGCGAAGTGAAGCTTTCGGCGTCGTCAACCGAGGCGGGCGAGTCGGAGGATTCGCTGGAAGCGATGTACAACGGGGATCCGCTGACGATCGGGTTCAACGCCGCATACCTGGTGGAGTTTTTGAAAGCCGCGGGCACGGCGGAAGTCCGGCTGGAATTGAAGGATCCGCAGTCGGCGGGGCAGTTGCGGCCCGCTGAGGGGGATGATTATAAGTATCGGTATATTGTGATGCCAATGCGGATCTGAGGACTGGCCACAGGGGCTAAAGCCCGCCCCCTTTCTGCTTTGTGACGCGGCCCTTGAAGGGCCGCTCTTCCACGGTATCTCCGCGGCGTTCGCCAAACGAAAATCTGAATTGCGTCCCCTCTTTCGGGCGAAAGGGCCATCCATCAGCCATCCTGGGCTTGACCTTCCTGCTTCCCTGCCTTACATTGGCCGCGACTTCAATTTGGAGGGCGTTATGCTCGACGGATTCAAGAAATTCATCCTGCGTGGAAACGTTGTGGATATGGCGGTGGGCGTGGTGATGGGCGCGGCCTTTGGGGCCGTGGTCACGGAGTTGACGAAGGCGTTTCTCACGCCGTTGATCGCGGCCATCGTCGGGAAGCCGGATTATTCCAAGATAAGTTTTACGGTAAACGGAACGTTGTTTCCGGTGGGCGAATTTATCAATGCGTTGATTTCGTTCTTCCTGATTGCGGCGGCAATTTACTTCCTGGTGGTCCTTCCGGTGAACATGCTGGTGGCGCGGATGAATCGCGGGGAGAAGCCGCCGGATCCGACGACGAAGAAGTGTCCAGAGTGCATGAGCGAGATTCCGATTGATGCCAAGCGGTGTTCGCATTGCACGCAGCCGGTGATGGGGCGGGCGGCGTGAAACGTTGTTGAGTCGATTGTTGATTGGAAACCGGGTTCAGTAAGATTGAGGGATGCAGTTTCGCTCTCTACTGAACCTGGGTTTCGGCGTGCTCGCCGCCTTGGCTGCGGTCGGGGTCTGTCTGCCCATTTCAGCGCAGTCGTCCCATGCCTCCCATTCGTCTTCTTCTGTTCACGTGCAAAAGCCTGCAGCGGATGCCGGAATTGAGCCGGCGTCCGTAGTCAATGGGGTGTATCGCAATAAGAGTTTGGGACTGACGTGCAAGATTCCTCAGGGGTGGGTTTTGCGAACCGACGAGATGAATGCGAAAGAGGATGGCGCAAACGAGGCTCCGCAAAATCCCCACTTCTCCCAAAATCAGGGAGAAGCGGGGCACCCAACATCTGCTCAACCACAAAGGACACTGAGGGACACGAAGGAAGCGCGCGTGTTGTTGGCGGCGTTTTCGCGGCCTCCGGAAGCGCGCGGGGAGGATGTGAATTCTTCGATCGTAATTGCGGCGGAGAATGTGGAGGCTTATCCGGGGCTGAAGGAGGCGGCGCAGTATTTTGGACCGCTGACCGAGGTGGCTTCCGCCCAGGGATTCACGGTGGACGAAGAGCCCTATGAATTTGAAGTGGGCGCGAAGAAACTGGTGCGGGGGGACTTTCATAAAAATGTGGGATCGCGGGTAATGCGGCAGTCGTCGCTGGTCTGGCTCGCGCGCGGGTACGCGATTTCGATTACGGTGATTGGCGGAACTGAGGATGAGGTGGAGGAGTTGGTGGATGGGGTGAGGTTCGCCAAGGGTGGGCGATGAGCTGCGAGTTACGCGCCGCGAGCGAATTCATAAAAACATAAGGTCCCTCGACTTCGCTCGGGATGACAATGGGTGAGGGCCCCTGAAGCGGCGCTCAAGCCTCTCTTCCCGACAAGTCAACATCCCCACTTCTCGCAAATGCGGCGAGAAATGGGGCACCCGTGACATCCGATTATTGATGTGCTACCGCCGGCTGGTGGATTTCTATGGCGATCTTGGGTGGGTGGAGGAGCGTGTTGTGAATCAGGCAGTGGTGGACGGCACGCTCGACTCCGGCGCGGTGCTGGTCGGTGAGTTCGACTGGCGTTTCGATCTCGATGCGGAAATTATCGATACGGGCGACGGGGTCTTTGACTTTGTCGGCGACGATGTGGACGCGAGTGCCCTCGGTGGCGAGATGGAATTTGCGCAGGTATTGGGCGGCGTAGAAGGCTGCGCACGATCCGAGGGAGGCGAGCAGCAGTTCCGGGGGAGTCATGCCCTCGTCGAAGCCTCCATTTTCCGGGGGCTGGTCGCAAGAGATGGAGTGCTGACGGGCTTTGATCTCGAACTGGACCGCACCGAGATGATCGATGATGACTTCCATGGGGCCCTCCGATTATGAATCGAAACAATTGTGACATTTTCGGGCGGGTTGGCGATGTGTGCTGAATCACAGAGAGTTGCGCGCCGAGAGCTATGAGCTGCAAGTGGAACACAAGGTCCCTCGACTTCGCTCGGGATGACAATTGTTAGAGGACGCTACCTATTATTCGAGGGGTTCGGGGTGGAGGCTTAGGTCTTTTTCGCCGGCGGCTTTTTTGGCGGCGTATTTTTTCATCCAGGATTCCCAGGACTTGCCGGCTGCGGTATCGCGTCCGGTGAAGGCCAGGGCAGCGATGTCGGCGTAGGAGACGGAGATTTTTTCGTTGGAGTTTTTGGGATAAAGGCGGACTTGGGAATCTTTTAGCGTTGCGGCCGTGCGGCGGTCGAAGAGGTATCCTTCGATCTTGGATCCGTCTTTGCGGGTGATGGTGATGTCGCCGCGGTAGTCGAAGGCTTTTTCGAGAGCCTGGCGGAGTTCTTCTTCGGAGGCGAGCGTGGGGATCCAGCCTTCGAGTTGCTCGTGCTCGACGCCCGGGGCGACTTCCAGCGCGTCGGGGTTCGGCGCCTTCGAGTGCGATGGGTGCTGTTCGATGTGGCCTGCTTCTTTGCCGGTCATTGGGTTCTGACGCACAGGGGCTAAAGCCCGGTTTATTAAGGCCTCTCTGACGCGGCCCTCGAAGGGCCGCTCTTCCACGGTACTGCTATCTTCCGCTCCATAGGTTCAGAAAACTAAAATCTTAAACCGCTGAAGGCGCTGAGAATTTCCGCTGAGGACGCGGAGAAGATCAGACGCGGGTTTCCTGCAACTCGTGCGATGAATTCGACGGTGCGATCTGGATCAGTGGGTTTACCGGGGCCTGCGGTTCTTCCAGCATGCGCATGGCTTCTTCATCTTTATAGCTGGTGAAGAGTGTTCCCTTTACTGTTGCCAGAAATCCGCCTAGAGAACTGAACGTCGCATTCACCGCGCTGGCTTCGTAGCCGCTATGGACCATGCAATTGGCGCACGCGGGATTCCCCGATTCCGTGCCATAGTTCTGCCACTCGGTGGTTTCGATCAATTCGTTAAACGTTTCGGCGTAGCCGTCTTGTAGCAGGTAGCAGGGCTTCTGCCATCCGAAGACGTTGTAGGTGGGCATGCCCCAGGGCGTGCAGGGGTAGGTGCGCTTACCCATCAGGAATTCAAGGAAGAGCGGTGAGAGATTGAACTGCCAGCGCTTCTTGCGGTTCGACAGGATCGCGCGGAACATGCGGCGCGTGCGGGCGCGGCCAAGGAAATGTTTCTGGTCGGGCGCTTTGTCGTAGGAATATCCCGGCGAAAGCATCATGCCTTCAACGCCGAGGTCCATCATTTCGTCGAAGAAAGCGCGGACGGATTTCGGGTTGGCGCCGTCGAATAGAGTCGTGTTCGTCGTCACGCGGAAGCCGCGGCGGAGGGCTTCTTTCACGGCGTCGACGGCGATGTCGTATCCGCCTTCGCGGCAGACGGCGAGGTCGTGCTCTTCGCGCTGGCCGTCGAGGTGGACGGAGAACGTCAGGTACTTGCTCGGCTTGAAGAGATGGATTTTCTCTTTCAGCAGCAGCGCGTTGGTGCAGAGATAGATGTACTTCTTGCGCGCGACGAGGCCTTCGACGATCTTGTCGATCTCGGGGTGCATGAGCGGCTCGCCGCCGGGGATCGAGACCATGGGTGCGCCGCATTCGTCGACCGCGCGGAAGCACTCTTCGGGGCTGAGGTCTTTTTTCAGAATGTGGGCGGGATATTGGATCTTGCCGCATCCGGCGCAGGCCAGGTTACAACGGAACAGCGGCTCGAGCATCAGAACGAGCGGGTACTGCTTACGTCCGGCGAGCTTCTGGCCGAGGACGTAGGTGGACACCGTCCACATTTGCGAGACTGGTACTGGCATGGAACCCCTTGTAGGTATTTATTTTATCAGGGATCGACAGCAAGGCGGGTATCGGGGGGAACCACCGGGGCTAAAGCCCTGTTTCTGTGGGCTTTTACGCGGCGCTGAAGCGCCGCTCTTCCACAGGTGCTGAAGAGCCGCTCATCCACAGGTGCTGAAGAGCTGCTCTTCCACAGAATCCCCAGCCTGCCCTGCAGAATTCCCACCCTTGTCCTCCAGAAATGCGGGACGGGGGTACGTAGCCGCGACCGCGCGGGAATCTGATTCACCCTAGTTTTCCACAAGATCTGCAACCCCGATGTGGGCTGGTCCGTCTAAAGAGCGTGACCCTTAGGCTCATGGACCGACCTGTAGTACTCTTGTCCCGCTCCGAGAAACCCGGTACCCTATAGCCCAATTATTCGTATGTTTAACCCACACCCCAACCTGGCAGACGAAATCAACAGCGGCATTATTCAATCGGAAATTGAAGGCGGAGTATTTTTGAACGACCTGCCGCCTTCGACAGTGCTTGAGATCCAGACCATGCATCACTGCTATAAGGCGGTGTTGCTGGGCGGTAGTGAGGCTCTGCTGTCGGGGCATCCAGAATTTTGTCCGGAGCCGGTGCAGGTGGCAATTGCGGGATCCACCTGGGGCGGGTCGATGCTGAAGATGCAGTATGTCGGACGAGGCATGCATCTGGAGTTTCGGCATCCGGGATATTCCACCCCGATCGTGACGTCGCCGATTCAGGACATTCGGGACAATGCCGAGATGTCGGCTCTCGAACTGGACTCGCGTCCGCACGGGGCACATTCGTAAATGCCGGCTTCCGCGCTTCGTTCCATTTCTTAGCGTTCATTGGGAAACCACAGGGGCTGAAGCCCTGTTTATCGAGGCCTCTTACGCGGCGCTGAAGCGCCGCTCTTCCACTGTTCTGGGACCCCTCTTCTGCCAACACTGAAGCCCCCTCTTCACACTGAAGCCCCCTCTTCTGCCAACACTGAAGCCCCCTCTTCTCCAACTCTGAAGCCCCCTCTTCGAACTGCCCTCCGCGAGCTAGCCCCGCGGCATTGACTTGCTGAGAACGAGGCACTAGTATTCGGGCAATCGGGCCGGTGAGCCCAGAATTCATGCCACTTGAGATCGGAACCCGGGAAGTTTCTCACGTCACCATCCTGGACGTGAAAGGCCGGATTGTGCTCGGAGATGAGACGCACCAGCTACGGGTGGCAGTGCGCGACCTGATCGGGCAGGGCAAGAAAAAGATCATCCTGAATCTCGCCGAGGTAGACTACATCGACAGCTCGGGAGTGGGCGAGCTGGTGGGCGCGTTTACGGCGGTGCGTGGGTCGGGCGGCGAGCTGAAGCTGCTGAACCTGAGCCAGAAGGTCCAGGACGTGCTGCACATCACCAAGCTGTACACGGTGTTTGACGTGCGGGACGATGAGTTCAAGGCCGTGAAGTCGTTCGATTATTTCTACGCGAAGTGATCCCGGCAACTACGCCCATTCTGCTATTCCACTCGACCTAGCCTTTCGCACTGCACATCCCCGGAGGCCCAAGGCCGCAAAATAGCTTGGGCTTGTAAGTTACGAACGTAACCAGCCCGAAAAGGCCGGGCTGTTCTGTTTTTGTAACAGCCTGAATGTGCCTGCCTTTCAGCATTGACAATGAGCGGTAAGGTAGCGGATCATTTCGAAACCTGCTGACCAGGTGCCTAGTTCCGGTCGGCATCTTCCTTTTCTACTTCAAAAGAGGTTTCAAACCAGGGGAATTCCAGACCAACAATTGAAAATAAGGAGAAGCAAGCCTATGAAGTCGATGTATGCCCAGATTCTTGGTGCGGCGGTCCTAGCCTTGTTCTGCACGGCGGGACTCGCCCAGGATGCCCAGATCGAGCCCGGCAGCGAGCGGCCGATGTTTACCCGCCTGCCTGCCACCTTACACAGCCCGAGAACCGCGAGAGAAGCCGCCAGCGCGCCACTCCAAACGTGGAACGGCTCGTTCACTTATCAGGGAACAACCTACAACTACAACATGGTGGGTGCGACCCCGTCTTCGAGTACGACGGCCACAGTAGCCACTTACATTATTCCCATCAAAATCGTCCTGTCGAATGGTTCAACTTATGATCCGCAGACGAAGCTGAGCAATGGAAATACAGTGGTGCAGAATACGGTGGCATCGCCGATCTTCAGCACCGCCGTCGATTTCACCTCGGGCGGCGTGAACCTCGGTTCGTCGCAGTATATCGACGCGTACCAGCGCGCGAATTTTGGCGGCAGCACTGCCAATCCTTCGCACCTTGTGTTGGGAGGTCCGACGGTACTTGCTGAAAAAACATTAAACGTACCGAAGCGGTCTGGAACCCGAGGAAACGTGTTCGGATTTACAGCCGGACTGGTGGACATCAACTACTTCGATACCCAGTTGCATAGCATTATCACCAGTCTGACCAATGCCGGTACGATCGGTCCCAGCGCGTTCCCGATCTTTCTGACATATGACGTTTATCTGACGCAAAACCGCCAGTGCTGCATTGGCGGATATCACAGCTCCACCGGCACCACGAGCGCGCCGCAGTCGTACGCGCACGCGACCTATGTCGATCACGTGGGAGCGTTCTCGCAGGACGTCTCCGCGTTGTCGCATGAAGTGGGCGAGTGGGCGGATGACCCGCTGGTGGTCAACATCAATGGGAACAACACACCTTGCGGCAATCTGGAGAACGGCGATCCCTTGGAGAACAACGCCAACTTTGGGGATTTCCAGTACACCGCAAACGGATTCACGTACAACCTGCAAGACCTTGTGACGCTGCCCTATTTCGGAGCGCCGACTGGCACGTCGGTGAATCACGAGTTTACCTTCCAGGGAGAGGTGCTCACGGTTTGCCAGAACGGAGCATAGCTGGAAGTTTCGTCTGAAGCCCGCTCCTGAGGGAGCGGGCTTTTTTACATCCGGGCTCCTCCACGGCGAACTCGGATGGAGCAAGGCGTGTGCCTTGCGCACGGTTTGGCGGCGAGGACGCCGCCACGACAGCCGGCGAGACGCCAGCGCTACTGGTTGACTCCCATTTGTGTCAGGATGTACGCGTAGTCGAACGCCGCCTCATGCAGCCGGTCGTATCTTCCGGAGGCACCTCCGTGACCTGCGGGGCTTAGGTTCGTCTTGAAGATCAGAACATTCTTGTCCGTCCGCGTCGCGCGCATTTTGGCTACGTACTTCGCCGGCTCCCAGTACATCACCTGGCTGTCGTTGAAGGACGTCTTGACCAGCATGTTGGGATACGCCTTGGCCTCGATGTTGTCGTAGGGCGAGTACGTGATCATGTAATCGAAGGCCGCTTTCTCCTTGGGATTGCCCCACTCTTCAAATTCGCCGACGGTCAACGGGAGAGTTTCGTCGAGCATCGTGTTGATCACATCCACGAACGGGACCTTCACCACGGCGGCATGAAACAGGTCAGGCCGCATGTTGAGGACCGCGCCCATCAGCAGACCGCCGGCGCTGGCTCCCTCGATGACGAGCTTGTCCTTGGATCCGTATCCGCGCTTGATGAGGTCTTCGGCGCAGGCGATGAAATCGGTGAACGTAGTCTTCTTGTTCATCATGCGGCCGGCGTCGTGCCAGGCCTTGCCCATCTCGCCGCCGCCGCGGATGTGCGCAACTGCGAAGACCACTCCACGGTCGACCATACTGAATATGTTGGAATTGAAATTCATGTCGAGCGAGATGCCGTACGAGCCGTATCCGTAGAGGTAGAGCGGGCCGGTGCCGTCGAGTTTGGCGCTCTTCAGGCGGAGCACGGAGACTGGAACCTTCACGCCGTCGGAAGCGACAGCGTAAATCTGTTCGACCTGATACTTCGAGGCATCATATCCGCCCGGCACCTCCTTCTGCTTCAACAACTGCGACGTTCCTTTTTCCATGTCGTACGAGAAAACCGACATCGGGGTAATCGGAGACTGATATCCGTATCGGAAATCGGTCGTGTCATAAACGCGATTGATATAGGGATACGCATCGTAGGCCTGCTCGGGGAAAGCGATGCGCTTGGATTGTCCGCTGCGCAAATCGATCACGCGAATCTGCGGCAGGCCATTCTCGCGCTCGTAGAGCACGCAGAAGTTGCGGAAGAAATCGGTCTCGTCGAGCATGATGCCGGGATTGTGCGCCATGACTTCATGCCAGGTCTTGCTGCCGGGATCGGTGACGGGAGCATTGACGAGCCGGAAGTTGCGTCCGGTATCGTTGACGCGGATGTAGAACGAATCCCCGTTGTGATCGGGATAGTATTCGACACCCTGCTTGCGCGGCTCGAGACTCTTCCATTCGGCGTCGGCCTGCACGGCGGGAATGTAGCGCGCTTCGCTCGTCGTGTGGCTCTTCGAAATCAGGAAGATAAAAACCTGGCTGCGCGTTTTAAACGCGTGCAGGGAAAAGCGCTCGTCGGGCTCTTCGTAGACGAGCGCATCCGGATCCGTCGATCCCGCAGCGTGGCGATACAGGCGGTACTGGCGCTTGGAGACCGCATCTTCCTGCGTATAGAAAATCGTCTGATTGTCGCTGGCCCACACGACCGAGCCGACGCGTTCGGCGTGATCGGCGAGCGTCTTGCCCGTCCGCAGATCTTTGACGGCGAGCGTGAACTGGCGGAACCCGGTGTTGTCGTAGGTATAGGCGAGCAGGTTGCCGTCGGGACTGACGGCGAAGGCCTGCACGGTCATGAAGGCCTGTCCGGCGGCGAGCTGGTTGATGTCGAGCAGAATCTCTTCGGCGTCGGCGGACGTGGCCTTCTTGCGGCAGCGGATCGGATACTGCTTGCCGGCCTCGGTCCGCGTGTAATAGAAGTAGTCGCCTTCGCGGTAGGGGACCTCGACGTCGGTCTCCTTGATATGGGAGAGCATCTCGTCATAAAGCTTTTTCTGCAGCGGCTCAGTGGGCTTCATGATCGAGTCGGCGTAGGCGTTTTCTTTTTCGAGATAAGCGCGCACTTCGGGATTGGATTTTTCGCGGAGCCAGGCGTAGTTGTCGGTCATTTTCCTTCCGTTCACTTCGGTAACGTGGGGGATGGTTTTGGCGACGGGTGGAGCGGGAGCAGTGTCAGCCGCGAAAAGAATGGGGAGCAGAAGGAGCACGCGCAGGATAACGTTTGACATGGGATCTCCGAGTGCGCTACGGATGCGAGCAAAACATAACTCGCAGTTCAAGGCAAATGCAACCCGCTAACATTGTCATCCCGACCGAAGCGAACGCGAGCATTGTGGAGGGACCTTTTGTTGATAGCGGTAGCGCCGGTAGTGTGCTGGATCTTGCGAGGAGCACGCGGAACGATAATACGGGAAAGGGCCCGTGCTTCTCAAAGAATCGATTTATCCGAAATCTTGTCAATAAGCAGAAATTACACGAATCGACTTATCCTGCTGAAAACATTCACAAAATAAAGTGCGAAGCCGTGTCCAGTTTACCCCTTCAAATTTGCTAGTCTGGAAGTATAGAAGGAAATTAACGAGGCGCGGCCGTCAGGTCGCGCCTTTTCCTTTGTACGCTGCATGGCCATGCTATGCCCGCTCGTACCGCCGGCGAACTCGCTCGATCAAATCGACATGTTCGCCGGCTACTTGATTCCCGAGGACGCCTGGTATCTGATCCCGGCGGTGCTGCTCCTGGGCAAACGAAGAGTAGTCGTGCTTTTTCTGGTGGTTGGGCATGAACTGGCAGCGATATCCGGCGCCCGACCTCACGATTGTGGATTTGACCAGCACGCGGCGAAAGTTCTCCCCGCGTTCGATGCCGACATCGTAGGCGCGCGTTTCTCCCCAGGGCTTGCTGACGGAGAAGCGGCGCTTGGCGGCCGCGGCCATGAATTGCCGCTCGACCCATTCGCCGCGCTGCTTGAAGCTGGTGAATCTCTCCCAATAGTGCATGAGCCCTTCCGGCATCCCGTTCTCCTGTGAACATCCCCACTTCTGGCAAAGTCAGCCAGAAGTGGGGCACCCTGCCAGAGTTGCGGAGCTCCGCTCCTGGACAGCCGAGGGCTGCTGTCCTTACATGAATGTTTTTTATGAATGGCTGGCGGGTGGGACTTGGGCGGGAATGGCACGAGTTTACTCGTGCCACTACTGCGACAAGATCACTCCGGCTTCAGCCGCTGAGGGACGGTTCTTTGAGATGCCGATATCACCACCACTGTGGGGTGCCCCGTCCTTTGCGTTCTTTGCAAGGGCGGGAATTCCGACTGCAGGCAGAGAGTGAGCTCGCACCGACGCTAACAGTCAGCCAAAACATCGCTGTTGGCAGCACCGTACCCGCCCTTCGCAAAATGCGCGAAAAGCGGGGCACCCGGCCAGGGGCTGGTGAAGCCGAGCCGGTCCACGTAAAAGCGGAGCGAGGCGTCGACGTCTTTCACGTGTAAGACGGGGCGCGCGAACCAGCCTGTCATAGGCTAACGTCCTCGAAGGGAGACACTTCCCTCCTGCGTCTGAATTCTATGCCGACAGTCATGAGCCCTTAGGTGTGCGGGAAGGACGGGCGCCCATTGTATTGGGCGTGCACCGTAGCGGCATCAGTCTACCTGCTTGATCTGGTACGTGGATATTCGGTGAACCCTCACGAACTCCTGAAATTCAGCCTCATTACGGAGAACAGTACTCACCGGCAGCGACAGTATTTCTGGACGGTTTTGGTCGATATTCTGAAGATAGCTGTGCCAGATAGTGAGGATCTTCTCCATCGGCATGCCCATAGCAGCCTCGAAAAACGTTGGGTATCCGACTCGGTCATTGGCCGCAACTAGCCTTAGGAAACGCCTCAGCTTTCCTTGGTCCCACAGAAATACCGCCGCCATGCGGAGTTTGGACTCATTTTGCTCTGGCGCTCCATTTTCTGAAACGATTTTGGCCAAATCGAGTTTGGTCAGATCTGGACCTAACGATCTTATCCTCCATGGATTCTGAAATCCCCAATAGAGAACGAGGCCGCTGCTGCTCCGGTACCCATAGAACTTCTCAAAGAAAGAGGGAATTCCCTCCATGGCCCAGGCAGGTCGATGGAGAAGGTTTTCTTCGACAAGCGGATGCATGGTTTCATGCGTAAATGTCCCTAGACCAGACTGCTCATAGGTCGCCAACACTTTCCTCGAAAAGACGTAGATACCGAAGTCAGCTGGATCTTGGATCCCTAAGTCGTGGTGCATGAACTGAATAAAACTGCCTTCATCCTCAGAGATGAAGACACGGATCGGATAGCCCCGTTCTGAATTGAAGAACTGGTGCTTAACGATCTCCACGAAGTTGTCGGACAGTGAGATCGTCTGGGCATTTTGAGGAGAGTCTCTTTGCAAGTGGAATTCGAAATATTTTGTGTCGTGATGAACAGGAAACTGAGTGACAACCGTATCTGAACTCGCGTTCTGAAAAGTAGGGTTAGAGGAAACGGTGCAGGCAGGTGCCAATTCCATCAGTCCGAGGCATAGCAAAAACATGGTGTGTGGGGCAGATACAAAACCGGCACGGCGAAATCGGCGCACGAAAAATTCCGTTAATGCGGCAGCTACACAGAAGCGGATGAACCATCGTATCAAATTTGCTTTTCCTTTCCCCACTATGAAACTGCGCGTGCCCGCATGTTGCGTAAGAAGACTAGAAGGGCAGAAGCAAAAAAATCGGGACAGCCGTTGGCGGCCGTCCCAGATGTGTCGTGATGCTACTGAATCAATGTGCCGCCGTTGCCGTTAGGCTCGTCCTCAGGCGCGATCACTACCGCCGCGGCCACCCGGTCTCCCGGCTCCAGCTGCAGCAGGCGGACGCCTTGGGCGTTCCGTCCGGACTCGCGGATCGTGGTCGAGTCCATGCGGATGATTTTGCCGTAGTGGCTGATCAGCATGACTTCGGATTTCTCGTCGACCTGGGCGATTCCGACGACTTTGCCGACGCGTTCGGTGGTCTTGAGGTTGATCACGCCTTTGCCGCCGCGGTTGGTGAGGCGGTAGGAGTCGGCGGGCGTGCGCTTGCCGAATCCGTTTTCGGTGACCGAGAGGATCAGGTCGCCTTTGACCGTGGCGTCGACGGCTTCAACCTCGGAGGGCGCTTTCGCACCCTCGACGGGCGGAGCGCCCGTCCCCACATGTTCCGTGGTGGCTTCCGGCTTTGTTGTCGTCGCCATGCCTATGACGTAGTCTCCCTTTTCGAGGTCGATGCCCCAGACTCCGTACGCGGCGCGGCCCATCGGCCTCACGTGGCTTTCGTCGAAGCGGACGGCCATGCCTTCATGGCTGGCTAGGAAGACGATCTGGTTGCCATCGGTGACGCGGCAGGCTACTAATTCGTCTCCCTGCTCGATGCTGATGGCCATGATGCCGTTGGAGCGCACGTGCATGAATTCGCGCAGCTCGGATTTTTTGACGAGTCCGCCGCGCGTGGCGAAGAAGATGTACTTGCCTTCTTCTTCGAGGTTGCGCACGGCGAGCATGGTCTTCACCGTCTCGCCGGGCTGCAGCCCGATCAGGTTGCCGACGTGCTTGCCTTTTCCGGCGGCGCTGACGTCGGGAATTTCATAGACCTTGAGCCAGTAGACGCGCCCGGTGTTGGTGAAGAACAGGATGTAGGCGTGCGTGGACGCGATGAAGAGGTGCTCGACGAAATCCTCGTCGCGCGTCTTCATGCCGGTGCGGCCCGTGCCTCCACGGCGCTGCATTCGGTAGGTGGAAATGGGCGTCCGCTTCATGTAGCCGGAGTGGCTGACCGTGACCGCCACCTGCTCGTCGGCGATGAGATCTTCGAGGACGATCTCGGCGGCTTCGTCTTCGATGCGGGTGCGGCGGTCGTCCCCATATGACTTCTTCACTTCCTCCAGCTCTTTGATGATGACGGCTCGCAGCTTTTTCTCGGAGGCGAGAATCGATTCGTATTCGGCGATGCTGTCGCGGACTTCCTTCAACTCGTTCGAGATCTCGTCGATCGAAAGCTTGGTCAGGCGATGCAGTTGCAGTTCGAGGATGGCGTCGGCCTGCTTGGAGGTGAAAGGTTTTTCGGGATCGACTTTGGGCGCGCGGCCCGTGGTGTTGATGTCGATCTTCTTGCCGCCGAAGTATTGCACCAAATTCTCGCGGGCGTCGGCGCGATTGGCGCTGCCGCGAATGATGGTAATGACATTGTCCAGATGATCGAGCGCCTTCAGGTAGCCTTCGAGGATGTGCTCGCGGTCTTTTGCCTTGGCGAGCAGGTAGGCGGTGCGGCGGCGCACGACGTCGACGCGGTGCTCGATGAAGTACTTGATGGTGGGGATCAGGCCCAGTTCGCGAGGCTGTCCGTTGACCACCGCGAGCAGGATCATCGAGAAGCCTTCCTGCATCTGAGTGTGTTTGTAGAGCTGGTTGAGGACGATCTGGGGTTCGGCGCCGCGCTTGAGTTCGACGACGATGCGCATGCCCTCGCGATCGCTCTCGTCGCGGATGTCGGAGATGTCTTCGATGTCTTTGTCGTTGACCAGCTGCGCGATGCGCTCGACCAGGCGCGCCTTGTTCACCTGATAGGGAATCTCGGTGACGATGATGGCCTGGCGGTCTTTCGTGATGTTCTCGATGGCGGCCTTGGCGCGCATGGTGAAGCGCCCGCGCCCGGTGCGGTAGGCCTCAAAAATTCCAGAGCGTCCGTGGATGACGGCGGCGGTCGGGAAATCGGGTCCCTGAACGAATTTCAGAATTTCCGCAAGCTGCGCGTTGGGATTGTTGACCAGCGTGATGGTCGCGTCGACGATTTCGGTGAGATTGTGCGGCGGAATTTTCGTCGCCATGCCGACAGCGATTCCATCGGAGCCGTTGATCAGAAGATTCGGAATGCGCGCGGGAAGAACGTCAGGCTCGATCTCGCTGCCGTCGTAGTTGGGATGGAAATCAACAGTCTCTTTATCGAGATCCTCAAGCAGCGGCGTAGAAACTTGCGCGAGCTTCGCTTCGGTATAACGATCCGCCGCTGGCGGATCGCCATCGACCGACCCAAAATTCCCTTGCCCAAAAATCAGCGGATACCGCATCGACCAATCCTGCGCAAGACGCACTAACGCGTCATACACAGCTAAATTCCCATGCGGATGGTACTTGCCCATCACCTCGCCGACGATACGCGCGCACTTACGCGTAGCCCGGTTGGGGTACAACCCCATCTGCTGCAGGGTGAATAAAATTCGGCGGTGGACGGGCTTCAGGCCGTCGCGAACATCCGGGAGGGCGCGGCCGATGATGACCGACATCGAGTAGTCGAGATACGAGCGGCGCATCTCCTCTTCGATGTTGACGGGTTGAATGTTCAGCGCGCCGGGGCTGCCGCCGTCACCACCGGGCGGAGGCGTTAGAGGAAGTTGGGGTGTTTGGTCGTCGGGCATTCTTTAGCTCTCAGCCGTCGGCTTTTAGCGCTCAGCCTCAACGGCTTTTGTTCCGCGTAAACCCTTGAATCTATAGGATGTTATTGGTCCTGGGAACTGTTTTGATTATACCACGAATGGGGGTAACTCGGGGGATTCCAGCGATACGCAAATACTCTGTTCCCGAGATGGGAAATCCTCAGGAATTTGTTTTTCTTTTGGTCGGATGTCACAGAGATTTGTGGGGTGCAATTGCTAATGTCGGCGAATGAAGCGGATTCCTTCGTTGGATGGAGTGCGGGCGATCGCGATCTCGATGGTGGTGATGGGGCACTGGTTTGAGTCGCACTATCACTGGGCGATTGCAGGAGCTTACGCCAGCCTGGGACGGAGAATCTTCTTTGTGTTGTCGGGATACCTGATCACGATGCTGCTGATGAAGCAGTACGGCAAGAGTTCGACGATTCGACTGCGAGAGTTTTACGTGCGGCGAGCGTATCGGATTTTGCCGGGGGCGCTGGCGTTCATGCTTCCGGTATTTGCAATCTTCTGGCACGAGTTGCGGTGGTATCACATGGCGGCTGCCGTGTTGTATGTGGTGAATTTCGATTTTGGGCATCCGTGGTTTCTGGGACATTTGTGGTCGATCAGCGTGCAGGAGCAGTTTTACTTTTTGTGGCCTTGTGTGATCAAGAGATGGTATCGGCTGCGGGTGGCGATTCCGTTGGCAGTGATTGCGTTTGCGCCGGTGTATCGGGTGGCGTGCCACTTTGCGGGGTTGCACGGGAAGGCGGACGAGACGTTTCCGGCGGTGGCGGACATCCTGGCGATTGGATGTCTACTGGCGATTTTCGAGACACGGCTGCCCACAATTCGGCGGTGGGGTGCGCTGGCTATGATTTTTCCCGTAGTGCTGGTTCCGATTTACATGGGCGTGCTGCAATTTCACACTACGGTGCTGCTGCTGATTGTGCTGTGGCCGGCGATGCACCTGTCGATTGCGGGATTGCTGCTGCATGTGGTGCGGACGCCGTACAGGATTTTGAATGTGGAACCTCTGATGTGGCTGGGAAGGATCAGTTATGGGCTGTATCTGTGGCAGCAGTTGTTTGCGTTTGGAGAGCAGCGGCGGCCCTGGTATTTCATGCTGATTGCAGTAGGGGCGGCGGCTGCGTCGTACTACTTGGTCGAGCAGCCGATGTTGCGGGTGCGGGAGAGACGAGTGCAGGCACGAGGGTTCAGCAAGGCGTATCCCGCGGCGGCATGATTGGGCAAAGCAGCGTGCTTGGAGGGATAAGGAGAGGAAAGTCAAAATCCCAACGAGGAAAGTCAAAATCCCCACTCTAAAATCGCAAAAGGCGCGATTTTGGAATGGGGCACCCTCGTTCATGTGAATTGAAATGGTCCGGGCTAGGGGTCAGGGGCCGACGATGACTTCGTTGGGAGCTTGGGGGATGCGGAAGGGGACGCCTCGGGATTGGTTGGAGGCGATGGTTTCGGGCAGGTTGAGCGCGGTGAGATCGACTTTGCGGACCCAGGCTCCCGCGTTTGCGTAGTCGGCGCTGGCGTAGAGGACTCCGCCGACGATGGTGTAGTTGGACACTTCTTCCTGATGTCCGTCGCGGAAGTGGAGCGTTGTGACTTTGTAAGTGGGGGCAGACGAGGCCACTTCTGGCGCGATCGGTTCCTCGATGGTTTGCGCGTAGGACTCCGTGTCGCCACTGACGCGGACAAAGCGATTGCCTCGGAGTTCAATCAGCAGCGGCTGCGCCGGTTCGGGAAACTTTACTTCCGCGGATGCTGAGGGCGGGGTCTGCATCATGATGAGGGGTGGCTGCGAAACATCGGAAGGTCCCGCAGAAAAATAGTCAGTGTAAAAGGGATCGAAAAACGGGAATAGATATCGGCCGTGCCTTGGACCGAAATGTCCGTTGTGGGTTCCTTGAAAGCCGCCGTTGCGGGCCGGAGAGAAGTGGGCAGAAAGCTGAGATGTACCAAAACCTGCGCGCTGCGCTGACATGCTCACCGGAATGACGGCGAGCAGGGCGGCGAGAAGGAGTTTCCTCATGGCTAGTTTGCCTGGAGCGAGGGTGGAAGCTGAAAGACCACGCCACGGTCGTCGTTTTGCTTGAGGGTGGCGTCGAGATCGAGGTCGGCGATCGCGATTTTGCGCGAGTGGCCGGGCGTCATATCGTATAACGTGCTTCCGACAATCGCGTAGTTGCCGACTTCGATCTTGTGTCCGTCTTTGAAGACAAGAAGTGTGGGATCGGGAGCGGATGCGGGATCGGGGAGAGATTCACTGGAAACATCAGCGCGAGGGCTGTAGTTGTCACTCACTGGAGGGATGTAAGAACGCTCTCCGGAACCGCGGCGGTCGAAGATGGTCGGGCCACCCTGATATTCAGCATCATCGTTGGTGTTATCGTCGGCTGTGTTATCTACTACGTAGGGAACTGGAACGGCGTAGAGCGCTCCGTATCCATTGCGGCGGCGGTGATGCTCGCCATCGTGACGCTTGTTTGGAGTCGTCGTCGAGAACGTTGTGTGTGAGTTGGAAGAATAGCCGCGTGGTCCAAGCGAGGTTACGCTGGGTGCAGTGCCGTTGACGGCGCGTCCCCCGAATCCGGGAGAGGTGACCGAGGCGGGGGCGCCGTTGATCTGGGCGTGGGCGCTCACGGGGAGCAGCGAAAGGCTGAGAGCAGCGACGGAAAGCAAAATCAAGTGCCGCATCGAACCATCATACTCCTGCATGCAAAACATAGCCGCACCTCGTTAGCAGAACGCCCTCGTAGGGTTAGATTGCAAGCATAGTTGAGCGGATGCTTAGAAGGAGATGTCACGGGTAACCTGGAGCTATAATCTTTAGTGACTTGGGAAGCAGATTCTAAAGGATTTAGGGGCGATTCAGAGTAGTGGACGGCACGTTGTAGCCGATGGACCTGCAAGGGCTGAAGCCCGTATTTATTGGATATGCTGAGCGTGGCGCTAAAGCGCCGCTCCTCCACGAAAAGCCGACTAGGGAGAGGAAGAAATATACGAAAACACAGGGTCCCTCCACTCCGCTCGCGTGCGCTCGCTGCGGTCGGGATGACAGATGTTGGATAGAAGCATGAAATCGACACTTCAGTTTGCGATGTTGGCGCTGGTCATGATCATCGTGGCCATGGTGTCTGGGTTGACTGCCATGCGGTTCGCGATTCATGGGCAGGAGGTGACAGTGCCACCACTGGTCGGACTGACCCCGGCGGAGGCGGAACGGACGGTGTCGGGACTTGGACTGCAGATGTCGATTGAGCGGCAGTATTACAGTCCGCAGATTCCGGAGGGAAGAATCATGTCGCAGCTGCCGCTGCCGGGGACGAAGGTGCGGAGAGGATGGCAGTTGCGGGTGGCGCAGAGCCTGGGGCCGACACGGGTGGCGATTCCGGATGTGACGGGAGAGAGCGAGCACGCGGCGGAGTTGAATATCCGGCGGCGCGGGTTGGATGTGGCGTCGCTGGCGCAGGTGGAGACGGAGGGGATTCCGGCGGATCAGGTTTTGGCGCAGAGTCCGCGGGCAGATGCCACGCAGGTGGTGGCACCGAAGATCAGTTT
>Ga0209166_10001627_pt1 | contig 18339 bp, 10 predicted proteins | sample Coa_R1_3_FD_187151 | JGI IMG/M metagenome (GOLD analysis project Ga0209166, IMG submission 187151) | Surface soil microbial communities from Centralia Pennsylvania, which are recovering from an underground coalmine fire - Coalmine... | ecosystem: Environmental > Terrestrial > Soil >... | reverse complement strand
CAATCCTCAAGACCATCCCCTAATCCTGCAAAATGCACCTCGTCCCAATCCTCTATCTCTTGTTTCCGCGTCACGTCAAGGGCATACGTACGTTCCTCGCACGTGGCCAAAATATCGATGTGTGCTTGGTTTTTCTCGGCAGCGACTTTTTGGACGTTGGTAAACCCCAGTTCTACCAGGAAGTCGAAGACCAGGACCTCGGCAAGGAGGTTCCTTGCAATGTTGTCAGTGTCGGCCCCACGCTCTGGATCTTCGCTTGTTCCATACTCATTCTTCAATCCCTCCGCTCCACTCACAACCGCAAGGCTACCTAAACGCTTCTCTACTCGCCGTGTTTCGTCAAATATCGCTCCAATCAACGGACTGCCAAGAAAGCCATTCTGCCTTATTCTGATCCATGCCAAGCGACCAAAGTAGGCTTTGAACAACGGCATGCTATCAAGTTGCATCCGTACTAACTCTTGGAATTGATCAATGTGTTGCGTCACAGTGCTAGCGGCATCGGCAAGCTCTTGCGGGACTATGCCTCCATGCCCGGCCAGCAGATCACGGTTGTTTGCGATCGTACCTCCCCTCAAAGCCAAGCGAATTGTTTCGTATGTAATATGGCTCACAACGCAACCCTCCCGGCAAATAAGAATCTACTTGTAAGCTGCCCCGCGCTGAAAGCACCATTAGGACCTAACCGGCGGAGCAATGTATCCCGGTCGATTGTTTTACGATCACACCGGTAACGGTCTTGCCAAGCATTTGTCTGAGACTCACTGTTTTCACGCGGCACAGTCCGGGGTCGGACATTGAAATGATGACCCTCAGGCCTCAAAGCTGCTGGGAAGACCGTGCAGGGTGACCCCGGCCCGGCTCAGCATCGTCATCGCGCGTTCGTCGGGACGCCGCGGCTCCAGGTGCATGCCTTTGTCCGGCAGGTCGCAGATGGGGCTGGCGCCGGCATACAGTAAGTTCATGATAGCGGCCTCCACGCGTCCCAGCACCCGTTTGTCCGGCGGAAGATTGGCCAGGAACACCCGCATATGGCTCAGCATGGCATCGGCTGCGCGTTCAATCTCAACTCGCCGAGCGGCTCGCTCGGCCTGGCGCGCCGGGGTGTTGTAAGTCGCCCACATACCGTGCCAGAATTCCCGGCGGACCCCGCTCTGGGCGCTCGGGCCGTCGAGGACAGTCCATTCGCCCGACCGGATACTCCGCAGGTCTTCCCGGATGCGCGAGGCCAATGGCCGGGTCGTCAAACCGGCCCCGTAAATTAGGTAGCCTTGATGATATTCAAAGGCCCACATGTAGATGCCAGGCCTCTGCGCCGCCGGTGAGTCAAGAAAGTAGTCTTTGCCCGATGCCACAAGCGCCAGCGGGCCCTGCCAATCCAGCTGATAGGTTGTGGCTCCCGCCATAGTCGTCACTCCATCCGCCCCGGGGACCTATTGCCGACCAGATCGGGCGTCTTTTCGCTGGAAGGCACCCAGGCACAGTGTAGGCTCGACCAGACAGCGCGGCAACTCCCGGCGTTAGTCGAGCCGACCTGGCGACCACGGCCGAGCGAGCGGGGCGCGCGGACCGGACTCGATCGCGTACAGGTCTTGTGCGTTGCGTGGCAATGCGCTATTCTGTTTTTGACAGGGGGACCCTCGTCGGCCAGCCGTCCAACCGGCACCCCTTTCAAGCGGAACCGTCCTCATACAATGATAGGCAGACTGCCCGGGCGCTGCTCCATTCTGGCACGCCCGAGGCAACCGGCGCGTTGGCGCCGGTGTCGTAGAGAGGGGATGACACATGCAAGGCTTGCGCAAACCGCTGACCTGGGCCGTGGAACGCCTTGCGCTCCTGCTGGTGATCGGGAGCCTGGTATGCACCGGCGCGACGCCGGGGCTCGCGGCCACCCCAACACCACCGCCGCCGACTGCTCCTTCCGCAAGCCCGACGCCTACTCCCAACGGCCCGAACAACCCCCAAATTGTCGGCGGCGTCGAGGTCAGTCCGCGCGGCAAATATCCCTGGCAAGTTGCCTTGGTTAGCCCGCTCCATTGGTGGCAATCCCTCTTTTTCGGAAGCACCTACCGTGATCACCAATTCTGCGGCGGGTCTTTGATTGACGCGAGTTGGGTCCTGACGGCTGCTCACTGCATGTACGATAACGCGCGCCCACTTGCTGCCGGGGACTTTGACGTTCTGGCCGGTATTCATGACTTGTCGTCGCCCGATGCCGGCTACCAGGATGTCCACGTGAAGCAAATCTTTGTCAACAGCGCCTACGCTACCGATGGTCAATCTGACCTGGCGCTGCTTGAGCTCGCCCAGCCCGTTCCGTTGCGCGATGGGCCCGGTCTCCCGATTCATACTGTTACGACAGCCTCCGATCCCGCGACGCCTGTCTTGGCCAGCTACGGGACCCTGATGGGCTGGGGTAGCCTGAGCCACTACGGCGACGCGATTGTCCCAGCGGACTTGCCCTCTCGGTTGCGGGAGACGACCCTGCCCATCACCGGCATTCTAGGCAATCTGCTCGTGGTGGGCAATAGCAGCAGCATCTCCACCGCCTGCAGTGGAGATAGTGGCGGTCCGCTGGTGGTGCCCAGTGGGTCGGGGTGGATATTGGCCGGCGTGGCCCACACGACCACGGTCACACCGGATAATCTGTGTGCCGCTCCAACGGGCTATATCAAAGTTTCTAATTTCAGCGCCTGGATCAACGCCCTGACCCATCCTGGCGCTATTCACGGAACGGTGAAGTATGCCGGTGGGCAAGTAGCGGACGGTATCCACGTAAGTCTCTTCATACCGGGCTACTTTACGAGCACCGTGACCGATGCCAATGGCAACTATTCCTTTAACTATTCCCCTTCGGGGCTCGTTTATCTAACGGCCACTCGTATGTTGGGCACGGGCCAATTTCTACGAGGCACATTGGACATCAATGTAACAGCGGCGCAAAATTCGCCAGCTCCCGACCTGGTGCTGCAACCGGTAGCATCCGGGAGTCACAACGACGCGACGTTTGTCTCGCAGAATCCACCACTGGATTTCCCCGTCACACCGTTACAATCGCTTGCCCAGGCTTGGCGCGTGAGCAACAGCGGCGAGACCGCCTGGGGCGCTGGGTACGCCCTGGTTCACACCGACGGCGACCCGCTGGGAGCACCGTCGTCGACCCCGTTGCCTTCCGTGGCCCCAGGCGCCTCGGCCGATCTCTCACTAAACCTGGTCGCGCCCTCGGCGCCTGGCTCGCATGCCGGATATTGGCAACTGCGCGACCCGCAGGGCACATTCTTCGGTCCCATCTTGACTGCCCGGCTCACTGTCCTGGGCGGCAGCACGGGCGGCGGCCACATCACGCTGTTTGACGTCACGCCTCCTTCGCCCACTTCCGCGACGCTGGTGCACCTGGTTGGGCGCCTGACCTATTTCCCGGAGTTCCGCTCCGCCCGTTTCGTGCTCGGCTCGCAGTCGATCGAGATGCCCAACATCAAGCAGATCGGCGACCAACTGGAGATCAGCACCGACTGGAACACATCCAGCCTGCCCCGTGGCGGCTATGCCCTGGCATTTGAAGTTGCGACCACGGGCGATCCGGGCTGGGCCAACCCGGAGCGGCAGATCATCCCGTATACCCTGACCGGCTCGCCAACCGGGATTGGCCGGCCGCCCGAGCGCCCCGTACTCGAGAGCCCATACAATTTCTTCCTGGTGGACAACGGCGGCTCGCCGGCCGCCGTCCAGATGTGCGTCTATCCATCCAGCGACCCGGACGGCAACCCGGTGCAATACTACTTCGATCTCAACAACGGGGCCCAAAACAGCGGATGGATCTCCAGCACCTGCTGGTCCCCGACCCTGGCAGCCGGCGGCTACGCCTGGCGCGTCAAGGCCGGCGACGGCACCAATTCGTCCGATTGGAGCACGGACACCTGGAATTTCAACGTGGCCACCGGCGACGTCGTCATCGGCAGCCCCAGCGTCTACCTGCCGAATGACCCCACCAACACCCACATCTGCGTGCTGGTGACCTACGGCGGCATCATCGCGCCGGAAGTGCGGGCCTGGATCAATTCGGCCAACGACGGCACGCAAAACGGTAATTGGATCCAGCTTGACCATTACGGCCCCGACGCCGCGCCTGACTGCACGTCATCCAACGTGCATGGCTTCTGGCTGCGCTCGGTCAATTACACAACCGGCACGCACGTCATCCGCATCAGCGCGCGCAAGCCGGACAACGGCTACAGCACGACGACCACCTTCACCCACGACATCCCATACATGGTGCCGCCGACCCCACAGCTGGCGGCGCCCGCTACCGCCGACGTCAACGGGACGTGGTGGAACAGCTACACCATCCACTACGCCTGGACCGTGCCGCTGCGCACGGACAGCCAGACGCTGCGCGTGAGCACGAATGCGGACCTGTGGAACGATCCGCACCCGCTGGTCAACCTGGCCCTGGGGCCGACGGTGACCGCGACCGCCTCGACCTTCGCCCAGGACTATGGCCAGCTCTACTGGGGCATCCGGGCGACTAATGCCAGTGGCTCGTCGGACAGCGCGAGCGGCGTATGGTTCGGGATCGACCACGTGCCGCCCACCTGCTCGATGCAGTCCCTGCCGGCGACCACGTACAACAACGTCTTCCAGGTCAACTGGAGCGGATCAGATAACTCGGCCGGCGTGCGCACCTACGATCTGCAGGTCCTGGACAGTGGCCGCGGCGCGTGGAGCGACTGGCAGTTGACCGTGCCGGTCACCAAGACCTTTGACCTGTTCAACGGCGAGCCCGGCCACAGCTACGGCTTCCGTTGCCGCGCCACCGACCAGGCCGGCAATACCGGCAATTATCCCGCCGGCGCGCAGGCCACCATCCGCATCGACCCGAGTACCCTGCCGCCCACCCCCTGGTGGAACAACGCCTACGCGTTCAAGCGCAACCTGACGATCCTCAACAACATGCCATCGACCGACCTGCCGGCCAACTACCCTGTCCACCTGCACTTTGACGGCACGACGTCGCCCACGGCCGCCGAGATCTACAATGCCTCACAGAGCGCCAACAAGTGCGACGATCTGCGTATTGTCTACAACGACACAACCGAGCTCAATCGCCTGGTACCCATCTGCAGCAACAGCGCGATCGATATCTGGTACCGCACCCAGGTCGTTATCCCGGCGGCCACTTCAAACAGCACCGTCCACCAGCTCTACATCGGCAACGCCGCGGCCAGCTCGCCGCCCGCCGACCCGAGCCAGATCTGGTATCCCTACTATGAATCCGGCACGACCAACCTGTACTTCTTCCAGGAAGGCAGCGGCACGACCGCCTACGACGCGAGCGGCAACGGCCGCAACTGCTCGATCGATTCTTCGGTCGCGTGGTCGAGCGGCCGCTGGGGCGACGGCCTGTACTTCGACCGCGCCAACTCCGGCAACAGCCGCTCGCTCAATTGCGGCACAGTGCCGGCGCTGGGCGCCTTCAGCATCGAATTCTGGTACAAGGCCGGCACCGATGGCGACGGACGCATTGCCGGCGCCCTGGCCGGCGGCGGCAATGGCGGCGGGGGCAACAACTGGCTGCTCGAGTCGCAAAGCAAGCACATCGTGCTCACGGTGTGGCCGTGTGGGCCGTGCGGCTCGTCGTCGGTGACCAGCAGTTTTGACCTGGGCCAATCCCCGTACGTTAACCAGTGGAATCTGATAGCTGTCACCTTCGACGGCTCGAGCACGGTCAAGATCTGGATCAACGGCAATCTCGATACCACCGGCACGCTGTCCGGCAGCGGGATCAACACCTTTACCCCACCGCTGGAGATCGGCTCGGCCGAAGGCATCTCGCAGCTGAAGGGATACCTGGGCGCCTTACGGATCGTGAACAGCGTCAAGACGAGCTTCTCCTACGGCGGGCTGGCCGGCATCACCAGCGAGCCGACGGCCGCCGCCGGCGGACCGCTCACGCCTCCGGCCTCCGGCCACCCGGACCTGGTCGTCACGGGTTTGCAGGTGCTCCCCTACAGCGGCAGCGGGACGCTGGTGCAAGCCACCATCGTCAATTCCGGCACCCTGGACACGCTCAGCGGCTTCTTCACTGACGTCTATCTCAATCACCTGCCTAGCGGCTCGGGCGACCTTACCGGCAGCGTGCGATTCTGGGTTGATGAGCCTATTGCGGCGGGGGCCGCCGTGACCCTAACCACGGTCCTGACCGACGTGACCGGTGCGGCCGGCATGGCCGTTCGATCCATCCCCTCGGGCCCCAGCGGCGTCATCACCGAGACCAGTGGAACGCTCTACGCGCAGGCCGACTCAACCGGGGCGGTGAACCAGCCCAATCGGGCCGGCACCATTTACGCGGTCGGGACGACGGTGTGCGTGGCGAGCCCGGACGGCTACGAGCCGGATGACCAGTTCGCGCTGGCCACTTCGATCGCTCTCGGCCAGACCCAGATGCGCAACATCACCCGGCCCAGCGATGAAGACTGGGTCAAGTTCAGCGCCCAGGCGGGCGTCACGTATACCGTGGCGGCCGAGGCCGCGGGCCCGGCCGCCGACCCAACCCTGGAGCTTTACGCCGCCGACGGCACGACGCTTCTGGCCTCGAGCGCCCACTACGCCGGCAGCCCCGAAGCGGTCATCACCTGGACGCCGCAGGCCGCGGGTCTTTTCTACATCCGCGCGCGGCACTGGGACCCGACCGCCTCCGGCTGCGGGACGGCCTATACCCTCACCGTCTACCCGCCGGAAACGCCGACGGCGCCCGGCGCCAGGGTTTATCTGCCGCTCATCACAAACGGCGGTTCGGCCGGCGGGAACACAAAGCTGAGCTGGCAGACCGGGACAGCTATGCCGACGCCGCGCTATGCGTTTGGTATCGCAGCCGTGGGCGGCAAAATATACGTGGCGGGCGGCGACAACTATACGAACACGCCCCTAAACGTCTTCGAGGCGTATGACACAGCCGGCGGCACTTGGACGACGCTGGCGAGCATGCCCACGCGTCGCTGGTCGCTCGCGCTCGCCGCGGCGCCGAACGGCAGACTTTACGCGATCGGCGGCTTCAGCTGCGGCGCCGGCGATTGTGGCGCGGGGCAGCCGCATTACGTGGGAACTGTTGAAGAGTACAACCCGGCGACCAATACCTGGGCGGCCAAGGCCAGCATGCCGACCGCCCGCAGCGACTTCGGAGCGTCGTTGGCAGCCAACGGAAAGATCTATGCGATCGGCGGACAGAACGCCAGCGGGGATCTCGCGAGCGTCGAGGCGTATGATCCGACGGCGAACGCCTGGACGACCGGTGCAAACATGCCTACGCCGCGACATCTGTTGGGGGTGGCCGCCGCCAACGGCCAACTCTATGCGGTCGGCGGCCAATTCTTTGCCACAGTCGAAGCCTACAACCCGGCCAGCAACACCTGGAGCAGCCGCGCCAGCTTGCCGGTCGCTCTCAAAGGTTTCGGCATTGCAACAGCCCTTAACGGCAAGCCGTACCTGGTGTCTGGCGAGACCAGTGTTCAGATCGTCAACAGTGTTCTGGTTTACGATCCAGCCGCTAACAGTTGGACACCCGACACCGCTATCCCAACGCCGCGCCGCGGTCTCGGGGTGGTGTTGGGCAGCGATGGACGACTGTATGCGGTCGGCGGCTGGGGGCTTGGGGGTTCTCCAGGTTATGGCGGCAGCGGAGCATTAGGCACATTGGAAGTGGGGACAATCGGACTGTAACCTTTTGCAGTTGCCCGTGCGGCCTGACACGTCCGCATGGGCCCTATGCGTGTAAGTGGTGCGAAGGCGGCCAACGTCATGGTCGTATGGTGATGCCAGTCGACCCAGCCGCGGACCTCATCTTTTCCCCGGCGAGCTGGTCGAAGCCCTGGCGTTGACCGGCAAGAACGAGCCGGGCCGATATCGTGCCGCGCTGAAAGCGCGGGGCGGCGGTCGGTTTGGCGCGCGACGGCGACGATGGCCGCTGCACCGTTGACCACGATGAGCCGGGGCGGTTGAAAGCCCTGGACACTCTCGTCCGCTGCCAGACAGCGGGGCGGCAGCGCCGCCCCGCATCAGGTTGCCAGCTACGATGCCATCGCCTCGATCGTCCCAGTCTTCCGCTTTGGCCTATTGCCACCTCATCCCGCTTCCCCTGCTTCCCCTCGCCCGGATCGGCCTGAGCTCGGCCGCCCGCCAGATATGGCGCAACCGGATCCGGCCCGAAACGTTCGCGCGCCACGCGCAGCGCTGTTACTACCACCGGGTTGCGCCTATCGGCGGGCTGAAGCCCTGGGAGAAGCCCGCCTTTCCCCTCGCGCTAGAAGCGCGGGGGCTTGCGGCGGGCTTTTAACGGCTGTCAAAGCGGTGAGGGCTCACGACGGCAGGCGGCCCAATGCGGCAATGTGTGTGGCCTGAAGCGCTGCGCTGCGGCGGTTCGCTGGCTGGACCCTTGGAAACTCGGACGGCCCGGCGCGCCAGTCGGAAGATCCCCTTTCCCGCCCGTCACCCGAATTTTGACCCGCCGGCCCATTTTGTCGCGCGAAAAGGCCGCGGCTGGCTGCCGCTGAGCGATCGCAAGAACCTGAGCGCGCTCAGGCCGGCTCCTTCCTTTTGAATACAACCATTTCTGTCCACTTTGCGGGCCGCTCCAATATTGCCCCTTGCCAAACAGAACAAATGATCGTCATAATTGAGGCATGAGCTATCGGTTCGCGGCCGTTGTGATTCCCGGTCTGGCTGTTCAGCTCGAGTGGGAGCGTCAGTGACCGTCGCCTGGAAGGCGACGGCTTGTGCGGGCGCGTCAATAGCGCCCGTGCCGGCCCAGGCTGACCAGCCTCAGTCCGCCGGAATCGTGCGGATCGGACTACGTTACCCCGCACTTGCGTGGGGGCAAGTGTCGGGAGAGTCCAAGAACACACTGCGGGGTGCGTGCCAGCCCCGAACCCTGTAAGCGGCGGGCTAAACAGGTCTGAGGGTCTATGACTCGTGCGCGCGGGACGTGCTGACCGATAACCTGGGCGAGGCAAACTTGACTGGCAGACTCGAAAGGGCGAGCCAAGTGCTCCGTAAAGAGTAAGGGGTTAGGGGATGCAACGTGTCTTTGTATTGAGCGCCCAGCGGCAGCCGCTCGACCCGTGCCACCCGGCGCGGGCGGCCGTCTTCAAGCGCCTCGACCGGGACTTCGCCGAGCTGTTCGAGCTGGCGCGAGGCAATGACCCCAGGCCCCTTGCCCCGGTATCCCTTAATACGAATTACCAAGTCACTAACACTGCAGATGAAGCCATCGTCGGTCAAAGGCGCTTAGAAAGGGAAAAAGGCTATGCACTGTTCGGTATGCGAGCGGCAAGGGTGCGCTGCACATGGTCTTTAAGAACTTGCAAAATGGTGAACGGTGTCTCGGCCACTCCCATCCAGTATTGTGAGCTGCGCGCACACAGCCCTTTCAGCCAACTCGACAGCGTTCCCTAAACTGGAATCGTGAGCCAAAAAATTGCCTGTGTGCTGGTGCCCGATCTGCCCATCCAACTGGAGCAGCAGCGGCGTAACCTCAGCCTCCCCATTCTAATCCCGCACCCGCTGGACCACTCCGCCATATTTGCCGCCTCGCCCGAGGCGACCGAGGCTGGGGTGCAGATCGGGATGTCGCTCTACCAGGCGCAGCAGATGGCGCCCACGGCCCTGGTGATCGAGCCCGACGAGCTGGCCTATCATAGTTGCCATGGCGCCGTTCTCGCCGCGCTCCAGGCCTACTCGCCGCTCATCGAGACCGCCGATCTGGGGGAGTTCCTGGTAGATGTGCGCGGGTTGGAGCGCCTGCACGGTGACGATGCGGCCCTGGCCAGTGCGCTGGTTAATACCGCCCAGGCCGCCGCGGGGCTGGCGGTGCAGGTGGGGATCGCAGCGGGCAAGTTCGTCGCCGAGCAGGCGGCGCGGCAGGCGCCCGCCAATGGCGCGGTGGTGGTGCCGCCTGGCGCCGAGGCCGGCTTCCTGGCGCCCCTGCCGGTGACGGTGCTGCCTCACTTGCCTGGCGAGATGCGGCGACGGCTGGCGCTGCTGGACTTGCACGGCTTGGGCGACTTGGCCGCGCTGCGCAAGCCGGCGGTGCTGCGCCAGTTCGGGGCTGAAATTTCCGGACTATATGAGCTGGCGCGCGGCAACGACCCGCGCGCGTTGGACCCCACCGCGCCGCCTTTATGCCTTGTGCGCTCGCTGAGGCTGGCCGGCCCGGTGAGCGAGCGGGCAGTCCTGCTCAACGCCCTGCAGCGCCTGAGTCGGCAGATGGCCAGGGCGCTCAATGCCCAGGGATATCACGCCGAGGGACTGAAGCTGACGCTCTACACGACCAGCGGCGCCGCGCGCGAGATAGGGCAGGCGGCCAAGCCGCCCACCGCGGACGAGGCGCGGCTGGGCCGGCTGGCGGCGCTGCTGCTGGGGAAACTCTCGGTGAGCGAGCCGGTGGTGGTGGTGGCGCTCAGCGCCTATCCACTGCGCTCGTGGCATCTGGGCCTGCATCAAATCTCCCTGGCCGAGCGCGGCGTCGTGCCCCCCTTCGGGAAGCAGGCCCGCTTCGAAACGGCGCTGCAAGTGCTGGTGCATCGCTTTGGCGAATTGGTGCTGCGAGTGGCGGCCCTGATCGGCCCGCCGGTGCCGCTGCCTGTGACGGTGACCATCGGGGACGAGGGACGCCTGGTGAGCTACGCGCTGGGCGGCGAGGAGAACCCCGTGGTCGAGGTCGAGAATACCTGGCGCGAGGAGCGCGACTGGTGGTCACGGCCGCTGCGGCGTGACTATTTCCGGGTGCGGTTGCCCGATGACTCGCTGCACAAGCTCTATCAGGATCTGGTGGATGAAAAGTGGTACCTTGACCGGTCCTGGCCTATATTGTGAGCTGCACGCCCACAGCACATTCAGCCTGCTCGATGGTGTACCCTTTCCTGAGGAGCTGGCCGAGCGCGCTGCTGAACTGCGCCTGCCGGCCCTGGCACTCACCGACCATGATGCCCTCTATGGCGTCGTGCCATTTTATACACGCGCTCGGGCATTGGGCGTCAAGCCAATTATCGGAGTAGAGCTGACAGTTGAGAGGCAGCCGGCTGCCCTGCGGGACGACGATGCGTCCGGTGGGCAGACTACAAGCGAAAGCCCACGTTGCGCGACCAATAATCATGCAGTGGGAAGTGCCCCTCAGTGGTTTCATCTGACGCTGCTGGCAGCGGACCAGGCCGGCTATCGCAATCTCTGCCAGCTCATCAGCCTGGCCAGGGCTGGCCGGACCAAAGGGCAAGCCGCCCTCCTATGGGACCAATTGCCCCAACATGCTCCAGGCTTGCTTTGTTTGACCGGGTGCCAGAAGGGGCCCGTGGCGGCGCCCCTGCTGGCCGCGCACCCGCGGGCGGGCGACCTGGCCCGCCAGGCTCTCGACCAGCTCCAAACGATCTTTGGCCGCGAGAACCTTTATATGGAGCTGCAGCGCCATTTGTGTCGTTCCGACAAGCGGCTGACGCACTGGCTGGCAGCGCTGGCTCACGAGTATAAGTTGAAGTGTGTCGCCACCGGCAACGTGCACTACCTCTCGCACGATGACGCTGATCTGCAGGACGTGCTCGTGAGTATCCGCGAGCGCGTGCCTTTACCGCAAGCGGGGCGATTGGGCAGCGCCAATCCTTTGCGTCCGAACCACGAATTTTACCTGCGCTCACCGGCCGCGATGGCTGCGCTCTATCCTGATTTGCCCGAAGCCTTGACCAACACGCTGGAGGTGGCCGAGCGTTGCAACGTGGCCTTGCCAATGGGTCTGCAGGTGCTGCCGACCTATCCCATACCGCCTGGCCGGACAACCCACGCCTACCTGCGCACGTTGTGCGAGCAGGCGCTTCCGCGCTGCTACCCGGAAAGCCAGAAGCCGCGACGGGGGATCAAGGCTAAAGAACAAGCCCGGGCGCTGCTTGAAAAGGAGTTGAAACTCATCGAGCAGTTGGGTCTGGCCAACTATTTTTTGGTGGTCTGGGACATCATCAACTTCTGCAAAAAACGCGGCATCCTGTGTCATGGGCGCGGCTCGGCAGCGAATAGCCTGGTGGCCCACCTGCTCGGCATCAGCGCGGTAGATCCTATCGAGCAGGAGTTGGTGGTGGAGCGCTTTCTTTCGGTCGAGCACGGAGGTACGCCCGACATCGATCTCGATATTGACGCTGCCCGTCGGGAGGCAGTCATCCAATACGTTTACGACCGTTGGGGGCGTGACCACGCGGCGATGGCCTGCACCTATGTCACGTTTCGTTCCGCCAGCGCCATTCGGGATGCGGGCTTTGCCCTGGGTTTCAAACCTGAGACGATTGAGCGACTGGCGGGAGTGCTGGAAAGCGAGCGTTGCCACACCCGTGCGGAACCGGGTGCCGGTCACGTGCCGGACCACGATGGCCGCCTGGAGCCGCCGGATGTATCCACAACAGCACCTGACGCTATTGCAGGTGTCGCGGCCATAGCCGATCGGCTGCGCGTACCAAACAACGAAATTTCATCCGCCCAGTGGCAACAGTTGCTGGACATGGCTGCTCGACTGCAGAAGCGCCCGCGCCACCTGGGCTTGCACAACGGCGGCATGATTGTAACGGGTGAACCGCTCAATGCGCTGATCCCAATCGAACCCGCGACGATGGAAGATCGGACGGTGGTCCAGTTCGATAAAACGTACCTCGAGGAATCGGGCATTGTCAAAATCGACTTGCTTGGCCTGAGGATGCTCTCGGCCATCGCCGACACGATTGACCTGGTCCGGCAGGGGAGAGGGGAGACGATCGACCTGGCACGGCTGGACCAACGCGATAAAGATGTTTATGACCAGATCTGCTCGGCCCAGACGATTGGCATTTTCCAGGTGGAGTCAGGCGCCCAGGTTTCGATCATTCCTCACCTGCAACCACGCTGTTTCCAGGACCTGGTGATCGAGATCAGCCTGATCCGGCCGGGCCCGCTGCAGGGCAACATGGTCCGCCCCTACATCCGGCGGCGACAGGGGCTTGAGCCGGTGACCTATCCGCACGCCTCGCTTGTGCCGGCGCTGAAGGGGACTTTGGGGGTGATCGTGTTCCAGGAGCAGGTGATCAAGATCGCGCGCGACCTCGCCGGATTTACGCCGGGCCGCGGCGAGCTACTGCGGCGTGCGCTGGGGCACAAATACGCCGCCGAAGAGTTGGAGAAGTTCAAAGCCGATTTCATTGCCGGGGCTCTCGGGCAGGGGGTTGGCGCGAAGATCGCGGAAGGCGTCTGGCAGATGATCGCCAACTTCGCTGGCTATTCGTTTTCGCAGGCGCACGCCGCGTCCTTTGCCGTGATCGTCTACTGGTCAGCCTGGCTGCGGGTGCACTATCCGACCGAGTACTTTTGTGGACTGCTGCGCGCCTCGCCGCTAGGCACCTATCCCGCTCACGTACTCGAGTCGGAAGCGCGGCGGGTTGGGGTGCAGTTCCTGCCCTTTGACATCAACCGGTCGCTGGCCAAGGCTACGGTTGAGCGCCTGCCACCGGAAGCCGCCCACCCCACCTCCGCCGGGGGCGCACAGAGCGTGGTACACGCAATCCGCTTTGGCCTGGACTTTGTGCGTGGCCTGGGTGAGGAGCGAGCTCAGACTGTCGTTGATGGGCGTGGCGCGCGGCCCTTTCGGTCGCTGGGGGAGTTTGTGAAGCGTACCTGCACTCCGGAGATCGGCCTGGACCGGCGGGCCGTGGAGTCGCTGGTGCTGGCCGGGGCGTTCGACACTTTTGGCGAGCGCCGGCAGCTCCTGTGGGATCTGGCCGAGGCGTTCGAAGTGGCGCGCCGCCCCGCGCCACAACTGGCGCTAGACGTTCCAGACGAGCGCGCCAGGATGCTCCCGATGACGGCCGAGCAGAAGTTGATGCGTGCCTTCGCCAGCACGGGGGTCACGGCCGGTCCACACCTGATCGAACTGCGGCGCGATGCCTTCACGCGGGCCAACTGCCAGCCTTTTCGCGAGCTAGCCAAGCTGCGCGCTGGGGTGAAAGTCAAAGTGGGTGGCCTGGTCGCGGACGGGCTGCGCCGGCCTCCAACTTCCAAGGGGACAAGCTTTCTGCGGCTGGAGGATCCTGACGGAATGGTCGACGTCATCATCCGCCCGGAGGTCTATGCGGAGTGCCGGTCTGCTGTACGCGGATCGCTATTCTTGGTTGTCGAAGGGACATTGCAGAACCGAGGCGCGGTACCATCTGTCGTGGCGCAGAAAGTGTATAGCCTTCCGGGGTAACTGTCGCATCTGCATTCCGAGTGAGCCTACAGACGGTGTCAGACCAAGTTTGCCCTGGCCGCGACGGCAATTGCCAGTCGATCTGGCAGCGCCTGCGCGAGTTGTTTCCGCGGCTCACCGGCCGGAATCTCAACGACGCCATTTTGCTGGCCGAGGCGTGGTAAGCCGCCACGGTTGCTGTGGCAACCGGTCCGGCGGTCGGTGCGTGTCAGGGGGTGGCCCGCAGCCAATGCGCGTCGGAGGCCTGACGCTCTGAGGCCGGCGCCGGGGGTGTCACGCCGTAAAGCGCTTCAGCATCCAGGCCGTCGGCAGGCCGTCCTGTTAGCCGTGCAGAACTTGCCACAGCGCGGCTGCGGTACCAACCACGATGGCCAGCCGCAGCAACCCAAAAACCACGTAGATCGCCACGCGGCGGGTCACGGAGACTGCCTGTGCCTGGCCTTGCGGTGGCCGCAGGACCAGCTCCGGATCCGGCACGGGGTGTTTCATCCATTTCCTTTTTGTCGATACGTTATTCATGAGCATCGCGTCCAAACTAACGGCAGCAATCGCTATCCGAACCCTGCTATTTTGCATGGCTCGACCCCGCCGTCGCGGCAATTGAGCCAGCATTCTGGCAACCATCTCGCCCAACCGGCGCGTCCGCCGGATCAGTTGAGTCATGCGCACAGCTCGCTGTCCTCGCTGCACCTGTCGACCCCGCCATGGGCCAAGCGTTTCCGGCGGTTCATCCACGGGCCGGGCACTCGCAAGCCCGTTTCGCTGGATGAGGCCACCGTCAACCTTCTGAACCGCCGCCTCCATTGCGCCGCGACAGGGACCCAATCCGGCTTCACGCACTGGACGGCATTTTGGAGCTTGGTGAGTTGGTGCCCGGGACACACTTCCCGTCTTTCCAGCCCGTATAGACTGTGGACCTGATAGTTCCTGGTTTTATAGCCATTTAGGACAATGGCCATTCGCCAGTTTGGGCGGGGTGAGCCGCACGGGGCGAACTACGACGCCCCTTATACCTCGGGCAAAAGCCGAAGGTAGTCCTTGGCGCAAGATGTTGTAAGACCCATTCACGTCGGCATGAATCATGCGCCCGTCGCTCGCCACAAACTGAGCACGCCGCACGCGCTGGCCAGCATACTGGGCATGCTTGCCGATCGGCTCCAGGTCGAGGAACGAACATTTCGACGTGTAGCTTTCGCTCTTGAGGATGACATGGATGCCCACGAGTTTTGCCTTATAGGCGAGCATGTGGATGAAGGTGGAATGCGGAATGGCCACAAAGTTTTGGTTGTTGCGCGTTCCCATCTCAACTTCGTGTTTCCAGCCCTTGTTTTGGCCGATGACCAGCGTGCCAATGCGCTCCGCCACCAGCCAGTCGATGATGCGCCGGCTGGCGGTGTGCATGAAGTGCTGGATGCGTCGATTGCGCCGATCGGTAATGGCCACGAGCTGGCGCGACGAGTATTTGCCTTTCGGCAAAGCGGCGTGCAACCTGGCGCGTTGCTTGTTATAAAAGGCGTTGACACTCTTAAGCGGCCTGCCGTTAACAAGGAGGGGCGAAACGCCCCGCTTATTTGTAGTTACAGCCGCCAACACGTCAACCCCCAGATCCACGCCCGCAGCCCATTGGCTGTTCAGCCGGTTGGCGCAGCGCGGGGTGGGCTTTACCTTGTAAATCACTTCGACGACGTAGTGCGAGGCTTTGGGAACAATTCGTACCTGCTGTACCTCCGTTTGTTTGGTCGTAACGACAATAGGCAAGTTCGATGGCGCAATCTTGCCCTCCGCGAGCGCAACGCGGCTGATGGCCTGAGCCGTGTAGACGAGAACATTGCGCCCCTTCTGCTTGTCTTTGTAGTGTGGGAGCTTGGGGCGGCCAGTGAACTTAGCCGGATTCTGCTGATAGGCTTCGTGGGCTTTCCAGAAGTTAGCCCAGTCGCTGCACACTTGCCGCAACACCCATTGGGCGACCTTGGCCGGCATTGCCTTATAGTCCACGTTGGCCTTCATGGCGTGGGCGAGTTTGGCGTAGCCAGGTGCGCTCTTGTCGGCAAAGAAAGCCTGCCGCAGCTCGTAGAGGGCAGCATTGTAGAGATTCTTGGACGCGAAACACACCGGGTCAATCACTTCAAACCGGGGATCGTGCCGATCAATGACGTGCTGCTCGACCAGTTCCATCGCTTATTTCGCTACGGGTGCGGCTGGCGTCAGTTCTGCAATCAAACGTTCCGTTTTGCGCTTGGCGCGACGTTGACCATACCGCCGCGCACAGAACGAGGTGACGAGGCTGACAAAGTCCTGGATCAGGTCTTCTTGGCCGTTGTCGGCCAAGTTCACGACCTCGATGCGCCGGTCTTGCAGCTTCAACAATTGCTCGATGTAATTGAAGCCAAAGCGGGTCAAGCGGTCTTTGTGTTCCACCACGATCAGCGTAAGAGTAGGATCGGTCAAAAGCTTCAGCAATTTGGGCCGCGTGTCATTCACCCCAGAGCCGATTTCTTTCACCACGGCGCTGTCTTGATAGCCTTTGGCCGCGCAGTAATCCTGCAAGCGTTTGGCCTGCGCTTCCAGGTTGGCTTTGTTTTCGGCAGCCGAGACGCGCGTGTAGATGGCAACCTTACACGGGGCGACTACTTGCGCTTTCTCCGGCGTGGGGTCGGTGACAATGATGGTGCCGGTGTCCGCCTGAATGCCGGTCAGTTTTCCGGCTTTGAACCAGCGCCAAGCGGTACGGCAGGAACCTCCAATTTGATGCGCTTAAGCACTCAGTTTCATACCACCAGGATAGAACAAATGTGCCTGGTGTCAACGGCTGACCACAAAATGAATAAAGGAATTCAATACCAGACGCTTGGTCATTGCCTATCTTCTGGTTATCGGCCAACGGCGACAGGAATTAACTGCTGGCGCGAAATTGGCTAAAAACTCGAGCGCCTAGCCCAAACGCCAACCGGTTATGGTCGATCCAGCGTCATGGAGACGCCGACGATCTCGGCCAGTCGCAGCCGGTGATGGGGCAACATTGTGTCCCAGACCACCAGACGCTTCTCGTTCGCCTCGGCCAGTTGTTGCCAATAGGTCGCGTGGGCGATTGGGCGGCCTGGCGACGTCTGCCAGCCGCGCTCTTGCCACACGCCGAAATTGGCGGTTCCCTGGGCCACCTCATCCTGGTCGGTCACCAACCTTACGGGTGTCGAAGCATCCGGCAATTCCGCCAGCCCGCGCGTCAGGGCCAGCAAACCCAGCCCGACGGCAGAGCCAGATTGCCGCCCAACGACTATCTCGCCATGATCGGTGTGCTTCGCGAGGCTGAACGCCAGCCAGGTGCGCGACGAGGCCCAGGCCGCGGCCCACACATGATCGATGCCGCCATGCGCGTTTACCAATGGCGTCACTTCGACGAGCAGTTGCCCGGCCAGCTCGAGCGGGCGCAAGTCAGGCAGGTTGCCGGGTTCTTCCGGCACAAGATGAATCCAGTGCTCGCCGCTGCGCGGTGGAAATGCCAGCAGCCCTGGGGCGCGCAACTGGACCTCGGACGGTTGGCGCAGGCGGGCCAGCGCCTCCAGGATCGCCTGCTGCACGACTGCGGTCATCGCGAGACCGGTCGGGCCGCGACGCGCGGACAGGCGCTCGTGCGGCCCGGAGCGCAGGTGGGCGATCGTCACGGTCCCCTGGCTGAGCGTACAGGCGATCACGCTGATTGCCACGCTGAGGCGCTGGTTGTCTGTCATCTGCCCCCGATTATATGCGGGCAACGGCAATTTCCTCGCGGCCGCCGCGCGACCCAGGCATAAGTATCAGGTCCCCGCCATCATGAGCGCTGGGATGGGACCGGCTATCCGCAGGGGCTCAAGGGCGAAAGCATTCCGCTGGCCGCCCGCATTTTCTCGGTGGTCGACGTCTGCGAGTGCTGTGCAGCGACCGTCCCTACCGGCACGCCTGGCTCCCCAACCAGGCTTGCCGCTTCCTGCGCGAGCAGGCCGGTCGGCAGTTCGATCCGGCCGTCGTGGACGCGTTTCTGGCCCTGAATCTCTAACTTCCCCGCGGTTGTCCACTCTCCGCGCCAACCATAGCAGGGCCACCGCCGGTACCGGCCGACAGTT